>Ga0073928_10004812_pt1 | contig 19497 bp, 13 predicted proteins | sample PaiPotPPA55metaG_FD_76969 | JGI IMG/M metagenome (GOLD analysis project Ga0073928, IMG submission 76969) | Iron sulfur acid spring bacterial and archeal communities from Banff, Canada, to study Microbial Dark Matter (Phase II) - Paint Pots PPA... ...
ATTCATAACTGTCTTGGAAACATTGAGCGCATACGCGACCACGCGACTGCCTTGCGTCTTGGGCAGATTCGGCGTGTGTTGATTGCCCGCTTCGCCGGCAACCGTGATGAGATAGGGCTGCCCGTCGATGCGGTAGAGTGAGATCGCATCGACGATGGACGAACCCGTATCGTCGTGCCAGAGTTCGCGGCCGGTCCGGGGATCGAGCGCATAGACGCGCCCGCGAGCATCGCTCGTAAAGGCAACGCCGCTCGAGGTAATCGTAACGCCGCCTTGCGCCGGATATGGAAACGCCTGCCGCCATGCGATTTTACCGGTCCCAATGTCAATCGCCGTAATAACTCCCGTCGCCTTATTGCGTTTGGGCAGCGGGCCGGCGCTGTACGGTTGTCCCGGGACGTACGGGACAGGCCCCGTTGTCGTGACCTTCCAAAGCGTACATTCCTGCGTGCTCGGAACGATGAAGTAGTTGGTTTGCGGATCGTACGAGCCGCCGTTCCATTCCACGCCGCCGCCGTGATTGGGACAACCGTAGACACCTTGCAGCGTGGGTATCGCGAGAATGTTCTTCTGGTCGCTGACCGCAGTACGATACACGACGCCCCCGTTCGATCGATCCAAAATCGCCACGTTGCCGTCCTTATCGGCAATGGCGACGAGCGCGCGCTTCGTGCCTGAAACCGTCCCGTCGAACAGCACCGGCGGCATCGCGGGATCGGCGTCATGCGTGTCGTTTTGCAGTAGTTGGTAATACCACTTGAGCTTCGGACTGGCTCCGGAGATATCGAGCGCGACGAGCGAGTCGGAATACAGGTCGGTTCCTTTGCGTCCGACCAGCGTGAGATTCGGCCCGGCATTTCCGGGTGCAACGAAAAGCGTGTTGCTCGCGGGATCGATCGCAAGTCCCGTCCACACGTCGGCGCCGCCGTGCTGCCATGAATTGCCCGGCCACGTTCCAAAGTTCGGCTCGCCGGGCTCGGGAACCGTATGCCAATCCCACAACCGCTTGCCGGTATTCTCATCGAACGCGCTGACGATTCCGATGTTGCCGAAATCTCCGCCGGCGGTTCCCAAGTACACCGCGCCGTTGTACGGATACGCCGCGATCGAATACCAGCTGTTCTCGGTTGACGAGAATCCACTCGTACCCACGCAGCCCAGCACGTTCCAGAGCTGTTTGCCGCTCGACGGATCGAGTGCGATCACGTGACAATCCTGCGTGCCGAGAAAAAGTTTACCGTCCGCGAGGCCGACGCCGCGATTCACGGCGTAGGCCAGCACGTACTTCGGCGCATATGCGAACGCCCAGCGAAGCGCGCCGGTTTTCCCGTCCAGCGCCAGCACGTTGTCGTGCGAGGTTGCGATGTACACCGTGCCGTGCCAGATAATCGGTGCGGACTCTTGTTCCCCATCGTCCGCAAGCTGCGTCACCCACGCCTTGCGAAGGGAGCTCACGTTTTGCGGCGTGATGTCGGTGAACACCGCATAGCGGTTGAACGAATAGGTTTTTCCAGGAAGTATCCAATTGTCGCTGTCTTGCGCCGCATTGACGAGCGCCTGCGCTGCCGGCGCGTTTTGCCCGCCGCCTCCGCCGCCGCACGACGACAGAACGAATGCCACCGATAACAGCAAAGCGCTAGCCCGCATATCACCAACCTCCTTGACGATGGCTTATACCCTTTCAGCCTTCGTCATGCCAAAGCTTGGTGCTTGTCATGCTGAGGTATTGCCTGGTACGCGTGACAGCGTGTCATCCTGAGCCTGTCGAAGGGCGCCTGAGCCTGTCGAAGGCTACCTCCAAACCACCCCAGCCACCCGCAAAAGATTCAGCCCCATCACCCTGGCCACATCGCTCTCGGCGTACCCCATCACGCGCAAGCACTGCGCGATCTCCGGAACTTGCTCGGGCGCCGCGAAATCGCACGAGTATTTCGCCAGCTGCGCGGCATCGTCACCGAACATCTCGGGGCGCGAACGCATATACTCGAGCAGTTCGTCGTTGTCGTAGACGTAGTCCAGGCCAATGGCAGCGTGATCGATACCTGCCAAACGAACGACGTAGTCGATATTTCGCGCGAGCGTTTCGCTCCGCGTGTCGTTATCGCCGAGAAACACCCCGACGCCGTTGATGGCGACCACGCCGCCCTTGGCCGCGCATCTGCGAATTGCCTCATCGGCGATGTTCCGCGGATGGTCCCAAAGCGCGCGCGGATTAGAGTGCGAGAAAATCACCGGATTGCTCGCGCGTTCGATTACGTCGAAAACCGTGCGCTCACCGGTGTGCGAACAACAGGTGATCATTCCCACATGCGCCATCTCGTCGATAACCTGCTCGCCAAAAGCCGTCAGGCCACCGTCCTCGTCCATGCAGCCGCCGCCGACGCGGTTGTTCAGATTGTACGCAATCGACATCCACCGCACGCCCAGATCGTAATACAGCCCAATTAAGCTGAGTTGATCGTCGATCGCCCCTGCACCCTCGATGTCGAAGAAAATGCCCAGGCGCCCGCTCTCCTTGGCGCGCTGCACGTCATCGACGGATTGCACGAGCAGATAGTCCTGCGCATGCCGCGCAATCCACTGACGGAAGTGCGCGATCATACGCACGTGCTGCTCGATAGACTGCTCGCCAAAACCGACGTTTACGCCCACGACGGTCACGCCGCTCTGCCGCGCGCGCTCGAGCTGCGGTAAAAAACGCTCGTCGTGCGGGCGCAGCGGCAGGCACGTATGATTATCCCAGACGATCATGATGTGCCGATTCGTCTTGCGAGCATGCGACGCATCGCAAGCGTGCCGTACACCAAAACGGCGCCAAAGCCAATCGCCGCAACGAAGAACGCGTTGTTCAGCGAATATGCATTGGGCGCAGCGTTGTAAATGTCGAGACCGGCGCCGCTCGGATACGACGGCAGCAGCGAGGGGAAAAGCGTGGTCGCGGCGCTCGTTACGAGGGCGAGGAGCATGAGCGACGACGCGACCAATGCAGCGGCGCCGTTCCTCGCGAGAAGAACGCCTACGAGCGCGACAAAGGCAAGTATCGGGGCGAGCCACAGCGCCGGATTGCGGGCCGCCGGATGTATGAAGAGCGTCATCGCGGTGACGATGGCGAACAAAACGAAAACCGCAAATGGCAGCAGGCGCGTAATACGCTGCGCTCTATCGGCAATTACGCCGTCGGTACGCATCCAGGCGAAAGCCGCTCCGTGCATCGCCAGCGCGAGCAGCGCGAAAACGCCGACGGCTAAGGCATAACCGTTCAACAAAAACGAGAACGTGCCGGTGAAATATCCGCTGGAATCGAGGGGCACGCCCCGGATGATGTTGCCGATCGCCACGCCGAAAAGCAGTGCCAGCAGGGCGCTGGAAATGCTAAAGCCGACGTCCCAGAATCCGCGCCACAGGTCGCTCTCGAAATGCCCCCGCAGCTCGATCGACATGCCGCGCACCATCAGCAGCCAGAGCACGATGATGAACGGCAGGTAAAACCCGCTAAACGATGCGGCGTATGCTTTTGGAAACAGCGCAAAGAGCGTTGCCGCTGCGGAAATCAACATCACCTCGTTACCGTTCCAGAACGGCCCGATCGCGGCAAGCGAGGCAGAGCGCTCGCGGTCCGTACGCGCGTAAAGCAAATGAATCGCTCCGAGGCCGAGGTCGTAGCCGTCGAGGATGACGTATCCCGCGATCATCGCTGCGATCAATACAAAGGCAGCGGCGTTCATACAGCCTCGGGTCCCGCGGCGAGAGCTTCTTCGTGCTCGGGGCCAATCGCAATCTCACGCAACACGAGAAGCAAAAACAGCGAGCCAAGCACGAAGTACATTCCGATAAAGCCGATAATAGTGAAGATCGTCTCGCCGGAAACGACGGTCGGCGAAGCGCCTTCCACCGTGCGCGTCAAGCCGTATATTATCCATGGTTGCCGTCCCACTTCGGTGACAGTCCAACCTGCTTCGTTTGCAATATACGGAAACGGGGTCGCCAACATCACGATCCACAGCAGCCAGCGGCTCTCGTACAAGCGGCGCAAAATCAACAATAAGACGGCCAGCGCCATGATGGCGATGAAGATCGTTCCCAGTCCGAGCATGACGTGATAGGCGTAGTAGGTGAGATCGATCGGCGGCCGCTGATCCGTCGGGTACTCGTCGATGCCTTTGACGTTCGCCTGGAAGTTTCCATACGCAAGAAAGCTCAGCATTGCCGGAATTTCGACCGCGTCGATGAGCCGGTTGTGCTGCACGTCGGGCATACCGATGATTGAAAGCGGAGCGCGGCGTTGGGATCGATACAGGCCCTCCATCGCGGCAAGCTTGGCAGGCTGATAGTTCGAGATATCCTTCCCATTGCCGTCGCCTGTTGGAAAAACCACAATGAGCGAGGCGCACAGTCCGACAATTACGCCGGCGCGGACGAAGCGGCGTCCGAAATCGAGATCGCGGCGCGCGAGCAGATAATACGCGCCGACGCCCGCCACCACGAAGCCCCCGGTCAGCACCGCCGCAGTCATCACGTGCGTGTATTGCCACCATGCGAACGGCGAGAGCAGTACCGCGCCGATCGAACGTAAGGCGATGCGCCCGTCCGGGTTTAGCGCATAGCCGACGGGATGCTGCATCCACGAGTTGGTGGCAACGATGAAAAAACCGGACATCCACGATCCAAGCCATACCGCAATCGCCGAGAATGCATAAAATGCAGGCGAGACATATGCACGCCCATAGAGAAACACGCCGAGGAAAATCGACTCGAGGAAAAACGCGAACACGCTTTCCATCATCAGCGTCTGGCCCACCACGCTGCCCGCCTGCGTGGAGAACGCCGCCCAATTCGTTCCGAACTGAAATTCCATTGGAATGCCGGTGACGGCGCCGACGGCGAAATTAATCGTGAAGATCTTGGCCCAGAATCGCGCGGTTCGCAGCGCCTCCTCGTCACCCGTGCGCACGCCTTTTACCGTGTACCACGCGATAAACGGCGCAAGTCCCATCGTTCCGATCGGGAATAGATAGTGGAACATGACGGTGAAGGCAAACTGAATGCGATCGGCCAGGACGGCATCCTGCATTCGGCTGGGATGCAACGCACCTTACCTGGATGCCTTTAAGCGCTGACCACGAAAGTCTGCCGCGTGTTGAACCATTGCCGATTTGTCATAGCTTGCATGGCCGTTTTGGCCGCGCTTACCGGCTGCGCGAAGAGCGGCGCGCCCGCCGGCACCGTGAACGACGGAATCCTGCGGATGGCCGTGCCGCAAGACCCCAAGACGCTCAACCCCATTCTGACCTCGAGCACCATCGACGGCTCGGTTCAGCGCCTGATGTTCGAGCCGCTGATTTCCGCCGACGCACAGGGGCACGAGGTGCCGATCCTGGCAGCCGCAGTTCCATCGATGGAGAACGGCGGCATCAGCCGGGACGGCCTCACGATCACGTATCACGTGCGTCCGGGCGTGCGCTGGTCCGACGGCGTACCGCTCACCAGCAGAGATGTTGCGTTCACGTGGACGGCTGTGATGAATCCCGACAACAACGTGGTCGCGCGCCACGGGTACGACGACATTGCTCGCATCGATATTCCCAGCGATCGCATCGTCGTCGTGCATTTGCGAAAACCGCTGGCTGCGTTCATCGACACGTTCTTCGCCGAGAGCGATTCCGCGTACGACGTTTTACCGGCGCATGTGCTCGAACGCTATCCGAACATCAATCAGGTCGCCTTCAATAGCCGGCCGGACGTCACCGACGGCCCGTTCAAGTTCGTGCGCTGGCTGCACGGCGATCGCATTACTATGGTAGCAAACGACAAATTCTTCATGGGCAAACCCAAACTTCGCGGCATCGAAGTGCAAACGGTCGCCAATGAAAACACTGCCGTTAATCTGTTGCGCACGGGCGCCATTGACTACATGTACCAAGCCTCGATCACGACATACCCGGCGCTGCATACGATTCCCGGCGTGCGTCTGGTGTGGCTGAACATGAACGGCTACGAGGGTATGGCTTTCAACATGCGCCGCAAGCCGATGAACGATCCGCGTTTTCGTGAGGCGATCACTTATGCGATCGACAAAGCCGAACTGGTGCTAACGCTCACCTACGGGCAGGAGAAGATCGCAAGCGAAGATTTGCCCGACTGGATGTGGGCGGCGGATCCGAGTCTCAAGCCGCGACCGCGCGATCTCGCCAAAGCGCGCGCGTTACTGCGAGCCGCAGGCGTAAAAACGCCGCTTGCGCTCACGCTGGTGACCGATACGGCGAACGTGACGCATAAGCGCGAAGCCGTGATGATTCAGGCGATGCTGCGCGATGTCGGCATCAATCTCGAAGTCAAAACGTATCCCGGCGATCTGCTCTACGCGCCGGCGGGCATGGGCGGTATTTTAAACGGCTCGAAGTTCGACATGTCGATCTGGCCGTGGTATGCCGGTTTAGACCCCGACAACTCCTCGCAGTTCACGTGCGAGAACCTGCCGCCCCATGGCTACAACGAGACCGGCTACTGCACGCCGCAAATGGAGTCGCTGCAGAACAACGCGCTCACGCACTATGACCGCGCAACTCGCAAAGCGGCCTACGCGGGTATCGAAAGACTCATCGCGCGCGACAATCCGATTTTGGTATTCTGGTGGCAGCGCCAGCAAGAGGCGCTGCGGTCGAACGTGAGCGGCTTCGCTCCAAACCCGACTCAAGAAGCTTGGAACGCCTGGCAATGGAGTAAGTAACATGACGTCGCGGGTGCGCATAGCAAATTTCGGGATGTACCTCGCCGGCTTTATGGCCGTCGTGGACATCAGCGTGATCTACCTCGCGCTGCCCTACATCGAACGCTCGCTGCACGCTGGTATCAACTAGTCGAACGATCCTTCGTCAGCGGTTGGCACACCGCACTACTCGTGTCATCCTGAGCCTGTCGAAGGACGCTGAGCCCGTCGAAGCGCGTACCCCTGTCTCATCACCGCTCCAAAGCCACCCGATCCCACTTCCCCAAATTCGCCGCAGCCTCATACGTCGTTTGAAAAAACGCGAGTACCATCGCATCCGGATCGTCGGATGTGCGCACGGCTTCATACGGCAACACAAACTCGTGCAATTGTTCGTTGTACGATGCAGCACTCGGCTCGAGGTGCGCTCGCCCGAAGCCCTCGGGCTCAGGATACGCATATGAATAGAAGCTCGCATCCATGCCGAAGCCGCCCGGCCACCATCCGGCGCTGCTCACTTCGTGCGAGTACCCCTCGCGGGTAACCGAATCGGGGAGGTTCGGAAAACCACCCGGATGCGGCGGAGCCTTACGACCCGAAAACCGCGTCACCGCGAGATCGGGGCCGCCCCAAAAGAAGTGCACCGGGCTTACCTTACCGATGAAGCGCGAGCGGAATATCGTCGCGAGCCGATCCGCCTGCACCAGCGCGCGCCAGAAACGGTGCGCATATTCTTTGTCGTAAGAAGAGTGCGTGTAATCGCGATCGAACGCAATCGCTTCCGGAACCTCGTTCGGTTTTTTGCGAATCGAAACGGAAACATCGACATCACGCAGACCTTGCATAACCTTCTCGTAGAACTTTGCCACGGGCATGGGTTCCAGTGCAAACGCCGCTTGCTCGCCATCGCATTCTTGAATGCGCAGCATGTGATCTACGAAATCGAAATCGATCTGAAAAGTCCGAGAGCGGCCATATGGCATGGCCGACGTGGTCAGCCCGCGCGAGGTAACATATAGCGTAACCTGCCACCAGTGGTTGACCATCGGTTCCTGCACGAGCCGAATCTTTCCGATGATTTGCAACCACATGTGCAGCGTCGCCAGCGTATCTTTCCACTCGGCATAAGGCAGACTAGGCCACGTCTCAGTCGACGAATGTGCATGCAACATCCCTTACCTCGCCCCCGCATTATACCGCACCCCCGATATTGTCATGCTGAGGTATCGAGTTTTGTCATCCTGAGCCTGTCGAAGGACCCCGAGCATGTCGAGGGGTACGTGGCGAACGGCACCCACACTAAAAAGGACGCCCTCCCACCCACGTCTTACCTATAATGCGGTGTGGGCACTTTGACTCACGGAGGAGTTACGCGTGAAGGGAATCATTCCGGCCGCATTTTTAATCGCGGCCGCCTCAGTATTGGCAGCATGCGGTGGAAGCGGCGGAGGAGCTCCAACTCCCAACCCTGGCCCATCCAGGACGTTACCACCCATGAGCACCAACGCAGTAGGAACGCTGGTCGACGACCCATCCGGAACCCCGCTTTCAAATGAGAAGGTGCAACTAGACCCGTGGATTGTTTACGCAACCCCGGGCCCGACACCGACACCAATTTTCACCACCACCACGGATGCGACCGGCCACTTTACGGTTAACGCCGCCAACGGAACGTATCTGCTTGTCATCGGTTCGGACGATCCCAGCGACGCGACGCGCCCGACAATTCACGACAAGGTTGTACTCTCTGGACAAGCGGTGCTCACCGCACCGACGATGCCGCCGGTACCTGGCATCACTCCCGCGCCGGTTGAAGCAAATGGCGATTATCGCTTGGTCACGATCGACCAAACGCACGAGATCCCGTGCATCACGGATTACGATCAGCAACGCACATCCCGCGGCTTGCCAAAACCGGTGATTGACGAGTGGCTTACAGAGAATGTACGCGCAACAGTAAAACAATCAGTCACGCCGTACAATAAGCAGACCGACCCCGCCAATTCATTTGGCTTTCTCAGTACGGGCAATGCTACGCAAACCGGCGGAAGCGACTGCTCCACTATGGTTGCGGCAGCGTTCTCAAATGGCGCCCTTGCTTATGTGACGGTCTCGCACTGGTTTGCGGGCTCATATTTTGCCTACCAAAACGGTTCGTCGTATACTGCGTTCGGCGCAATTGAATTCCCGCAAGACCCGCGTCTGTTCAGGGATCCGAACGCGGTTCCTTGGCCATAAATATCGCAGTAGGCACGTCAGTCCGTAAAGCTCACGTTTGTCGTCGCGTTAATGATTTTAGTTCCTTGTAGACCATTACACATGAGCTCATTAACTTTTTCTGCCACCGTGATAGTCCCCGAGCCTGTGCGTTGCACTGACTGATTTTGGCCACCTGCCGTCACGATCACGCCTGGCCCGCTCGTAACGAATGAGCCCATATACGTGTATTGAATGCCCCCACTACCACCGGGCGTACAATCCGGAGGCGTTCCCCACTGGTCTCCCAAGTAGTTGATGTAGCACGTGGCGCCTAGGCCGACGAGCAGCGTGCCGTTGCAGCCAGACACCTCGTAGGTGGTAGTCGTGGTGCTCGGAGTCGAGCCTTGATCTTGCCATGTCATCGTACATCCGCGCGTCAGCTCTGTCCCACCCCGAGACACTAGCTGTACCATAGGCCCTTGCGCCGACGCGGGAATATCAGAAGATATCGCTACCGCAAGGCCGCAGATGTTGCTGGTCTGTACGAACGTCCCCGTATACCCCGGCTCATAAAGCGCAACGTTCGCACCATTCGAGAAGCTAATGCACCCGCTCGCATCAGTCGACCCCGTTACGCCGCTCGGCAGTGCGCCCACTGGAGCCCTCGCGTTCGCCAGCGGTGTAGAAAATGCACCGTCCGTAAACGCGCGCCCTTGATTGACGCCGCATGACGTAAGAGCTGCGTTCGCCACGCCTCCGCCTAATAGCCGGTTGACATAATACGCAACGTCACGCGGCGCAGGCGCCCACGATGTTTGCAGTGATTGTCCACCCATCGGCAGCTCGACGTACTGCGGCCATGCGTTCAGCGCGACCTTCGGCGTCGCCGTCGGCGCAGGCGTATATTGAAGCACGACCGTAAAACCGCTCGGCGCCGATCTCGTCGCCAGCTGCATTTCACGGACCATGCTCGGGCCTTCAACGCGAACATACGTTATCTGATTACCCCCAGCGATGTCAGGCCTGCTTGCGCCGTAGAAGCGCACCGCGCCGGGCTGAAGCGTCGCGCCGTTGTAGAGCGGCGAGTAGACTTTGCTGCTCGGATCCTGCAGCGCCGTCAGCGGGTAGGTGCGCGCATAAAAACTCGTAACGCCGCTGTAGGTTTCGTCGATTGTCGCCGCACCGCCAGGCGCACCATAAAGATAACGCGTGAGCGTTTGTTTGGCAGAGTCATAGCCGTAGGCCCAGAAATACGATCTATACTTAGCATCGCGGGTGAAGAAATCGATTTCATGGCCATCACCATTTGAAACACCATTGACGTCGGTTGCCGGCGTGAAGATCGCCCACGCGGAGTCTTCCTCGGCGCGCCACCGGTCGACGAGCGACTCGATCGCGGCATGCTCGCCGTCACGTTGAGCCTGGATTGCGCTCCAATGCAAAAACGTTCCGGTAGCCCGGACCAAAAAATAGCCCAAAACGACCGCAATGCCCACGGCAACCACGAATTCCACCAGCGTAAAACCGCGCGAGCGAGCACCCACGCTCGAAACAGTACCCTGGCGGCCGCGCTATGGGACGCGAAAGAACTTGAGTGTAATGTTGTCATCCTGAGGTATCGCGACGCGCCACGATGGCGCTAGTGTCGACGGACACAGGATGTGTTTTAGTCGACAACGACCCCGAGCCTGTCGAGGGGGTGGTGATAGCGAGACGACTACGGCGAAAGCTGACGCAAATCCGCAGCCACTGCCGATGTCAGATCGACGCTCCCCGCCCGCGAATGGTTCGTCGCGTAGACCTGTGATAGACCATGCGCATTGGCTTCGCGCTGCGCTTCGAGCATGATCTGCGCGATCATCCGTTTGCGAACTGCTTCGCGATCGTGCTGCAGCCAGGCGATTTGCGAGCGGACACTCGCCGTGTTGTTCGCATCGGCGTCGCGAAGCGCGTGGAAGCTATTGCCGAGGTTGTCGCGCGCATTCGAAAACGCCGCCGTATCGGCCGGCTGCGAATTCACGAGCGCGTCGTACTGCGCTTGCATATCGATCGCGGATCCGGGTCGCGCACGGGTTGCGGGGAGGCGGAGCGAGCTCGCGGTGGATGTCTGCGCCGCCAGGACCCGCTGCCGAGCAGCGAGGTTGGCGTTCGTCCGCGCCTGAAGATCGGCGCTCATCTTTGCGATGTCGCTCTGAGCGCGGCCCCGGAGCTGCGCGGCGTACGCACCAAGTGTACGCGCATCGACGTCGCGCATTGCGTTGAGCGCAGCGTTCTCGTGCGCCTGAAGCGCAGCCAAACGTGCATGGAATCGGCGGCGCGTCGCACCATCGAGCGCAAGCGCCTGTATTTTCACGCGAAGCAGTAAGCGCTGCGGGGCGTCATTGCGCGCCAAATCGAGCAGCAGCCCTGCTTCGCTTTCGTGCAGTTCTTGTGCGCGAGCGCGGTAGGCACGCTGCGTGCGATCGTTGACCGACCGCACGAACGTGTCGTACGCGGTCTGCTGTTGTGCGAAAAGCGTCGCGCGGTACTCGACCATGTCGCGCTGAGCGGTACCTTGCAACTGCGAATGCTGCCGGTTGTACGCCTGTTGGATGCCCGATTCGATGGCTCCGGCGCTCGGAGCACTGGCGGCGCTCTGACCCTGACTTTGTCGAAGGGTCGCCTCAATGGGACGCGCCCGCCTAGAGAGATCCCGTGTCGCATTCGATGCATGGTCCAAATCATGCCGGATCGCTGCATTCGCGTTGTCGATCTGCGCGCCGCTGTTCGCAAACCGCGTATGCAGCGTGACTTGCAGCGCCGCGATCTGGCGATCGAACTGCACAAGCGTTCCGTACAACGGATGCTTGGGAAGCAGCACGGCCATGTTGACGGATGCGGAGCGCGTCTGCGCGCTCGCGGCACAGCCGGTGAGAAGAAGAATCAGAAATGCGGCTAAGCGTTTCATCATTGGAACTTATGCTCGTACATGAGCGTGATGCCGTTGCTGCCAACTATTGGGGTGAGTACCATCGAGTTCGCCAGATCGTTGAAGCCGAAAAGATTCGTCTGCGTGTTTGCCGCAAGCAGCGACGGCGAATCGACGCTATAGAACGTCAGATTGAACGCGGTCGACTCGCCGTGATGTGCTTCGATGCTCAGGCTGCGGCGCTGCGGCTCGCCCAGGTTTGCGGAGTAAACCGCGGTGATATGTTTGCCGAACGCTTTGGCGGCGCTGATGCCGAAGCCGCTGGTGAAGTCGTCGGTGAGCTGCAGATTCTGCAGGCCCATTGCACCGCCGAGCGCGGCCGAGAGCGGTTCGAGCAGTTGCTGCGTGAAGTACCCGTTGAGCTGACTGCTTGCCAGATTTGCAATCACGTTGCTGCCATTGGCCGAGGCCACCGCGCCGCCGGTACCATTGAGTGTGTTCACGCCGGAAAGAAGCGCAAGAATCTGCGCACGGTCATATGGCGGATCCGAATCGAAAACGATCTGCATATTGTTGGGCGCGAGCCCGGTGACGTGCAGCGCGATATAGGTGAGCGGATTGCTGACCTGCGTCGTTGCAACTGCGTTGACGTACGGCATGATGCCGTCGCGTGGATCGAATCGAACGGTTGCGCTTTGGATCGTGAAGCGGCGCATGAAGTTGATCGTCCCGCCGGTCGACGTAAGCGCGCCGGCCAGCGTCGGGTGCTCCAGCGTTCCTGCCACCGCTACCGCGCCCTGCGCTCCCACGTCGACGCCGGTGCTTTGCACGCGCACGTCGTTGCCGACGACCGCCTGCAGATTGAATGCAAGGGGAAGCGGCGCATGCGGCGTGGTCTTCGCGGCGTGCGGATTCCAGAACGCCGTCAGCGGAATGCGAGCGCTCGGAATGTCGAGGGTACCGGTGATCGTTGGGATGCCGCCCGGATTGCGGAACGCGACGACGTTTGCGTCGACCTTACCGCGAAAGTATTGCGGACTGTTAATCTGCGCGCCCTTCGCGACGATCCGCGAAGTAAACGTAGCGGCCTTCGGATTTCGGAAATTTGGAACGGTCGCTGTTGCAGCCATGTCCATCGTGCCGCCGCCGACGTTCGCATGCAGCGCCCGAATCGCAATCGTGTTGCCTGCGAAAGCCAGCGTCCCGTTCACCTTTTGGATCGGGTTCTGATCGATCGGCCCGACGAAGAAGCCGTTGTGCAGCGCGATGAGACCATTCAGCTGCGGAGCATCTACCGTTCCGCGAATATCCAGATTGCCGCCCATGGTGCCCGCCAAACGATACCCCTTCGGCAAGGCGCTATTGAAATCGCTGAAATCAACGTTATCGATCGCCAAATCGAACGCGATCGGTGCGTTGCGCGTCAGGTGCACGGGTGCGCGCCCCGATGCGACCAACACCCGCCCGCGCGGCAAGTCTACTTCGCCATGTTCGAGGACAACCGTACGCGTATTTCCCGTCAGCGTACCCCACACTTTAGGCACGATGAACTTCGCATAGTGCACCGAAGCCAGCGTGAAATCATCGCGCAGCTGCGGCTCGACACGAGTGCCGCTCACGTGCAGCGTCGTGTCGAGCGTGCCGGCGGCATCGTTCGGCTTGCCGGAAACGGTGGTCATGAGTTTGCCGATGTCGGGACTGGTTGCGTGCAGCGCAATTTGCAGCGGGTCGTTCTTGTGAAAGCCGAAGGTCCCCGACCCGTTCGCGACCAGGTACGGAATTCGAACCGAGGCCTGCTGAATCTGTCCGCGCCCGCGCTCGACGGAAAGCGCAACCTGTGCTTGTTGAACCTGTACGCGCCCTACAACGCCGTTTGCCACGTTAGCGCGTGCGTTCAGTGAAACATCCGGATAGCGCCCGCGCGCCGTTGCATCGGCATCGAGACGTCCCGTAACCGGCGCGGTAATCCCCAGCAGCGGCAGCCACGTGCCCAGGTCAACGTCACGAACGCTGCCTGCGAGATTCAAATCGGAGCTCGTTGCGAGCTGCGCGACAGATTGGAACTGCGGCACGACCACCGTGCCTGCAAGATGTCCACGACCGGCGCTGCCGCCCACATCGGCCGTCATCGAAACCGTGTGCCCGTTCGTGCGCCAGTCCGCTACCGTGTTGCCGATATCGAAACGATGGAAACGCACGTGTGCAAGTTCGACGTCGCCGCTGCTTTGTATGGATTGTCCCGACATCGCAACGTCGAGCGCGAGTTGCCCGCTTCCCGCAAACATATCGCCCGTGTCGAAGTAATCGTTGAAGTCAGCCAGATTTGCGCTCGGGGCCGAGATGGCGCCCCGCATCGAACCGGTGCCGCCCGCAGCGTTGAACGCAACCACGGTCGAGCCGATTGTCACGTGGCCGCCGTTTACGTTGAAGTCTTGCGCCGTACCGCCGAGCGTGCCGCGCAGATTGCGGAACGCCAATCCGTGAACCGAACCTTCGGGAACGTCGAATGCACCGGAAACCAGCGGCGCGCGCCCGGAACCGCCGACGTGCACGTCCGCATCGATGCTGCCTCCAATGTATTGCCGGGCGAGCTTAGGCTGCGTAAGGGCGACGAGCGCGTGTGCGTCGGCAGCGCGAAGCGTTGCGTTCAAATCGTATTGCGGCGCCATCGGCGCTCCCATGCGAACACTGCCGACGCTGCCGTCGAGAGCCACGAGCGCCGGGCCTATGCCAATCATCGCGTCGCGAACGTCGAGCGTATCACCCGCGTACGCAAACGCGGCGTCGCCCGTCACCGGATAGCGTCCATATTGCGCGCGATCGAGCACCATCGCACCGCGCACGTTCGGAGAAGTTAGCGAACCGCTTGCGGTTGCGGCGACATCGGCATACCCCGCGCGCAGCGGTACACCGGCACCCTGCAATGCAGCCAAGTTCAAATGTGCAACGGAAAGCGCAAGACTGCTGGTGCGCGATCCTACGCTCCCGGTCGCAACTGCGCTGCCGGACTGGGCGATGGTCGCGCGAGCCGCATAGACTTGCACGTTCTTGCCTTGCGCGCCGACGGTCGCACTCAGCCCGTTAATCGGAATGCCGCGAATGCTCGCGCCGGAGAACCGCGCATCGCGGATTTGCGCGACACTTGCGCCGCCACTGTAGACGAGGGCAACGGGCGCATCGATCGTTCCGCTTCCACCGAACGCGGCGAGTGAGCCGTTGAATCGGCCTTCGAGCGCAACATGGTTCGTGCCCGTAATCGTGCCTTTCGCGTCCAGTGTGCCGAACGATCCGCGCGCAATGAGCGAAGAAACACCGACATTACCAGGCGCTCCGCCAAAACGCGCATGCGCCTGTGCGATCGCAATACTGCCGTAAGATGCATCGCGCACATCGACGTTTCCGCGCAGCCCGAGTTCGCTGTTCTGCTGGGCCGCAAAAACATCACCGGTAACGGTCGCGCTCACCGGCGGCGGCGCCTTGACATTCACCCCAGGCAGCGCGGCGACTTGCGAAGGACGAACTGTCAGGCCATTCGCGTGCACCAGCGCTGCAATCTTGCCATGCGGCCGATCCAACGCAACCCGCGCATCCAATTTGTCACCCATCCACAAATCAACACCACCCACACCATTACTCGCCACATGAAACACGCTCGCAAGCTGCGAACCGTTGCCGCTCCCGCCGAGGACGCCCTGCGTGTCGATGCGTTTGAGATCGTCACCGCGCGCAAGCAGCATGCCTTGCAACTGCATGCCCGGAATGATTTCCGACGCATACGGAATTCGATTGCTCGGCCCGGTCACGCTTGCGAGGGCCTCGAGCGCGTTGGGTTCTTTCTGCAGAGCCATCCGTCCGCGCGCGGCCAGATTGAAACCCCCGTACCGCAACGTGAAATGGAGCACGTTTGCGGTCTTGCCGTCGAAGACCAGCGTACCGTCCGCGTCGTGCAGCGGCATCGCGCGGTAGTCGATCTCTCGCGAACGCAGCGCAATCAGCGCGAGTGGCGTACGCACCGGGCCTTCGACCAGCATTGATAGATCGATTGGGCCGCGCATGGGCAGTTTCGCCGCAGCAACGGCCAGCTGCTTGAGTCGCGAGACGTCGCTGTGTGCCTGCATCGACATGCGGAACTTCGGCGCCTTCAGATCGTAAATGCCGCCCGTAATATAAACCGGGGCGCCCGCGACGTCGGCGATGATGCGCGGCGTTGTCAGCCCGGCGCTGGTAACGTCGAGCGGGCCATGAACGTTGCGAATCGGTGCGCTCACGCCCTGCATGGAGACTTGACCCCCCCGCATGTACGCGCTCGCGGAGATGCTGCCGTAGTAACGTGCGTCTAGATTGTCTAAGTACCCCGCTCGCATGCGCAGGTTGGCATTGTTGAGCGCGTAGTTCACCAGCTGCGGAAGCGGTACGTGCGAGGCCGTCCAGTGATGAAGGGTAAATCCGTCGGGCGCATCGATGACGCCGCCGCCGTGAATCGGATACGTTCCCCCGCCCTCAACATACGCCATTGTCGCAACGTATCGCGTGCGTGCACCGGTATTCACGTCGGCGTTGAAGTTTACGTCGTCGATGTACAATCGACGCGCCGATGGGTCGAGTCGCGTTTTATCGATCACGGCGATCGATCCGCCGATGACGCGCAGCGTCAGGTTCAGAGGCGCGGACGTTTTGTTCGACGGGCCCGCGTTCGGCAGTTTGGGTAAATTGTAGCTGCCGTCCGGATTGTGCACGACGGTGATCTGCGGCCGGTAGACGACGATCGCGTGCAGCCCGAAACGGTGATTGCTGCCCGGAAGCAGTTCACGCAGATTATATGAAGCATCGACGCGCGGCACGTAGGCGAGCGGCTCGCCGCCGTGACCGGTCATGCGGACATCGGTCAGCGTTGCATGGCCGCCGTGAAGCGAGATAGCGCCGAACGAGACCTTCGTGCTCGTCGCGGCGCCGAGCATGACGGCTGCACCGGCTCGCACGATTGGCTGCCAAAATATGGCGACGCAGGCGACGAGGGCCACGAGCACCGCTAGGGCGACCGCTCGTTTGCTTTGCATCACCGGCTTCATGATGCAAGTTATGCCCACCCTGGTAGATCGTGAAGCCGTAGAGGCTACGTCATCGCGATCTCAGCCCGTAGCGAGCTCGGCCGGTACTCCATATACTCCGCGGTAAAGGCGCTCTCGCGCGATCCGTAGTAGCGCTCGACGATCCGTAGCGCAAGATCGATGCCCGAGGTAAGCCCACCCGCGGACGCGAGTTTGTCGTGCTCAACGTAGCGTACCCCACGGACCAACTTCACCTTTGGAAACCGTTTCGCGAAACGCGCGTACGCATCGTGGTGAGTGGTAGCGGCAAGGCCATCCAAGAGACCGGTAGCGGCGAGAACGGATGCACCGACGCACACCGACATGACAACTGAAGCGTTTCGGTGTTGGGCGCGAATCCAATCCAGAGTTGCGGGCGTGGGCTTTTCCTGAGCACCGATCACCAAGATGTCGAATTGCGGGGCGCTCGAGAAATCATAATCGGGCGTTACGTTTAGTCCACCCGCAACGCGAATAGGCTCAGTGCTCTGCGCGACGGTCGAGCGGGAAAAAGGCGTGTATGTCGTGTCCCCGTAATCGTGCCCGCCGAGGCCGAGTTTCGCCGCCGGAAGAGAAATGTTATTGAACACCTCCCACGGTCCGGTGAAGTCGATAACCGTAGCGTCTTTCGTAATCAGAAATCCGGCGCGAACGGGGCGCCCCTCCGGAGGTGTCAAGCGTCGTGAAAGGGGGATTGTGGCTGCGCCGGCACGCGTCGCTGAAGACGCTAAAATGGCCGTCGCACCAAACATCAATAAGTCGCTGCGTTTCATGCCTTACTATAGCAGCGGGGCTCATCAAAATTCTTCAAACAGGCAGGCTCGAACCTAGCGCACGTAGCTGCCGCCGTTCACGTCAATCGTCGCGCCGTTGGCATAATCGCCTTCTCCGCTAGCGAAAAACGCGATAATCGAGGCGACGTCTTCCGGCGAGCCGACGCGGCCGAGCGGGATTTCGGCTTCAATCTCAGCCCGCCGCCGTACCAACTCCTCAGCCGCCATCTCCGTTTCGATAAACCCGGGTGCGATGGCGATGGCGACGATGCCTTCGACGGCGCACGACCGCGCGATCGATTTTGTGAAATTGATCAGCGCCGCTTTGCTCGCGCCGTAATCGGCGAAGGTGAGTTCACCGCGATGCGCGGCGCGCGATGCGACATTGATGATCCGTCCGCCGCCCTGTTCGCGCATGCGCTGCAGAACAAGATACGTCAGATCCACCGTGCCGAACAGATTGACCTCAAAGGTGCGTTCCCATCCGGCGCGCCACGAATCGTAGTCATTCCCAAAGAACGAGTTCTCGTCGAACCGTGCGGCGTTGTTAATCAGGGTATCGATCGGCCCGAATCGCTCGATGCAAGCTTCGACCAGCGATGGGAGCGCATTATGATCGGCTAGATCGCAACGGAACTCGGCGATGTGCTCGCCGAGTTCGCTGCGCAGCATGTATGCTGCCGCGGCGTCACGATTGTAGGTGAAGGCCACCCGGTGACCCGCCGCATGCAGCGCGCGAACCGTGGCGGCACCAATGCCGCGCGATCCGCCTGTTACAAGTATGGTTTGATCTATGGTTTAACTCTTCTTGCAGTTGCCGCTTTGAGCCGGAACCGGCTTTCCTTTGCCGTCCGTTCCCGTAGCGCGCCAGTTGTACTCAGAGTCGTTGACCCTGGTGATCGCTGTAACAGTTATGCTACCGTCCAGCGCCGACCTATCGGTCCATACCAAGTTGTTCCCGCTCCACCCCGGCGTTGAGGCCAGGCTGTAACCGGCTGCGTCATCGATATTCACGTTGACGAAGCGCTTCATGACCGGATCGTACGTATAGTACGAGTCGGTATCGATGGGATAGGTACGATATCGATCGAATGGCGGCGCCACATCGTGTACCTGCAGCCAGCGATCGTTCAGGACCATGGTGGCGGTCGATGTGTCGGGGCGGTCAGATCCTCGAAGCTTTTGATGACAGGTCCACGTGCCGGCGAAGTACATGAGCTGGCTTAGGTCCGGCTTTGGATTCGGGACCGGCGTGGACGCCGGCTGAGCTTGTGCCAGTACGATGGCAAAAAGTAAAGGAAGTAGCATATACACTCCTACTAAAGCGCACACCCCTGCGCGCCAGGCAGTATAGCACCATTGCCCTGTAACCGGGTTGAGGCGGAGGTCCCGTCGCCGTTACGTTCGCAACCGTTCGCGCAACGCTCGACTGGGAACGCGAACTTTGTCCGCAAGCCGCATCAGCCACAGCAAGCGAATCGTCCACCAAGTGATGTCGATTTCGTACCATGCCATACCGTGGCGCGCAGAATACGGAAACGCGTGATGGTTGTTGTGCCAGCCCTCGCCGAACGAAATCAGCGCGACCCACCACGAATTCGTCGAACGATCGCCGGTCTTGTAGGTGCGATAACCAAACATATGCGTAGCGCTGTTCACGAGCCACGTCGAATGATATGCGAAGACCAGGCGTCCGAAGATCCCCCACATCACAAATGGCCACCCACCCAGCGCAAAGAGCAGTCCCGCAAGCGCTATCTGCATCGGTATGTGAATGTGCTGCATTGCGCGGTAGAACGGATCGTCCCACAGATCCGGACAGAA
>Ga0073928_10004813_pt1 | contig 19493 bp, 17 predicted proteins | sample PaiPotPPA55metaG_FD_76969 | JGI IMG/M metagenome (GOLD analysis project Ga0073928, IMG submission 76969) | Iron sulfur acid spring bacterial and archeal communities from Banff, Canada, to study Microbial Dark Matter (Phase II) - Paint Pots PPA... ...
CCGCGGTGCTCATCCTCGACGAGCCGAGCGCTGGCCTGGCGCCCAAATTCCAGGCACTCATCTGGGAGCGCATCGAGGAGATAAGCGCGACCGGGGTCGCGGTGCTGGTCATCGAGCAGAACACGCGGGAGACCCTCCGCCATGCCCAGTGGGCCTACGTCCTGGTATTGGGCCAGAACCGACTGGAGGGATCGGGCAAGCAGCTGCTGGACGACAACGAGGTGATCAACCTGTACGTCGGCCGCCTGTCGTGATTGCATTGGCCCCACGAACGCTGAATTAAGCGACAGATCGCCCGACCGGCGGGTCGAGGCCGCGATCGGCGGCTTGGCCGGGGCCGCCGCCGGCATGCTGGGAGTCGGCGGCGGCTTCGTCATCGTGCCACTGCGCACGATCTGGACCGGCTTCGAGCAGCGGCGCGCGAGCGGCACGTCTTTGGCGGCCATCTTCCCCATCGCGGTGGTCGGGGCCGCCGCCTACTACCTCCGGACTCCACCCGAGATTCAGCTGAGCGTCGCCCTGACGTTGATCCTGGGCTCCGCTGCCGGCGCCGTAGCCGGGTCGGTTGCGTCTAACAGGGTCCCGCAGCGGGCGCTCGAGATGCTGGTCGCAGTCCTGCTCGTCGTGGTCGGGCTGTACGAGATCTTTCTCGCCGTCGTCGGCAGATCGATCACGTCGGGCGCAGCGGCCGGCTCCGCCTTCGGCGTCGAGCAGTACGCACTGCTCGGCCTGGGCGGGATCGTGATCGGGGTGCTGAGCGGCCTGGCGGGCATCGGCGGAGGCATCTTCATCGTCCCGATGCTCGTGCTGGGCTTCGGGGTGACCCAGCGGGTCGCGCAGGGTACATCCCTGCTCGCGATCCTTCCCACCGCGGCGATCGGAGCCTGGATCCACCACCGCGAGGGCAATATGTCGGTGGGCGCCGCCGCCACGATCGCCGCCGTCGGCGCTCCGGCCGCGGTGGTCGGCGCCACCCTGGCTTACTGGCTGCCCCAGCGCGCGCTGGTCGGCATCTTCGGAGCCTTCTTGGTGCTCGCGGCCACCCAGACCTGGCCGCGCACTGCGAAGGTCGAGGCCTCTTAGAAGGGCTTCTGCTCCGCCGGCCGGGAAGCCGGCTCCGGCTGGTTCGTCACCACCGAGTGGTGCCGGAACGAGACGTCCGCCGGCGCGCCGGCAGGCAGCTTCGCCTTCTTTTTCTTCTTGACCTCGCGGCCTTGCTTGTCGCGACCTTTACCCATGGGCACCAGTTTCGATGACGGAGGCCAGTTCGCGCAAGAAGGATTCGACATCCGTCACCAAACCGATCGACTGCCAGGTGCCGCGGTCGGCGAGCTTGGTGACCACGGCCGGGTTGATGTCGACGCAGACGGTGCGCACTCCGGCCGGCAGCATGTTGCCTGTGGCGATCGAATGCAGCATTGTCGACAGCATCAACGCCATGCGCACGCCCTGGAGGCATTCGCGCATGCGCTTCTGCGCCATGACCATATCGGTGATCACGTCCGGGAGCGGCCCATCGTCGCGCACCGAGCCGGCGAGCACTATGTCGATTCCGTGCTCGATGGCCGACTTCATGACGCCTGATTTGAGCTGGCCGCTCTCGACCATCTGCCTGAGCCCGCCGGCGGCGCGAACCCGGTTGATGGCCCGCATGTGGTGCTCGTGGCCATGCTCGCTGGGTTCGCCGCTCTCCACGTTGATGCCGAGCGCGGTCCCGAACAGGGCGGCCTCGACGTCGTGCACCGCCAGCGCGTTGCCCGCGAACAGGACCTGGACGTAGCCCAGTTCGATCATGCGCGACAGGTAGCGGCCCGCCCCTGTGTGGACCACCGCCGGCCCGGCCACGACCACGATCCGGCCGCCGGCCTTGCGGATCTCCTTCATCTCCGCCGCGATCGCGGCGATCAGAACCTTCTTCGGCTTTTCGGCCGAGACTTCGCTCGCCATGAAGCTGAAGATCTCCGTCTTGCGCGACCGCTCGAGCGGCGTCACCCGGACCCCCTGGTAGCCGACGACCACCTCGACGCCGGGTTTGGCGCCCTGGAAGACGATGCAGCGGGCGCTCTTCGCCTTGCGGTCCACCGCGATCGCCGCGTCCATCTCGATGTCGCCGACTGGAATCCACGTTTCATCCAGCAGGACCTCGGTGGGCAGGTTGCTGGTGGAGTAGAAGCCTTCGGGGAAGACGCCCTCCTGCGTGACCTTCTGCAGCTCGGCCGGCTGCTCGGACTCGGCCGTCGCGCCCAGCGCCCGCGCGCCGCGCACTATGCGCTCGAGCACATCCGCGGATGAGGCCACGACCTCGAGCCGGCAGTAGGACGGGTCGGTCTTGTGCTGGCCGACCTTCAACTCCTCGATGGTGAAGTTGCCACCTACATCCATGACCAGATCCATGACCTGGGGCAGGATCATCGAATCGATGATGTGACCCGTCAGCACGAGTCGCGCCGTATGGCGCCGTTCGCTCATTGGAGCGTGCCCACGACTTTGTTGATGTCGGCCTTCAAAGTCGAGGCTGCCCGCTCCGGGTTGGCATCGAACAGGATGCTCCGGCTCGCGGCGATCAGGCATGACGCGGGTTCGCCGTTCCACGCCGCCCTGACGGAAGCGGCGACGTCGCCGCCCTGCGCGCCGACCCCAGGGATGAGGAACGGCAGGCTGGAACCGCGCCGCACCTCGGCGATCGCCGACGGCGCGGTCGATCCGACGACCAGACCCACGTTGCCGTGCTGGTTGAGCTTCTCGGCCAGCTCGGCCACGCGCAGGAACAGCGGCTGCCCGCCGGCGTTCAGGTGCTGTAGGTCTTCCGCGCCCGGGTTGGAGGTGCGGCACACGATATACACGCCCCGGTCCTCGTACCGGGTGAACTCTTCTAGCGAGTCCGTGCCCAGGTACGGGTTGACCGTGGCGGCGTCCATGGCCAGCGTCTTGAAGCAGGTCGTCGCGTAGGCCTTCATCGTGTTGCCCATATCGCCGCGCTTCGCGTCGAAGAGAAACGGGGTCTCGGCAAATTCTTCGTGGAGCTCGAGCAGGGCCTTCCAGCCGTCAGGCCCGTACTGCTCCCAGAAGGCGCTGTTCGGCTTGAAGCAGCAAGCGTGCTCCTGCGTCTGCCGCGCCACCTCGCGGCAGTGGCGCAGTGCGCCGACCGCCGCGCCGTCGATCCGCTCGGGGTCTGGATCCATGCCGACGCAAACGAGCGTGCGCCGTTCCCTGGCAAGCACGCGCAAACGCTCGAAGTAGGCCACCGCAGCCCAATGGTAATCGGGGCTGGAAGTCAGAATTGAGATCGATGGATCGTTCGATCAGGATCGCGCTGGCCCAGGTCAACCCGATCGTCGGGGACCTCGAGGGCAACGCGCGCCTCATCATCGGCCGCATCCTGGAGGCTCGCGAGAAGGGCGCGGACCTTGTCTGCTTTCCGGAGTTGGCGCTCACAGGCTACCCGCCCGAGGACCTGGTGCTCAAGCCGGCCTTCGTCCGCGACAACCTGAGGCAGCTCGACGAGGTCGTCAAGGCGACCGAGGGCATCTCGGCGATCGTCGGCTTCGTCGACGAGGAGGGCGAGATCTTCAACGCCGCCGCCTTCATCTGCGACGGCGAGCTCAAGGCCGTCTACCACAAGGTCTTCCTGCCCAACTACGGCGTCTTCGACGAAGAGCGCTACTTCGCGGTCGGGCACCGCTGCCCGATCTTCGAACAGAACGGCATCCGCATCGGCGTCACCGTGTGCGAGGACTGCTGGTACCCGTCAGGCCCGATGGCCTGGCAGGCGGATCACGGCGCCGAGCTCCTCGTGAACATCAACGGCTCGCCGTTCCACGCCGGGAAACGCATCGAGCGCGAGCGAATGGTCGCCGGCCGCGCCGCGGACTACGGCGCGTACGTCGCCTACGTGAACACGGTAGGAGGCCAGGACGAGCTGGTCTTCGACGGCAACAGCGTGGTGTTCGGTCCGCGGGCCGAGATGCTGGCGCACGCCTCGTCGTTCCAGGAGGAGCTGCTGCTGTGCGACATCGAGCCCGGCCCGCTGCCCTTCCACCGGCCCCTGGAGAAGATCCGGCACGAGGCGGAGGGCGCCGCGCGCCTGGAGCTGGAGGTGGCCGAGATCGCAATCGACAGCAAGCCGGCGCCGGATCGACAGCCGCTCGAACCGGAGCTCGCGACGCCGCTGGACGGCGCGGCCGAGATCTACGCGGCGGTCGTGCTGGGCACGCGCGACTACATCCACAAGCAGCATTTCAAGAAGGTGATCATCGGCATGTCAGGAGGCGTTGACTCCGCGCTCACGGCCACCGTCGCCGCCGATGCGCTTGGCCCAGAGAACGTGATCGGCGTGCGCATGCCGTCGCGGCACACGTCGGAGGAAAGCCTGGACGACGCGGCCGCCGTCGCCGAGTCGCTGGGCATCGAGCTCATGGACTTCCCCATCGAGCCGGCGCATCGCGGCTTCGAGCAGATCCTCGCGGATGCGTTCAAGGACACCACGCCCGGAATCGCCGAGGAGAACATCCAGCCGCGGATCCGCATGACCATCCTTCACGCGCTGTCGAACAAGTTTGGCTACATCGTGCTCACGACCGGCAACAAGTCCGAGATCGCCACCGGCTACGGGACGCTCTACGGCGACATCGCCGGCGGCTTCGCCGTCCTCAAGGACATCACCAAGACCACCGTCTACGAGCTGTGCCGCTACCGCAACTCCTTGAGCGAGGTGATCCCCGGCCGTGTCATCAGCAAGGCGCCGTCGGCTGAGCTCAAGCCTGGCCAGAAAGACACCGACAGCCTGCCGCCCTATGAGGAGCTCGACCCAATCCTCAAGGGGTACGTCGAGCTGGACCTGAGCCCGGAGGAGCTGGTCGCGGCCGGGCACGACTCCAAGACGGTCGCGCGCGTGGTCGAACTGGTCGATCGCAGCGAGTACAAGCGCCGCCAGGCGCCTCCGGGGGTCAAGATCACGCCCCGCGCCTTCGGCCGCGACCGGCGGATGCCGATCACCAACCGCTACAGCCCCAATGGGGCGCGCCCTCTCTCCTAGCCCACCGGGGGCCGCGCAGGGGTGCCCTCTAAACTTAAAGCCCGTCGATACCCCGTATAGATAGGAGCTATCGTGCCCCCCTCGTCATTTGATGTTGTCGTGATCGGCGGTGGCCCCGGCGGCTACGTGGCCGCCCTGCGTGCCGCGCAGCTCGGCGCGTCCACCGCCATCGTGGAGAAGGACCGCATGGGCGGCACCTGCCTCGTGCGCGGGTGCATCCCGACGAAGGCGCTGCTGCAGTCGACCGAGCTGTACACGCTGGCCCGCTCAGGCGAGGCCTTTGGCCTGGTCACGGGCAACGTCGGGTTCGACTGGGCAGTGGCTCAGAAGCGCAAGAACACGGTGGTCGATCAGCTGGTCAAGGGCGTCGAGGGGCTGCTCAAGGCGGGCGGCGTCACGTCGTTTAGCGGCGCCGGCAAGCTGGCCGGCGGAGGCAAGGTTTCCGTGGGCGGCGACACGATCACCGCCAAGGACATCATCATCGCCACCGGGTCGGCCATCTCGCGCATCCCGCTAAAAGGCGCCGAGCTGACGATCGACTCGGACCGCATCCTCGACCTCAAGGAGGTGCCGGCCCGCCTCGCCGTGATCGGGGGCGGCGTGGTGGGCATGGAGTTCGCGGCGATGTTCGCTGCGCTCGGCACGAAAGTAACGGTGCTCGAGATGCTGCCGCAAGTTCTGCCCATGGTGGACGCCGACCTCGTGGCCGCGTACAGCAAGCATCTCGCCGGGCTGGGTGGCGTCATCCAGACCAATGCGAAGGTCACCGAGGTCGTCAAGCACAACGGCGCCCTGCGGGTGCAGTTCTCTGCCGGTGGCGAGGGCGGAGCGGTCGACGCCGACCAGGTGCTGCTCGCGGTCGGCCGGTCCCCTTACACCGATGGCCTCGGCGCGGACGCGGCCGGAGTGAAGCTCGATGCCCGCGGCCGCGTCGTCGTGGACGAGCACCTCCGGACGACGGGCGACGGAGTGTGGGCGGTCGGCGACGTGATCGGCGGCATCATGCTGGCCCACGTCGCGTCGTACGAGGGAGTGTGCGCGGTGGAGAACATCGCCGGGCACTCCGAGCGTGTCCCGGACTACCACGCCGTCCCCAACTGCGTTTACACCGAGCCCGAGATCGCCCACGTCGGCCTCGGCGAGAAGGACGTCAAGGAGAAGGGGCTGCAGGTCAGGATCGGGCGTTTCCCTTTCGCGGCATCGGGCCGCGCGCTAACCCTGGGCCAGTCCGAGGGCTTCGCCAAGGTCATCGCCGACGCGGAGACCGGAAAGATCCTGGGCGCACACATCGTCGGACCGCGCGCGACCGACCTCATCGCCGAGGCGACCCTTGCGATTCAGAACGAGCTGACGCTCGAGCAGCTCGACCTCACCATCCACGCCCACCCAACGCTGCCCGAGTCCCTGATGGAGGCCGCCTTGGCGGCGCAGGGCAGGGCGATCCACATCGCCAACCGGAAGACCGCCCAGCCGGTTGGTGCGAAGGTGATGGGCGCCGCCCCTTCGGATGGTGCGCCGCTTACAGCCGCCCCGGCCAAGAATCAGACTCGGGAAAGGCAGATGGTCGCTTCCGTCAAGTCTTCCCCGCCCCCCGCCGAGATCTCGTCAGAGAAGCTCGAGCTCAAGAAGGAGAATCGCGACTTCCTCCTCGGCCTGCACCGGCAGATGCAGTTCATCCGCAGGTTCGAGGAGCGCACCCAGGAGCAGTACACGAAGGCCAAGATCGGTGGTTACTGCCACCTGAACATCGGCGAGGAGGCCACGGTCGTCGGCGGCATCCACCCCCTTCAGAAGAGCGACTACATCTTTACCAGCTATCGCGAGCACGGGCACGCGATCGCGCGCGGCGTCGACCCGAAGGCTGTGATGGCGGAGCTGTTCGGCAAGGAAACCGGCACCTCCCACGGCCGCGGCGGGTCGATGCACATGTTCGACGCGGACAAACGCTTCATGGGCGGCTACGGCATTGTCGGTGGCCACCTGCCGCTCGCGGCCGGCGCCGGCTGGGCCATTCGTTACAAGAAAGAGAAGGATGTTGTGCTCTGCCTGTTCGGCGACGGTGCCACGAACATCGGCGCTTTTCACGAGTCGCTCAACTTCTCCAAGGTCTTCAAGCTGCCGGTCGTCTGGTACTGCGTGAACAACCGGTACGGCATGGGCACGCCGGTGGAGGCCGCCTCCGCGGTCAAGGACATCTACCTGAAGGCGTGCGCGTACGACATGGAGGCGATCCAGGTCGACGGCATGAACGTGCGCGAGGTGATGCTGCGCACCTCCGAGATCATCGAGAAGACGCGGGCCGACTCCCAACCCCGTTTCATCGAGGCGCTGTGCTACCGCTTCAAGGGCCACTCGGTCGTCGACCCGGACAAGTACCGCTCGGCGGAGGACAAGGAGAAGTGGCGCAAGGCCGACCCCATCGTCTTCTTCGAGCACGAACTCGAGAAGGCCGGCCTGGCTGACGAGGAGTACTTCAAATCGGTGCGCCAGCAGATCGACTCCGAGGTGCAGGAGATCGTGAAGTACGCGGACGAGAGCCCGGACCCCAAGGTCGATGAGCTTTACAAGTACGTCTACGCCGGTGAGTGGGAAGACCGCCCCGAGCTGAAGAGTCACGATGGCTGAGGACACATACGCGGAGAACGTTTGCAATGGCTGAGGACAAGCTCTATGGGGCGCGGGTGGGGCAGGCCCGCCCCGCGGTACCCCCCCCGCTTACCGGATCGGCTCTACCTGCGCTCGTTTGGGGCGGTGCCGGGGCAAAGCCGCGACACGCGGGGAACGTTTGCAATGGCTGAGGACAAGCTTTACCGCGTGGCATTGCGTGAGGCTCTTTCCGAGGAGATGGAGCGCGACGACTCCGTGTACCTGATCGGCGAGGACATCGGGAAGTTCGGCGGCGCCTACCGCGTGACCGACGGGCTGCTCGACAAGTTCGGAGCCCACCGAGTGGTGGATGCTCCGATCGCGGAGGAGGCGATCGTCGGCACCGCCATCGGCTCGGCGATGCTGGGGCTGCGCCCTGTCGTCGAGATGATGACCATCAACTTCTCGCTGATCGCCTACGACCAGATCGTCAACAACGCGGCGAAGATCCGCTACATGTTCGGTGGCGAGGCGCAGGTGCCGCTCGTGATCCGGATGCCGGGCGGCGCGGGCCACCAGCTGTCAGCCCAGCACTCGCACAGCCTCGAGGTCCTGTACGGGCTGATCCCCGGCCTGCTGGTCGTCGCGCCGACGACACCCGAGGACGCGAAGGGCATGCTCAAGTCGGCGATCCGCACCGACAACCCGGTGATGTTCCTCGAGTCGATGAGCCTGTACAACGTCCGCGGTCCGGTGCCCGAGGGCGACTACACGACGCCCATCGGCACGGCGGCCGTGCGGCGGCGCGGGTCCGACGTCACGATCATCGGCGTGTCGCGGATGGCCGTGCTCGCGAACGAGGCCGCGAAGCAGCTCGAGGAGGAGGACATCGACGCCGAGGTCATCGACCTCCGCTCAATCCGCCCCATCGACTGGGCGCCCATCACCGAATCCGTCACCAGGACCACGCGCGCGGTCGTCGTCGAGGAAGGGTGGTCCACCTATGGCGTGACGGCCGAGCTGGCCGCGGGGATCCAGGAGCGCTGCTTCGACAACCTCGACGCGCCGATCCTGCGGCTGGGCGGCGCGCAGGTCCCGATGCCCTACAGCCTGCCGCTGGAGAAGGCGTCGATCCCGACGGCCGAGGACATCAAGCGCCTGGTGCGCAGGACGGTAGGAAAGAAAGTCGATGCCTGATGTAAACATGCCCAAGCTCTCGGACACGATGGAGGAGGGCACGGTCGTCGAGTGGAAGAAGTCGAGCGGCGACGAGGTCCACAAGGGCGAAGTCCTGGCCGAGGTCGAATCGGACAAGGCAACATTCGACCTTGAAGCCGAGGACGACGGCAAGCTCGAGATCCTCGTCGAGAAAGGCGTGCCGGCCAAGATCGGCGCGCCGATCGCGCGTATCGGCGAAGGCACGGCGGCCCCTGCCGAGAAGAAAGCGCCTTCTGCCGAAGAGAAGCAAGAAGCTCCAGCCGAACCGAAGCCTGAGCAGCCTGTTAAGGCACTGGCCAAGGCCGATTCCGAGGCGGAGACTGCTGAACCCGAGGCCGCCGTCGAGGAGGAGCCCGCGGGCGTGGAGGCCACTGAGAAGGCTCCCCCACCGCCGGCCACCAAGACTAAGAAGCCGCCGCCCGACAGCGCCGGCCAGCCCTCGCGCGACGTGAAGGCCTCTCCACTGGCCAAGCGGATCGCGGAGGAGATGGGCGTCGACCTCGCGAGCGTCTCGGGCACAGGGCCCGAAGGCCGGATCGTGAAAGAGGACGTCATCGCCGCCGCGGGCTCAGCCAAGAAGGAGCGCCGCCGTCCAGACGCCCAGCCGGCGCCAGCGGGCCCCGACGTCGAGCTGATCGCTCCGAACCGCATGCAGGCCACGATCGCGCGGCGCATGGCCGAGTCGAAGTCGACCGTGCCGGACTTCACCGTCACCGTGGAGGTTCGGGTCGACGAGGCCGTCCGCCTGCGCCAGCAGCTGAAGGATTCGGTCCCCGGCGCCGAAAAGGTGACGATGACCGACATGCTCATGCGCGCGTGCGCCCTCGCCCTGCGCAAGTTCCCAGAGGTCAACAGCTCTTGGGTCGACGGCAAGTTCCAGCGCAAGAGGGCGATCAACATCGGCCTGGCCGTGCCGCCGAAAGAAGGCCTTGGTCTGCTCGTCCCGGTCGTGCACGACGTCGATCGCAAGGATCTGATCCAGATCTCCATCGAGTCGCGCCAGGTCATCGAGCGCGCGCGCTCCGGCCGGCCCGGTGAGCACGACCTTACCGGCGGGTCCTTCTCGATCTCGAACCTCGGCATGTACGGCGTGGACGAGTTCACCGCGATCATCAACCCGCCCGAGGCCGGCATCCTCGCCGTCGGGGCGATCAAGGACGCGCCGGTGGTCGACGATGGAAAGATCGTCGCCGGCAAGGTGATGCGCATGACCCTGACGGTCGACCATCGCGTCTTCTACGGCGCGACCGCCGCCCAGTTCATGGCGGAAGTCAAGCGGCTGATCGAGAACCCGGTGACGCTCATCGTCCCGGCGGGCTAGCGTGACGCCGGCCGAGATCGCCGGCGTCCTCGAGGAGTCGGGCCGGGCGTTTGCCGGCACGCTTCGAAGCATCCCTCCCGCCGTGGCGTCGTGGCACCCAAAGCCGGGCGAGTGGTGCGTCAACGAGTGCGCGGGCCACGTGATCGAGGCAGAGAAGCGCGGCTTCGCCGGCCGCATCCGCATCATCCTCGGCGAGGAAAACCCCGACCTGCCCGGCTGGGACCGGACCTCGATCGCCCACGCGCGCAGAGATTGCGACAAGCCGCCGGCGGAGCTTGCGGGCGAGCTGTCGACCCTGCGGGCTGAGAGCGTCGCGATGATCCGCTCGCTGCGGCCCGAGCAGCTGGATCGCGGGGGCAACCACTCCGACGTCGGCCGCCTCACGATCAACGACCTGCTGCACGAGTGGGTCCACCACGACGGGAAACCACCTGCGCCAGGCGCTGGCGAACGTCCAGGCCTATGTGTGGGCCGACATGGGCAACGCCCAGCGCTTCAGCACCGGTTAGAGGCGCCTCTAGCGAAACTCGGCCAGCACCTCCTGGCCGAGCAATCGCAGGCCGGCTTCCGTCTCGAGCCCGAACGGCGCGCCGAACTCGACCCTCGCCACGCCGGCGTCGAGCAGGTCACGCACCTGTCTCGCCACCGACTTCGGCGTGCCGGCGAAGGCAAATCGGTCGAGCAGCTCATCCGTGATCACATCTTGGTGCTGATCGAGCGTCGCGTCGAAGGGTGCAACGACCTCGAAATACATAGCCACCGCTGCCTGCGCCCTTTCGCGCGCCGCGCGAGCGTCGTGATCCACCACTGTGACCGCGCCCACGACGATGTCGGGTGTCACGCGACCCACGCGGTTCGCACCCACCGCGAGGCGCTCGCGCATCACTGGAACGAGGTCCGGGTTTGCGCTCCCGCCCACCTTCAGCTCGTCGGCGATCTCGCCCGCCAGCGCCACCGTCCGCGGTCCCCACGCGCCGATCAGCAGGGCGATCTTCCGTTGCGGCAGCGGCTGCTTGAGCCGGAATCCAGGCTCGATCGAGAACATCTCACCGGCGAACCCTGTCTCGTCCCCACGCAGCAATCTTTCGACCACGGTCGCCGCCTCGCGGATCGCGCGGAGCGGCCGCGGCTGTGGGACCCCAACCATGTCGAGCCATGCGCCACGCGCCAGGCCGAGGTACGCCCGTCCGCCAGAGGCCGCGTCCAGCGCCGCGATCTGGCTCGCGATCTCCGCCGGATGCGCCGTGTACGGGTTCATGCAGCTCGGGCCGAGCCTCACCCGCTCGGTGACGGCCGCCACCTCGAGCAGCGGCACTAGCGGAGGCAGGTAGCCGGCATCACCGAAGGCGGTCACCACGTCGAACCCGAGCTCCTCCGCCAGCCGGCCGAGCGGGCCGTACTCGGACACGTCGCGGTCGCCCTGCAGCCCCACGCCGAACTGGGGGCGGCTCACGTCAGGTCCGCTGTCGGGATCCTCCTTCGCCGGATGCGTTCGATGCGCATGACGAGCCTCTCCTCCGGGTCGGGGCAGGCGACCATGGTCTCCTGCTCCAGCCAGTCTCCGCGCGGCAGCCGGCGCTGCTTGGCGATGAGAAGGGGGAGCACGGACGACAGGGCAAACGCACAGAAATGACGGCCGTCTGGAATGCGCAGGCGGCTGGATTCGGTCAACTCGAAGTAATCGCCCACCGCAAGCCCACAAACGGAACGCCCTTCGATTCGATCCACAGTGACGCGCAGGTCATAAAGGACAGAGACCGGCTGGCGGGCTCGAGGAAACGAGCGTTCATTCATTCTCGAGGGGGCATATTATTGCAACTCCGCCGCCGAGCAAACCAACTCGCCGCGATCAACCGGGGAGACGCAAAGGAGAGGAGCGCAATGGTGATATCCACGAGACCGGCGATGATGGCCGCCGGCGTGGCGCTGGTGGCCGCGATAACCCTGGCCGCATGCGGCAGCAGCAGCACGACGGCAACGAATCACGTACTGGTCATCGACAAGTCGTTCGACATGAAGACCGCCGACCCGCAGCGCGAGTTCGAGGTGTCCGGCGGCATCGTGGCCAAGGCGCTGTACAGCACCCTCTTGACGTTCAAGGGCTCGGACTCAGCAACGCCCGTGCCCGAGGTTGCGAGGTCCTACACCGCGTCGTCGGATGCCAAGACATTCACGTTCCATCTCCGCAACGACATCAAGTTCTCCGACGGCACGCCCCTTACCTCAGCCGACGTTGTGTTCTCTTTCAACCGGCTGATCAACATCAAGGGCAACCCCTCGTTCCTGTTGGCAGGCATCACAGTCTCAGCGCCGGACGCCTCGACCGTGGTTCTAACCTCGAGCACCGCGAACCCGGCGATTCCTTTCATCATCCCCAACCCGGCCCTCGGCATCGTCAACTCCAAGGTCGTCAAAGCCCACGGTGGAACCGACCAGCCCGGAGCCGACAAGGCCGACACGGCGGAATCGTTCCTCAACACAGCCTCACAGGGCAGCGGCCCATACACGCTCAAGTCCTTCAGCACGACCACCGAGGTCGACCTGACCGCGAACCCCACCTACTTCGGCACCAAGCCCTTCTACAACACGGTCGTGATCCGCAACATCCAGGCCCCGGCGCAGCTGATCAATATTCAGAAGGGCAGCGACGAGGTGGCCATCGACCTCTCGTCCGACCAGGCGGCGTCGCTCAGCGGCAGCACGGTCCAGGTCAAGGCCAGCCCGGGACCGAACGTCTTCTTCCTGCTGGCGAACGACAACCCGAAGATCTCGAGGGTCACGCCCAACAAGCACTTCCAGAACGCCGTTCGCTACAGCCTGGACTACGCCTCGTACGTGCAGCTCGCCGGCGCGGGCGCGATCCAGACCCCCGGCGTGGTCCCGAGCATGTTCCTGGGCGCGCTGACACCCGCGGACGACGCCCAGTTCGATCTGACCAAAGCCAAGGCCGAGCTCGCGCTTTCGGGGATCTCGAACCCGACCGTGAACCTTGGCTTCCCCAGTGACTTCACCCTGAACGGCATCTCGTTCAGCACGCTCGCCCAGAAGGTGCAGGCCAACCTGCAGGCTGCCGGGATCACCGTCAACCTGACCGGAAGCCCGATCTCAACCGCGCTCGCCGACTATCGAGCCGGCACCGAGCAGCTGGGTCTCTGGCTGTGGGGTCCCGATTATCCCGACCCCAACGACTACCTCGTGTTCCTGCCCGGTCAGCTCGTCGGCCTCCGCGCGGGCTGGGCGGCGGGCTCAGACCCCAGCCTCGAGGCCCTCGGCGTCCAGGCGAGCTCCAGCACCGACAACACGGCCAGGGGTCAGCTCTTCCAGCAAATCCAGCGCCAGCTCAACACGGATGGTCCGTTCTTCCCGCTGATCCAGCCGGGACAGGTTGTGGCGGCGACCAAGGGCGTAACCAACGCCGACTACAACCCGACCTGGACGATTGATCCAGCCGGCGTCGGCGGCTAAACACGATCTCAGGCCGGGGTGGCGGCTCCCGCTGCCATCCCGGCCCTTCGTCAGGTTCCTGGCCCGGCGACTCGCCGCCCTGGTCCTCCTCGGCCTCGGCATCACCTTCGTCGCGTTCGTGCTCACCGAGCTGGTGCCCGGCGACCCCGCGGCCGCGAACCTTGGACAGCGGGCAATCGGCGACCCTGCCGCCGTCCAGGCGTTCCGCGAGCACTACGGCCTGGACAAGCCTCTTCCCGTTCAGTACGTGGTCTATCTCGAGCACCTCGTCCAGGGCGACCTCGGGCAATCAGAGCAGAGCCACCGGTCGGTTCGCGCCGACCTCGCGGAGTTTGTGCCCGCGACCGCCGAGCTGGCGATCACATCGATCCTGATCGCCTATCTGCTTGGAATGACCTTCGGCGTGATCTCCGCGGTCCGCCGCAACACGCTGACCGACCAGGTGCTGCGCGTGGTGTCGCTCGCCGGCATCTCGATGCCGACGTTCTGGCTCGGGCTGGTCGCGCTGTACGTCTTCTTCTTCAAGCTCGGTTGGGTGCCGGGAAGTGGCCGCCTCGATCCCGGCGTCCTCGCGCCTCCACACGTGACCGGCCTGTTCACCGTGGACGCCCTGCTTTCAGGGCAGTTCGACGTCCTGACCAACGCCCTGCAGCACCTGATACTGCCGGCCTGCGTGTTGGCCGCAGCCAACGTCGGGCTGCTGACGCGGTTCACGCGGTCCGCCGTGCTCGAGGTGATCAACAACGATTACGTGCAGTCCGCTCGCGCGAAAGGCTTGCCGGAGCGGACGGTGATCCTGAGGCACGTCTTCCGCGCCGCCCTGCCTCCGATCGTCACCGTAGCCGGCCTCGCCTTCGCCAACGTCATGACCGGGACGGTTTTGGTGGAGAACATTTTCGCCTGGCCGGGCATCGGGCAGTACGCCTTCCATTCGGCGACCACCCTGGACCTGCCGGCGATCATGGGCGTCAGCCTCTTCGTGGCGGTCGTCTACATCGTCGTCAACTTCACCGTCGACATCCTCTACGGCGTAGTCGACCCGAGGATCCGGGTGGCATGAGCGAGAAGGCGCGGGTGGGGCAGGACCCCGCGGGACCCCCCCAGGCTTCGCGTCAAGGCCCTCGACGCTCGGGGGCGGTGGCCCCGCCCACGGGGTCCCCGCGAAATCGACGATTTCGTGGGGTGGGTCGCAGCTGGGCCACGCGGGGATCCCATGAGCGCCCAGCCCCTGCCCCTTCGTTTCCGTATAGGTCTGCGCCGGAGACCCGGAACGCTCGGGTCTGCCTGGCGCCAGCCGCTCGCGATCGTCGGGATGGTCCTGGCGGGTGCTTGGATCCTCGTCGCGATCTTCGTGCCTCTGATCGCGCCGTACGACCCGCTCGCCCAGACGTCACTTTTGACCCACCCGCCAAGTCCTGCCCACCTTTTCGGAACGGATGAGCTCGGGCGCGACATCTTCAGCCGGGTGCTGTGGGGCTCGCGCCTGTCGCTACCGATTGCATTCTTGCTGGTTGTCGCCGCGGTCGCCGTCGGCGCTGCGTTGGGAGGGCTTGCCGGCTACTTCGGAGGCTGGGTCGATGAGGCCGTCATGCGGACGACCGACTTTTTCTTCGCGTTCCCGACCATCATCCTGGCCATGGCGGTCACGGCCGCGCTTGGCCCGAGCCTCCCCCATGCGGTGCTCGCGGTGCTGATCGTGTTCTGGCCGTCATATGCCCGCGTCGTCCGCGGGCTGGTGATGTCTCTCAAACAGTCCGACTACGTCAGCGCCACCCGTCTCCTGGGCGCCTCGTCGCTCCGCGCGCTCGTGGTGGACGTGCTGCCAAACGTCGCCGGACCGGTGCTGGTCCTGGCGACCCTCGACCTGGGCAACGCGGTCCTCCTGCTGGCCGGACTTTCCTTCCTCGGGCTCGGTGCTCAGCCAGGCCCTGCTGAGTGGGGATCCATGGTCAACACCGGGAGCCAGTATTTCGAGTTCTGGTGGATGGGCACGTTTCCGGGCTTTGCCATTCTCTCTGTGGTCCTCGCTTTCAACTTCCTCGGGGACAGCCTCCGCGACGCGCTCGATCCACGCTCGTCGTGGTCCGTTCAGAGAGCTGCGCGCCCGGGAGCGGGCGGCGGGCGTTGAACGCGCTCCTAAGCGTCACCGGCCTTTGCGTGCGGCTGCCCACCAGCGCCGGTCTGGTCACGGTGGTCGACAGTCTCGATTACGAGGTCGAAACGGGCCAGGTCTTCGGAATCGCCGGCGAGAGCGGAAGCGGCAAGACGATCTCGGTGCTGGCGCTGTTGGGACTGCTCCCCGAGGGAGCACAGGTCGAGGGCACGGCCATGTTCGATGGGCGCGATCTGCTGGGGCTCGATCGCCGGTCGCTTCGCGACGTCCGAGGCGCCGAGATCGCGATGGTCTTTCAGGACCCGATGACCTCCCTGCATCCGATGATGACGATCGGGCGGCAGCTCACCGAGCACGTTCGCTACCACCTCGGATTCAGCGCGGCGAAGGCGCGTGAACGCGCGACGGAGCTGCTGCACCAGGTCCGCATTCCGGGTCCGGAGAGCGCGCTCGCCGCGTACCCACACCAGTTCAGCGGCGGCATGCGCCAACGGATTGCGATCGCCATCGCGCTCGCGTGCCGGCCGCGAGTGCTCATCGCCGACGAGCCGACGACGGCGCTGGACGTGACCGTGCAAGCAGGCATCCTCCGGCTGCTGGACGGACTCCGCCGTCAGTCCGGCCTGTCGGTCCTCATGATCACCCACGACCTTGGCGTCATGTCATCGATCGCAGACTGGCTCACGGTCATGTACGCAGGCCGCGTGGTGGAGTCCGGGTCGACCCGGGAGGTCCTTGGCCATCCCCGACATCCCTACACCGCCGGCCTGCTCGCCGCCCTCCCCCGCCCCGAGGCCGCGGAGGACACACCGCTGCGCTCGATCAAAGGGTCGCCGCCCGCACCGCAGGCGCGTCCCGACGGGTGCGCGTTCCATCCCCGCTGCCAGTACGCAAGGCCATCTTGTTTGGTGGACGTGCCCGCCCTTGCCGGCATCGGCGACCGCCGCCGGCTGGCATGCCCGGTTGATCCGCTGGCGGTACCGGTTTGAGCCTGCTGGAGCTGCGTGACGTCGAGGTCGAGTACCGGCGGGTCGGTCAGACGCCTCTGCGCGCCGTCGCCGGAGCCAGCCTGAGCGTCGACGCCGGACAGGTGGTCGGGCTCGTCGGCGAAACCGGATGCGGGAAGTCGACGCTAGCCCGTGCCGCCGTCGGCCTCCAGGCGACCACCGCGGGCACAGTCTTGTTCGAAGACAGAAAGGTCTCGCCGCTCGGCCGCCGTGCGCGGTCGCGAAAGGAAGCGCGGCTGCAGATGGTCTTCCAGAACCCTTTCAGCTCCCTGAACCCTCGACGCAAGGTGGGCGACCAGATCGCGGATTCGATGGCGATCCTGGGCCTGGTTCCCCCAGGCAAGCGGCGCGAGCGAGTGGCGCAGCTGCTCGACCAGGTGGGCCTGCCCGCGAACGCGGCCGAGCGGTTCCCCCACCAGTACAGCGGCGGCCAGCGTCAGCGCATCGCGATCGCCCGGGCCCTGGCCGCAGAACCCTCCGTGATCGTTCTCGACGAGCCGCTGTCGTCGCTCGACGCATCGGCGCAGGCGCAGGTGGCCAACCTGCTCAAGGGTCTCGCGCGCGACCTGCGACTGGGTCTGCTGCTGATCTCGCACGACCTGGCGATCGTCCGTCACATCGCGGATGTCGTCGCTGTGATGTACCTGGGCCTCGTCGTCGAGACCGCACCGACCCGACGGCTGTGGAAGGCGCCTATGCATCCGTACACGGAAGCGCTCATGGAGGCCATTCCGCGAGCCGACGGCTCAGGGTGGTTGCCGGAGGGACTGCCCGGCGAGGTGCCCGATCCCGCGCATCCGCCTGACGGCTGCCGATTCCATCCTCGCTGCCCCTACGCGTTCGACCGCTGCCTGTCTGAGTCGCCGCCGCTCATTCAGGTCAGGGACGGACGAACCGTCGCCTGCTGGCTGCACGCGGCGGGAGCCGAGGAGCGAAGCCCGTCGACCTTCGCGAAGCGCGCGTCAGCTGTTGCCGACCAGGTCGATCGGGTATGAGTTGAGCTTGCGGCCGCCTTTCTCCTCGCACACCACGATGTTCTCGATGCGGACGCCCACCTTGCCGTGCCACATGATTGACGGCTCGTCAGTGAACGTCATGCCCATCTCGAGCGGGGTCTGGTCCTCTTCCGAGATGAATGGGCGCTCGTGTACGTCCATGCCGATGCAGTGGCCCATCCGGTGCCGGAAGTAGGGGCCGAAGCCCGCCTCCTCGATCGGCTGCCGGCAGGCTCGATTGACGTCGGCCGCAGTGGTTCCGGGCTTCGCCGCCGCCTGGCCGGCGGCCTGGCCGTCGATCATCGCCTGGTGGGCGCGCCGATATTCGGGCGTGGGATCGCCGCAAAAGATCGTGCGGCCGAAGTCGGAGCAGTAGCCGTCGAGCACAGCGCCGAAGTCGAAGAGCACCGACTCTCCGTCCCGTAGAGGCAGCGAGCCGCGCTCGTCGATCGACTCCCGTTCGTCCGCCAATCCCATCGAGAAGATATGGGTCGTGAACGAGGCCGTTCGCGAACCTCGCGCGCGCATCTCGTGCTCAACCTGCTCGACCAGCTCGTGCATCGTCACGCCGGGCTTGACGGAGGCGGTGACCGCTCCCATCGTCTCGTCGACGATGCGGCAGGCGCGCGTCATGACCTCGAGCTCTTCCTTCGACTTCACGCGCCGCAGGCGGTTCACCAGACGCTCGGCGTTGACGAGCTTGGGGTTGCCGAAGACGCGGGTGAGGTTCATCACAGTTTCACCCCAGAGGCGCGAACCGATGGCGAGCGTCTTCACCTTGCCCATGCTGTGCGCGACCTTGTCGAAAAGTGCTTGGCCGTCATCTGTTTCCTTGACGACTACGAGGTTTTCCGGCTTGCCGTGCGGCAGGTCGAACTCGGCGAACATGCGCGGCAGAAGGAAGGCGGGCTCCGACCCGGCCTTGAAGAAGGCGCCGCCAACCCATCCGTGCGCGTAGGACACGTTGCCGAACGTGGGGATGTTGCGCTCGATGCCGCTCAGGTACTCGAGGTCTGAGGAGGGGCCGATGAACATCGCATCGATGCCCTCACGGTCGAGAATCTCCGACAGCTTTTGGCGGCGCGCAGAGTAATCAAACACGCCGGAAAGTGTAGTTCGACCGCTTACGCGGCCTGGGTTCGCTGGAAACCTTCGCGAGTGCGGAGACCGAAACCAAGACTGCGGTCGATGGCGATGTGCGCGCTCCAGGCCAGGCCGGCTGCAAGCCAGCCGGGATCGCGCAGGAGCAGCGCGATCGCCACGAGCACCACGGGCGCCCAGAAGCGATGCACCGCGTTGTAGACAGGCACCGCGCGCGGATGCAGCCGGCCGTGCTGCAGGCCTTTCCCACCGCCCATCAGCATCGAAAGGTCGGGCGCCACCGCGAATACGATGAGCTGCCACCACCCGGTGTGCTGAGTGATCACATCCGCCAATGCCACGCCCACCAGTACCAGGCCGACCAAGGCATACGCGACGCGCTTCACCGGGGCGCCGCCGCGGGCACTGAAACCTCGCGAGCGGGAGCCCCGCGCGCCGCGGCCGGCAGCGCGACGTGCAGTACCACGTTGCCGTCCCCGCCAAAGTCGGCCCACAGCCGTCCATTCATCGCCGCGATTAGCTCGCGCGAGATCGCCAGGCCGAGGCCGACGCCGCCAGCGGCGGCAGAGCGCGAGGCGTCTGCTCTGTAAAAGCGGTCGAACATCCTCTCCGGGTCTGGGCGGTTGGTGCCGGTGGCGTTCGAGATCTGCAG
>Ga0073928_10004814_pt1 | contig 19490 bp, 17 predicted proteins | sample PaiPotPPA55metaG_FD_76969 | JGI IMG/M metagenome (GOLD analysis project Ga0073928, IMG submission 76969) | Iron sulfur acid spring bacterial and archeal communities from Banff, Canada, to study Microbial Dark Matter (Phase II) - Paint Pots PPA... ...
AAGAAGGATATTCCTCAAGACATCTTAAGGGACTCAGTACTTGCCCATGTTTCTGCAGCCTATTTTTCCGTCGGCAAGAGACTTGAACGAAAAACTCGGTGCTCTGCGACTCGTGGCTTCATTCTATCCACACTCCGGGGCGGTGCCGCGCTCAATCAGAATCAAATCGCCACACTTCTCGGTTTCGACCGAACTGTCGTGCACCGAGCCATCAAGTCAATGGTTCAGGAAGGGCTTGTGTCGGAGAGAAAAGCAAAATCGGGCAGAGCAATTCACGTTAGGCTGACGCCAAAAGGCCACAAATACCGGAAACGCCTCATCAATGTGAGGATAGCCGCTGACGATAAACTCCGAAAGGAACTGACTCCGGAAGAACGCACAACACTTCTTCGACTCTTGAAGTTGATTGCCGAATTAGAGTTCTAAGACTGCGCCGCCGTCCATTTTGGATGGGGTTGTAGCCTACGCGCACTATTCAGAAACGGGCTTCTGGGAAGTCGCGGGAGGTTGGTCAGCCAACCGGAACTAATCCGTTTCATCCGTCATGCGGCCCGCCGGCGGCCATCCTTCCGCCTTCGGCGTGATATAGCGTTGAGCGCTCTGTTCAGACGAACGGTGTTGTAATGCTCTACGTAACCCTAACAAGCCCCCACTTACATCAACGTCGTCCGCAACAATGGGACAACCAAGTCTGGCTATTCATGGCCCGCCTCCTCCTCCCGCTCCAACCAAAAGGTTCAACCCCTGCCGCTGTTGCATTCTCGAAAGGTGAATTTACTATTGCTTTATCACCAATCCCGTGGTATGCTTCTCCATGTCGCCTCACACAAGCCCCGTAACTCTTTTCCTTCTTATTACATCCCTCCAAGTCAAGCCTTATCAAGCACTTACACACTCTTTTGCGCAACAGGATCGCCTTATGTTGCCTGTTTTCTGTAGCTTCCGCACTCTTTTAACGTTAACGGGGGTGGCACCCCCCCCACTTCCGGTCTCCTACGGTGAACACTTGTCGCTTTTCGTGCCTCCACTGGATGGTCCGCCGCCCAAAATCAGTCTTTGCTGGTGTCAGCACTCTCCGGTGGGGAATAGCTTTTCATGGCACAGAACCGATTTGGAACGCGAATCGAGGAGCCAACCGCTCCCGAAACAAAATCTCCAGAACAGCGGCGTCCGCCCGACCAACCGCGTCGTGCGCCGCAGCGCGACCCGGCGCCGGACCGCGAGTCCGCTGCCACGGCCAGGCCCTTCGCCTGGCGGCCCAAACCCATTTACCAGCTACTCAGAGCCACGTACGCCGAATGGAGCAAAGACAAAGTTCCCCGCATGGGAGCCGCTCTCGCGTATTACACAATTTTTTCTCTCGCCCCGCTTCTCGTCATTGCCATCGCCATCGCCGGCTTCGTTTTTGGCCCGGATGCCGTGCGGGGGCGGATCACAGACCAGATTCAGGGACTAGTTGGCCCGGATAGCGCGCATGCGGTCCAAACCATGATTCAGTCAGCTCACAAACCGGCACACGGCGTGTTCGCCACCATCTTCGGCGTCATAGTTCTGTTGCTGGGCGCGTCCGGCGTTTTCGCAGAGATGCAAGATGCGCTAAACACGATTTGGAAAGTCGACACGACCTCCAAAACCGGAGTTTGGAATCTGGTGAGAGCGAGATTCTTGAGTTTCGGCATGGTGCTGGGTATCGGATTCTTGCTGCTGGTCTCGTTACTGCTCAGCGCCGCATTGTCTGCGGTCGCCACCTATGCTTCTGGATTTCTTCCCATTCCGCCGGCCGCGCTCCACGCCATGGACTTTATTTTCTCCCTTCTCTTTATCGCCGGCCTAATGGCGATGATTTTTAAATTGCTTCCTGACGTACCGATTCGCTGGAGCGATGTATGGGTCGGCGCCATAATCACGTCCCTGCTATTCACCGCCGGTAAATTCCTGATCGGCTTTTACATAGGCCATAGCGTCACCATGTCCGCCTACGGAGCCGCCGGCTCCGTGGTCATCATCCTCGCCTGGATTTATTATTCCGCGCTGATCCTCTATTTCGGCGCGGAATTCACGCGCGTCTATTCCACCCGCTGCGGCTCGCACTGCAGCACAGAAGCAAAGCATGCCGTCCGCGCCGCAAACGCAGCCTAAGCGCGCCTCGCGCCGAACAAAAAGCCGCGCAATTCGTTCCGTAGAACGGACGGTGCCAGCTTGAAACTACAAAACGAATTTTACGAAGGGAGCAAACATTCGCTGGACACGCGTCCGTAGCGCAGAGTAAAAGAGCAAAGCGGAGCAAATGGACAGCACTGAGCAGACAGACCTGCACCCACGAGAAAACCCCAGTAGAAGGGCACTACAAAGGAGAAGACTCATCGACATGGAAGGAGAAAGACTCATCGCCAGGTTACAGAACGCAGGCTACCGCGCATAAGTATGGACTCCTCGATAACGCGGCGTGATTTTCTTGGCTCGACACTTCTTGGTTCTGGCGCTGCGCTGCTGGAGGGCGTTAGCCCCGCGCAACTTCTAGGAGCTTCTGGCGAAGACGATTGGACTGGCTACGGCGGCGTTGGCGATTATCGCCATTCAAACGGAAACACGCGGGAAGTTCTCCAAGCCGGCCACCGCATGCGCGATGGCGCTTACAATTCTCTTCTCCCCGATCCCATCGACACTGGAGAAATTTATGACTGCGTGGTTGTTGGCGGTGGCATCAGCGGAATTGCCGCTGCGCTTTTTTTCCAACGGCTCGCCGGCACTGGCAAAACCTGCCTGATTCTTGAAAATCATCCGATGTTTGGCGGCGAAGCGAAGCAGAACGAATTTGAGGTGGATGGAAAGCGGCTTATCGCGCATCAAGGGTCCGCAGTTTATTTGGTTCCCTACCCGCACAGTTTTATCGCGCGCTTCTATGATTCGATTGGCTTGCACACGCCGAAACTTTCTTATCAGAAATGGGCTGGACCGCAGCCGGCGATGGCTATTAGCCGGACTCCTTACGATTCCGCTGGGCTGAGCCGCGGAGAATATGCGTTTTGGTTTGGCGCGAAATTTGGGCAGAAGCCCGGGATGTGGATTGTCGATCCGGTTGGCAAACAATTGCAAGGCGCACCGATTTCTGAAAATGCCCGCAAAGAGCTGGTGCGATGGTTTTCTGGAAAAACGTCCAACGAATCGAAATTTGAGCCCCCAAAATACGAAGGCGACGAAATTTCGCGGCAGCTTGATTCGATCACCCTCGAGCAGCACATCATGCAGCGCTCTGCGCTTAGTCAGGAAACGATTCGCACGTTTCTTTCGCCGGTGGAGGGCGGCGGCTCTGGACTGGGGCCCGATGCACTCTCGGCATATTGCGACTACGCCGCGGACTTGCTGCATCCACTGGATGACGGCTCGGGCGAAGCGGTGCAAATGTTTCCAGGAGGAAACACAACGATTGCGCGCTTGATGGCAAAGACGCTAATTCCCAATTGCATCGACGGACCTGCAACGGTCGAAGGTGTAAACCGCAACGCGGTGAAGCTGGAAGCACTGGACACACCGGGAGCGGCGGCGCGAATACGTTTATCCTCAACTGTGGGGGCCGTTCATCACGACGGCGATCCCGCGAAGGCCGATTCTCTCGCGATTACTTATGCGAAGGATGGCAAGCTTTTTCGCGTGAAAGCGCGTTCCGCCGTTATCGCCGGTGGAAGCTGGACCGCGAAACACATCATCACGGATTTACCTGCGGCACAGCGGCAGGCGTATGCGCAGTTTTACCGTTCGTCTTGCCTGATGGCGAACGTCGCCGTACGCAACTGGCGCTTCTTGCAGAAAATGGGGATTACCGGTTGCCGCTGGTTTGAAGGCGTCGGCAATTACATGGATGTTCGTCGGCTCGCGACGGTGGGGATCGATGACGCTACCATCAGCCCCGATTCGCCCATCGTGCTCACGCTGAAAGTTTTGTACGCGTATCCGGGTTTACCGACGGAAGAACAAGGGCGCCGCGGACGCGCGGAAATGCTCGGCACATCGTTCCGCGATTATGAACAGCGCATTCGCGAGCAGTTCGATGCGATGTTTGCGCACGTGGGATTCGACGCAAAGCGCGATATCGCCGCAATCATTCTAAATCGCTGGGGTCACGCGTACTTGAATCCGCAACCCGGCTTTTTCTTCGGAAGCAACGGAAAGCCGGCGCCTCGTGAGGTTTTGCGCAGCGCCCCATTCGGGCGCATCGCGTTTGCAAACACGGATTTGGCCGGAGCCATGGACCACCGCTACTCAATCCTGGAAGCGCATCGCGCGGTGAGTCAGCTCGTAGATCAAGTCCTGACCTAATCTAAGGGCTCCGTTCGCAATCGGGTGGTCAGGAACTGCTAACTGCTCGTGATTGGATAGGGCTATTCTTTGGGAAGATCGATCATGACGACATGCGAGTTCTCACGCAAGCGGTCGAACACGATTTGTTTACCGTCGCTTGTGACGTCGAAGGTGCGCATGGTGGCACGGTTTTGAAGCCGTGTGAGTGGGCGCGACTTCATGGAAGCGAGATCGAGTAGCCAGAAATCCTGTGATGCGAGCAGACCCTGCATGTAGATCAGACTCTTGCCATCAGGCAAGAAGCGGACGCGCTCGCCCAAGCGCCGCAAGTTGATCTGGGGCAATTCGACGCCGGTGCCGTCCGGGCGCGCGGCAAGGAGCGGAGCGAACGTGCGCACATTCGTGCCCGCATACACGATCAGGTTTCCATCCGGCGACCAGACTGGATTGAGTACGGGCCCGGCGACCAAGCGAACTGGCGATCCGCCCTCCAACGGAATCTTGAAAAGCCCGGGACCGTTGGCGCCACTGCCGCCAGTGACGATCCATTTGCCATCCGGCGACCAGCAACTCGTTCCCTGAACGTCAATCCCTTCCGCGATTGGCTGGAGTTCGGCGCCGTCTGAAGAGAGGACATGCAGTTGGCGTTTCCCGCTCCGCCGTAGCGCAATGGCCACGCGACGTCCATCCGGCGAAACCGCGGGCGTCTCCAGCAGCGCACCATCGGCGCCCTTCCAAATTTCGGTCGCTTGTCCGTCGCGAAGGCGCCACAATCCGTCGCCCGTCCCGAGGGAAGATAAATAAAACAGCGACGAGCCGCCAAAACGGGGCGCCAGCGCTCGCACGGTCGGCACTGTAAACGGCTTTACGTCGTGTTCTTCCGCGAGTCGATTTAGGATCGGAACACTCCAAAGACCCGCGACGGGGTTGCTGATGGTGGCCACCAGCTTACGGCCGTCCGCGCTGGCTTCCACGGACGTATATTGCTCCAGACCGAAGGTCGCGCGCCGCGAATCCTTCCGTTTCAGATCAAACGCCCACAGCCACGGTCCTGAACCGTCCCCGTCCCGGGCCACGTAGAACACTGTGCGGTCGCCGACCGGCGTGGGATAAGCGACGTCTGTATTGCGCTGCGTGAGGCGCTCTGCGTTCCTGCCGGCCGGGCCTATGCGCCATAAATCCATCTCCTTCGTCGCCGGCGTCCCATGAACGAAATAGATCCAGCTGCCGTCAGGCGACCAAGTGGGAAAATGGTTGTGAACTCCCGGCTGGTCCCCGAAGATGCGTCGTGCATTGGCGCCATCGCGGCCAGCCACGAATATCGGGTCGCCATTACCGAAGGTATGATAGACAATCCGCTCGCCGTCGGGTGACCAAGCCAGATTGACGGCCTCCTCGCCGAGGAAATTACGTGGCGCACCTCCGGTCAGAGGCATCAGCCGCAGCCGCATACCCACATCACCACCGCCGAGCCAAATCTCAGAGCCGTCGCGCGAAAAACCGACGCTTCGTAAGGGCCCAGGTAACGGGCCCGCCTTCCCCTGTGTCAGATTAATGAGGCGCCCGGTACCGACCTGGCTGAGCCATACATCGAAGGGGCCATCGTGATCGGAAATAAAAGCCACAAACCTGCCGTCCGGCGAGATCGCGGCTTCGACACTCTCGAAGTCGGTCACTCGCGTGAAATGCGCTTTTTCGAGCGGGTTGGCCGGTGCAGCCGCTCGCCGAACCATTTCCCATACCGCAGCGCCCGATAGGAGAGCGGCGGCTACCAACACGATGGCAACTCCGGAGAGCCAAAACCGTTTTGCTCGCGAGCTTTCTAAAGGCACCGGATGGGCGGCCGAAGCGGTTCCCGAATCCGAGAGCGCCCCGAGTGCGAAAGCCAGATCCGAAGCAGATTGGAAGCGTGCTTCCGGCTTCTTTTCCAAACAGCGATGCACCACACGATGGAGCCCGGGCGGAATGTTGGGCGTCAACTGAGACAGCGCCGGCGGGTCCTCATTAAGAATCGCGGCTTGAGTGTCCGCCGAGGTGGGTTTCTGAAACGCCCGACTGCCCGCCAACATTTCGTAGAGGATGGCGCCGAAGGCGAAAATGTCGGTGTGATGATCGACGCGGTCTCCGCGCACCTGCTCCGGGGACATGTAGCCCACTGTTCCCAACACCATCCCCGGTTCAGTTCCCTCGGTCCGTGTGGACGGTCCAAACTCCGGACTCTCCCGAGGTTGTGTGAGCTTCGCCAGGCCGAAGTCTAGAATCTTCACTCGTCCGTCTCGGCAGACGAACAGATTCTCCGGTTTTAGATCCCGGTGCACGATCCCTTTTTCGTGGGCGGCGGCCAGCCCTAGTGTGATCTGCACGCCATAGTCGATTGCTTTCCGCACTGGAAGGCGGCTCCGCTTGATTTGCCCCCGAAGAGTCTCACCGTCGAGCAACTCCGAAACTAGATACGGAGCGCCATCGTGAGTGCCTAACTGATACACGGAGAGAATGTTCGGATGATTCAGCGCAGCTGCCGCTCGCGCTTCCTGCTCGAATCGGCGCAGTCGCTCTGGGTCGGACCTGAGATTTGCTAATACCTTAATCGCGACGTCTCGGGCCAACTGGGAGTCGCGCGCACGATACACTTCGCCCATACCGCCCGCGCCGAGCAGGGAGAGAACTTCATAGGGCCCGAGTCGCGTTCCAGAAATCAGAGGAATGAAAGTGCGCGATTATAACTCAACAAATTCGGAGCTAACGGAGGCTAGCGCTTTACTGACTTTAGGGCGCGCGCCGGCAAAGCCTGCATCGATCAAGAGCTTACCGTCGCGGCCCGAGGACAGCAATATTCCCACCAGCGCCCATCAGCACGCTGACGTTGCCGCGCAGTTTCTGTACAGTGATATTGGCGGACGCGGCGGTCCTCCGCGCTGTCTCGACGAGGCCATTTTCGTCAGCAAATAGATGACGGGGAGAGAGCAAATCAACCGTCGCAGCCAGACTGGTGGATGTGAGAAAGCGGCGGCGGGACAAATTGGAATCTAGTTTGTTGTTCACGTGGATTTTTTCGCCCTCAATTACACAATGTTTCCGCGGCTTGACTGGGAATGGAGTTACCCGGCCTTTGCGGCGGATCCGAAAGGCCGGGTGAGTCTGACGGTTAGGCCGCTGCTTTTGCTGTGCCTTTGAAGAAGGCGAGCAGGTCGGCGTTGATCTGGTCCGCGTTGGTTGCGGGCATGCCATGCGGAAAGCCCGGATAGACCTTCAGCGTTGCGTTCTTGAGTATCTTCGCGGACAGCAGGCCCGCAGCGACTATTGGCACAATCTGATCGTCATCGCCATGCATCACCAGCACGGGGATTTCGATTTTCTTCAGATCTTCAGTGAAGTCGGTCTCCGAGAATGCCTTGATGCAGTCATAGTGGGGCTTGATGCCTCCCACCATGCCCTGCAACCACCAGTGCTCACGGATCCCCTCGGAAATTTTTGCGCCGGGGCGATTGTACCCGTAGAACGGAAGCGTGATGTCCTTGTAGAACTGCGGGCGGTTGGCGGCGAGCTGGGCGCGGAGGCCGTCGAACACGGACATGGGCAGGCCTGCCGGATTCTTTTCTGTCTTTAGCATGAGCGGCGGCACGGCGCTGATTAGCACGGCTTTGGCGACACGCTTGGCGCCATGGCGGCCCAGGTAGCGGGCGACCTCGCCGCCGCCGGTGGAATGCCCAACCATTATCGCGTCCTTAAGATTGAGGTGGTCAAGTAACGCAGCGAGATCGTCCGCGTAGGTGTCCATTTCATTGCCGCCCCAGGTTTGGTCGGAGCGGCCGTGCCCGCGCCGGTCGTGAGCGATGACGCGGTAGCCCTGTTGGCCGAAAAACAGCATCTGCCCGTCCCAATCGTCGGCACTAAGCGGCCAGCCATGCGAGAAAACGATGGGCTGACCTGATCCCCAATCTTTGTAGTAAATCTTCGTGCCATCTTTCACTGTAATCATGCTCATTTGATTTTCTCCTTGCGTGAAATCAACCGAACCTCTGAGGCTTCGACCGTTTCCTTAGCTCTTCACAGTCCCGAGAACCATATCGGATGCCAACGACGCGCGCAGTTCCAAAAAATCGGCTTGGTGAAATTCTTCCGATTCAAAGCAATGCATTTCGTGTGGGGCCTCCTCGACTTGTTTGGGGTTACGTTGCAGGACGTCAGGGACTGCGCATCACAAGATAGACCCGTTTTTCGCTGGAGCCAAAGGTTTTCTGCTGGTACCGAAAATGGTACTTCTGGCGTGTCTGCGACGGGGAAACCAATCCACTGGAAAACATGGCCATCGGTTTCGTGACGCTATTTTTTCTTGCTGAAGTGGGTGATTTTGCCATCGTTGATTGCGGCAATGTAGCGGTCATTGATTAGGAATTGCATGACCTTGGCGCCTTTGCGGGCGAGCTGGGCCCAGCGCGAGGCGGTTGCGGGATTTTGCTCGAGGCCGCGAATGCGCTGGCCGGCGAATTCGAAATCGACTTGAGCAAGCTTGGATTTTGCGGTGTGGCGAACGGGATAGGAATCGTCTCCCAGGCGCACGCGCTTTTTGCGTTCGACGAGCGCTTGTTGCCAGACGGAGAGTAATGCTTCATCGAGAGCTGATTTCTCGGCTTCTTCGGTCATTGCCAAATCATTTCCGCTCGCCAAATCATAGCGCACCTCTGTTACCATCTTGCCGCCGTAAACAGGGAGAGCTATGAGGCGAATACTTTTATGCATGGCCGTAACCTTTGCTTTCGGATGTGCTTCTGCTGCTTTTGCGCAGACGCCGCCCGCGCCGGTGGTTTCGCCAGAGGTGCGCCCGGACGATCGGGTGACGTTTCGCTTTCGCGCGCCGAATGCGAAAGAGGTTGCGCTGTCGCTGGAAGGCGCGTCGAAAGATTTGGCGATGCAGAAGGACGAGCAGGGAGTTTGGAGCGTTACGACGGAGCCGCTGGCGCCTGATTTTTATGGATATGCGTTTGTCGCGGATGGTGTGCACCTGATCGATCCTTCGAATCCGTTGATGAAGCCGAACCTGCTGAATACTACGAGCCAGGTGCATGTGCCGGGGGCGGCGCTCCCGTGGGAGGTGGGCGATGTTCGTCACGGCGAGGTGCATCATCACTTCTACAAGTCTGCGGTGGTCGGAGATCAACGCGACTTTTACGTCTATACACCGCCGGGCTATGACGCGCGCGGGAAGCAGACGTATCCAGTTTTGTATTTGTTGCACGGGTTCAGCGATGACGCGAGCGGCTGGACAGCGGTGGGACGCGCTAATGTGATCCTGGATAATCTGATCGCGCAAGGGAAAACGAAGCCCATGATCGTCGTGATGCCGCTGGGCTATGGCGCTCCGGAAATTTTGCGCGGCGGATTCGGCGCGTTTCGAAACACGGAGCTGCGAGACCGCAACTTCGCAAAATTTAGCGAGGCTCTGTTGCGCGAGGTGCTCCCGCGCGTTGAGTCAGATTATCTGGTGAACAAGGATCGGAACTCGCGGGCGATTGCGGGGCTTTCGATGGGCGGAAGCGAGTCGCTGTTGACGGGGTTGAACAACCTGGACAAGTTCGCGTGGGTTGGCGCGTTTAGCTCGGGCGGCATTCCGGAAGAGTTCGACAAGGATTTCCCGAAGCTGGACGCGAAGGCGAACAACCAATTGAAGGTGCTGTGGATCGCTTGCGGAGTGGATGACCGGCTAATTGAATTGAATCGCAAGGTGCGGGCGTGGTTGGACTCGAAAGGGATTAAGAAGGTGGAGGTGGAAACACCCGGAGCGCATACGTGGATGGTCTGGCGGCGAAATTTGGTTACGTTTACCGGATTGCTGTTTCGCTGATTGTCGCAAGTAACGTACAGTTTTGTACGTAGGGCGGCGGTCTGATAGCCTTTATTAGCCCCAGTCCTCGGAAACTCGAGGGAACCCTTGCCAAGTATTACCGAGCATTTTGCGCATGTGCTGTTATTCGCCTGCCTGCAATGCGAGCGAGCGCTGGCGTCGGCCCGCGCGAGCAGCAAGCAGAATCTAGAGGAAGCGGACGCACACTTTTTTAATCCACACTGCGATTGCGGCTGGACCGGAATGGTCGTGGGGATGGAAGCAGTCAAGCACTGGGTGGAACCGTGGCGTGGGTTCACCGCCGAGGTGGGAGCGGCCGGACCTGGCGATGGCACGTGTGACGGCCGGGCTCACAGTAGGATTGCGCGAGATGAGGAACAGGCTTTTTTTCGGAGTGGGAGAGCTGCCTCTTACAACGTCCATCTAACGGATCATCGTTCGCGAAGTTGTTCGATCCATTTGGAGAGGACATCGTGGCCAGAAGATTCGACGTCGATGAATTCGATGCCCATGCCGATGCGCGGCTTGACGATGCGGACTACGGCGAGGCCCTTAGCAATTTGCCCCTTGCGTGAGAGAGTGACGCGCGCACGTGATTTCAGCGCCAGCGGCTTGCTGGTGCAAATAAAACAGCCACCCAGAGAGATATCGGAGGTCACACCGGTGGCCTGCGCTCCCGTTTCCAAATCGATCAGCTCGACGTCCGCTGCAAAAGGATAACGAATCGCGTAGCGGCGATCGCGCACCCCCGCTTTTAGCGATGGTCCCTTGGTCGTGCGATTTTCCATGACGATTACGTTGCTCACTGGTGTTCGCCGTCCACACCGATAGACGGAGATGCCTTGAGAGGCCCAAATCCCCTGACCTCAGTGTGCTGGAAAATCGGAAAAGCAAATGTAAAACCGACAAGGTAAATAGCCAAAACAGCAATAGCGGGTGGCCGGGATAATTTAAATCCAGTGCGCTATTAGTGGGTACGACAAAGGAGCGCGGGCGAGCATTTTCCGATCGCGGCCGCATGCTAGTCTCAAAACAGCAGTATTCATGCGCGAATAAAGCCTATGCGTCCCGAAGGACTTCGGCAAAGCGATCGTATTAATTTTCGGATGCCCGTGGAGGCATCGTGGTTTGCGGCCGGAGGTGTAGCTGTTAAGCAGACGGCGCAGACTCTGCTGGTGAGCCGAAATGGCGGCGTACTCTCTTTGGCTGAGAAGGTGTTGCCGGGGCAGGAGCTGACCCTGCGGCGGCAGAACGGCGATGACTGGAAAATGGCGCGGGCGCGTGTGCTGGCGGAGTTTGATCGCGACGCGGATGGGTTTCTGTACGCTTTCGTAATTTTGGAGCCGCGCGAAGATTTCTGGGGCATCGACTTCCCTGCACCGCATACGGCTGAGGACGCGCTGGCGCGTCTACTGATGGAGTGCAGCTTTTGCCAGCGGCGCGAGGTCGTCTACCTGAACGAGCTGCAGCTGAAATCATTTGAGGTACGAAAATGCGTAGCACGGCTGTGCACGCATTGCGACGCGCCATCGATTTGGATCGAGGCACTGTCGACGGCGAAGCAGGACGGAATAGCGCCAAAGCCGGTGCCTGTAGATGAGCGGGTGAATCCGCATCGGAAAAAGAATCGGGTGAAGGCGCGCGTCCTGGCTTGCATACGGCGGCGTGGATTTCAGGAAGAAGTGGCGGTCTGCGAGGATTTGTCTAAGGGTGGGCTGAGCTTTCGCAGCCGCAATCAGTATCCGGAAGGCACGCGCGCAGAAGTGGCGGTGCCGTTTACGCCGGGAGCAGGCGCGATTTTTGTGCCGATCCGGATTGTTTTCTCGCAGGCGCTGCCGAATGTAGGGCTGTACCGGCATGGTGCTGCCTACGTAAAGCCACCAGTAGATGGCGCGTAACCCACCTATGATACCTTTTGGTTATGGAGCCCAAGCTTCATAACTTCGGGTTTTTCTCCATCGCATGATTGAATCGGCGTACGTTTCTGCTGCAAACCCGCAACGTTCCGATACATAAAACTTTTCTTCCTGGGCGGAGGAGTGGACGATGCATGGCGTAGTCTTCGGAGAAATGGAACGATTCATTGCGGAAAGGTATGGGCGAGGACACTGGATAGTACTGCTAAACAGGGCGGGACTAGAGAACCGGATTTATTTGGCGATGAACGAATATCCTGACGCCGAGATCGTGGCGATCCTGGGCTCCGCTGCGGAAATGATTGGGATTGAATCTGGCGCCTTACTGGAATCTTTCGGAGAGTTCATCGCGCCGGCACTGATCAAGCTGTACGGACATCTGTTAAAGCCGGCGTGGAAAACGCTGGATGTGATCGGCAACACGGAACACGCGGTGCATACGGTGGTACGCGTAAAGAACCCTGGAGCGAAACCGCCGCTTCTAAAGACACGGCGGGAGAGTGAAGATTGCGTTGTGTTGATTTACCATTCGCATCGGATGATGTGTAGGTTCGCGATCGGAATTGCCCACGGGCTGGCAAAGCACTTTGGCGAAAAAATCAGCGTGCATGAGACGGACTGCATGCACAAAGGGGCGAATTCCTGCGTGATTGTATTCAGGAAAACGGGTGAAATGGCAACTTCATGACTTGCTCGACGATTTCCTAGTCGAGGGCAGATGCGGTTTCGCGCTCTTGACGGCGGCGGTGCAAGTAGTGCATTGCGATATTGAGGTAAACTTCGCCGCAAGCTGTTTCGATACAGATCACCATGGCTTCGGTGTCAGCGCCCCCAGCAAGCCCTTGCTCGTTCACGTGGATTTCGGGCGGGAAGACTTTGAAGCGGAAGCCCTGATCGTTGAGCAGCGTGACGGAATTTCCGATGACCATGTTGGCGAGCTCGCAGACAGTTTCGCGGGCCACTTGCTCGGACTGTTCCACTGCGGAACCTGCGAGATGCGTGGCAACCTTCAGCGCGACTTCCGGAGCCAAATCCAAGATAACGCGCCCTTCGATTTCGCCCTTAATAAGGATGAGCGCGGCGATGCCTTTGCGGCGATAGGTTTCTTCGTCCATCGCTAGATCGACGATTTTTGTGGGCGCTTGCAACGATTCCGCAAAAACAGCGTCGGCGGCGTTGATGAACGGCTGAATGAGTTCCATTCTCATGATCGGTGCTCTCCGGCAAGAGCGACGGGCGCAACAGCGGCGGTAGGGTCGTCGCTCAGGACATAGCGCAGAATTTCGTACAGGACTTCGGGCTTGACCGGTTTTTGCACGAAATGTTTCGCGCCCTTTTGCAGAGCGGCGAGAATATTTTCCTGATAACCGACGGAGCTGACCATCACGATGCGCGCTTCCGCGTGCTGGCGAACGATGCGCTCGACGGCTTCGATGCCTTCCATCTGCGGCATGGTGATATCCATAAGGACGATATCCGGCTTGGTGCGGTTGTATTCCGCGATGGCCGTGAGTCCGTCGCCGGCCTCACCGGCCACCTCGCCGCCGAACATCTCTATCATCTTGATCAGATTTTTGCGGGCGAATACGGAATCGTCCACCACCAGGTAGCGGACCGGCCGACTGTCTTTCCGGAGCAGAGCGGCGAATTGTTGCATGGCCTTCTCCTTGTCCCCTCGCACGAACTAGCTGCGGTGGGAAGAAACGTGTGTCCTATCGCTTTTCTCGTTCTTTTCAATCTTGTCGTTCTTCTCGGTTTTTCCGGCGCGATCGCGGTCAGCAGTGCGATCGCTGCCGCAAAGGCCGACTAGAAACGCGCTCAAAGATTCGAGGGGAACAATTTTGTTGGCGTAACCCTTTAGGATTGCGGCGCGCGGCATTCCACTGACAACGCAGGTATCTTCGCTTTGCGCGACGGTCATGCCTCCGGCGGCTTTGATGGCGCCGAGACCTTCCGCGCCGTCATCGCCCATGCCGGTCATCAGGACTCCGACCGAAGTGAGCGTGAATTCTTGCGCGACGGAGTGGAAGAGCACGTCGGCGGAGGGCCGATGGCCATTGACCGGCGGACCGTCCGAAAGCACGGCCATGTCGCCGCGCGGCATGTGGCGAACGATCATGTGCCGATTGCCGGGACAAATCAGAACGCGTCCGGCTAGCAACAAGTCGCCCGAGCGCGCTTCGTGCACGTCGAGCGCGCAGCATTCGTCCAAGCGCCTTGCAAACATCTCCGTGAAGCCCTCAGGCATGTGCTGCACGATTAAGATGGCGGCGGCGAAATCCGCGGGAATTTGGGACAGAACGTACTGCAACGCATTGGGGCCGCCAGTCGAAATCCCGATGGCTACTATGCGGCTGGGCGGGAGCGTTGCGCGCGAGGGCTTTTTCTGCGGAGGCTTTGTCTCGACCTCCACGCTGGCGCGGATCTTACGCCCAGACGCGCGTTTGGCGATTTTGATTTTTTCGATCAACTCCACGGCAATGGCGTCGAGATGGCCGGCAGCGGCGTCTCGCGGCTTAGCCACGAAGTCGATCGCGCCGAGCGCCAGGGCTTTGAATGTGGAGTACGCGCCTTCTTTGGAATGGGTACTGAAGACAATCACCGGCATGGGAGCGCGACGCATGATCAGACGCAGCGTTTCGAGTCCATCCATGCGCGGCATTTCGAGGTCGAGCGTGATCACGTCCGGATGAAACTCTTCAATCTTTTTCAGCGCGAAGGCACCATCCATGGCTGTGCCGATGACCTCGATGGACGGATCGCGTTCGAGGATGGTGGGAATGAGCTTCCGCATGAGCGCGGAATCGTCGACGACGAGGACACGAATGCGCTCGCTCATGCGATGGCTCCCAGGGGAGTTGCGCGAGAGAGGCGGGAGAGCACCGCGGGCACGTTCAGGATCAGGACGACGGTGCCGTCACCAAGAATGGAAGCGCCGCTGACCAGATCGCTGGAGATGATCTCTGTGGGCAGCGCCTTGATCACCAGCTCTTCTTCTCCGACCAGGCTGTCGACAACTAGCCCAAAGCGTTTTTCCGCGGCGCCGATGATGATGACGAAATTGCGCTTTTTCTTTTTGCCGTCTTGTACGGCGACAGCGTGAATCTGGCTGAGGCTGTCCAGGCGCACTAGCGTCAGGATCTGTTCGCGGAGGCGCAGAACTTCGCGTTGATCGACGCGATGAATTTCGGAATCGGTGATGCGCGTGATTTCGACTACAGAGGATAGAGGCACCGCGAAAAGGCGACCGCCCACACGGAACAAAAGAGTCTGAATACTGGCAAGGGTCAATGGCATGCGCAACTGAATGGTAGTGCCGCGGCTTTTGACCGAGGAAACGTGAACCGTACCTTTCAGGTTTTCGATGACCGTGCGGACCACGTCCATGCCCACGCCGCGGCCGGAGACTTCCGTGATTTCCGCTGCGGTGCTGAAGCCCGGCTCGAAAATAAGGTTCATGACTTCGGAATCGGTGAGACGTTGAATCTCGGCAGCTTTAACAATTCCCTTTTCCACCGCGTGCTGGCGAATTTGTACGAGATCGATGCCGCGGCCATCGTCGCGCACTTCGATCACGACTTGCGTGCCTTGGTGATAGGCGTTGAGGTAAACCGTGCCGCGAGCCGGCTTATTTGCCGCGATGCGCTCTTCGGCATCTTCCACGCCGTGATCGACGGCATTGCGCACGAGGTGCATCAGCGGCTCGGCAAGTGCGTCGAGAATGCCCTTATCGAGGTCGGTGTTCTGGCCGGAAAGTTCGAGGGCAACATCCTTGCCGCACTGCTTGGCGACATCGCGCACCAAGCGCGGGAACCGGCGGAAAAGCTGCTCGACCGGCACCATGCGAATTTTCAAAACGCACTTGTGTAGCTCGTCGAGGACGCGCGACTGAAATGCCAGCGCGTCGGACAGCTTGGCGCGGACAGGATCGCGCGCATGTCGCTGGTCAAATTCGGCCAGGCTGCGATTCAGCATGGACTTGCCGATGATCAGCTCGCCGACCAGATTCATCACCGCGTCGATGCGTGCTGCATCCACGCGCAGAGTGCTTTCGGCAACCGTGATAGCGGCAGAACCCGGAGCTTTCGCAGAATCGGCGTTCGCGCCCGCGCTAGTCGCCCTTGATGCGACATCTGCCGCTTGCGCCTCCAACAGGTCGCCAAGCAACTCGTGCTCCGCGGTCTCTGACGTGGCAGCGCGTTCGATGCGCACATCGGAAACGACTGAGGGAATGCGGCAGCACTGCGCGATGCGCTCCTGTGACTGATTACTGGCCAGCGCAGCTTCGACAATCTCCAAAGTCTCAGCCGCGGAATTATCCTCGGGACGCAGCGCGATGAGCGTTCCGCAACTATGCAACACGTTGCGAATCAACTGGAATGCCGCCGCGTGCATCAAGCTGGCCGGGTCAACGCGAAGGGCGACGTTGTACGCGGTTTCGCCGCGATGCACCGCTTCGGAAATCATGAGATGTTCGTATTCGGTCCAGTGAAATTGAGCGGCGATTCCACTGGGAGCAGGCACCGCTGGCGCTGAGGCCGCCGGACCATGAATCAACGTGCGCATCATCGCGCGCAAAGAGTCAGCCGAGGGCGGTTCGATGTTGCGTTGATAAGCCGAGAGCATCGCACCGAAATTGTCCGCGGCGACAAGAACGACGTCCGCAAGCCGCGAACCAGCGCTGTGGCCGATTTGCGGCGACAGCACGTCCTCCAGCTCATGAGCGAGTTCGCTCAATTTGTGAAAGCCGCACGCCGCGGAATCGCCTTTGAGCGTGTGCACCGCGCGACGCACACGGCGAATAACTTCTTCGTCCGTGGGATTCGCCTCGAGATCAAGACCAGCTTCATTGAGCGACTGCAACAGTTCGTTCGCACTCTCGAAGAAGAGCGCGCGCAACTCCGAATTGCGGTCTTCGGGGAAGAGGCTCACGCGTTTACCTCGAGCTGCTGGTAGGCGGTGCCGTTATTTTCGTGCACCATGCGGAATTTCTGCGTCAACCCGAAAAGGCTTTCCGCGTGGCCGACAAAGAGATAGCCGCCCGGATTTAAGCAGTGCCAGAACTTTTCGATCAGGCGCTTCTGTTCGGCTTCGTCGAAATAGATCATGACATTGCGGCACAGGATCATGTCGTTCCGGCGCGGCAAGAATTCCGTCTTGAGATTGTGGAAGTCGAACTGCACCAACTCTTTCAGCTGCGGCTTGATGGCGTATTTGTCGCCGGATTTTTCGAAATAGCGCAGGCGGCAAGTGTAGTCAACTGGCTCCATCTGGATTTCGGTGTACAGGCCCTCCTGACCGATACGCAAGCTGGCATAGCTAATGTCGGACGCTACGATCTCCAGCTTCCAGGGCGGAGGAATCAGCGGCTTCGGAGAAGGCATGTCAAACGGAAGCGGGTTGCGCAGATAGTAGTAAGCCAACGCGTCACAAATAAGGATGGCGACGGAATAGGCCTCTTGGCCCGAGGAACAACCTGCGCTCCAGACGCGAAGAGTCCAATCGCGCCGCTCCTGCTTGCGTTTCAAGATTTCTTCGAGAACGGTTTTCTGCAAAAGGTCGAGCTGCGGGCGATTACGGAAAAAGCTGGTTTCGTTGACGGTGAGATTTTCCAGCAACAACGCGAGTTCGTTTTTTCCTTCGCGGCTGGTAAGCAGGCGATAGTAACTGTAGAAGGAATCGAGCTGGCAAGCTTTAAGCCTGCGCTGCAGGCGATCCTTGAGGAAATGCGAGCGGCGCTCATCGAAAAACATCCCGCATTCCTGGTAGACGAGCGTCTGCAGAAGCTTGAGCTCCGCTTCGGTCAGTTGAATCTGTGCGGTGAGCGTTCCCATGGGCAGGTAACGCGGCGCGCAAAGCGACTTCATCCGCAATTCAGCGGAGCAAGCTTACTTTGCAGCACCTACGAGTTCCGCGGCCTCCTCGAATTGTTTGTACTCCGGGCGATGCAGCAGCTTGGCGATATCCAACAAAATGATGAGGCGGCCTTTAAGCTTGCCCACGCCGGTGACGTAGCCGGACTCCCCTTCTGCGAAGAGCGATCCCGGCGCTTCGATTTCCGACGGCGCAAGCTTCAATACTTCTGACGCCGCGTTGACGATCAGGCCGACGAGTTTGTTGTCCAGCTCGACGACCAGGATGCGGTTCTTTTTGTCGGGCTGAATGTCGGATTGACCGAAACGCTTGCGCAGGTCCATCACAGGAATGATTTTTCCGCGCAGGTTGATGACGCCTTCCACCGTTTCGGGGGCGCTGGGAACGGCAGTGATCTCCGGAACGCGGACGATTTCGCGTACCGAGCCGATGCGCACGCCAAACGTTTCGTTTCCGATGCGAAAGCCGACGACTTGGAGGTCTTTTTCCATCGCTCGGTTCCGTCCGCTTACTGACGCGCCTCGGCGTATTCCATTTCTCTTTCCCGACGCGAATCTTTCTTGCGGCGTCCTTCGGTGGGCTCACGGCGCGGCCCGTTCGGTTGCGGAACGTGTTGCTCCAGAACGAATCGATCCATGCTGTCCAAGAGATTGCGGGAGAGCTTCAGCATCTGCTCGGCGGCAGCGGATAGCTCGGTGGAGCTGGAGGCAGACTGCTGCACGAGTTCGCGCATTTTGTCCATTGCGCGCACGACGGCCTGTGCTCCGGAAGCTTGTTCCTCGACGGCGGAATTGATTTCTTGCGTGATTTCCGTCAAGCGGCCGGTGGCTTTCGCTATTTGTGAGGAGCCAACAGATTGCTCGTTTGTAGCAGCGCCAATTTCCTGCGAGAACTTGTAGACTTCCGTGACGACGTTGGAAATTTTGTGCAGCGCGGAGCCGAGATCGTTTCCGAGACTTAGTCCTTCTTCGACGATGCGCGTGCTGCGTTCCATGTTTTCAACCGCTTGACGCGCCTCGCGTTGAATACTCTGGATCAGGTCGGCGATTTCCTTCGTGGACTGCGTCGACTTCTCGGCGAGTTTGCGGACTTCATCGGCAACCACGGCGAAACCGAGTCCGTGCTCGCCGGCGCGGGCAGCTTCGATCGCCGCGTTCAAGGCCAGCAGGTTCGTTTGCTCCGCAAGATCGTCGATGACTTCGATAATTTTGCCGATGTCGTCTGCGCGATGGCCCAAAACATTGATGATCTCCGCGGAAGACTGGATCGCGTGATTCGTGCGATTAAGACCGTCGGTGGCCTTTTCCATTGTCGCGATGCCGCTGACAACCTCTTCGCGCGAACGATTGGCGATATCGAGCAAAACTTTGGCCGTGTCCGCGACGCGGTTGATCGACGTAACCATCTGATCGATGGATGCGGAGGTCTCCGCGACGCTGGAGGCCTGCACTTGCGTATTTTTCACCACATTTTGCACGTTGATGCTCATCTCGTGCATGGTGCTGGTGACTTCTTCAATGGCGGAGGAAGCCTGCACGCTAACTTTGGCTGATTCGTCG
>Ga0073928_10004816_pt1 | contig 19485 bp, 8 predicted proteins | sample PaiPotPPA55metaG_FD_76969 | JGI IMG/M metagenome (GOLD analysis project Ga0073928, IMG submission 76969) | Iron sulfur acid spring bacterial and archeal communities from Banff, Canada, to study Microbial Dark Matter (Phase II) - Paint Pots PPA... ...
ATCAGAGTCCATAACATCAGTCGGCCGCGGTTGCGCTGCGGTGGCGCCCCGTGCTGCTGATCTTCAGGCGTTCGCGTCCCGTGGTCTGCGCTCATTGGGTCTCGTCCTCGATACGTTTCTCCCAGTTCACCGGAGGTCGCTTACTCATCAGCGAATACATCACCGGCACGATAAACAATGTGCCCACGGTAGCGAACAAGAGTCCCCCGATAACAGCCCGGCCTATCGGCGCATTCTGCTCGCCGCCTTGGCCCAACGCCAGCGCCATCGGGAGCATCCCGATGATCATCGCCAGCGCGGTCATGCACACCGGTCGCAGCCGGGTCGAGCCCGCGATCAGCGCGGCCTCCTTTGAATCCTTACTGTCCTCACCTCCGCCGCGCGATTCGTTCGCAAAGGTGACGACCAGGATGCTATTGGCGGTTGCGACGCCAATAGTCATCAGCGCGCCCATCAAGGAGGGGACGTTGAAAGTGGTCTGCGTGAGAAACAGCATCCATACGATGCCCGCGAAGGCTCCAGGAAGCGCCATGAGAATGATGAACGGAATGCTCCACGACTGGAAGTTCATGGCCATTAGGAGATACACAAACACCACCGCAGCGGCGATTCCGATCTCCAGGTTGGAGAAGGACGTGTTCATCGTGAGCACCTGACCGCTGAGCACGATCTCCACCCCGGGCGGCAGGTGTTGTGAATTTTTCTTCACAATCTTTTGCACATCGCTGGCGACTCCGCCAAGGTCCCGCTGCTCCACGTTCGCGAACACGTCCATCACTGGCAGCGCATTGTAGTGCGAGACGGTCAGCGGCGAAACCTGCCGCTCGGTCTCCGCAACATTGCGCAACAACTGGTCACTCGCTCCGGGCCTCGAGGCCGTGACGGCCGTCCGGTCCAGCGTATCGAGGTTATTCATGCGGTACTGCGGCACCTGCACGATCACCGGGTATTCGACCCCCGTCTTCGGATCGAGCCAGAAGTTCGGCGCAACCTGCCCGCTGCCCGAAAGCGACAACAGCACATCACCCGCAACGTCCTTTTCCGTAAGCCCGATTTCCTGCGCCTTGAGCCGGTCCACTTTGATGTTGAGCTTAGGAGCGTTGACCTCCTGCTGTACGAACACGTCCGCTGCTCCCGGAACATCCTTGATCTGCTCCTGCAGGATTTCAGCGATCTGCGCTGTAGACGCAGCGTCCTTCCCGCGCACCTGCACATCGATCGGGGCAGGCAGCCCAAAGTTCAAGGTTTGATTCGTGATGTCCGCAGGTTCGAAGAAAAACGTATCCTGAGGAAACTTCTGCGCGAAGTCCTGGCGCAGCAGCTGCATCCATTCCTGCGTCGGCCGGTGTTTTTCCGCAAGCAGCACCAGCACGTCACCATCCCCATTACTCGTCGTATCGCTCGCAGAGTAAGCCAGGTTTACGCCCCCTGGAGGCAGCCCGATGTTGTTCAGCACCATCTGCAGCTCTTCCGCCGGGATCATTCGCCGAATCTCTTCGTTTACTCGCTTGAACACCTCGGTCGCGGTTTCAATCCGCGTGGCTGCCGGTGGCCGGACATGAAACTCCATCTGACCGGAATCCACGTAGGGGAAAAAGTCACGGCCAATCACCGGGATTAATGCGAGCGAACCCAGAGACACCACTGCAAACGCAACCAACGTTGTCTTCGAATGCCCCAGCGCCCACTCCAATCCGCGCTTGTACTTCTCCGCAAACCGGTCGAATCCATGTTCGAACTTCTGATGAAACCGCCAGATGAAGCTTCGGCTCAGTGGCGACTCCTGTTCCTGCCCCTGGTACAGCGGCACCTCTTTCGGAAGAAGGAAGTGCATCATGGTGGGCACCAATGTTCGCGACAGCCCGTACGAGGCGATCAGAGCCAGCACGACATTCACTGCCAGCGGTGTGAAGATGTACTTCGCCGAACCGGAGAGCAAGGTCACAGGCACGAAGACGATGCAGATTGACAGTGTCGAGATCAGGGCAGGTGTCGCTACCTGCTCTGCGCTGTCCAGGATCGCCGTGGCCAGTGGCTTCTTCTCCCCCAAGCCCAGATTCCGGTGGGTGTTTTCGATCTCCACCGTCGCATCGTCGACCAGCATACCCACCGCAAGAGCCAATCCCCCCAGGGACATTACATTGATCGTTTCCCCCATAGCCGAAGACGCCGCGATCGCGAACAATACCGCCAGCGGAATGGATACGCTTACGATCAGTGTGCTTCGCCAACTGCCCAGAAATATCAGCACCATCATGGCGGTGAGGAACGCGGCCGTTACTGCCTCCTGCACCACATCCTGGATCGAAGCCCGTACGAGCACCGATTGATCGAAGATCGGCGTTAGCGTCAATGCGCTCGGAAGGCCGGCCTTGATGCGTGGGATCGCCGCTTTCACCTGATCGACAATAGTCAATGTCGAAGAAGCGCCGCTCTTGATGACGGTCAGCAGCGCCGAGGCCTGCCCGTTTTCGCTCACATAACTTGTCTGCGGCTGGTAACCGTTGTGGATCCAGGCCACGTCTTTCATCTGAACCACCGCGCCGTTTACCGTCCGGATCGGCAGAGAGTTCAGTTCCGCGATCGTGCCCGGGCTGCTGTTGGTTCCCACCGGGTACTCCCGGTCGCCCATCTTCTGGGTGCCCGACGGCGTGACCAGGTTCTGGTTAGCGAGTGCGGCGGAAACGTCCGAGGCGCTCAGGTGATTGGCCGCGAGCTGCCCCGGCTCCAGGTCCACCATGATTGCTCGCTGCTCGCCGCCGTAAGGTAAAGGCACGGCGGCACCCTTAATGGTCGCTAACTGTCCCCGAATAAAGTTCTGTCCCAAGTCAAAGAGCTCGGTTTGGGAAAGCCCCTTTCCGCCCAGGCTCACCTGTACGATAGGAACACTGGAAGCGTCATATTTGAGCACATACGGGGGCAGGATCCCCGGCGGCATCAGGCGCAAAAGCGATTGGGCCAGCGCCGTGACCTGCGCAATCGCAAGATCTATTTGAACGTTAGGCTGAAAATAGATCTTGATGACCCCGACACCGCTGTAGGACTGCGATTCGGTGTACTGGATGTTGTTGACTGTGGTCGGAAGGGCGCGTTCGCAAACCCCGATTATGCGTTTAGACATATCATCGGCGTCCAGACCGCTATAAGTCCAAATCACGCTTGCAATTGGGATGTTGATCTCCGGCAGAATGTCGGTCGGCGTAGTCACGATCGAAGCCACGCCGAAGATCGCAATCAGCAGGGCGACGATGACGAACGTATATGGCCTCTGCAGAGCAAAACGAACAATCCACATCAGCGCTGTCTCCTCGTTCGCCGTTTCTGGAGCAGGCTATCTCTGTCCACCTGATCCAGAAGAGTCAATTCGCGCCAGTTGGCTCACCTCGTGTCGTGAGTCACTGGAGCGATTATCGCTGCGTACCGCCGTCTTGCCGTCGGTTATTCCATCGATATCCTGATCCGTCAGGTTTGTGTGTTCCTTAACAATGAGTTTTGGGCACATCCATTCATCCCAAAAGCAACCGCAGCGCCAATCCCTATAAATCGCTGGTCGTGTACGAGAGGGCATAAATAGTTTCACGTCATGTCTTTAGGTAATTTAAAACATCAATCATGTTGTTGGGGCTGTCCCGCGACTGTCGAGCATTTGGACATCGTGTGTCTATTCCTGACACCAGGAAGAGTCACACAACCGACCACACAGTGTTGAGAGTGTGAGAACAAGATGTCAGCGATCACGGCCTGGACGGAACGGCGCGGACTAGTGTGTGCTGACAGTGTGGGACGGCCCATATAGAGAATGAAGGTTGGCTACCACGTGGGAGCAGCTGAGAGTTATGCGTGCGCCGCGGCCGTGACGGGCAGGGTAAATTGGAAAGTTGCACCTCGCCCGGAGGCACCGCTGGCCCACAAGCGACAGCATGCGACTCAATGATCCACCGACTGATGGGGTAACCCCATGCTCGCTCTTATTGACCGTGTATTGGTCGTCCAAGCCAAGGGAACACTACGCGACCCTCGGGCCAATTTTGCCAACGCCTGATTTAACGCATTATAAAAGGGCGCCCTTTTTTGGAGTAGGTTTTGAGTGCAGAACTCAACTCTTCCAGAAAGGAACGCCCTCAGATGGGAACCTTGAGAGACTGCCCCCAGGCGTGGATCAAACGGATTCGGCCCTGTTGGGTACGGATAGTTTGTCCAAGATTTATGCAGCAACAGGTAAGCCTGGATCGAGCACTACGTTCGCAAGCACAATCCTAGGCACAGTGTAATGCTGAGCAATTCCCTCCAAGCATTTGGTGACCATTACATCATCTCCGCCAAACAGTCCGACGTCATCTGTGACTTCGAGACGCCGCCCTTCCGATAACGCCAGAGTTGAGCTTTACAACAGGTCGTCGACTCCTTCATTGCTGGCGTACTTACCGAGCAGGCCTTTGAATGGCTTGCACAATAACAACGGCGACTGGATCAGACATCAACCGATCTAGCGTGCGGTTGACACATCGCCGTCTTCGCGTACAATCCTGCTCTCGCGCGGCATTCAGTCCAGCGGTTCCGTAATTCTTATGCCATTTTTTGAAAGGGTGTTGACGGGGAAACCGAACAACTGGAACAAAACAAACGTTCCCACCAACGATACCGGCACCGCAAGCATCGGGATCAGGGTGGTGAGTCAGTCTTACAGGAAGAGGTAGACCACGAGAATCATCAGGACGATTGGGATCAAAAGAGTTTGTAGCGGCAGGGCTGGGAGCCGGCTAGAAGGACAGCTTGAGCGCTAGCTGGATTTGGCGCGCCGGAAAAGCTTGCAGTATCTGTCCGAAAAAGGGGTCGGGAAGGAAACAATTATTTAACCCAATTGTCGTGTTTGAAGCCTGACAGAGTTGTGAAAAAAACGAACTGCTGCCGAAAAACACACCGGCCTTGCTGTACGGCTGACGAAAGTTCACATTATTGAATACGTTGAAGAATTCCACTCTGAATTGCAAGTTCGCTTTCTCGGTTTTCGGCAACCGAGTATCTTTTAAAACCGCAAAATCGAAGTTAATCATCTTAGGACCTGTGAATGTGTTACGGCCCAACGATCCTGGTTGGTTCTGTAACGTTGGGTTGAAATCAAAAGCGCTGCCGGGAAAACCCATAGGGATGCCATTATCAATGGCTGCCTGCGGATTGCTCATATTCAGGGATACCGGCGCGGTAACATTCGGACGCCGTGGGGTTCCGAAAGAATCCGCGTACACCGTGAACGGCTGACCCGACTGCACAGTAGTGATGCCAGAGAGTTGCCAGCCCGACCCAATTCCCGGAGCCCAGCGTGGCACCTCGTAAATGTAATTGAGCACGAAGCGGTGTTTAACATCGAAATCGGAGCGCGCTCGCTCACCGCGGAGGTTACTGGAGTCCTGCGGAAGGCGCGGCCTAGTGGTGATCAACGGAAGATCGCCCTGCAGGCTAAGCGTGGGACTGATGTTGTTCGCACCCTCGAAGTTGTCAGGATTCACGAATGACGTGGCTTCCACCAGACTGGTGAAGGCCGGGTTGGCCAGGAAGACCTGCGGTTGTAATGATGAGGAATCGTCGATGGATTTCGCATATTGATAAAATCCTCTCAATTGCAAGCCGTGCAGATTCCTCGTTTCCAGGTACACCTGTAGCGAATTGAAATTAGAATTCGCGGCATTCTCCTGGTCAAGAATATTGGTGATCAAGAAGGGGTTTGCAAACTGGCCTGAAGGATTTGTTGCGAGGCAGAAGGTTATGTCGGTGGCCGCCGAGCATGGGCTGATGTCGCGAAGTACTGGCAGCCGGTGTCCGGAAGATCCCACGTAGGTCACCCCGAGCATGGTGTTGTTCCCAACTCGTTGCTCCACCCCGAAATGGAATTGGTGAATGTAGGGCGTCTTACGCTGAGGGTCAATCGAGCTGATCGAATAAGGGGAACGGACCCAAATGGAACTGGAAAATGGATTGGTGGAGGTCGAAAGACAACCGTCGAAAGCTTGCCCGGGCCCGCAGACCGAAAATGCGTCGCTCAGTGACGGGGCGCTCAAAAACGGGGGTAACGGGATAATAAAGCTGAGATCTTGCTGTAGAAACGGCGGATTAAGCAGCGTGTTTACCGTGGGTGCTAGCGATTGCTGGTCAAACATCAAAGCATATGCTCCACGCACAACCGTCTTACCATCCTTTCCCGGGTCCCAGGCAAAACCGAAACGCGGGCTCACATTGCGATAGTCTGAGTTAAAGCCGGCTCGTGGGGCAGGCTGAAGAGCCGTCCCAATCACGTTGCCAAACGGATCAAAAATTGTTTTGGAGCCGGCCCGCACCAGCCCTCCCGTTCCCAATGAGGTCGGCAACCCTGGATAGTAATTCACCAGGCGATTCCGCAGTTCCACTGGCGCGGTATTTACTTCGTAACGGACTCCGTAATTCAGAGTCAGGTTCTTCCACGGCCGCCATTGATCCTGGACGAACCCACCGTACGAATTGGTTGAGAAGGAGCGGTCGAATCCGCTGCCAAATTGAGAACACGATTGAACGTACTCGGTGGAAACAGGGGGCGAAGACGGTGGACAAACTCTGGCAATGGAGTCGAAACTTGAAAAACCGAACCCTGCGGCGATGGGCGTATCGAACATCGTGATTAGACCCCGGCCCAAAGCACGATTGTTGATGTTCAAACGAATGTGCCTGAATTCGCCGCCGAACTTCAATGTATGGTGACCGCGATTGAGGCTGATGTTATCCGCGTAAGACCAGACATTGTCCGCCCGGTTACTGGGTGTAGCAAAATTGGTTCCTAGAGAACTGAAGGGGGCTAGCGTGAATTTTCCTCCCACGGCGATTGTCGGCAGTCCCTGATCGGTGAAATTCAGATTCTGAAAACCAAGCGTGGCCGGATTGATTGATTTGTCCTGCGCGGTGGTAGTCAAACGAAATCGATTCCAGCCAAAGCGGAATTCATTGATGGCCCGGGGGGTCAGTTGCTGAACAAAGTTGTAGCTGAAATTTTGGTTGCGGCCATTCACCAGTGTCCCGTTGCCCGGATAACCTGGGCTCGCGGGTACATTGCCGCCCTGTAATTGATTAATTCGCTGAATGTCATGCTTAAAGCTCATGCTCGTCCGAGAGCTCAGTCGCCAATCAACGCGTCCGAGGAAATTGTCGGAGTCTGTGTAATTGTTGGACTGGCCGACGTTAAAGGCGCCTCCACCGGTGTCCAAGGAAGAATTGGGGTTGGTGAATGCAGTGGCGGGCACATTTGGCGCCGGATAAAGGTTGAACAACGCGACGGCAGTTGGGTCGCACGCAGTGACGGGGAAAGAGAGTGATTGCTGAACAAATCCTGGACAGAGCGTGGCGGAGCGCAGCGGCAAGCCCGGCACCTGCTCAAAAACCGGGCGAGGGTTCACCAGGCGAAAGCTTTCCCAATCGAAAAAGCCGAATAACTTATCCTTCATGAGCGGGCCGCCGACATCACCTCCGAACTGATTCTGGTTTACCCGCGGTTTGCGCTTGTCATATAGCGTGGCTAGGGTGGGATCATCTAAGGGGTTTCCGTTAACAAGCAGCCGTGACTCTTCTCGAGCATATTGATCGAAGGTGCCCCCATTATAGGCAGAAAAGAAATTCCCAGCGGCCAGTCGTGAATTGCGATTAAACCCAAAAAGTCCGCCATGCAATCCGTTGGAACCGCTGCGGCTGACGCTGTTGATCTGCGCGCCTCCGTTCCGACCGAATTCTGCATTGGACGTGGAAGTCTGTACCCGGAATTCCTGCAATGCTTCAATTATTTGAAATGGCAACGATTGGTTGATGGTGTAATCGTTGTTATCCGCACCGTCCAATAAGAAATTATTCATATCGGCACGCGCACCGTTGACTACAAAGGACGCTCCTTGCAGTACCGATCTCTGCTCCACCGGGTACGTACCAGGGACCAGCAGGGCTAAATCGATGAAGTCGCGATTTACCAGCGGTAGTGTGTGAACCCAACGAGTGTCAATCACAACACTTTCGGTGGTACCCAGCAAGTTGAGCGATATGACTGGGGCCATAGCAGTTCGCTGAGGAGCAACGGGCGCTGGTGCGGCCTGCGGCGCCGCTTGAGCTGGCTTAGTTTCGGGAGCGGGTTGTGTAGCGCCCTCGCTTGGTCGAGCCGGCTCCGGCGTAGATGGCTCTTGTGTGACTGGCTGGCTCGCTTCTCGAATCTGCTCGAACAAAAAAGGTGGTATCACGAGCTTCTCATCGCCCACTTGTACGGCTAGGTCTGTGAGCACCTTCGTGAAGAAACCGCTCTTTTCAACAGAAATCAGGTAGTTCTCGGCCGGGGGAACATCGGTAAATGTGAATTGCCCGTCAACGCCAGTGGTCTGCACCCGTGAAAACCCGATGCTGGCGTTTATCAGCCGGACCGTAACAGCTGGCACTCCAACGCCGGCAAAATAAACCGAGCCCATCACCGTAGCATTCTGGGTTCCGGCTCGACCTGGAAGATTTGTGAATAAGACAAGAAAAAATAGGATAAGAACGTAAATGCGGGGCCTCATCATCATCTCCTCAATTGGGTGCAGATGCGCCAGACGCGCAAGACCGGGAAAGGGAAACTGATTCCGCGGATACTAGTTAGTTAGTGAGTTGGTGTCAACCGATTCTTGCCGTGCGGAACCGAGCTAGTGCGGACGCGCGCCGATCGCTTGCAGGTACAGAGATAGAATCTTCGGCGCGACGTATTCTTTAGGAGGCTGAAATTGCTGAGGACTCTTTGCCAAGGCGCGAAAATCCGCCAACGCCAGCTCTTTCTGCTGTATATCCTGTTCGCCGGACAGGAAATACCTGGACGCATGTGTGGCACCTCGGAAAAAACGCGCTAGTGGAAGTTTGCGGCCGTGGCCGTCAACGTAGGCTCCCAACTGCTGTTCTGCCTCGCTGTAATTACCCTGGAAGTAGGCTTCAAGTCCCTGACGAAGCGGTTGCTCGTCCGCTAGTTCCTGAGCTTGGCTCAGCAGCGGACGAGTCTCTGGGTTCGTTGGGTCGAGGATTTCGGCGGCCTTGAGCTTCTCTAATGCGGAAACATACTGACCTTTTGTGATGGCTATCTGAGCTTCCACGACAAACTGCTTGGCAACTTCTTTAGGATCCTGGCCAGTCTCGGCTACCTTATTTTTTGCCTGCTCGCGTGCCGCGGCTTCCTGTTTGGTGACGGCATCGATCTTTTGTAGATACGCTCGGGCCTCGGCAGCACGGCCGCTGCCCTTTTGAATTAGTTCCTGGAAGCCAGCAGCGGCCTCCGAATATCGCTTGCGATTGAAAATCCTCACCGCTTCTTCAAAAGCCTGCTGATCGCTGGCAGCCGCAGCTGCCCGACCCAAATAGTCCTTCGCTTCTGCGGCATGCTTCCCGTTCATCCGAGTGACTTCCTGAAAGAGGGGACGTGCAGCAGAGAACTCATTCCTCGCAAACAAATCCAGTGCCCGATTCCAGATGCCGTCTTCGCGACGCTCTTTCAGGCGTTGCAGGTAGGCTCGCGCATCGTCGGCCTTCGTGCCCTTGTTTTGCTCAATCAGCGCGAATTGTTTGGCGGCTTCCTCATCTTTTCCGTTGTTGAAAAGTTGAACCGCCTCCTGGAACAAAGTCTCCTCTCCCGACCGTGTCTCGATTTGCTTGAGATAGCCCTCGATCTGAGTTCGGTACTTGGGATGCTTCAGGACTAGATTGCCTGCCTTTACAAACTTCTGTTTGGCGTCGTCAAGGTGTTGCTGCTTAAAAAGCGTTACGCCCTCATTAAAAAGTGATTCTTCGAGTGCGTAAGCCTGCTTGGCGGAGGCGCACGCAGGATTCAGATACGTGTGCGTTTCTTTATAGCCCGGGCTCTCCTTCTCGACTTGTTGCAGGAGTTCGCAAGCGTCCTCCATCTTGGCTTCGTTAAATAACTGCACTGCTCGACGATAGCGATCGTCAAGTGCTTCTTGAGCGGCAACCGGAACGCTGAGACACATGGTGGCCAACAAGCCCAATACCAGTTGCCCGCTTAACTTAGTATTCCGACAGGATCTTTTGTACCAAGTCTTCAACTTTTACCTTTTGAAATGTGTAGTTGTAGCTGGAGACTTTGCCTCGTTCCACCATCACTTCTATGTTGCCGGTGGCCTCTCCGTTCTTAATCGCAAAGTTGTAGCGTCCAGGAGGAAGCGGCACCCGCAAAGGTGTTTCGCCTGTAATTTTAAGGTGTTCGCCTTTTGCACTGGTGACGCCGGTCACTTGGCCCCAAGGTGCGGCGGTAAGCTGGACGTACCCGGAAACATTTTGAATTCTTAAATACCAGCTTCCAACGGCCGCCAAACCCAAAGCAACTGCTCCACATATGGCCAAAATGGCGAATCGCGGCTTCTTAGCCTGCGTTTGTTCAGGCAGTGGCTTAGTCGCGGTGCGACCGCGCTTCGCCCGAACGCGCAGGTCAAGCTTCGGCACACCAACTTCTCGCGCACGTCGCTCAGCTTCAGCCAAAAGCGACTTAGCCTGGGCGGCTAACTCGGGAAGCTTTGCGGATTCCCACTCCATCGAAGTGAGCAGCTCTGTTGCTCGGCCATACTCCATGTGGCCCAATGCCACCTGCGCCTCTTCGAGCACCTCGATCCGCTGTTCGCGCTGCAACCTGAGCTCTTCTTGTTGTACGTTGTTCTGAAGAGCGAGCAGCGCCGGCTCATCGGCATAAGCCTTTAACGCCTGCTCCAACACAGATTGAGCCGAATTGATATCTTCGTCAGCCAAGCGTTTCTTGACTTCTTCCGTGGCGGTGCGCACAAAATTGGATCGATCAAGGCCCTGCCGGCATTGAGAATATGCGCGTTGAAAGTCTTCGTTCTTAAAATAGATCTTGGGGGCGGCTTCGAACTGTGCGACGGCCTTGGCGGGTTCCCCGGATTGCAGCAATTGAAGAGCGCCTGAGATGATCTCTTCCCGCCGTCGCAGAAAGTCATCGCGCCGCTCTCGAGCCACTTCCAGAAGGGCCCCGATCTCGGTACTCTTCAATTCCTCTTGAGCCCGGGTGAGAAACTGCACCGCTTCTTCATACTGATTATCCCGCACGTAGTTCTGCGCTCGCGAAAGCACCCGCCGAAGTTCCTCTTCGTGTATCTGCTCAGCCTGGCGCTCGCGTGCGAAATGCAGCAACTCACTGAGCTCGGGCGACTGACCGACGCGGGCAAGGCCCTTTTCTAACGCTTCGATGGCAGCGGTGAACTCTCGAGCGCGAAGATGCTCGTTAGCCTCCCGAAGAACTTCCCGTTTAGAGGTCTCGCGCGCGCTCTGCGCTTGCGCTTCTTGCACGGTTTCGACGAGGGCGATTAAGCGGGGATCATCCCCGACTGACTGGATGGCTTTTTCCAGAACCGTCATCGCCGCAGGATGTTGGTTCTTCTGCAGGAACTCACGAGCCGCCCGTATTTGTTCGTCCACGTAGCGGCGTTTTTTTTGAACCTCAACCTGGCGCAGCACCTGCGTGTGTAGCCTCAGGATCTGAGGGTCATCTGGAAGTTCCCGGAGAGCCTGTTCCACACGTCCGAACGCCTGGTCAAGTTGTCCATGATTGAGATCGTTCTCGATTTCTGCCAAGCGCGTCGTGAGCAGTTTCCGTCGCTCGTCCTTCTCCTGACTGCTGCGCACTGCGTTAGTGAACTGCTCGACTTCGGCGTTATGGGGATCAAGCTCCCGGGCCCGCTCGAGTAGTTCCAGTGCTTTAGCAGAATTTTTCTCCGCGAACTGCGCCCGGGCGCTCTCCAGACACTGCTGCACCCGACGTTGCCGCTCCTGTTCAGCCAGCTCCTTGACGATCCAATCCATCATCAAGTGGGCGGACCCGTTTCCGGGGTCGATGGCCACCACGGCCTCAAGCTCGATCTTTGCGTGGCGGAAGTCAGCTTGGGCCGCTAGTTTTTCAGCCAACTCGATGTGGCGGCGAATCTTATCTGCGCGGTCCCGCTGCTGAACCACCAAGACCTTCAACCGCGCTGCTTCCTGATTCGATGAGTCCAATCGCAGCGCTTCTTCCAGTAACACAATGGCCTCGTCATATTGCTCGGCTTCTTGAGCCTCCTTGGCCCGCCCGACATTTTGTTCAATCTTTTGGGCGCGCTGGCGAGACTGAATCAGTTCGCGAACCTGTGTAAGCAAGTCCTGCGCAAGTTCGTGACTGCTGTCAATCTCCAAGACCTTCTGCAAAGACTCTTTGGCGATTGTGAATTCTCCCGCTTGGAAAGAACGCTGCCCCTGCTCAAGATAGGCACTGACAGAACTGCGCCGTAAACTGTCCGCCAGCCGTTGAAGCTCAAATGCCATGTCTTCAGCAGTCTGGTACCGAGTCTCCCGATCCTTCGCCAGCGCCCGTTGGACTATCTGTTCCAATTGAGGCGGGCATTGACCCAGGTACTTACTCACAAGTTCGGGAGGTTCGTTCAGGATTTTGAATAAGATCGACGGAACGTCGGAGCCAGGAAAAGGGCTCTGATAGGTGAGCAGCTCAAAAAGCACAACGCCAAGGGAGAACAGGTCGGAACGAGTGTCCACGGTTTGACCCTGCACTTGCTCCGGCGACATGTACATCACTGTACCCAGCACCTCGCCTGTGCGGGTCATAGACGAGACGCCCACTCGTGCGATACCGAAATCGACGATTTTCACCTGACCGTTATTCGCCAGCATGATATTGCCAGGCTTGATGTCGCGGTGTACGACGCCATGTTGATGCGCGTATCCAAGACCTTTGCAGGCGTCAATCATGATTTGAAGCTTCCTGGGAATTAGCAGCTCTCGCCGTTCGGCAACAACTTTTTGCAGGTTCACTCCCTCGAGGAACTCCATCGCAATAAAAGGAACACCGTTGGCTTCATCAATTTCATAAATGGTTACAATATTTGGATGGCAGAGTTTGGCAGCCGCCTGTGCTTCGCGGTAAAACCTCTTTAAAAGTTCGGAGTTCCCGGCGACTTCTGCCGTCGTGGTTTTAAGGGCTACCGGCCTTCCGAGCTTCGGATCTTCTGCCAGATAGACGATGCCCATCGCACCGCTGCCTATCTCGCTCTTGATTTCATATTTGCCCAGTTTGCTCAGCATAGCCCGCTCTGAGAAAGCACACGAATGCCCGCCGGTCGTCAACTTCGCCGCAATGCGCGAATCTTAACACCGCCTTAACGATTCTGCTCAATCTTGTGCGCGAGTGGATTGCTGCGCTAGGACGCGCAGCAGTTGCTTCCCGATTAGTAAGGTATCGCCGTCATGCGTCAGCACGCGCTTGCGGATGCGCACAAACGTGCCGTTCGTGCTGCCCAGGTCTTCCACCCAATACTGGTCCCCTTTAGCAATAATCCGAGCATGAGCCGTCGACAAATACAGGTCGTCGGGAAAGGTATGGGTGCCTTTGGCGCGCCCAAGGGAAATCTCTGCCTCATCAACCAAGTAGCGGCCGTCTTCCTGACCGTTCGAATTTAGCCTTACCAGGGAGGCAAGCGATTTCCCGATCCCGGGGCTCGCAGCCATAACCGCAGTGGCAGACGAGCTTACATCCGAGGCGGGAGGGACGCCGGCCGCCTCCAATACCAAACGGAGTCTTTGCTGGCCGATTAGGATTGTATCGCCATCTCGTAAGCGGTACGGCCCCCGGAGCCCGAGGAAGACACCACGCGGGCTACCTAAGTCTTCGACGTACACTCCGTCGCCGAGTTGTGTAAAGCGGGCGTGCTGGGGCGCAACCATGGCATCGTCACTCAGTAAGATCTCGCCTTGCTGGCCAGCGACCATACCCGGGCGGTCGAGTGGGTAGCGCCTTCCCAAACTCCCGTCGGGACATACTCGGGCAACCACAAAGCGTAGACCCTTCTCAGGCTTTTCGTCGATTTGATGGGAGCCGACGATAAGAGTCTTGGTGAAACGGCCTGCTCCTTGGGAACCCTCGCGGGGTTTGATGGCGACAGAATTTGGGACTCGGCGCTGGGCGAGGTCCGCCAGACCCGTATGCAGACCGGTAGCCATGGCGAGCTGTTCGTTCGAGGGACGAGGCGGGGCTGGGCCAGCGATTTCTTCCGGCTTCCAGCCGATAGCATACAGGTCTAACTTTCCCGCTTTGCCTTTCAACTCCACCGCTGATGCTTTTTTTCTAACCGGGATGTTCGGAAGATGTTGGATTTTTTCGTAGACGGAGGCCGAAATACTGATCTCATCACCTTCAGTGGCGCTCTCGATGCGAGACGCCACGTTAACCACATCCCCGAACACGTCGTTGCCGGTCAATAGTGCCAGTCCTAGATTAATAGCCACGCGAATGTGAATTTCGTCCTTCACATCCTTGTCGCGGTTACGTTCCGCCAGGTTGCGTTGCATTTCGATCGCGCACAGTACTGCAGGCTTCGCATCGGTGAATCGTGCCAGGATTGCATCGCCTATCGTCTTAATAACCGTGCCACCGTGCTCCTCAATCGGCGGAACCAACATCTCGACAGACTTTTGCACCATCACTAATCCCGCAACGTCCCCGTGTTCGTCATAGAAACGAGTGGAGCCCACGATGTCCACGAACATTACCGTAACCAGTTCGCGACAGCGCTCCAGCTCGGCATCCACACGCGCCCGCTCGCGGATCAACTGTTCAAGTCGATTTGAGGGTTCTTGTTCCATCACCAAGTCAACCGCAGTCAGTTCTTTTTGGTGCGTAGAAATATTATACCGGTCTGAATCGCTTGTGGAGCCCGGACGTCGAGATTACTTGTGACTACCAGGCGGAACTGACGTTGGTCTATCTTGGCGATGTCGTGCACACACGCGGTGGTTTGTCAGAAAAACAAACCACCAGGCCCAGATAATAGAGAAGAAACTCTCCAACGGCGAACCATCAAAATGCTGCCGCCGTAACGCCAAAGAATGTGATCCATGTAAACGGAGAAGCGAGAAACAGCCTTCGCGCACACCACGTACCGATCAGCACTCTCCGCCCAAAATCGGGAACCTAATATTTTTCTTCGCAAAAAACTCATGGCTCTCGGCGTAGCCGTCACGCTCGTGGATGGCCGCGATTGTCTGCTTCCCTTTCTCGACGCCGAAATTTCCGAACGCCTGAAAGAGCGTTTCGCCGCCATGGGCATGGAATTCTGGTTCAACGAACGCCCATGAAGGTTGAAAACTCCGCTTTCTCCACGCGCCTCACCATGAAAAGTGGTCGCGTTCTCGAAACCGAAGCCTTACTCTTTGCCGCTGGACGCCGCCCAAACTAAACCTGGCTACGGCGCCGATGTTTGGATGGCCTTCGCACTCGGTTTGAGGCTGCGCAAGCGGTACGCAGTAAGATTGCCTTCGTGCTTGGTCGTAATAGTGACCTTGTCGCTTTCAATGAATCGCCAGACGTGCTCATGCATTTCAGGACTAACTAGAACTTCGGATTCTGCCGCACCAGCACAGTACCGCGCTGCTCGATTCACGGCATCCCCGATAACTGTAAACTCCATGCGATCCGCAGTGCCCAGGAACCCGTGAACGACTTCCCCACAATGAAGGCCAATGCCGAAATTACGGTAAGGAGCGCCGCGAAGTTCGCGCGCCTTATTGACTTCGCTGACGGCAGCTTGCATTTCAACGGCGGCCCGTACGGCGTTCTCGTGGTGGTTTGGATCGGACTCCGGACTGCCGAAGATCGCTAAGATTCCATCGCCCATGAATTTGTCAACCGTACCGTTATGCGCAAAAATCACCGGCACGAGAACTTGCAGATAGTCGTTAAGCATTTCAACGACTTCGTGTGCGTCCATACCCCGTGCCAACTGCGTAAAGCCCCGGATGTCCGAGGTGAGAATGGATACTTCGCTGCGCCGCCCTCCGAGACGGAGACTGCCGCGATGCGTCAAGAGATGGTGGGCGACTTTGGGAGAAAATTGACGCAACAAATTTGCCTTCACTACCGATTCCTTACGAAGCTTTTCCTGTAGACGGTGGGTGGCGACCGCCATGGCAGCATACTGGCCCACCACAACGAGGAGCTTAATATCGTCATCGGTGAAAACCGTTTTAGCATTTCGACTTCCTGCGCAAATCGCGCCGAGAGCTTCGCCTTGCCACATGAGCGGAGCATACATACCCACTTCAATACCGCTCTGGGCGATGCTGCCGTTCATATCTACATCAGCGCTTTTCTTCCAGATGAAGGCCTTACATTCCGCCATTACGCGCCGCAGCAGAGTCACGCTCAAATAAGTGTGTTGAACATAATGATAGGCCTTCAAGAGAAGCGCGTCTGTTTCAGGGTCGCGGAGGACCAAGGCCCAACTCTCTCCCGTGGGGAGCACTTCGACGAGTTGGTCGACAATAGCCGGCAAAAGAGTTTCGAGCGTAGTCTTGGTGGCGAAATGGAACGGGAGGTCGCATACCATTTTAAGCCGCTGGGCGGTCGAATCAGCCGAACAATCAAGCGGGCCGACGGGCTCGATAGCGGTGGCATCTATATCTTTGGCGACGGCAACGCCGGACTTTGCAGCAGACTGCTCGGGCAATAAGACTGTGCCGTGTTCTAGATACCTGGTTTGATGAATGGGAATTTCGGTGTCGCCAGACTGAACGTGCAAAGTGGTCTGGCCAGCAACGATGAGGTCGTCGGGGTGCAGTTGCTGTTTGCCGCGACCCTTGATCTCCACGCCGTTGATCTGCGTTCCGCGCGAGCTATCGAGGTCTTCTACCCAGCACAGTCCATCTTCTTCCCAGATTCTCCCGTGCATTCTGGAAACGCGCTGGTCGGGACTCAGATCCAGAATTATGGGAAGCGTTTCTTCCGAGCGGCCGAAAATCACTTCCTTCTCGGAAGTCTCCCAAACTTTTTGTGCATCGCGATATGAACAGGTGATGCGCATGTAGTCCGAATGAACCACCGGACTTAGGCTATAGCCGGGAGCTCATCCTTTCCTAGAACGTATATCCCAATCCAACCAGGGGCACCGGTTTTGACCTGAGACCGCCGTCATCCAGCCGCACAAGGACGTTAGCAGTCAACACAAGACGCGACAGGTGGCCGAAGGGCCGGGCCTTGATTCCCATAGATGCATTGGTAATGTTATAGGACACGTTGGAAATCGACGTGAGTGTGTTACGGGTTTCGGTGGCAGGGCTCGGATCGGCGGCACAAGATCCGCAATTTGCGAGAAAAGGCTGTGCCGTCACGGCCACTGTTTGCGATCCAAAAACTCTTTGTCCGACTATGTCGAAGTCTGCAGTTAGCCAGTTGGCCACTCTCGCGTCGGCGCCCACGGTATACACGAAATCGTTCGGAATGCTTCCAGTCCCACCGGTGACCAGGTTTCCGGCAGTGATGGAATCGGTATTCCATTCGTAACCAACCAGCACATGAGGAGAGATTCTCGCACGATAGGAAAACACCGCAAATGGTTTGAATCCGTACGACCCCGAACCAAGATAGTTCAGAGCGTCACCTGTCGGAAAGCGTACGTCCATACCGGCGGCAAATCCTGCCCGTTCTCCTTCCCATGCGTTCCATTTTACGCGGGCCACGACATCGCCAATCCCGGTAGCCGTATTCCTAGGGCTGCTGCCGTTACCAGTAAAGGCGGCATCAGGGAAAGTATGATGCAGACAATTGGCAGCGAGCGGAACCCCACCCTGCGGACTGGTGTTTGGGCAATCGTGGAACAAATGGAAGAAGTATGGAGCGCCGTTCGTACCGGTTAGATTTTGATTTTTTACAGTGGCATTCGGGCTGCCGGGATTAACCGGGATATCCCCGTTTGTACCGGGAACAATCGTGTCCTGAGAAAATACGCTCATGCGTACATTTTCAATGGGAATCACCATCGAGACGTCCATCCGCTTGGTAAGTCCAAAAGTGACATAGGAAGTGTACTGGTTTATTTTCAGGTTTACAGAGTTGACCGTTTCGATCCGATCGCGGACGAAACCGCAGGCTCCCAGACTGTTCCCGGTGATAGAGCAGGTCTCAGGAGCTGCATCGAATCCGTCAGCTGTATGTCTAAAGACGGCTGGAAAGCTATTTAAATTGACCCCATCTATTTGATCGAAGTTAAAAAACTGGTAACTGAAGCCTATAAACAAATGATGGCGGCCAACCGTTTCAGCACGCTCTCCAAGCACCGGTCCGAGGCTTTCCGTACCGGTTACCAGAGTTTTGAGGGATGGATCGTAGACAAGAACCACGCCAGACGACGGCGAAGCCAGGGGCAAAAGATTTGCTTCCCTGCCTATCTCTGCCGTCAAGGGTTGTAACGTTACCGCGAACTCATTGCTGAAGTGAATTGGATGGCCGCCAAACGGTTCAAGAACCTGAGAGAACGAACCCTTAGGTTGGCCCCCGGAGAACGCGGCCGGGCCAGCCCCATACTCTTGTGAAATTACGCATGCGAGGTTGCTGCTTTGAACGAAGCATGGACCTTGAGCGAACGCACTAAATGCAAACAGACTACCTAAGATCACCACCCCAACGTACCTTATTATCATCGCCTTCCCCTAAAAAGGACCAAGCATTCCCGCCGAATGCCACGACTCGGGACGTCCCGTGGCCATAGTGCAGGGAGTGTATACGCTCAATGTGAATTGTCAAGCAGGTGAACACACAAATAACAGGAAGGACCGCGGCGACCTAACGATTGACTCGTACGCAGAAAGGTCCGTTCACTGGGCGTCGCTTATCAGCCAAGCCCCGTTGACTTTGTTTAATGAAAAGACCCAAGACTGTGGGTACGTCTTCGGTTTGTTCGAACCTTTTGGTGTTTCTTCCAGCCTGGATTGAACATTCACAGTGGCTTTCGTGCCTCCAGGAAGAACTTTTACGTTCTCACTGGTAACTTGATTGACAATGGAGCTCAAGTTTTGCCACGCATCCTTATATTTACCATATGTTCTTTGCGGAATGCTGGGCCAAACTTGCCTGAGTGAGTCGGGATTTCTTTGTTCCCATGATTGAAAGAAATTCTGGATGACAGCGCGAATGGCGGCTTCATCCGCTGCGGTGTTCTGCGTCTCCTTGCTGACCGCTGCTGGCTGCGGGCCCGAGTTACGGGCTTCCTTCGTCACCGTTGGCTCTGGCTGAGCGGAGGTGCCAGGCGCTTCTTTGGTGACGGCTGGAGCAGGCTGAACAGGCGCTTTGAACGCCTCCATCTGCTTGTCTATCTCCGCCAAATATTGCCGCGCGCTGTTAGCAAACGGGCCACCGCCCGCGACGATAGACTGGAAGTCTCCACGAACGGCCGCGAATCCATCCTTATCGTGCCTGGCCGCCGCCTGCTGATAACGTTTCACGAGTTGCTGGAATGCGACCTCGGCACTCTTTTTTTCGATGCGGTTCCCCATGTCGGCCATTGCTGCAGGAATTCTGGTCGCATAGCTCTGTGCTTCGGCGGACTGCGGCCCGCCGTCGTTGGATAGCGCCTGAAATTTTGGCTGTAAGTCCTTTAGCTGTTGGGCCGCCGCGTCATCATC
>Ga0073928_10004817_pt1 | contig 19480 bp, 19 predicted proteins | sample PaiPotPPA55metaG_FD_76969 | JGI IMG/M metagenome (GOLD analysis project Ga0073928, IMG submission 76969) | Iron sulfur acid spring bacterial and archeal communities from Banff, Canada, to study Microbial Dark Matter (Phase II) - Paint Pots PPA... ...
AAAAAGCGCTACGCCCGAAAACAACTGGTTTCAGAAAAAACATATGCGCTGGTAGCGCGTAACTAAACATCCTTCTTTGAACTGGATCAGCGAAAATAACCGAAACGGCGCTTACTTAAGGGCCACGTTATGGTTTAAACTAGACGCGGCCATTTTATGGTTCACGGTTACGCGCCGATGGGTATCGAGGACTGGCCGGTCGCGGCTGTTGCCATTTTGCTCGGCATTGCGATCTGGACAAGACTTCTTTGGGAGCGGCGTCGCCACCTGGACGACCGATCGTGTCGAATTGTATTTACAGAGTCCGTAAAACGGCTACACGAATCTTCCCAGTTCGTTCCGCTGGCGCATTATAGGGCCAAAACTCGACATTGCCTCATCGACTGCGGTGCGAATGAGAGGGAAATACCGTGTCGAGCCGGGCCGAAGCTCGGATCTCACACGAGGCAGAGACGGATAGATTCCTTTTTTCTGCAGATCGCAAACGATCCGGATGACTTCCTCCTGCAAGTCACGCGCCCTATCCGCGCGGGCTCTATGGGCGCGTTCAGCCGACCGCCGGACCAGTTCTTTATTGTCCTCTGGGAAATTCACTTGAAAATATGATTGAGAGAAGCCGAAGTGGCAGCAAACTGAACTCACCGTGGGAGCGGGTTCCGACGCCACCCACTCGCGGATTGAAAGACGGAGCTTGTTTCGTCGTTCCTCAAACCAGGAGCGTCGCCATCCTTTATATAAAGCGCACAGCTCCGGAAAGGTCTTGACGACCACGAATTCAACGGTGTACCCCAGGCGATGGCCAATCTCCCGGAGACTGGGCGGGGGGATTTCCGTACGAGCAGTCTCGATCGTAAGCCGCATTCGCTCTCTTTTCCACAAGACCCGCTGTTTCCTTTTTGCGGTAATGGCGCGGCAGAGTTCGGGGAATCGCTCCCTGATAGCGCCTGAGCCTTTGTATCCGAGCCTGCAAGCGATCTCGTTAAGCGATAGCGGATCCTGCTCGGCCAGATGCTCGCGCAGAATGCCTTCGAGATACCGCCCTTCGGACCTTTTATATAGTTGTGCGGCGGAGCTTACGGTCATACCGGAATCGCGACGCCGCGCGGCAATCTGCTTGCACAGTTCGGGCTCCCGTGACCAGAGCGTTTGTGGGCGACGGAATCTCAAACGACGGGAAATCTCGGCGACGCTTCGAGGTGGATTCTCACTCAGAGAGGCAACGAGGACCGCGCGAAGTTCACTTCGCTCCATGGCAGGCTGTGAACAATACTTGGTTCCCAGATTCTCAAGGTCTCCTGGAAGTCGCACTGGCCCTCGCCATTTGGCCGGAATGCCCTGAAAAAGAGTGATCAACGGGAGCTTGAGGTGGTAGCTCAGCCGACACAGGTGATCGAGTGTTGGTTTGCTTTCACCGGTAGCCCAGAGTCGGAAGGCGCAGGGAGACGCGCCAGCAATCATCGACAGATACTCCCTGGTGGCGCCTTCTGTCTGGTTTAAGCACCTGTATAGGTTGTCATGTAGCGCCGCCGCCATATCCCATTGCTGGAGATTGGGCAATTCCGCCAGTAGTTGCCCAATGCCTTCGGCCACCCAGAGTTTGAACGGTTGCTCCTCTGGCGAAGCAGTGATCGTCGGCACCTCCATAGTCCCGAGCAGCGATTCCAAACAGATGGAACACTGGCCAGGCCGCGCTCTTGCTCGGAGTGGCGCAAAGCGCGAATGGCAATGTGGACAGCGATCGGTCAGCGGAGACTTGTGAATCGGACAGATCCTGACAGCCTGAAGGGCCCAAAGAAGAGGTGTGTACAACGGCGCTCCTGCCATGCGCCATTGCTCCAGACAGCCTGGGCACCATGCCTCTCGGGTTCGAAACGTACCGGGTTGTGCGATACACCCCTCGAGAGCCGATAACGTAAGCCGACACAAATCGCGTCGTTGTGTTGCGACTCCGAGAGCCCGCAGGAGAGGGTTCGAAACCTTCCCGAGGCCGTTGGCTGGGTAGGCGTACCGCAGAGTGGAACGGGAAATCCGGCACGGGCGTGGCGGCGAAAGGACATGTATGATCAGCCGCCACACGGATACCACATGGGCTTCGGCCAGTCTGATCACGTAACTGCCGAGGCTCTCAACAAGCGGAGTCCCGAGCCCACAAGGAGTGAGTGCGTAAAGTATGCTCGGCCGGAGAGCCGGTTCCGCGAAATCCCATCGATCGAAATTAGATCTGGTCCGAGTCATGAGCTTGTGCCACCCCGACAATGTCTCTCTTCGGGTGCCGGTGCCCGGGGTACCTCTGCTGCGGGTGATCTCCTTTTGCTGTTGCTGGCTTCTCTGAGCCATGTGTGGGCTCCGGAAATCCAAGCCGCAGCCGGAGTTGCCCGAGCGCGTCGGCATCCTCATGGAGCTGAGATTCGCCGCGAGTGGCCTCCTCAATTAACCGGGCGCATTGCGATACCGACAACGCGTGCTTCTCCAGGTACTTGAGTGTCAGAGTCGGCGCGGATGCTCGCACCGCGGTGGCGAGCGCTCTTACCAGCCAATCTTTCAGAATGCCGACGCAACCGATGCTGCGTTCGTAAACGTACTCCCATGAGTTGACCAGGTCGGGTTGCTGCAGCAATGGCATCTGGGCAGCGAATGTTTGAAGGATCCTTGCGAACGTCCGGCGGCCTGAAGCCTTCGCCACGTCATAGCGCGGAAAATGGATATCGATGCTTCTGCGGCTTAATTGACCGCTGAGATTTCTGGTGCGGAGTAGCTCATAGGTGCCGCACAGGACATGGGCAGTATTGGATCGGTTGGCAAGCGACTTCAAAACGTTCAACTGATCTTCGATTCTGCGGCCGGAAGCGAGGGTGAAAAGATGCTGGGCTTCATCAATCAGAACTGCCTTGGGCCGCCGGTAGCGTAGAGCCTGTTCGACGGCGTAGTGGTAGTCGGCTGTGAGTCCTCGATCATTCGGATAGGGCGCTATCAACTGTACGCCCCGATCTATGGGACCAAAGCGCCGCTTGTAATCGATGAGCGGCTCATTCATCGCGTGAAGCATCCGCTTGAAATGAGCCCGCCAGCTGAAGCTGCGAGATTCGGGCGGAGTAGCCTCGACGACTACGACTGGCAAGTGCCCGGGATCTGCCTCAGCGTCCGGCGCGGCGTTAGCGCTGAGCAGCTGCCGGATTTTTGACAATAAGGTCGTCTTCCCCACTCCGGTGGGCCCGAAAACAATGATGAGCGAGTTCGGGGCCGATTCCGTGATGGCCTCCATCAGTCGGTCCTTGGCTTCGACCAGTAACGGATGAGCGACTGCGAAATCCCTGAATTGTTGAATGCGCGCCGATGGCGGCTGTGAAAGAAGATTGTTGAAGGAGTCCGGCTCCGCGCTCATCAGAAACTCTCAAATACCTGCTCGTCCATAACAATCGGATCAGTGACCGGTGTTTCTCCAGCCGGTTGCGGAATCTCCAGTGAGCTCGTATCAGATTGCCGGGTTCGTTCTCTCGTTTGTTGGCTCTCCCGTGCACGTAACCGCTGCAACAACAAAGACTCCTGCAGATTCGCTGATTGAAGGGCCTGTGCCAGCTTGCTCGCCGTGATCTGGTACTGGCGGCCGCGCTCCCGATTTTGGGCGCGTAGCTGCTTGGAGGCGATCAAGAGTTCCTTCTGTGATCGTCCTTGAAAGATGCGATAGTGATCCGAGTGGCATTCGACCCATCGGCGGCCGATGAAAGCATAAGCTGTACCCAGGTCGAAAGGATCAAAGCGTACCGGAACCTGTTGGCGCTGAATGCTTGGATCATCCATCGCATCAGCCCAGTAATAGATGTAGTTGATCTTGACGCCGTGGCCCGGCGACACCAGAGCCGTCCCTCTGGGCGTGCTTGGCAGAGTGGCGATCATGAATTCGTGATCGTAGCGGATGAGCCGCTGAAGGCGTGATCCGGTGTTCTGGAAACCGCGGTCATAGGCGTCTCGGGGGCTCTCTCCCAGAGATGGATGGATGTTCGTGTCATAGATGTCGTAAAGATAATGGCAAAGCTGGTCCACAAACGGGCCCAATGGCCATACGGCTAGCTCTTTCGGATTGACCGACTTCGTTACCTGTCGGACGTTACGGGTGATTTGGGTGTTGCCGAGGAAGTTGTAAACGAATTGAGTGTTCGTTGTGCCGAACAATCGCTCCACAACGGACCCGAACCGGGCCTTAGCCGGTGGCCGCGTTTTCTTGATACATTCGTAGCGCGCCAGCAGCGCTTCAAAATACGTACCGCGGAATTCAGGGCCGCCATCCACCACCAGACATTGCGGCAGCCGATTACGGCGGCGAACACACTCGCGCAGCACCATCATGCAGGAACGATAGCTCGGTTCTTCGAAATCCACGTGAACCGCAAGGGCGCGCCGGGAAAACGCATCCATCATCAACGTCAGCCATGGGCGCCCGAGCACGTGCTTACCGGAGGAATCGGTCAATTCGATATCCAATTGGGTGTGATCGATATGACAGATCTCGAACGGGCGGTCGCCATGACGCGGTGTTTTGACATCCAATTCCATGTAGATGGGCCCATGCTGATAGGCGGCACGGGGCCCCTGCCTCATCAAAGTCTGTTTAATTCGATTCCTGTGACGCACTGCGATACAAAAGCTATGGTAGCTGGGCGTTACAAAACCCTGTCGGTCGGCAGTCTGCTTCAGTATCGCCCAGCATGCAATTTTGGTCTTCTGCTTGACCGTTTCATACTCGCTCTCAATCACTTCATTCATTACCCGCAGTGCCTCTTCAGAGAGCCGCCGCGTAGAATTTCCGCGATGTTTGGTCCGCGGCAAGAGCCCGAGATACCCGGCGCCGAATTGGGACTCAGCGGCGCGATATCGCGAGATCCACCGGCGTAGCGTTCGTGACGGGACCGGCTGCTCCCCAAAAGAGGGCTCTCCCGACAGGTGTGGTCGAACAATCGCAACTCTGTGGTTAGCGACTCTTAGATCTTCTTCGCTAGCTTGTATTAGCTCATCAGAAATCCTCCGGCATGCGTCATGTTCGCGATCGGCCTCGGACTGCCTTATACGGCCCTCGCGAAGCAGGGATTCGATTGCGGCTTCCGGGAGTTCCAACACACCTCCGTCCTCACCCAACAACGCGATCTTCGAATCCCCTACGTTTGCTACTTTCCAAGCGCGGCCATCCCAGGTCACTGTCGCGCTGGCACCCAACGTCTGAAACGGAGACCGTGAATTCAAAACTGGTGGAGCGACGGGCGCCATCTTTGAGCCGAGCGCCGCATCCCGGTCGGGGAATACTCGGACCGCAGCTGGATCGGTCAGGGACACAGCGGAAAAATCCACGTAAATCTGCCCTCTGGCGATCAGAAGGTAGATATCATCCGAGGTGGCAAAATTAGCAGTCTCCTGCAGCAAATCAGCCAACGACGTGGCTGGCCGAGCACACATGCAAGCGAGAACCCGTGCTCGGGTCTCGGCCGAGATGGCGTCGACATCAGCACGTATATAGTCCTGGAGAAACTGGATATTGCGCTGATAGCGCCAGTGGATCTCCCTGGAAGAGTGAACGCGATAGTAAAGCCCTACCTGATTCGCATATGCCTCACCCGGAGGGCAGCGCCAACAGCCAAATTCCTGCTGATAACGGTTGGGACTCGCTTGGGCCAGGCGGTTTAAGTCTTCTTCTGTTTTCCACTCTTCCCACGCCGCGTTGTCCTGCCGGAGCACGAAGAAGTCTGGGGTGTGGCGAACAACCAGACGCCGGTGGTTTTCACTCTTGTAATCCAACATGATTGACGGCGGCTGATCATAGAACTCCAGCGTGAGAGGATCATGCTCCATTTCGTAAACAGCCGCCAATTCCACTCTGTGACTTTCAAACTGGATTGTCTTGCCCATCTTCCGGCTGGGATAGAGCCCACTCACGTTTGAGCGCCCGCCGCCAACGCGGCGTGTCGGCTCCGAAGACCGCTTGATCGATGATCTTGCGCGCCCGCTCTGGCAGCTTCAGCCGCTGGTACCAGGTTGCGAGTTCGTTGTCATTAAGCATCGCGGTGCCGTCTCGCTCCACTTCGAATCTCGGTTCTGACCACACTTACGCAGTCCGCACTAAATTCGTTCAACGCAATTCCCAGTTTCTTACGAGGTGCAGTCGGTTGCGAAAGATCATCAAGCGCCCCGTCCCCACCGTGAAGAGGATCACACCATGCCAGTTCCCAAATCGATTCACGACTATTTGCGAACGTTCGCCAACGAACTGGGCGGACGAATCGTACAAAGCTATCCGGCGCTTCAAGCGGCGGATGATACTCTATCACCCAGGCTCGCCACGCTGCTTCGAAAGCCGTTCCCTGCCCAGTCCGTAGCCGCGATGGGCCTGGCGAAAAAATGGGAGAGGGAAAGTAGTGCAGCAGTGATCGCCGAATGCGGCACAGGAAAGAGCCTAATATCGCTTGCTGGCATTCACGTTCATAGCAATGGGCGCCCGTTTACCGCGGTGGTTATGGCCCCTGGCCACATCACATTGAAGTGGTGTAAAGAGGCGCTCCAAACGATTCCCCGGCTGAGAGTCTTTCTGATAGACGGGTTGCGCGATTGGGTTCGTGAGAGCACGCCGTGCGGCGTGAACGAAGTGAAGTTGCGTCGTGGGCAAATTGTCCGCGAGGGATTGCACACTAGCCTCACCGATCTTCGCCTGCGGAAGAACTGCAAGACCGCTCGCTACCGGTGGCACGAGATCTGCCCGGGACCTTCGCTTTTCGTAGTCGGGCGAGATAAAGGAAAGCTGTCCCACTTTTGGCGGCATTCATATCATATGGCCCGTAGCGGGCGTTACCACGGGAGCGTGGTCAACCCGGACACGGGCGTGCCGGTGTACGTGGGTGAGAACCGTCTTCTTGCCGCCGATTTTCGGAAGACACGTATCAGCGAGATCATCGGGGTTGCGAGCGAGCGTGAGGAATACGCAGGCCTGAAGCCCAGACGGCCGATCTACAGTGCGCTGTGGCAGGCCGATGGCACGAGAATCCGGCGGATGGCGCCTTTGGAGTTCATTGGCCGGTATATGCCCAACTGGTTCGACTATGCCATCTGCGACGAGGCGCACCAGTTAGCCAACGACACCGCGCAAGGGAATGGGCTGGGAACGCTCGCCAGTTGCGTGGATCGCATTGTGATACTGACTGGCACGCTGCTTGGCGGGTATGCGGACGATGTCTATAATCTCCTCTTTCGGTTGGAACCTAGTAAGATGGTCGCCCATGGATACGACTGGGGCGAAGCCGGATTGCGGTCCTTCGCTGAAACGTTCGGCGTCCTGGAAAGGGTGACCACGATTGAGCACACCGACAATAGCTGCTCGAAGGCACGCGTCACCAAACAGATCAAACGCAAGCCCGGCGCCTCACCGCTGCTGTTTGGTGAGTTTTTGATGAGCCTTGCTGCCTTCGTTTCGTTGGACGATATTTCATCAGAGTTACCTCCGTACACCGAAGAGGTGATTGGCGTACCTATGGACTCGACACTTCAAGCTGCGTACAAAGCATTGGAGGACGACATCAAGGATGCCATCAAGCAGCATCGCTCAAACCATTCGGTGATGAGCGTCGGGCTGAATGCCCTGCTTCTCTATCCTGATCACCCCTGGGATATCGGAGACCTGTATGGCTACGAATATGATTCGGAAACGCAGCGTCGGGAGCGATTCCTGATTGCCCAGCCTGAGGACCTTGATCAAGATTGTTTGTACCCGAAGGAGAGCCGGCTGCTTGAGCTCGTAAAGGCCGAGCTGCAAACGGGCCGCCGTTGCTGCCACGTGTACGCGGTTTATACCCGAAAGCGCGATGTCACTAGGCGGTTGGCGAACATTCTTACCCGAGCGGGCATTCGCGTCGCCGTGCTGACGTCCGACGTTCCACCGGAAAGGAGGGAAGCTTGGTTCGCGCAGAGGCTACGAGAGGGAATTCAGGTAACGATTAGCCATCCAAGAATTATCGAAACTGGGATGGACCTGCTCAACCACCCCAGCCTGATCTTTTACGAATCGGGCTATTCCCTACACACACTGCGACAAGCCAGCAGGCGGTCGTGGAGGATCGGCCAGAGTCAGCCGGTTCGCGTCTTCTTTCTTCACTATGAAGACACGATGCAATCGGCGTGCCTGCGGCTGATGGGTAAGAAGCTGCTGGTTTCGCTCGCGATGGAGGGCAAGTTCTGTCGAGAAGGACTGCAATCTCTCGAGGAAGATGATGACATGCTCACCGCCATGGCGCGTGAACTCGTTACCGAGAGAGGGATTGGAGAGTCCGCGAACGAAGTCTGGCGGCAGATCCAGGCTGAGCAAACCAGGCAGCTGCCGGTACCGGCAAGTATCGAGGAGACGACGACGCTCGCGGAACCGCCACTGGTCGCGACTTTCAACCTTCCGGTCAATATCGACGCTCCGAAGTTTGGAGGACGACCACCATCGGAGCCCCCCGTTCGTCGGAAACGCCCATCGCCGGTGGATGTTCAGTTCTCACTTTTCTGACGCATTGAGAAGTCGTGTTCCAATCGGTTCGAGCGAGCCGAGCATATGCCGCCTTAGAGTTAGCTCTAGACGAAAGGAGGCCGGTCTGAAAATCATCGTTTCGCGTCTTTGACCGATTCAACTGAAGGAATCGCACGCTCACGATTGCTTCGTCACAGCTGATGACGTCTTAAACGCGGCGGCAGAAAGGCATAACTATCCGGAGGAGGCAAGGAAAATCCGTGCGGGCCACTTTCGCCGGTCGTGGTGACGAAAGTTCGGCCAGAATGCCGTTACAATCTGCGGAACATAGATCTGCGCCTCTAAGCGCCCTGTGTCATCGTGAACGCACATCCAAGGAGGTCGCACTTGGTAAGGGCCGGTCGGACCTTCCCGCATTGGTTGGCCGTTCGCTACCTGGCTCCACTGACCTGTTTGCTGCCATCCGGAAGCTTAGCGCGATGTTCTGATGCGCTCTGTGATATTCGGCGTCAGCTTGAGCGTCCACGACAGAGGCACGGACGCAGGGTTGAAGCACTGCTTGTCATCGCAGGCCTGATATTGCAGCATGCCGCTTAGCTTCAGCTCCGTTTGTCCCGCTAGCGCCTTAGTGGCTTCCGGCGAAACCTCCAGGACCATTTCCTGCAAAAGCGTAAACGGCTCTTGATACACTGCCACGCGCTCATGGAGTGGTTTGAAGAAGTAAATCTTCGATGGTGGATAAGTGAGCGGCAGCATGCGGACGAACGGTTGGGGCGCCATCTCAAGTTTCACGTTTTTGTAGCCTTGCGCACCCGGAGCGTAGACGTGCACGCGCTGCGCGGGCACAATATTGACCGCCACCGCGAACCGATTCCCGGGAGCAATGACTGGATCGCTGGGGTAGGTCGTAATGTCGACGTGGCCCGCCGAGATCTTAGTAGCCTCCACGTGTGCGGACACGCCACCGAGTCTCATCAGTATGGTCGACGCGGTAATGCGTTCCCGATAGAATTCTTCAAAAAAGCGGGACGTGACGCGGCCCTGCCGGTCGAGAATAAATGTGCCAGGATACGGCGTGCCTTTGACCAGGCTCGCAGCGCCGAGGCCAGTCACCGACGCGTAGGTATTAAAATCGGCAATCACCGCCGGGTCGTCCTTGCCGGCACCTAGAACCTCCTCCGCGACTGTGTTTAGAATTCCGTACGCCTTGATGGTAGCGGAATCGGCATCGGACAGAAGCGGAAAAATGATGCCGCGCCGCCGGCTGAATTCGGCGAGGATCTCCGGTGGGTCGTAGCTGATCGCCGCGATTCCGATGCCCTTGGCGTGAAGTTCACTTACTCTGCCCTGCAGCTCGACCAGCTGCGTTTTGCAATAGGGTCACCAGTCGGCCGAACGGTAGAAAACCAGCATCACGCCGTTCGGACCCATGATGGAATCAAGGGTCCAGGACTTGCCGTTCTGGTCCTTCAAATTGAAATCCGGCACTCGCTGGCCGACCTGCGGGCCAAGTTTCGACAGGTCCACGGGCGTTCGCCCCCACTGAACGAGGGGGAAAAGCAAGACGCTGCTCAGAACGGCGACCGGTATCAGAATCGAGTGCATCGTTATTTGCTCTCTCTCTGAGAATGCCACAAGCCCGGAGCCGTTGCTTGAGTATTCCGCTTCAGCCAAAGGGCATCCGTGACCCGGTGTGTCGTAAGGTGACTGTTGTTAATCCATGGCGGCAGGAGTAGTAAAAGCCTCCATTGGGACCGCTGGGAGTTTCCCAACCGCAGGTACGAGTGATGTGTTACGAGCTGACCGGAGAAACCGATCGAGGATCTGCTCACACTCGCTGTTTTTCGAATGTCCTTTCGCGTTTGTCGCCTGAGTGCAGTGTGTGCGGCATTGCGCTCTTCTCTCAGACACGGACGGTCCTGCACAAATTCGTTAGCCCTCTTTTCCCAAACGCTGCATTTCCAAAACCGTGAAGAGAGCGCCTCCGGCGAGTGCGGCGGCGGCAAGAACAACCATAAGACATTCTTGCCAGCTGAGCATCGCTACCAGACCAAAGATGAACGCAGTGGTCGCGGCAGCAATTGCCATAAAAGGCGCGAACGGCACCCGCTTCGGCACCCCCTCCCTTTCTCGGTGTGTTGTTTCTAGTGCCAGTGGCATGTGATTGTCCTCCTGATCCTTTATTCGGAAATGCTCTCCCCAAGGTTACGCACCGCTGTCGATCGGCCATTCATCGTTGTAACTATTGGTTGAGGAATTGGATGAATGACGGCTATTCTTAAGTATTGGTAGATGGACATCAAGTTGCACTAGGATGATTGGGAACTCCTACCTTATTCCACCTCGTGCCATGCCGTATATCCCCTTCCACCGTTCCACTCAGCAGCATGGTTTGCTGTTCGTGGGTCGCGGAGAAAAACCAGCCCACCATTTTCGGTCTTCGGAATCTTGCGCCCACGACGGATCAGCCAAACCGCCGACGTCCTGAATGATGAAGTGCTGATACCAATAAAAGAGGAAATCGCCTCAGACTACTTCGACCAGCGGAAGCGGTGTTCGCCCAGAAGTGCGAAAGGCTCTTCGTTGTTAATCCGGAAACATCTCGGCTCAAGTTACGTTGAGTTGTGTGATCCGGGATTTCAGACGCCGGAGACCTGGACCGCCCGAGACCGGCTCCTTCCACCGTTAAACTCCGCCAAAATGCTCTGCCAGGTGCCAAGACGGACGAAAGCGTTCCGCACCTGGACGCAAAGTGTCTGGCCCAACAGCATGCCGCGGATGTGCCAATCCGCGTTCTTACGCTCACAGTCGGAATAATCGGGATCGTTGTGCCGGTAGTACTGGTCCCGTGTCACCACTTGCTCGAAGAATACCTTCGCGTCGTGCAACAACGCTTCGTCCCATTCGTTAATTAGAATTGACGCAGTCGTGTGGAGCGACTGAAGGTGCACGAGAATGTCTTTGACGGCGCTCCTCCGCACGATTTCGTTAATGCGGTCCGTGATGTTCAACAACTGCAGGGCGCGTGATCCAGTCTAAGATACGGCTGAAAACCTTGAAAATGCTATGCGAATAGAGTTCCACCGGAACTTCTTCCGGACCCCTGCAATCTCGACGATCTGTATTTTGGCGTGTTCATGACTTGTCCTCAATGTGCAGGGTGAAACGTCTCCGCTGTTCTATGATTCGTGGACATTCTATTGAAAGCTACGTTGTCATTTCAAAACAGAGGCATGGTTCCGTCCTTGACAGATGAGCGTCAAAGAAGGTATTTCTACAGTAACCCTCTAGGAAGAGCGGCGGCGAAGAGGCTGAAGTTGGAGCCGGTTATCAGAAGCCGATCGCCCAAGTGCTCTTTACCATTGGCCGGGCTTCGGATTAACGTGAGACTACTGATCAGATGGGCGACGTTTCAAAGTAGGACGTTCGCCCTCGTCGCTTTTGGGTTTCTTTCCGTCTTCGTCAACATTGATCGGCCCAGTACCGGAGCCGGGCGTACGGCGGAGCCGTGGTTGGTTCTCGTCTCTGGTGTCGGTCTTACGGCCGTTGTGCATAGCATACAAGCGATCCTTCACATCGTTAAATTCGGAAGTTGTAAGCACATATTCCGGCTTCGCTTTCAGCAATTCCTCAATGTTCTTTTGAGTTGCCTTGATCCGGTCGGCGGTAATCGGGTGGGTCGAGAACACTTTGGCGACCGTGCCAGGCTTGCGTTTCTCCAGCGTTTCGATCTTTTCAAAGAAGTCGACGAAGGCCGTCGGGTCGTAACCTGCTTTATACATATACTCGAGGCCCAAGAGATCTGCTTCCGACTCGAAGCCACGCGAGAACTTCAGGAAACCGACTGGTACTAAGACACTCGCTGCTTCTCGAACTCCGTAGCCGATCCCGCCACCCACAAAAATTAGCGGGATGGAAGCGAGGTTTACGATTTCACCGCGGGTAGCTTGCCGCGTCCCATGACGGGCAGCCACGTGGGCGATCTCATGAGCCATCACGCCCGCCAGTTCGGCTTCGGTATCGGCCTTGAGAATCAGGCCAGAGTTCACGAAGAAGAATCCACCCGGCAAGGCGAACGCGTTGACCTCTTCGCTGTCGATCACGTGGATCGTGAACGGTACCTTCGCATCGGAGTTGCGGACCAGGTTCTGCCCAACGCGGTTCACGTACTCAGCAATCACTGGATCGTTGATAATCTTGGCCTGGCGCTCCACTTCTTGCGCCAATACTTTACCGAGCCCGATCTCCTTCTCCAGGGAAAAGAAGTTCACGCCTTTGCCGACGTCGCGGTTTCCGATCTCGTCGGGATCCTTTTTCGTATCATTGGCAAAACCAGTGCTGTGTGTGACGATTAACAGGACCAGAAGGAAGCTGAAAGCGGATAGCAGGAAGCGTTTCAAAGGTGGTTTCCTCACGCGGAGTTCGGATCTGTTTACGGAACTGGAATTCGACTTTATGGGCAAAACGCCTCTCCTGATCCTGAATTCGCTAACTCTTTCTCCCAGGTTACGCACTTATGTCTGACCGCCAGGTTCTGTTGCAGTCGGCGGGCAGGAATAACACGACAGTGATCGCCTAACATCAAATTGCCGAACGCAATTGTGGGACCTTCACTTATTCCACTTCGTTAGGAGCCGTGTATCCTGCTTTGGCGACGATGGTGTATTTGATAGGCTTTCCCTTTTCGTCGACCACACGCAGCGGCTCGTTAGTCGCTGGATTCACGAGGTCAACTGAGATCTTGCGGAATTTGCCGTCACGTGACTGGTTGGTCTTGCGGCCTTCAATTCTCGACATTCTGTCGACTGTGTCCACCATAGCGTCATAGAGATTCGATTCGGAGAAGCCAGCGATGCGGAGGCGCTGCATGGCTTCATAGGCTTTGCGCCTTTCGGTCGAGAAGTCCGCAAGGATTACCGGCCGAATGTCGTACGCCACGGTGGCCACAAAGTCTTCGGGCCTTAACGTCTCAAGGAATCGATGGTCTTCAGCTGCGTCGCGATTCGCTTCCGCAGCACTACTTGCCGGCCGCCTAGGCTGAACTCAACTTCGTCCACGAGACGCCTCATGAGAAACACGCCACGGCCGTTACTCGAGCAGATGTTCTCGGCTGCCGTGGGGTCGGGCAAGACTGCAGGATCAAAACCATCCCCTTGGTCGGTAACCGCCGCGATTAACAATCGCGAATGGCCGTCGCAGCCTGCGCAAATGCAAACGGTCTTCTCCGGGTTTTCACGATTGCCGTGGACGACCGCGTTCGACAATGCCTCCGCGATTGCGAGACGCAAATCAGCAAGGTCCCCTTGGACGCACGGGAGCGTGTGGACGAGGCTCATCACTCTGTCCAGCGCCTCCAACAACACATCCCGGCGACTCTCGATTGTCATTTGAAAACTCAATACTAGACTTGGCAGGCGATCCAATTGGTCATCCATAGTCTGCCTCTCATTGGTGACTTCGCTGCTACTTCGAAAGAGTTACGCAAGTGGTTTGGTTGAGACACTGTGCGGCGCATGGCAGATTTAGTAACTCTTCCAAGAGATCGAGCGAACCAACCAGTGAGGAAACAAAATGAGCTCACCTATGAGGAAATACTCGTTATTGCTGGGAGTTTGTATTGTATGCGGGTTCGCCGCTTCACAGGAAAGCGCTCCGACTCCGATAGCAGAAGTCGGCTTGAATTATTCGTACGTCCACCTAGGCTCCGCACAATCTGCGACTTCTAGCCAAAATGGCGGGTCCGGATACTTGGAGTACAACCTGAACAGAGTTGTGGGCCTGGTTGCAGACTTCGGCGGATACGCGAACGCGAGTGCGCTCGCAGGCGGGAACACTGCTACTTTCACCTACCTGTTCGGCCCTCGCTTCAACTGGAGGAAATCTCGCGTAGTTCCATATACACAGTTCCTATTTGGCGGTGCGGACACCGGATTGAATGGGCCACTCGCTTCAACGACGCGGAATGGTTTTGCCACTGCGGCGGGAGGTGGAATCGACATCGCGGTGACGAAGCGCATCGCTGTGAAGCCGATTCAACTGGAATACATCACAGCCCGGCCGAGCAGCGACAGCTTTCAGAACAACCTCCGTTACTCGGCGGGCGTCGTGTTCCGGTTCGGAGAGAAGTAGAGCGGCCAAACACCTTCGGCCGTGGGACCTGCGCAGCCCTGCGCCGGTCCTCCCCCCAGTTGCAATTCGACAAAACGTGATGGGAGGAGCAAGCGGATGCGTTTCCTTTTGACTCTAAGTTTAACATCACTCACAGCGGCCCTAGCAGCAGCCGATAAGGATGAGAAAACTGACCTTCAGCAGCCGATGGTCAACATCACAACACGTGCCACGGGCCAAAGGCCCGAGCCTGAGATGGCGCTCGACCGCAGGCCTAATATTCGCGTCGATACGACGCTCGTGTTGATTCCGGTGGCTGTTACTGATCCACTGAGCCGTTTCGTGACCGGCCTCGACAAGGAGAATTTCAGGCTCTACGAAGACAAGGTCGAGCAGCAGATTATCCAGTTTTCTAGTGAGGACACGCCGGTCTCAGTGGGCGTTGTTTTCGATACCAGCGGGAGCATGGGTGCAAAGCTGTCCAGGTCCCGTCAGGCCGTATCGCAATTCCTAAAGACGGCGAATCCGGAGGACGAGTTTTTTCTAGTCGAATTCAGCGACCGTCCGGAACTGGTGGTCGGGTTAACTTCGAATCCGGAAGAAATTCAGAATCGGCTGGCGTTTACGCAAGCGAAGGGGAGCACCGCGCTTCTGGACGGCCTCTACATGGCGATGAACCAGATGAAGAACGCCCGCAACCCCCGCAAGGCGATCCTGATCATCTCCGATGGCGGTGACAACTCGAGCCGCTACACCCAAGGCGAAGTGAAGAATGCGGTGCGCGAGTCCGACGTGCAAGTCTATGCGATCGGGATCTACGAGCCGCCGGACTCGCTCGGGCGGACGCCTGAGGAGGCCGCTGGGCCGGAGCTTCTCAACGTTCTCGCCGAGCAAACTGGAGGCAGAGCTTTCGCAGTTAGTAATCTTGCCGACCTGCCCGACGTCGCCGCAAAGATCGGAATCGAGCTCCGGAATCAATACATGCTTTACTACGCCCCGAAAAACCTGATGCGTGATGGGAAGTACCGGCGCGTGCAAGTGAAGCTCGTTAAACCAGCAGGATTGCCAGCGCTCAAGCCGACTTTCCGCACTGGATATTACGCTCCGACGCAGTAGACTGTCACCGGCGATGCGGAGCAAGCCCATAACCTTTCTCCGCGATCAGCGAATTCAGAGATAGAGAGTTCAAACACACTCTATCAAAGGAGCAAGACTATGAAACATTATTTTCTGACGACCGCGACCTTGGCTTTGAGCTTGATGGGTAGCGTACTCGTCCCCGCACTGAAGGCCGATGAATGGAACAAGAGCACGAAAATCACCATCGATCGATCAATCGACGTCCAGGGAACTGTCCTGCCTGCTGGATCGTACGTGATCAAACTGCTCGCTTCGTCCTCGGACCGTCACACTTTGCTGATTTTCAACGGCGCCGAGAACCACCTCATTACCACCGTCTTGGCGACTCCAGCCTATAGGCTGACGCCAACCGGTGACAGCCGGTTCAAATTCTATGAAGCAGCACCGGGGCAGCCGCCAGCGCTGCGCACATGGTTCTATCCGGGTGATAACTTTGGCTTCGAGTTTCGAGCCACTCGGGAAAACATTGCAGTGAATTCCACACAAGGCAACACGCAGAACACGGTCGCGTCGGTCGCGAGCCACAACTAATGCGGAAGCGCCGGTTAGGCGCTGAACTGAGCTTCCCTCAGACACTCTCCTTCCGAGGCTGGGACGCCCGCTGAACCCGCCATTGGTTCAGCGGGTGTTTTTATGCGTAGCGTCAAGCGGGCAGAAATTCCCAGCGCATTCGGACAGCGTAACGATCTATTGGTGCGATAGCTGGCCTTTAAGGACACCATGCAGATGCCGTGTCCACGGCTGACAGGCGAATCTGCTTCTGTCCCTCGCAATTGAGGGAAAGTTTCCTTGCGCGAACTGCAGCCGACGGACGCCGACGATGATATCCCCACCGCCATGGCTCGGGGCTCCGGGGGATTGAGGAGTCGGAGAACAGCGGTAGGTGTTTGGAACGGACTCAAGCAGCACCTAGAGCGGGTTATACGCGCCAAAAAAATTTATCTTTCGTCCGTAACCCGCTTTCAACTTCGGGCGAACAACAAACTAGACGGCAGGGGTGGTAAATGCAGCACAAACATCTCACGCCCAACTTAACTTTAAGGAGAATAGCTTTGAACTCTATCGATTATGACGGTTGTAGTGTGTCTTTTCGCCCGTCCACTTCCTTTCATCGTGCAGGCGCCGCGTTTGCTATTGCGATCGCGCTGAGCTTTACAGCTTTGGCGCAGGATTCAACAAGGCTTCGCGCACCACGTCCAGCGTTCCAAGGACCGATCGCGGAGAGAATTAGGGCGGCGGATATAGCCGACGTTGGCGCTGCAGGAGCAGCGGACCCCAACACTGCGCAAGGCCCCGGCCCAGGGCCGATCGGCCCGGGGCCAGGCTGTAATTTGTTTCCTGCCCCGCCTTCGGTGGGCACGACAGTGAATCTTTCATATTTCGGACCGCCGCCCTCGACCACCAATCGGAGCCTGGTGGGCCCGGTTCAATTGCTTAACACGGGACCCGTTGATGTCGCCAAGGGCACGATCACGATTCCCCTTTATCTGGGACATATGAAGAACGGTAAGAATGTCTGGTATATCCTGACAGACGTCGACGATTCTGACGTTGCCGCTTCTCTGGGCCTTAACTTTTCAGCAAAAATGACCTTCATGGCCAATGCCGCGCGGACTGCAACCTTGGATCAGAATGGGGATTTGGTATTCGACAAGGGAACTGTTGATTTTTCGCCCGTCCGCAGCATCACTCCGGGCCCCGCGGGCAATGAGTTCCCTCCAACCGCTGCCCAGCCCGGGGCCGTCGGGGACAAAGACTATAGTCCTTTTGTTCAGATCGTTAATGCCGGCGGGGTTATCTACAACGCCCCAATCGTAGCGTTCGGTGTGAACGCCGTCGACATCAACTTCCCGAACGGCAATGTGGACTACTCGAAGGTGCATGACCAGGTGGTGGCGATCGATCCGACGAACATGACCGTAACTATCAACCTGATTAACGGATTCAGCTTTGGGAAGCCGGTTTGGTACCTGTCGATGGACACGAGCATACCTTTGGGAGCGGCAATCGAACACAATACCTTCGCGCCTTTGATGGCAGCGCTCCATTTGGGTGGTGACGACACTTTCTCCAGCCCCATTGAGCGCATCTTCATTTCTACCAACGGTGCTCACGATTGCGCCAATCCACAACGGCAAGGCTTGTCCGCGGATTTGGCGGATGGTTTTCGACCCAATAACGTCGTGGGCGGAATACCGACAAATGCATTAGACTACAGTCCTGCTTGGGACGCCCAGTTGTTCGAATGGACACAAGATGCGATCAACAAGGGCTATCGTGGTCAGGTGCGTGAGGAATTCCAGATCCTGACATTCGTCCAGGATGGCCTGATTACCGGGCCCGGCGGTGGCAAGTTCGGAAGCTCCGGCTTCTCAATCAACTGCACGATTGTTCAACGGCTCGACTGAAGGTTGTTCGCGCCCGCTGTCCTGCGCGATCGGGCAGCGGGCGCATTCTTATAAACTAACCGGTGTCCAGTCTTCATGAGATGGACGAGTCCATCGAATAGGTCCATTTCCTTTCGTCTCTGGTAATACTTGATTTAAACAGGGGGTCATACGTATTTGCACATCCAATCGCGGTTCGGAGTTGACTGAGCAAAGGCATGAACGGTTGTACACTAGCGGGTTCAGCGGGCAAGCTGCCGAAACCTTCAGCGCCTGCTACCGTATCATCCCAAGGACACAGCATCCATCCTTTCTTGACGCCATTGTCTGAATTGCCTGTAGGACTTTGGGAGGGGTCCCAAGTCGGACCAGGTTACTCCTTGAATCGTTGAAACAGCTAAGAGTGCCGGGCAGGCTTCGAGGACTGTGCGGGAGAAATCTGCCTTTGCCACGCGCCCATACTCCTGTTCGATTGAGAGCAAACGCTCCGTAGGCAGAAGGCGATCGGCGCGACCCATCCGCACCATGAGGTGTGGAAGGAATCGTCGCCAACATCGAGCCGCGTCGATATTCTCGCGACAAACAGCAACGTGTTCCATAAGACAGCCGCTCGCCAGGCACGCCCGAGCTCGGCCCTCCGTAGGCTTTTCCCGGAATCCGCTGACATGCAGGAGGGAATCACCGCCACGTTTTCCTACGGGGCCCACCGGGTTCGATCCAGCCATACTCCGTATCGGGCTCATTCGCCGTTGCCCGAATAACACTAGCCGATCCGGCTTCCGCTGGACATAGGCCGCCACGTTGGCGACGTGGCTCATGAAAGTACTTTCTTCGAGGATGAAGTGATCTGACCGAAACACGGCCACAACTGCTTCAGGATCCTGCGAATTGATCCAATGAGCCGGGAAACAAATGTCGGCGGCCGTACCACGATCTTCGGGCTGCACAAGAACACGCTGCCTCAGTGTCGCCGTAAATTCCTGCTCCATAGACTTGCCAATGTGGCGGCACGTGACGATTGCCGTCCGCTCCGGCCGGATCTTCAGAGCAACTCGGCCGAGCCTGTGGCTGAGAAGCGACTTCGATCCGACGATTGTCGCAAACTGTTTCGGGCGTTCATCGCCACAGAGCTCGCGAATAAGGGGCCGGAGCCGAACTCCTTCGCCACCGGCCAACAAGATTGCCCATAGCGCGCCTTCCAGCTGCTTCACCCGAATGTTCTTACATAGGGCGCCTTGTCGTTAGCCTTGATCGGGAGTGCTTCGGCGAGGGTTGCGGGAGAGCAAGAGATAGCTCGAGCCGAAGCACTTTCGATAAGGAGACTTGAAGGAAGCCGCTGGCAGGGCGGACGAGTATGGAG
>Ga0073928_10004820_pt1 | contig 19473 bp, 14 predicted proteins | sample PaiPotPPA55metaG_FD_76969 | JGI IMG/M metagenome (GOLD analysis project Ga0073928, IMG submission 76969) | Iron sulfur acid spring bacterial and archeal communities from Banff, Canada, to study Microbial Dark Matter (Phase II) - Paint Pots PPA... ...
CCGCCCGTTCCGGGCCCGGGCACTCGCAGGGGTGAACTTCGCCGGAGCCCGAGGTGGCGGCCCCGGGAATCCCCGCTCGTTGAGACGTGGATCACATCTCCTTACGTGATCAACTACTTACTCGGCGCTGGTCTAACCCACAGGTCGTGCGTAAACTCCGGATCCACTGAACGCTCCGCACTGTCAGGAGTACCACCCACGCTCTTTGACGGGAGACCGGGGCGACTACGTCAAGGAGGACGCGATGCCCCGGCTCCAAGAGCCGTATCTGGCAAGCGCCGCACCGAGCCTGTCGGGCGGCAACTTCACATTGGTCATCCTGGTCGCGATCGTCGCGCTGGCAGCCCTCGCCGTAGCGGGCTACCTGGTTCGCGAGGTTCTGGCGGCCAGCGAGGGCACTGAGAAGATGAAGGAGATCGCCGCCGCGGTCCAGGAAGGCGCGACGGCATATCTCGCCCGGCAGCTGCGCACCCTGTCCCTGTTCGCCGGGATCGCCTTCGTGATCCTCTTCGTGCTGCCCGCGGACAACTGGAACGAGCGCATCGGCCGCAGCGTGTTCTTCGTGGTGGGGGCGGGCTTCTCGGCCGTCACCGGCACCCTGGGCATGCAGCTCGCGGTGCGCGCGAACGTGCGTGTGGCGGCGGCGGCGCGCGAGTCGGGGGCCAACCGGGCCACCCGGATCGCCTTCCGTACCGGCGGCGTCGTCGGCATGTTCACGGTCGGCCTCGGCCTGTTCGGCGCCTCCATCGTGGTGCTCGCCTACCAGGGCGAGGCGCCCAAGGTGCTCGAGGGCTTCGGCTTCGGCGCCGCGCTGCTCGCGATGTTCATGCGAGTCGGCGGCGGCATCTTCACCAAGGCCGCCGACGTCGGCGCCGACCTGGTCGGCAAGGTCGAGCAGGGCATCCCGGAGGACGACCCGCGCAACGCGGCGACCATCGCGGACAATGTGGGCGACAACGTCGGCGACTGCGCGGGCATGGCGGCCGACCTGTTCGAGTCCTACGCGGTGATGCTGGTCGCCGCGCTGATCCTGGGCACCGCAGCCTTCGGCAACCAGGGTCTGGTCTTCCCGTTGCTCGTGCCGATGGTCGGCGTGGTCACCGCGGTGATCGGCATCTTCGCCGTCTCCCCGCGGCCGAGCGACCGCTCCGGCATGCAGTCGATCAACCGCGGCTTCTTCATCTCCGCCCTGGCCTCCGTGGCTCTGGTCGCCGTGGTGGCCTTCACCTACCTGCCGGACAGCATGGCCAAGCTGACCAACGCCACGGCCGGCGGCACCGGCGACCCGCGGGTGATCGCGCTCGTCTCCGTCGTCATCGGCATCGTGGTCGCGATGGCCATTCAACAGCTGACCGGCTACTTCACCGACACGGCGTTCCGCCCGGTCAGGGACGTCGGCAAGACCTCGCTGACCGGCCCGGCCACCGTCATCCTCTCCGGTATCTCGCTCGGCCTCGAGTCCGCGGTGTACTCGGCGCTGGTGATCGGCGCCGGCGTGTTCGGCGCCTACCTGCTCGGCGGCGGCTCGATCATGCTGTCGCTGTTCTGCGTCGCGCTGGCCGGCACCGGCCTGCTCACCACGGTCGGCGTGATCGTGGCGATGGACACCTTCGGCCCGATCTCGGACAACGCCCAGGGCATCGCGGAGATGTCCGGCGATGTGACCGGCGAGGCTGCCCAGGTGCTGACCTCGCTGGACGCGGTGGGCAACACCACGAAGGCGATCACCAAGGGCATCGCGATCGCGACCGCCGTGCTCGCGGCCACCGCGCTGTTCGGCTCGTTCCAGAACGCGATCACCGACGCCGTCGCCAAGAAGAACGTCAGCCTGGCCGGGACCGCCTCCAATTACCAGTACCTCGGCATTCTCAACGTCGCGGACCCGCGCAACCTGGTCGGCCTGCTGATCGGCGCGGCGGTGGTGTTCCTCTTCTCCGGCCTGGCGATCAACGCGGTCTCCCGGGCGGCCGGGGCCGTGGTCTTCGAGGTGCGGCGGCAGTTCGCCGAGATCCCCGGGATCATGGAGGGCACCGGACGGCCGGAGTACGGCCGCGTGGTCGACATGGTCACCAGGGACTCGCTGCGCGAACTGGTCACCCCTGGCCTGCTCGCGGTGATGGCACCGATCGCGGTCGGCTTCTCGCTCGGCGTCGGCGCGCTCGGCTCCTACCTGGCCGGCGCCATCGGCACCGGCACCCTGATGGCCGTCTACCTGGCCAACTCGGGCGGCGCCTGGGACAACGCGAAGAAGCTGGTCGAGGACGGCAACCACGGCGGCAAGGGCTCCCCGGCACACGAGGCGACCATCATCGGCGACACCGTCGGCGACCCGTTCAAGGACACCGCGGGTCCGGCCATCAACCCGCTGATCAAGGTGATGAACCTGGTCTCGCTGCTGATCGCCCCGGCGATCGTGGCGCTGTCCCTCGGCACCGGCAGCAACCCGGCGGTGCGCGGGCTGATCGCCGCGGCCGCGTTCGTGATCATCGTCGTCGCGGTGTGGAACTCCAAGCGCAAGTCCATCGCGGTCAAGGCCGAGCTGCCCAGCCAGGGCGCCCCGGCTCTCGACCACGACACCTCGGAAAGCGCGAACAACGCGAACAACGCGGACAACGCCGCCACCCCGGCGTAGCCCGCAGCTGAAAGCGAACTGGCAGCGAGCTGACAGCTGACAGTCGAGGCCTGGCACACCGGTGTGCCAGGCCTCGTGCTTTGCCGACTCACTGTGCTTTCCAGACTCACTGCGGCGTCGAGGGTTCGGGTGCGCCGTGGCCGCCGCCCAGTAAGCCGCCAAGTAATCTGAGCAGCATGAGCGAGCTGATGCGGGACCCCGCGGCGATCGAGCGCCTGCGCACCGCGCTGGAGAAGGCGCAGTACACGGTGGACGGCTGCCTGGAGGCGATGGGCGCCACCGCGTACGCGGCACTGGGACGCAACGAGTCGGTGGCGGCCTCCCGCGCGGTCGCCGAGGACGACTCGCCGGTGGCCACGCTCACCAAGCTCTTCGTGCTTCAGGAGGACGTGGATCGCGCCGCCGCCGAGGCCGCCCTGCCGCTCTCCGAGGCGCTCGGCGGCGGGCTGCTCGCCGAGGACCGCACCGATGGGACCGTCCGGGCGCTGGTGGACATCCGGCCCTATGGGGAATCAGACGTCGACTGGTGGCTGGTCTCCGACCTCGGCGCCGGCCTGGTGACCGGCCGCAACGCGCCGATGCGGCCCGACTACGTGCTCGGCGTCGGCGGAGCGTCCACCACGCTCGCGCAGCTCACCGTCCGCTCCGAGGTCTCCCGGGCGCTGGACGTCGGCACCGGCTGCGGGGTGCAGGCCCTGCATCTGGCCCGGCACTCGCGGCAGGTCACCGCCACGGACCTGAACCTGCGCGCGCTCGACTTCGCCCGGCTCACCGCCGCCCTCTCCCTCGGGCCGACCGAATCCGAGCGGATCGAGCTGCGCGGTGGCAGTCTCTTCGAGCCGGTCGCGTCCGAGCAGTTCGACCTGATCGTCTCCAACCCGCCCTTCGTGATCTCGCCGGAGTCGGCCGCGGGCGAGGGGCGGTTCACCTACCGCGACGCCGGGCTGCCCGGGGACGAGCTGTGCCGCCGCTTCCTCGAGCAGGCTCCCGCGCACCTGGCCGAGGACGGCTACTGCCACGTCCTGGCCAACTGGCTGCACGTCTCCGGCCAGGACTGGCGTGAGCGGCTGGCTCCGTGGATCCGCGGCACCGGCTGCGACGCGTGGGTGGTCCAGCGCGAGCTCCAGGACCCGGCCGAGTACGCCGAGCTGTGGCTCAGGGACTCCGGCGACCACAATTCGCCCCGCTACGTCGAGCGCTACCAGGCCTATCTCGACTACTTCGCGGCCAACCGGATCGACGGCGTGGCGTTCGGGTGGATCATCCTTCGCAACACCGGGACGGAGCAGCCCACGGTCCGCCTCGAGGAGCTGACCAGGCAGATCGAGCAGCCGCTCGGCGCGTACGTGCCCGACTGGTTCGCCCGGCACACCTTCCTCGCCGAATCCGACGACGAGCAGTTGCTCGGCACGACGCTGAACGTGGCCCCCGGCGTGCTGCTCGAGCAGACCGCGGAGGCGGACCGTCAACGCGCGCGAGATGGGCACAGCGGAGGCTGGAGCCCGACCGGCACCCGGCTGCGGCAGACCGCCGGGCTGCGCGCGACCGGCGAGATCGACCCGGTGGGCATCGCCGTGGTCGGCGCGGCGGACGGGGCGCGCCCGCTCGGCGCGCTGCTCGACTCGATCTCCGAGCAGTTCGGCATCGAGCCGGCCGTGCTGCGGTCCGGCGGCCTCGACGCCGTCCGCGCGCTGATCGAGGAGGGGTTCCTCACGGTCGCCTGAGCGTGCGCCGGCCGTGGCCCGACCGCGGCCCGACCGGCCTCGGCCCGGCCGCGCAGCGGTTCGAGAACGGCCGCGGAGCAGCTCCGACGGGCCGCCGAACGCGCGTTTGCGCACCCGGTTGGCGATACTTGCGCTCAACCGGGCGTAACCTGGTGGGCGTGTCGCGCCATCGGGCCCCATGTCCGGTGCCGCGAACGCGGCGTTGAGCCCGGCGGAGCCGGAGCTCAACCCGGCGGGTGCGACCCGCTACGGAAGACCACGGGAGGTTCCCTCGCGATGGACCGGGGTATCTCCCGCGCGTGACGAGGGACCCACGGGGGTCTAGAGCAACCAGGCAGAAAGAACCGGAAGGACGCAACGACCGTGCCGCCGAGCAGCAAAAGCGGGAGTGACCTGCGCCGCCTCGTGATCGTCGAGTCGCCGGCCAAGGCGAAGACGATCGCGGGCTATCTCGGCCCCGGGTACACCGTCGAGGCGAGCATCGGCCACATCCGGGACCTGCCGAGCAAGGAGACCAGGGACAAGCTCACCGACGAGGAGAAGGCCTCTCCGTGGGCCAACCTCGGCGTGGACGTGGAGCACGACTTCCGTCCGTTCTACGTGATCTCCGAGGGCAAGGACGCGCACATCGCCAAGCTGCGCAAGCTGGTGCGCGAGTCCGACGAGCTCCTGCTCGCCACTGACGAGGACCGCGAGGGCGAGGCCATCGCGCAGCACCTGGTCGCGGCGCTCAAGCCGAAGATCCCGTACAAGCGGATGGTCTTCCACGAGATCACCAAGGACGCGATCCAGGGCGCCCTTTCCGAGCTGCGCGACATCAACGGCGAGCTGGTCGAGGCCCAGGAGGCCCGGCGCATCCTGGACCGGCTCTACGGCTTCGAGGTCTCGCCGGTGCTCTGGCGCAAGATCGCCGGGGGTACGTCGGCCGGCCGGGTACAGTCGGTGACCACCCGTCTGGTGGTCGAGCGCGAGCGTGAGCGGATGGCGTTCAAGCCGGCCGCCTACTGGGACCTGACCGCGGTCTTCGACACCGACAAGGCCACTGACGACCCGCGCACCATGGGCGCCAGGCTGCTCTCGGTGGACGGCGCGCGAGTGGCGCAGGGGCGCGACTTCGGCTCGGACGGGCAGCTCAACCGCGAGGGCGTGCTGCACTTGGACGACGAGGCGGCCGCCGCGCTGGCGGCGGGCCTGACCGGCGCCTCGTTCTCGGTGACCTCGATCGACCGCAAGCCCTACCGCCGTTCCCCGTCCGCGCCCTTCCGCACGACGACGCTGCAGCAGGAGGCGAGCCGCAAGCTCGGCTTCAGCACGCAGCGCACGATGTCGGTGGCGCAGAAGCTGTACGAGAACGGTTTCATCACCTATATGCGTACCGACTCGGTGACCCTGTCCGAGACGGCGATCAACGCGTCGCGTGCGCAGGTCCGCGAGCTCTACGGCGCCGACTTCCTGCCGGAGAAGGCGCGCACCTACACCTCCAAGGTCAAGAACGCGCAGGAGGCGCACGAGGCGATCCGTCCCTCGGGCAACAGCTTCCGCACGCCCGCGAAGGCCGGGCTGTCCGGCGACGAGTTCCGGCTCTACGAGCTGATCTGGAAGCGCACCGTCGCCTCGCAGATGAAGGACGCCACCGGCAGCTCCGTCACCATCAAGGTCGCCGGCAAGGCGACGGACGGACGGGTGGCCGAGTTCACCTCCTCCGGCAAGGTGATCACCTTCCACGGCTTCATGAAGGCCTACGTCGAGGGCTCGGACGACCCGGACGCGCAGCTCGACGACCAGGACCGCAGGCTTCCGGACGTGGCCGAGGGCCAGAGCCTGCGGGCGGCCAAGCTGAGCGCCGAGGACCACAGCACCAAACCGCCGGCGCGCTACACCGAGGCGAGCCTGATCGAGGAGCTGGAGAAGCGCGAGATCGGGCGTCCGTCCACGTACGCGACCTTCATCTCGACCATCCAGGACCGCGGCTACGTCTTCAAGAAGGGCACCGCGTTGGTGCCCTCGTTCCTGGCGTTCTCCGTGGTCGGGCTGCTCGAGAAGCACTTCGGCGACCTGGTGGACTACGAGTTCACCGCGCACATGGAGGAGGACCTCGACCGGATCGCCCGCGGCGAGGCCGAGCGGGTGCCCTACCTCAAGTCCTTCTACCTGGGCGACCAGGGGCTCAAGGAGCAGATCTCCAGCAAGCTCAACGAGATCGACGCGCGTGAGACGAACACCTTCGCGATCGGCGACCAGATCGCGCTGCGGGTGGGCAAGTACGGGCCCTACATCGAGCGCTACGACGACGAGGGCAACTCGCTGGCCAGGGCGAACGTGCCCGAGGGGACGCTGCCGGACGAGCTGACCGTGGAGCTGGCCGAGGAGCTGCTCGCCCGGCCGAGCGGCGACTACGACCTGGGCACCGACCCGGCGACCGGCTACCAGATCGTCGGGAAGAACGGCCGGTTCGGACCGTACGTCACCGAGGTGCTGCCGGACGACGTGCCGAAGACCGGGAAGAACGCGGTCAAGCCGCGGATCTCCTCGCTGTTCGACACGATGAGCCTGGAGACGATCGACCTCGACACGGCGCTCAAGCTGCTCGCGCTGCCGCGGGTGGTCGGCGCCGACCCGGAGAACGGCGAGGAGATCACCGCGCAGAACGGGCGCTACGGGCCGTACCTGAAGAAGGGCACCGACTCGCGCTCGCTGACCGGCCAGGACCAGATCTTCGACATCACCCTGGACGAGGCGCTGGCCATCTACGCGCAGCCGAAGCAGTTCGGCCGGCGCGGCTCGGCCAAGCCGCCGCTGCGCGAGTTCGGCGCGGACCCGACGAACGGCAAGCCGGTGGTGGCCAAGGAGGGCCGGTTCGGGCCCTACATCACCGACGGCGAGACGAACGTGACCGTGCCGCGCGGCTCGACGGTCGAGGAGCTGACCGTCGAGCAGGCCTACGACATGCTCGCGGACAAGCGCGCCAAGGGTCCGGCGACGAAGAAGACCGCGGCGAAGAAGACGCCGGCCAAGAAGACCGCGGCGAAAAGGACGGCCGCCACCAAGTCCGCGACCACGAAGAAGGCCGCGGCCAAGAAGACGACGGCGAAGAAGACCACCACGAAGAAGTCGGCCGCCGAGAAATCCGAGTGAGGTCCTTGTCGCCCGCGCCCAGTAGCCTTGACGGCATGGTCGGGAAGTTGCGCGCGAGGCGGTCCTGGCGGCCGGGCGGCGCGGCGGAGGCAGCCGCCGAGCCGGGTCGGTCCCATGAGGGCTGGTTCATCGCGATCGAGGGTGGGGACGGCGCCGGCAAGAGCACGCAGTTGGCCGCCGTGGCGGACTGGCTGCGCGGTCGCGGCTTCGAGGTGGTGACCACGCGCGAGCCGGGGGCCACGCCGCTCGGCTCGGTGTTGCGGAACCTGGTGCTGCACGCGGAGGAGCACCGGCTCGGTGCTCGGGCCGAGGCGCTGCTGTTCGCCGCCGACCGGGCTGACCACGTGGAGACCGTGGTGCGCCCGGCCCTGGAGCGCGGGGCAGTGGTGCTGACTGACCGTCACGTCGACTCCTCGGTCGCCTATCAGAGCGGCGGACGGGGACTCGCGGCGGACGATGTGGCCGCGCTCTCCGCGTTCGCCACGGACGGGCTGCGACCTGACCTGGTCGTGTTGCTCGACCTCGACCCCGCCGTCGCGCGGGCTCGGCGGGAGGAGCGCACCGGCCAGGCGGACAAGCTGGAGGCCGAGGCAGGGGACTTCCACGAGCGCGTGCGCGCCGCGTTCCTCGGCCGAGCGAAGGCGGACCCGGGCCGCTACCTCGTCGTCAATGCCGCTCAGACGCCGAAGATACTGACCGGCGCGATCCAGGATCGGCTGGACGAGTTGCTGCCGCCCTCGCCGGCGGAGGCGGCCAAGGCTGCCCGACGAGCCGCCGAGATCGAGGCGGCAGTCGCCAAGGAGCACGAGTACCGAGCCATGCAGGAGTCGGCCGAACGAGCGCGGCGTGAGGCGCAGGAGCAGCAGAGTCGGGCGCGCCAAGAGCGGGAACTGGCGGACCGTCAGGCAGCTGAGCAGGAGCGGCGACGCCAGGCCGTGCAACGGGCCGCGGAGTCCGAAGCGGCGGAGCGTGCCCGCCAGGAACGTGAGCAGGCCGAGGCAGCGGAGCGGGACGCGCAGGAGCGCCGCCGGGCCGAGCAGCGCGAGCAGGAGCGTCGGATCCAGACGCAGCAGGACGCGGCGCGTCGGCGCGAGGCGGAGCTCGCGGTACGCCAGGCCGAGGCGAGGGCGAAGGAGCGGGCGAGGCTGGCGGCGGCCGCGGCCAAGGCAGCCGCGGACCAGGCGGCACGCAGGCCGCCGAGCCTGGCCGACGACCTGATGAAGCTCGGCGGCACCGAGCCGGAGACGTCGGCAGGGGCGTCGGTTGAGACGTCGGTTGAATCGCCGACCGAGGTGCCGGTCGAGCCGCGAATTGAGCCGCGAAGTGAGCCGTCACCCAAGTCGTCGCCCGAGTCGGCCGAGCCAGCCGAGTCGGCCGAGTCGGAGCCAGAGCAGGAGCAGTCGTGAGCGAGGCCGCGGCGGACTACGGCGTATGGAACGAGCTGATCGGCCAGGACGAGGTCGGGGCCCGGCTCGTGCGCGCCGCGCAGGCCTCGCGGCGGGCGTTGGCCGGGGAGAGCGGGGCGAGCGTCAACGCGATGACCCACGCCTGGCTGGTCACCGGACCCCCGGGATCCGGCACCGGCCGGATCGCGCGCGCGTTCGCCGCCGCGTTGCAGTGCAGGGGCGAGCGCCCCGGCTGCGGGCAGTGCCAGGACTGCCGCACGACCTTGGGCGACACGCATCCGGACGTCACGGTCGTGCGCAGCGATCAGCTGAGCATCGGCGTGGACGTGGCACGCAAGCTGATCCGCGACTGCGCACTGGCCCCGGCCGGCGGCCGCTGGCAGATCATCGTCTTCGAGGACGCCGACCGGCTGACCGAAGCCGCCGCGAACGTCCTGCTCAAGGGCATCGAGGAGCCGGCGGCCCGCACGGTGTGGCTGCTGTGCGCCCCCTCCAGCCAGGACCTGCTCGCCACGATCCTCTCCCGCTGCCGGCACGTGAACCTGCGCACGCCCTCGGCAGCGGCCGTGGCTCAGGCCTTGGTCAGCCGGGACGGCGCACCGTACGAGCAGGCGATGACCGCCGCGCGGGCCGCGCAGGGCGACTACGAGCGGGCCAGGACGCTGGTGCTCGATCCTGAGGCGGCAGCCCGCCGTGCCGCCGTGCTGCGGCTGCCCGGTGAGGCACGCGACATCGGCCGGGCGCTCGGTGCGGCCCAGGCGCTGGTGGACGCTGCGGAAACGGAAGCGAAGGCGGCCACCGAGGCGCTGGACGCGAACGAGACCGAGGCACTCAAGCTGGCGCTCGGCTTCGGCCAGGGCAAGGGCGCAGGCACGGCCCGCGGCGTCACCGGTTCCGCCGGGCTGCTCAAGGAGCTGGAAACCAAGCAGAAGCGGCGGCTGACGCGGCTTCAGCGGGACGCGCTCGACCGGGCGTTGTCCGACCTGATCGCCTTCTACCGGGACGTGCTCGCCGTGCAGCTCACCGGTCCGGCTGGCGCCGTCGAGCCGGTGCACCAGGACCTGCGGAGGCAGGCGGTCGAACTGGCCGCGGGCTCACGGCCGCAGGACACGCTGCGCCGGATCGACGCCGTGCTGCGGGCGCGCCGGGCCATCGCGGCGAGCGTCTCCCCGCTGCTCGCGGTCGAGGCGATGGCCGTGTCCCTCGGCTAGCTCCGCACGGTCAGCGTCCCTCGATTAGCCGTATTTTCGGCACGGTGCGGTGTGTACAAGATCATCATTTCCGGCCGCGACGGACCGTTGGCAGTACGGTGGACGAGTCTTCCGGCGTACGGGCCGGGCGGCGCTGGGAAGACGGTCCGACAAGCCGTCAGTTCTCCGGAAGGGACCGCCGATGACGTCTCGGGTCGCCTCGCGCCACCTGGCCCTCGCCGCACTCGCCCTCGTCCTGCCGCTCGCCGCGTGCACGGGCTCGATGGCCGCCCACGCCGCGACGACGAGTACTGGAAAGCCGGGCCTGTCCGATGGCGAGCCGACCGACCTGGCCAGGTTCTACGGCCAGACGCTCACCTGGACCTCGTGCGACAGCGGGTATCAGTGCAGCAACCTGACGGTGCCGCTGGACTACTCGAACCCGGGCGGCACGACGATCCAGATCGCCGTCGTGCGCAAGCCGGCCACCGACCAGGCGAACCGGCTCGGCTCGCTGCTGGTGAACCCCGGCGGCCCGGGCGGCTCCGGCCTGTCCTACGCGACCTCCGGCGACGTCGTGGACACGGCCGTGCTCGCCCGTTACGACCTGGTGGGCTTCGACCCGCGCGGGGTCGGCGAATCCGCCCCGGTCCAGTGCCTGACGGACAGCCAGATGGACCAGTTCGTCGACACCTCGCCGAACCCGGGCAACCCGCTCGAGCTCGCGAAGGTGGAGCAGGAGTCGCAGGTGTTCGCGCAGCAGTGCGAGGCCAAGTCCGGCTCGATGCTGCCGTACGTGGGCACCGTGGACGCCGCCCGTGACATGGACATCCTGCGGGCCGCGCTCGGCGACGAGAAGCTGACCTACCTCGGCAAGTCCTACGGCACCTTCCTCGGCGCGACGTACGCACAGGAGTTCCCGCAGCGTGTCGGCCGCCTCGTGCTCGACGGAGCGATCGACCCGCAGTTGACGGCCGAGCAGGAGAACCTGACCCAGGCCGCCGCGTTCGACAAGGAGCTGCACCTGTTCCTCGCGGACTGCGCGAAGCAGACGGACTGCCCGCTCGGCACCGACCCGGACGCGGCGTTCACCGAGCTGAAGAACTGGGTGGCCGGCCTGGACGCGAACCCGATCACCGGCGACGGCACCCGGAAGCTGGATGAGGCCTACGCGCTGACCGGCATCTCCGTGGCGATGTACGACCAGGGCTGGTGGCCCGACCTGCGCTCGGCGCTGACCAGCGCGCTCAAGGGCGACGGCTCGACGCTGCTGCGGATGGCCGACGCGTACAACGACCGGGAGAACGGCCATTACGTGGACAACGAGGTGGCGGCCAACTACGCCGTGAACTGCGTCGACCACCCGGACGAGGCGACCTCGGTGGCGCAGATCGAGGCGGAGCTGCCCGCGTTCGAGAAGGCCGCGCCCTTCTTCGGCCCGATGGTGGACTGGTCCAGCCTGCCCTGCGCCTACTGGAAGACGATCGCGACCGACAGCCCGCACGCCGCCCAGGACAAGGGCGCCGCCCCGATCCTGGTGGTCGGCACGACGAACGACCCGGCCACCCCGTACGCCTGGGCCCAGCAGCTGGCCGGCCAGCTATCCGGCGGCCGCCTGCTGACCATGAACGGCGCCGGCCACACGGCCTACCGGCGCGGCTCGACCTGCATCGACAGCGCCGTGGACGCGTACTTCCTGAGCGGTACGCTGCCGGGCGCCGGAACTGTTTGCCAGCAGACCAGCTAGGTCCGCTACACTAGTGCCTCGGCCGGGATCATCACGTCCCGACCAGGCCTCCTTAGCTCAGTCGGTCAGAGCGACGCACTCGTAATGCGTAGGTCATCGGTTCGATTCCGATAGGAGGCTCTGCGAAGGCCCAGGTCAGATTGCCTCTGACTTGGGCCTTATGTACAAGTCGGCGAAGGCAGTTGGCTGAAGTCGATTAAGCCGACCACGCCCTTCAGGGTCGCACTCACGCCGAAGTAGCGGGTGTAGCAGAACTGCAGGGCGGTGACGCTGTCGGTGACGTCATATGAGGTGCGCCCGGACAAGGTGAATTCGTCTTCGAGGTCTGCATTGTCGCCCGGTTCTCCCGAGTAGTTTCCGCCGGCGAAGTAGAGCACGAGTGTGACCGGCTGAGTGTCTGGCGTGATGACGTGCACGGTCACCTTGGCGGTCGGGGTTGACGCGACCGGGTCGTAAGCGAAGTCGGTGATGTCGACGCCGAATGCGGCGGGCTGCGTGGAGGGCGCGGTCAACGCAGGCGACGCGGATGGCGTGGACGGTGTGGACGACGACGCGGGCGATATGGTCGGACTGGCAGCGACCTGTCGGAAGGTGGCGCTGGGTATGGCGGCGCTGGTGCGTGGCTTGGTCAGTCCGGCCGCCGGCGCGACTGGGCTCTGGTTGGTGCCGCCGGGGTCGTGCACGACCTTCCAGAGCAGCGCGATCGACGCTGCGATCATCAGAGTGACGAGGATGGCTACCGGCGACGGTCGGTGGTGCGACGTGTCGTGTCGTGCCTCGTAGTCCGTGGCGGTATTCCTGTTGTGGCTTCCCATGATTGTCCCGGCTTGTCGAACGTGGTGTGGGTAGTCGGGAAGTCTACGTTTCCATCACCATCAGTGTTCGTGCTTTCACGGAATGTTTAAGATCGCGCGGCGGCGGCCATCGAGGCAAGCGGCGCGAGGGTCCGCTTAGGGCAAATGGGTGCATAAGAGTGATTGTGGGCGTGTCATACCGAGCAGTCGGGCAGGCAGGGGACACGATGCTTATCTGACTTTGGCGCCGAATGGCCCAACACGGTCAGCGGTGCGCGGAGTGAGGTGACGAGCATGCGCCTGCGGCGATCGGCGGCGAGAGGCCCGCTCGCCTTCGTGCTGCTGAGCACGGCGATCCTGACCGGCACCGGCTTCGTCGGCGGGGCGCATGCCGATCCGGTGTCCGGCGCCGGGAAGCCCGGCTACCCGAGCCAGAGCCAGGTGGACCAGGCGAATCAGGCGGCGAACGCGGCCGGGGCGGCGGTCACCCCCGCGCAGGCGGCGCTCGTCAGCGCCCAGCAGGAATTGGCCCGGACGGAGGCGGTGGCTCGGCAGGCTGAAGGGCTGTACAAGGAGGCCGCCGCACACGAGCGGGCCGCACAACAGGCGGCCACGTCCGCTGCGCAGCACGCTCAGGACTCTGCCTCGTTCGCCGCAACGGCCAAGATTGAGCTCGGCCGCCTCGTGGCCGCGGCATATCGGAGCGGCGCGGCGCTCGACCTCAGCTCCCTCACGATGGTCCTCGATGTGAAGGACCCGCAGGGGTACATGAACGGCGTGCGCGTGGTGAAGCGTCTGCTCGCGTCCCAGTCCTCGATCGTCACTCAGTCGGCGGACGCCAGCCGCGACGCGAATGCGGCCCAGACGCAGGCGGAGGCCGACGCGGCAAGCGTGCGTGCGGCCGAGGCCTCGGTCGCGCAGTCGGCGACGGACGCCGAGAAGGCCCAGGCCACTGCCCAAGCCCAGGTCACTGCGCTGGGTGCACAGCTGGACGAGCTACTCGCCGAGAAGGCCGCCGCGCAGAGCGACGCGGCCCAGCTCGAACAGCAGCGTCAAGAGGCGATGGCCGCTGAGGCAGCGGGAGGTGGTGCCGACGTTGGCGTCGCACCGAATGCCTCCGGCATCGCGGCGCAGGTGATCGCTTACGCGATGGCCCAGGTCGGCAAGCCTTATCTGTGGGGTGGGACGGGCCCGGGCGCCTTCGATTGCTCTGGCCTGGCGATGCGTGCCTACGAGTCGGCCGGAATCGACCTGCCGCACTTCGCCGCGTTCCAGTACCAGGCCAGCCATCCGCTCGCCTACAGCCAACTGCAGCCCGGAGACCTGCTGTTCTGGGCGACCAACGCCGGCGACTCGAACACGATCTACCACGAGGCGATCTACCTCGGCGGCCAGAAGATGGTGCAGGCCCCCAAGACCGGCTGGGACGTCATGGTCTCGGACATGTGGATGTGGGGGCCGATCCAGTTCTATGCCCGGCCGGCCGTGGCCGTGAGCAACCAAAATTGACTTCTGATTCTTCGGCACTTGCTTCTAGGTTGTCCGGATGCTGACCCCTGCCACGCGTGATGCACTGCCGGTGTTGTGGATTTACGGCCCAGCGGGTGTCGGGAAGACCACGGCGGCGTGGGCGTTGTTCGACCGGCTTTCGCGCGACGGGATCCGCACGGGCTTTGTGGATATCGACATGCTTGGCATGTGTTACGCCGCGCCCACACCCGAGCATTGGGCACCTGAGCCTGCGTCTGATCCCGTCAGGCACCTGCTGAAGATCTCCGCTCTCGACCGGGTCTTGGCCAATTTCCGGGCAGCGGGTGCGCGGTGCGTCATCGTGTCCGGGGTCGTCGACCCCGAACGCGGAGTCGATCCCGGGATGCTTCCCCATGCCGAACTGACGCTCTGTCGGCTGCGCGCGGAACCGGATGAGCTGCGGCGACGCATGGCCGTGCGGGGCAGGCCGGGCGAGCCGGTCGACGAGATCTTGCGGGACGCCGCGACCTTGGACCGCAGCGAGCTCCCGGGCGTGTGCATCGACACCACTGGCCACGGCGTCGACGAGGTGGTGCGACTCGTGCTCAAGTACGTCGGCGAGTGGCCCGCGAAAGGCGGATTGGATGATGGCGCCGCACTGACCGCTGTAGCGACATCCGCGCCGTCCACATCAGGCGAGATCCTGTGGATATCCGGGCCTAGGGCGATCGGGAAGTCCACGATCGGCTGGCAGGTCTACCGGCAGTCCAGGCTTGCGGGTCAGCACACGGCGTTTCTCGATCTGGACCAGGTCGGGTTCCTCCGACCCACTCGATCCGAGGACGTCGGCAACCACCGGCTCAAGGCGGCCAACCTCGCGGCCGTCTGGCAGACCTTCCGATCCCGCGATGCGCAGCGGCTGGTCGTCGTCGGGCCGATTGATGATGGGCACCCTGATGTGTACTCGTCAGCGCTTCCGGCAGCCGGTATCAGGCTGTGCCGCCTGCAGGCGACACGTGAGCAGTTGGCCGAGCGCGCCATCCGACGCGGCCAGGGTCTCGGCACGACCTGGGGCGTGCCGGGCGACGAACTAGTCGGACTTTCCGCCGCTGCATTGAGCCGGATAGCGGATCAGGCGGCTGATGAGCTCGACGCCCAGGAGCACGCCGGCCTCGGCGGCCTGCCCGTCGACACGAACGAGCGGCCTGTCGAGCAGATCGCCGACGAGATCCTGCGGCTCTCCGGCTGGCTCCGCGAACTCGAGAAGCCCTTGGCGGACTTGTAAGCAAGCGCTCTCCTCCGCCACAATCCCCGCGTGAACGCATGGCTGGAGTCGCGCAAAGTTCGAGTTCTCATACCGCTGGTCTGGGTCGTGACCATGGCTGCCGCGACGCTCGGCGGAGTGGTCTACTCCGCCGTAACGGGCCCGGCCGTCCAGCACCACTACCACTGGCGCGAGATGGTCTTCGGCACCACGCTGTTCACGCTCGCCTCCGTCACCGGCATCAAGGGCCGTCGGCACGAGGCCGACTGACCCTCGGCGGTGGCCGGGCTCAGTGCCCGTGCGCCTCGGGGGACTCGGCGAAGCGCAGCCGCGAGCGCCGGATCTCCTCTTCGGCCTCGGTCCGGCCGACCCAGTTCGCGCCCTCGACCGACTTGCCGGGCTCCAGGTCCTTGTAGACCTCGAAGAAGTGCTGGATCTCCAGCCGGTCGAACTCCGAGACGTGGTGGATGTCGCGGATGTGCTCGAGCCGCGGGTCGTTCGCCGGCACGCAGAGCACCTTGTCGTCCCCGCCCTTCTCGTCCGTCATCCGGAACATGCCGATCGCGCGGCACAGCACCAGGCATCCGGGAAAGGTCGGCTCGTCCAGCAGCACCAAGGCGTCCAGCGGGTCCCCGTCCTCGCCGAGGGTGTCCTCGATGAAACCGTAGTCCGCCGGGTAACGCGTGGAGGTGAACAGCATCCGGTCGAGCCTTATCCGGCCGGACTTGTGGTCCACCTCGTACTTGTTGCGCTGTCCCTTCGGGATCTCGATCAGGACGTCGAACTCCATCGATTCCTCCATGAGCCGGCTGCCGTCGAACCGCCTCCGTCGCCCGGACGCGTGCCCGCGTGTGTCGGCAACCAGTGTCCCCTACGCGGGTGCCCACTCGCGGCAACCAGCCGGTAGGCGTGATCAACGCAACATTCCGAGGATGCACAGAGACATTCTTTGGACCGGATCGGGATACCTTGACAGTGTGGCGAACGACGAGCTCATCGACTGGCAGGTGGCCGGCGCGACGGCGCGCGGCCTGGTCAAGCCGGGCCCCGCGGTGTCCAGGGCCGGCGCGGACCGGGCGGTGGCCGAGCTGCGCGAGTGCGCGGTGGCCGCTGAGGACCATGTGCGCGCCTTCACCGGCCTCGACGTGCCCGCCGCCGAAAGACCCGTGCTGGTGGTGGACTCGCACGGCTGGGTCACCGCCAACCTCGACGTCATGCGCACCCTGTCATCGCCGCTGGTGGAGAAGCTGCACCAGTACCGCGAGGGGGTGCCCTCCGGCGGCGTACGCCAGGCCGCGACCAGCTTCGGCGCCAAGCTCACCGGCGCCGAGGTCGGCTCGATGCTCGCCTTCTTCTCCACCCGCGTGCTCGGCCAGTTCGACCCTTTCGGCGGCGGCGGATCGCGCCCTGCGGGCCGGTTGCTGCTGGTCGCGCCCAACATCGTCCGGGTCGAGCGGGAGCTCGGTGTGCACCCGCCGGACTTCCGGCTGTGGGTCTGCCTGCACGAGGAGACCCACCGGGCCCAGTTCGGCGCCGTGCCCTGGCTGCGCGACCACCTGCTCGACGGGCTCGCCGCGCTGGTCGCCGAACTCGACCTCGAACCGGCCCAGCTGATCACCCGGGTGCGCGAGGCGATACGCGCCAGACCGCCGCGAGAGGCGCGGCGACACGCCGAGGTACCCGCCGAATGGGTGGAGACGGGAACGTCCGGCGTCACCCGGACGGGTCGTCGGTCGTTGCTCGACATGGTGCGTACCCCCGAGCAGCGCGCCGCGATGGACCGACTGACCGCCGTGATGACGCTGCTCGAAGGCCACGCCACCTACGTGATGGACGGAGTCGGCCCGCTGGTCGTGCCGTCGGTCGCGGAGATCAGCCGGGAGTTCGCCCGCCGACGCAGCGCGCATCGCGTCCGGCCGGACGCACTGCTGCGCAAGGTGCTCGGGCTCGACGCGAAGATGCGGCAGTACCGGGACGGCGAGCGTTTCGTGCGCGCCGTCGTCGGCGAGGTCGGCATGGACGGCTTCAACCGGATCTGGACCTCCCCGAACACCCTCCCGACCATGACGGAGATCGCGCAGCCCGCCGCCTGGGTGCGGCGGGTACCGCTGCGCCGCGGCTGAACCGTCCCGCCTTGAGCCACTGATGCGAGGAGCCAGACCATGGGACCGGTACCGGTAGTAGCCGCGATACGACTCGCCGTCCGCACGGCGCTTGCCGACCACCAGCCGGGCGAGCTCGTCCTCGTCGCCTGCTCCGGCGGCGCCGACTCGCTCGCCCTGGCCTGCGCCGCCGCCTTCGTCGCGCCCCGCCTCGGGCTGCGCTGCGGCGCGGTGAGCGTGGACCACGGCCTGCAGGACGGCTCCCCGGAACGCGCGCGCGAGGTCGTCGACCTGCTGCGCCGGCGCGGACTCGACCCGGTGGACTCGGTGGCCGTGACGGTCGGCCGGGTCGGCGGTCCCGAGGCGGCCGCGCGCACCGCCAGGTACGAGGCCCTCGACCACTTCGCCGAGCGCTACGGCGCACGCAGCGTGCTGCTCGGGCACACCAGGGACGACCAGGCGGAGACCGTGCTGCTCGGGCTCGCCCGCGGCTCGGGCGCCCGCTCCCTCGCCGGGATGCCCGCCGTCTTCGGGCCCGACGGCCGCTACCGGCGCCCGCTGCTCGGCCTGCCGAGGTCGGCCACCGCCGAGGCCTGCGCCGCCGAGGGGCTCGAGCCCTGGCAGGACCCGCACAACGCCGATCCGGCCTACACCAGGTCGCGGGTGCGCCACCGCCTCATCCCCGAACTCGCCGAGGTGCTCGGCCCCGGCATGCCGGAGGCGCTGGCCCGCACCGCCCGGATGCTGCGCGAGGACACCGAGGCGCTCGACGACTGGGCCGCCCGCGAGTACCTGGCCTGCCAGCACGCCGAGGGCGGCCTCGACGCGGGCCGGCTGGGCGAGCTGCCCACGGCCGTGCGGCGCCGGGTGATAAGGCTCGCCGCGCTGCGTTCCGGCGCCCCGGCGGGCACCCTCGCGGCCACCCATATCGAGGCCGTCGACGCCTTGATCACCGGTTGGCGTGGCCAGGGCCCGCTGCAGCTACCCGGGTCGGTCGAGGTCCGCAGGACGAATGGCAGACTTGCCTTCGGCGAGAGCGCACCCGTCGAAGGCGGCGGCGCGAGCCGCGGCCAGCAGCTCACCGGCGTGGCGTCCAAGTAGTACGACGAGGGAGATTCAGCGACGTGGACGAGAAGGACATGGGCGACAAGCTCGAGAAGATCCTGCTCAGCGAGGAGGACATAAGCGAGGGGATCGCCCGGCTGGCCGCCGCGGTGGACGCCGACTACGCCGGGCGCGACCTGCTTCTCGTCGGCGTGCTCAACGGCGCGCTGATGGTGATGGCCGACCTCTCCAGAGCCCTGCACAATCCGATCACCATGGACTGGATGGCGATCTCCTCCTACGGGGCCGGCACCAAGTCCTCCGGCGTGGTGCGCATCCTCAAGGACCTCGACACCGACATCAAGGACCGGGACGTGCTGGTGGTGGAGGACATCATCGACTCGGGCCTGACCCTGTCCTGGCTGCTGTCGAACCTGCGCCAGCGCCAGCCCGCCTCGCTCGAGGTGTGCACCCTGCTGCGCAAGCCGGACGCGGCGAAGGTGCAGATCGACGTCAAGTACGTGGGCTTCGACATCCCGAACGAGTTCGTCGTCGGCTACGGCCTCGACTACGCCCACCGCTTCCGCAACCTGCCGTTCATCGGCCTGCTCGCGCCGCACGTCTACTCCTGAGGCCCGGTGATTTCCGGACGTCGTACATTTGGGTGCGTCGTCCGGGAACGCGGGGACCCCGTAGGATCGTTGCCACGATGTGATACCCCGGTACTCCGTTCGAGCCGGGTCACCCGGTTGCCCGGGGCAACGGTCGAGTAGTCGCTCCGCCGTCCGGGCAGCATTGGATGGGTGAGCAGCGATGAAGGGTCCCAGGGCACCAGCCCTGGGCGAAGAGCCGGCAGGAGGGACGGGGCCTTAAGCGCCTCGCAACGATGGACGTGAAGCGAATTTTCCGTGGCCCCGTGATCTGGGTCGTGCTCGTCGTGCTCGCCGTGCTCGCTGTGATGAACA
>Ga0073928_10004822_pt1 | contig 19464 bp, 22 predicted proteins | sample PaiPotPPA55metaG_FD_76969 | JGI IMG/M metagenome (GOLD analysis project Ga0073928, IMG submission 76969) | Iron sulfur acid spring bacterial and archeal communities from Banff, Canada, to study Microbial Dark Matter (Phase II) - Paint Pots PPA... ...
CACCCGGCTCTCGTCGTTTGAGGGTCGGAGCAGCTTTCGCACCTGGCTTTACCGCATCGTGGTGAACCACGTGCTCAACATGAAACGCGGGCGGGTGGAGGTGCAGCATGAGTCCATCGATTTTCTAGCCCTCAGGTCTATCGGCTCGACTGTCTCGGGAACAGGATTGGAAGGGCCACTTCTTGATTGCCGCGCAATGTAGTCGTGGTTCCGCCTCAATGTCTCGACATATACAGGGTGGATCTCACCAGAGAACACGAGGCGGAATCGTCTGTTGGCGTGCTTCGCCATCAGAAACCCCAGTCCCATTCCGCCCGCACCGGAGAACAACTCCACGACGTTCATGACACGCGATCCACCGTCCAGCAGTCTCCGCGTGATGCCGTCCTGATTAGCTCGAATACACTCCGCTCTCACTTGCGATTGATCTTGGATTTGAGCCAAAGTTACGTTGGTGCGGTACTGAACTAGATCCTTGTGCCTTGAGGTTCCATTTGGAGCGGATACCAAGTTGGCAGCCATCCGCGAGCTCCGTTCGCGGCGGCGAACTAACGGCCTGATCCACCGTACCCAGTACAGCGTTCGAATTAGATCCGCCAAATCCGCGGACATATTGGTACTAGCACCAACCATGATTCCGCGGTGAGAACCTGGGATCCGACCCAAATTCACGGCGAACATTCTTGCCCTATGTTTTCCCGTTAACGCGAAGAAGCCGAGTTCTACCGCAAGACACTGGATTGTGCGCCCCAGCTGGGGGAGCAAAACGTCCAGCCTCCGCCAAGCCCCGCTGTCGAGAAGCTTCGATGCCTCGACAATCTTGTTGCCAGATCGATCCGGTCTGCCATTCACGTCAGCCCGGAAATCTAGCCGTAGCTCTACGACGCAATTCAACCCACGTTCTACGATGCTCTTCAAAAACGAGCGATTGGAACCGTAGACCACGCTTGCGACAATCAGTGGCCGTGGTCGAAGTGCCGTTGCCCCGTCGAGAAGGTGAAGCGCGATAGAGCTCCTTCCCTGCGAGTGCCTTCGCAAAAATCCCGGCTTGTATGACATCTCGGAAACAAGTTCGGCTCCTTCGCCAACAATCCGGTGAAGGCGCACAACCACAGGCGCCCTCCGCCCATTTGTCCCGTGTATCTCCGAAGTTCGTCGCTCCGATCTGGCAGCATTGTCCTCGATAAGTAGGAGAGCGGGCTGTCGCCTTCGGGGCTTGCCGCGGGCAGCAATTTTCTGAGCTGACTTGGACATTTACGTTGTCTCTTCCGATCTCCGTTCCATCCCTAGTGGTGCGATCCACTCCTGACGCTGCCCCCACTCGTTGCAAATCCTTCCTCTTGTGCGCGATTCGGCTCTCGCGCCCAGGGGCCCCATGCGAAACAGGTTTGTACACGGATTCAAGAGATTACGGCCAGGAGCATAACACCTTAGTTACCAAAAAGAGTATTAAGTAGCTTCTTGACTTGCGGAAGCCTTCGGCTAACTGAAGGGTTGGCCTGAGTACTGGAAACAACAGTTGGCTAGCGGTGTTGCTGCGACCCGAGAATCCGTTCAATTCAATCGATCCGGTCCCGTCGCTACGAAGACTTCGTAGATTTTGCGAGATGTTCGGCAACGTTCTGTGCTTTCCAGAGCAGCGCCGGATGAAGCCGGATACGCTCCACAATATCCGGATTTTTCGAAAATAGAAGCTCGGGTTGGTATTTTCCTGAAGCCATGGCGACCAGATAGGGTTCTTCGCGGCTGTGCTCTAGAACGCCCACGAGAAGAGGTCTTGCTGCAGCCAGCATCTCGGCGGGTTGTGGCCGGTCGTCTGCCTTGAGCAGCGGATATAGGAGTCGGCTGAGTTGTTTCGCATCCACATCGGAAATGCGGTCGATGGAGTAGGTTCTGAAATCACGATCCATGGTGCTGCAGAAAAGCACGGCGAGTTTGCGGAGAATTTCGGCATCATGCGCCAAACCTGACTTCGTTAACCGGTAGAGGTCGTACAGATCGCGAGGGTGGCGGCGGTCGATCATGGCCTTCATCTTTCCGGCAAATAATTCCTCTGTAGCCAGGACAAGAAACTCACATGGTTGCGAATCGATAATGGACGCGGCCTGGAGCACACGTGGCGGGAGAGCGCAGGCACGCATTAGAAAATTGATCTCCGCCTGAATACGGTCCGGCGCGCCGGCATGGTTGGCGTATCCGAGGTGCCATTCGCGCAGGGCATGGTCATCGACGCCATTCTGAAGTTTGTATCCAAGCCCGATGGCGACTTGTTCGACGGCCTTAACAATGTCGGATCGCTCGGCGAGCATCTTCTCGCGGTTGACGGTAGCGATGTAGTTCAGATCAATGTCTACGGAGAGCCGCGTGAGGCCGAGGTAAAACAGATTGATGGCAGTGCCGCCTTTGAGAACGAGTTTCCCGCGAAGGAAGGAATGTTTCTGGAACTCAGTGAGTAGTTCCCGAAGACGAAGGACTTTCTCGAGGTTGTCGGGTTGAAAGCCTGTGGTTTTGGCAGTGGCAGGAAAACTCGAGGAATCGAATTTCATGTTGGTATCTGGCTTTTCCCCGAGGGTGCGAGTGTTTCAGGCACCATCAGCTTCCAGGTTGGCACCCACCGATTCCCCGGGCGCTTGCTTCCAAGGTACGCAACGCCCAAAGGGAGTTTGCGCAGAAACTTGTCGCGTGGTGCCTCCCTGAAGAAGAGCTTGTCCGCGTGGCGATCCAAGAGAAAACCCAACCGTGAGTATAGCCAGGGTTTGCGGAGGATTTTCAGATATTCGAGTGCCGCGTCAAAATCGAACGACGGAAACATGGCTAGCGATTTGTCGAGCTCTTCTACCCCGCCACTGTAGTCAAGGAACATCAGGCAATCGACTAGGGACCGTTCCCTGTCGGTGGCAAGGACGTGGTCGGCACCCAATTGAACTTGAAAGAGCTTGTGCCTCGCGCCATCGAGAGGGCGGGGCAGAGCGACACGTTGGTATGTCACGCTGTCGAAGATCACGTCTTTTCGGGGGCGCGCGGAGAAATAGTACAGGGTTTGGAAGACCTGGTTTGCTAGGCCGTGCCATTCGAGTGCGGAGTGAAACGCAACTACGGCATCGTCCCGAAGCGCAGATGGAACGATATATCGATTGAGGGGCACGGTGGCGAGAGTTCCCGTGTACACCCCATTCGCCAGTTGCCGGACGCGCCCTTGGCGTTTCAAGCGATGCAACATATTAAGGATGGAACGGCTGCGATCATCCTTTCCGTAGAGGTCGCGAGCTTGTTTGACCGTGAACAGGGGTGTGGATTGAGCAAATTGAGTGAAGGAAGCGTGTACGTCCATAGGATTCTCACATAAGCCGTATAAAACACACTATTGGTGTGTCTTAGTGAATTTGTATGAGAATAGAGAGCCGCTACATTCTCATACAAACATATAATAGCACACTAAAAGTGTGTGTATATTAATCTATGTGAGAATTACACCATGGCCCGGGATGGAGTGCCTCTCGACCTGACTTCACGCAACTACACGAAGGCCCCAAAGATTCGGGAGATCATTGCTGCCTGCTGTAAGCCCAATCCAGGCGCGAGACCCAACGAAGTTGCGCCCTGCAGTCGTCGGATTCCGCGATGGACTTAGCTCCAGTCTGACGGTCTCGACCGGTCTGCGGCTCTCTGCCAGTCAGTACGTAGAGGTGGTCAGAAAGGCCGTGGAAGGCTTTGAACCACTGGGCACGTTCTAGGACTCCAATCCACCAACTTAGAGCCATCCAGTGTGCGAGGAACCGGGCGACCGCATAATCTAGTTTTCGCTTCTAGCTGCGAATTCTTAACGCATCAATCGTCTGTCGGGCAAGCTTTCGCATCGCCGTGGCTGCGACGGACCTCGCGCCGTGGCGCAGCACGTTCATTTGGTTTCGGGTACTGCACCGCCTTTCGGTAGAGCAACGTTGGGGGCTGGGCCGATCTTCGCACATTCCTTAACGCCCAGCGCACTTGCAGCCGCGGGCGGTTCAACGTCTGGCAAGCTCGACCCGTAAACCGCGGCTCTCTCGAGTGCTACCATCCCCAAGCGCATTGCCCATTCTCGCGTCACCTGGCTTACGGTCGGCAATTCCGATGCCATGGCCGCCTGCACTTGTAGTTGATGCGGAAGCACGACGCCGACATCTCGCAAAACGTCATAGGCGATCCGCGCGTCCCTTTGTACCTGGAGAGCGTAGCGAAGAGCAACGAGGGCATCCGGCACCAATCCGCGAAATTCCTCCTTCATCTGCTCCAGGTACTCAGTCATCTCCGAACTTTTGACAATCCGTGAAACTGTTTCACGGTCACATCCCTCTACTCTTGCGATTACAGATTGGTTTTCGCCCGCGATGTAGCGTTGCTGAATCCGCAAAACTTTAGGCCTGGGAAGGCGAGACTCCGGCTCTTTTGCGGCACGGCGTGGCGTGCAGCGGCATTTCGTCGAGTGAACATTCCGGCTTAAATGCGTCTCTTCGGATTGCGAGATGGCCTGTGCGCGGGTAGCGATATCTTTGGATTGAACTACAGGTGGGCTGTTTCGCGCCATACACGCTGCCTCCAATCTAGATTTCCGAACATCACGACGTTCTGGAAGTCGCAGCGTGCTTGCCTGAAAATCATTTTACTACGATTCACGGGGAGCTACGCGCCTCTTCCTCGGGCGCCTCGATCACGGTCGCCCCGTGAACTGGCGGCATTCAATATTGCTCCCGATTGCTGAACCGATTGCACCAGTGCTGAGCCGATGCCTTTTAGAAATCGGTTCACACGAAACTCCAATGTTTATGCGGCACTTAAACCGTTTTCTATGTGACCGAACCGATTGCACCGATTCGGAGAGATACAGTCTCTTTTCTCAGCCGCAACGTTTTTTTTTACCCCCCCTACCACGGTTGCCCGCCACACTATTGCCCCTGTACACTCCAGAATCGGTTCTTACGGTGCAACCGGTGCAATCTAGCGCTTTCCCAAATCATTTCAATGATTCCTTCAAACCGGTTTGCGTAGAACGGCCGATACATCGGCTCCATAATCGGCTCAAGTAAGCGCCGTTCTGGGCTAACGCGCGTCAATTCCTTCCTTCCGAAGACACCGAACCGAAACTAATTCTCTTCTGATGACGGGAAAACATTCGACTTCTTAATTGACCAAACACGACGACGTGCGGCGCCGATCGTCGCCTGCGTGGTGTTGCGGTTTTTGTCGTGGTTGGTAAGAAAGCCACGCTGCTCCAAACGCTTTCCTAGTGTCTTCATACGGACGGGAAACGGCTCGCCTTGCTGCGCGGACAACTGATTTATTGTCGCGTATGCCGAATCGGGTTCCAGAAGTACGAGCCCATCGTCGGTCACCCATCCGATGCAGCGGCCCCTCTCTTCTCTTGCAGGTGTGGCACTCTCGGCAGCCCGCACGCATGCGTCTCCCCGGTCGAGTGCCGCAGCAATCAGGTTCAAAAATCTTCGCGCTGGTTCCTCAGTAGCCTGTCCCCGCGTCTGCGCTGCCGCGCCGTTTCCCAGAGCGCGCCATGCTTTTTCGCGAAGGACCTTTGCGGCATCAGCCGACAAAGCTCCAACCTCCGTGGCGAACCGGAGAAAGTAACTCAGACCGACCATGAGGTCGGCCACGATTCCTGGCGTGCGAGCGTGTTGACTAGAACGCGTAGCCGCATCACGGAATTTTGCAATCTGCTTTGACAAGCATTTCTTGACGTGCGCGTACTGGGGCGCGAGCCACTGCAGGTACGCGGACATGGCACCACCATAAATTCCGGCAGTCGCATCGCCTTGGCAAGCCGTCAGTTTTTCGATGTCAACGTCACCGGGACCGAATTCCATCAGCCAAAAGCGGGAGTGGAGCGACTGCCCGCGAGGAACGTCCTCGCCAGTGCTCAAAGTTAGTCCACGAGGCGGGTTTGAATCTCGCACCGAAATCCCATCACGGCCGAGGCGTGACCGCCCGGAATTGTTCCCCTGACCGCGAAAGATTCGGTCAGCATCCTTGTGTTGTCGGTCAACATCCGAATAACTTCCCTTTTGTACAAAATCATCAATCAAAAAAAGCGCGTCCTTCAGTACGAATTGCAGCGCCGCATTCGCATTCGCTGTACTAGACCATGCACCAGGAAGATGATGGGCATCGAAACCTGCGCCGTAGTGCTGCATCGCCAGGGCAGAGACGGAAGTTTTGAATGTTCCCGTCGGTCCTGTCGTGTGGACGCTGAAATCTGAATCTCCGAGCACGGCACGCCAGATGGCAGTGAAAATCGGCATGGTATGTAAAAGTGAAGCTACATCCAATACACGAAGACTTGCACGAACTGCAGTCTTAAGCTTTTCGCCTGTCGGAGGTTCCGGCAGGCAGAAAGGCGCCAGATCCGGCGGCAGCTTGACTTTGACCGAATCGTAGAGACCCTCGGTCCCGATTGCGCCATCGCGATGCAAGTAAAACCACTCGCCGCCAATGCTGCGCCAACCCGTATGGACGTACACCGTGCGACGCTCGATGTCGCCGGACAGGTGCTGAATTGCAGCGCGCGCGTGATCTTTCGCCCCCGGGCCCGCAGCGATGATGGCTTCGCCCCCGAGTTTCTCGATAGGCCAAACCATTCTTGTGAACTCGGACGCGGGCACGCAGAAATGCCGCTTTCGGCCATGGCACCGTGCCTCGATTTCGAGGACGTTCTTCGCCTCGACACCGTTATCCTCTTTTACGTTGGTGAGGATGCGCGCGCTGAAGTTCGCGAGGACCTTGTCAAATTTTTCGCCGTTGCGCGTGTATGTGTGATGGATGATTCCTTCGGCTGTCGATTCGTAAGGCACGCCGTCATTGCGAGTGGCGAAGTGAAATTTTTCACCTTTTTTCTCTTCCAGGGCAGCGCGAAATTCCTTCCAGTGCTTTTCGCCGCACGAGGCATGCAAACACTTGAATCCCAACGTACCCTCCGCCGACAGGAACACGGCCGGTGAATTCGTGTGCTCCGCGTTGAACGGGCAAGTAGCGAGAACCCATTTTTCTCCGCCATCTGCGGTGTCGGCTACGGATTTAACCGCAGCATTCCCCCAAGCGAGGAATTTTTCCACATCGTCGGACGAAACCGAGGAAGTTTGCTTGTGGTTTCCATTTGACCGTTTCCTCGTGGTGGCAATCGTGCTGGCCAACTGCTCGAGCTGCCCGCGATTGACGACACGAATCCGCGTGGGAACGAAAACGATCTTCGAAAACCGGTGGGGGCGCTCCTCGGTGTCCACACCCTTCGCGGCAAGTGATCCGTACGCCTTCGTGATGCGAGAAGCATTGAAGACGGCCTTGTCGACCTGAACCTTCGCCGTCGTGAACTTCTCGCTCAGCGCCGCAAGGCAATCTTGGAAAAGCCGAGCGGTGATTTTGTCGTTCGGTTGGTCGACTCGGTATAGGAGGTGGTAGCCATTGCCGCTGATCATGACGACAGGCTGTGCCCACCCCCGGGCGTGGAGCCAGCAGCGAGCCGCCAGCATTACTTTTCCCGTTTCCCGCAGCTCTTCCTTCGTCGCGCTCACCCCTTTGGGGCGCACCGGATCAAAGTCAACGAGAAGCCACCGCCGACGTGCGATGTCGGCGTCGCTGGTCGCATCCTTCGCGTCGTCGTGCAGTGTGTTCTTGGCCCGGCGAGAGAGCAGAGCCGCGTTGCAGGGATTCAGCGTGTAATAGATGCTGGCATGCTCGCCTTCATCACTGAGGCGCTTGATTGCCTTGGCGAGCTTTTCGTGGTCATCGAAGTAGCCGGAGATCGCCCCGTATTTTCCCGGCACGCGGATTTCGACTACGTGCTCGCGGTCAAAAAGCATGCGAATCGCACGCGCGATCTGGTGGAGGTCGGCAGCTTGGTGGGACATCGTCACAACACACCCCCGTCTTCATGTGGCGCCGAGCCAGCGTATTCGGCGCAAATTGCCCGCATAGTCATGGTATTGCCGGCGCCGTCGGATGATTCGAGCTGCGCCGCAAATGGGCTGCGGCGCAGCCGTCAAGCTACGCGCGCTCGAGCTCGCTATTTTTTCTTTCTTGCAACTGCCGGCTTCCGATTTACGCGACCGGCAGCCTTCTCCACAAAGCAGATCAAGTTTTCCACAGCCGCCGTGGCGGGCGTGAATTGCTTCGCCAGGCCGGGATAACACATCCGCTCGTTGTCGTCTTCCAGCGCCCGGTAAACGTCGATCAATTGATCAAACACGAACCAGAGGTCCGCGGCCGCGTTGGCCAGTCTCCGATTTTTCATCGCGGACTCCTCGCGCCCTTGGTCTGCTTTGCGCCGGTTCCGCGAGCGGCGAATCTGACGAGCTGTTGATTCGGTACGAGCGTCCTGCGCCCAATCCGAACGACCTTGAGAGTCCGACTTTTTATTAGGGAATCCAACTTTCGCAAAGAAATCGAAAGCAAGTCCGCCGCGTCGCCGCGGGGATGAAGAATCCGTTTCATTTTGTACACCTGGGAAATTTATTGGAGACCGTTCAGCGTGCCACCGAACAGAAGTGAGAGCTATTTCGGGTGAACGTATTCTCCCAGAAGGACGTTGTAGGCGTCAAGCATCCTGGCACGCGTCACGGCACGCACAGCACTCCGCGCCATCGTGAGAGCCTCTCACCGGTCGCTTAGCCAAGAACTCAAAACGAAATCTGTATAATGTAGTGCAAGCCGGTACGTCCGACCGCATCCGGACTCAAATGTGATGCGGGGGAGAAGAGTTCCGCGTATCACCGAATGCAGCGGACGCCGCAACCGTAGACGCGGCAGCGACGGAATCGCAGCGGGTTCCAGTCGCCTGAACCACCACCGCGTGAAAGCGAGGCAATGTGTGATGGAGAATTTGCAAACGCCAGTGCAGCAAGCGGGAATCCGGAAGTAGTTGTTGCCCCAGAGATATCCCGATCCCGCAACCGGGCGCCTCTCCCGGCGAGCGGTTACGAAGTCGCCGAGACGCCGTTCACCCCATTGCATTTTTCCGCCTGCGATATTAAGGTCTCCACCGCAACAGCGCAGCCTGACCAACGGGAAACGAGGAAATCGATGTCTCGTCGTTCTGGTCAGTCAGGCAATTTGGTGAAGCAAAACGGTTGGGTGAGGGTTCGCTTCCGCCTCGATCAACCAGGGACACAGGTCAGGAAGCAGATGTCACTCAAGGTGGCGCCAATCAGCATGAAGCTCTCTCGCTCCGAGTTGGAGCGTCGGGCAAGGGAGATCGTGCAAGAGGCCGGAGCAAACTCAGAGGAGCGGTTCAACCAAGTCGTACTCGGAGAGGTGATCTTTCGGAAGCGGGCCACGGCATACTTGCAGGAGGCCGTAACTCGGAACAGAGAACCGATTCGTGACACGACCAGCATCGAAGGAGCATTCAACAAGTGGATATTTCCGGAAATCGGAGACCTTCCGCTTGCCCTCGTGGACAACCTAGCTCTAAAGCCGCTCGTGAACAAGATGTGTGCGGGCGGGTTGAAGGCACGGACAGTGAACAAGTATGTGGAGTACATCAAGCAGGTCGTAAAGTCGCTGAAGGCCCGGAATGGCGAGCCAGTTCACAAGCGAATTTGGGATGCCGAAACGATGGATTTGCCAGTCGTGAAATACCGGGAGCAAAAGCGCCCCACGCTCAAGGCCAAGGCTGTTTCGCAACTCATCGCGGACAGCACGGGGCAGGAGCGTGCCCTTTACGTTCTACTTGCCGCTACAGGAATGAGAATCTCCGAGGCGCTAGCCATTGAGTCGCGGCACTTCATCAATGGTGGTCGCACCGTAAAGGTCGAGCAGCAGGTCAAAAAGGATACACCGCGTATCGGAGAATATCTAAAAACTGACGCGTCGTTCCGCGAAATCGATCTGCACCCCGACATTGCCGAGTTCCTGCAACGTTATATGGTTGGAAAGAAGGGGTTGCTTTTCCATACGCAGCGGAACTCTCCTCACCTGTACAGCAATCTCGAAGAGCGCTGGCTTACCCCTCGGCTCGCCAAGATGGACCTCGACGAGGAAGGGATGGGCTGGCATTCGTTCAAGCGATTCCGCAAAACGTGGTTGCGTGGCCGTCGCTGTCTGGAAGACATCAACAACTTCTGGATGGGACACGCGCCGCAAACGATGTCCGAACTCTACTCGCATCTTCACGAGGAACTGGAGATGCGCCTCGCGGAGGCCGAGTCGGTCGGATACGGTTTCGAGCTTCCGAAGGTTGCTGTTGCTCCAAATGCTCCAAGAAAAGGACCCGCAAAATCGGAGGATGAAGTTGCAGCGTAAGTTGCAGAAAAAACGGAGTAAAGTTCTGGTGGACGTGGCCGGGATCGAACCGGCGACCCCCTGCTTGCAAAGAAGTTTCGGGCAGTTTGCACACGATTGCACTCGGTTTGACTGTTTGTAATTCAACGAGTTACGCCTCTGAGTACAACCCCATCTAAGCTGGTACTCGCTACAATAGTCGCTACAGTAGGCTCGCGCATTCGATTCGCTCCAAACGGCGCAAGAGTGCGAGGATTGTGCCTGTGATGTGGTGGGCGAGGGGCGTGGCTCTTGGGTTAACTCTGACTCGTTCCTGGCCCTATTGTGTGAGTAGTCTTGGCTGTTGCAGCCCTTCCAGCGCATTGAGCACCGCATCCTGGCCGGGATGGACGTACCTGCTCGACATATTGACGTGACTCCACCCCATGATCCGACACAGCGTCCATGCGTCAAGTCCCGATTCGCCCAAGCGAGTAGCAAACGTATGGCGTAGGCTATAGAGAACGAAAGGGCGCATCGGTTTTTCGTTGCGCTTTGCAGCTTCTTTCGCCAGCGTCTCGAACACCCACGCGTGGCGCTTCTTCAGCGTGGACGGTTCAACGTGGCCGCTTCGTGTGGCAGCCGGAAATGCCCAGCCCTCTGTCGGACGCCCTGCCTCCTCCCAGCGAGCCTCAAGAGTGGCCCGGACTCTCGCAGTCATCGGCAACAGTCTGCGAGCGGCAGCCGTCTTTCCGTGCGTGACCTGCAGGGTGCCGTGACGCCCGTTAGCCCAAGTCACGGCTTCCCATAGCAACCGATAGCATTCCTCCGGGCGCATCCCCGTATCAGCTAGGAGCGTAGCGATTGAGTGCAGTGGCTCAGGACATGCGGCCAAATATTTCGCTTCTTCCTCCGATTTCAAGACAAGCTCGCGATGCCTTTCTCCCCGCAAGAGTTGAATCTTCGGCAAAGCTGTCTCGAAGGCGCCCCACTCTCCGGCCAAACGGAACACCCGCCGGAGCAGGCGCAAAGAGCTATTCACAGTTGAGACCTGTAACCCACCTGATTGCCGGTGCGCCGCGAATCCTGCCAAGTCTTCACTAGTGATCTGATCTAACCGTTTCTTCGCAAGGGGAGCATAACCGGAGAGAACGCGAAGGTTACAGCGATACCAGTCTCGCCATGTTTTCGGCGAGTTATGCTCAAATTGCGACTTGGCCCACGGCTCGAAGCGGTCGCGGATAAAGTCCTCAAGTGTGGGCACGACCTTTCTGTCTCGGAACCCGACCTCACCCTTTGCTAGCGCCGTCCTGTGCGCCGCTTCCATCTGGCGCGCCACGCGCGGATTCCCTTGCTTCGTGCTTTTTTGGATGTGTTCACCACTGAAAACAAAGTGATACCAATACACTCGACCGCGCTTAAAAATTCCCATTAGTGTTTCACTCCTCTTAGGTTTTTATGTTTCCGCTTTCGTCGCCATTCTTCCCCGTGTTTTGTCCACCACCGACGTTTGGCCAACAAGGCAGCACAGTCACTGCCGCAATAGATTTGGTCTTTGCGACGTGCGATGAATCGCGGAGCGGGGCAATCTGGGTTTCGGCAGACGCGGAGATCGCCCACTCTATGGAACGCGAGCAGGGTGCACAGATACTGCCAAAGCGTTTGCGCACCCAGGAGAATGCGGGGCTTCGGCCCAAGGTCGTAGATGTAGTCCAATTCGAGGCCCGGATGGCAAAGCTCCGGCGCGTTGCTAACTACCGATGTCGAGAGTTCTCCCCAGAGATCGTGCCTAACTACATCCCATCCGCTGTGATCCTTGTTCCAATCCCAGTACCGCCGAAAATAATTCTGTAAATCTACCCACGAACTGATCTTGAACGAAAAAGCACCACGCGGATCGCCCGGCTCCCAGTAGCAGTAGTCGCCCACGCGATCAAGCAATCCGTATCTCTTTGTGAACTCCAAAACTCCTGCTGGCGTAGACGGCCAATTCACAAAAATCTTATGAGGAAACTCATTGAGCGTTGCGAAATCAAGCTGCTTCTTGCCCAACTCGCCCGTTACCCGCGGAGATGCCGTGCCTTTCAGTTCGACACAAATCGGCAGCCGCGCTAGATGGTGTTGAAGTCCTGCCTCTGCTAGATATCTAAACATCGTTGACTAATCTAGCAGGATTTCCGTAGCATGCAAGAGGATTGATTCGGACACGAAAGGAGTTGCTATGAACGACTTGTTCTCGATTGCGGAAGCTGCGCAAAAGCTCGCCATCTCAGCTTGGACGATTCGCGCACATCTTAGACGTGGTGCCATCAAACCCGTCAGAGTTGGAAGGCGCGTGCTTATTCCCCGAAAAGAACTCGAACGACTAGCAAATGAGGGATTACCGTCGCTCAGTCACAACACCGCCAAGACGGAACGGTTAAGCGGAGCCGTCTCGGAGCGCTCTTTATGACTCGGGTTTAGAGTCCCGTGTACCCGCAAAGGAATCGGTGATGAACCCAGAAGTGGTTCTAACACGGCTGCAGGGAGTGCGGCGCAACGGGAACGGTTGGATGGCACTCTGCCCGGCACACGCGGACAGGAAACCCTCTCTTTCAATTGACCTCCGCAATGACAAGATTCTCGTTCACTGTCACGCGGGTTGCTCGCAAGGGGATGTGCTCGCCGGACTGAGGATCGAGGCGCACGAACTCTTTCTTAATACCAGCGACGGCGAGGCGCGGATCGTCGCGGAGTATGCGTACACGGATGAGGGCGGCGAATTGCTCTTTCAGGTTGTGCGCCTTGAGCCGAAAAACTTTCGACAACGTCGCCCCGACGGCCGAGGCGACTGGATTTGGAACCTTAATGGAACGCGACGGGTGTTATACCGGCTGCCAGAAGTGCTCGTTGCGAGCGATGTCCTCATTGTGGAAGGCGAGAAAGACGTGGAGACGGCGCGTCGCCTCGGTTTCACGGCAACGTGCAACGCTGGCGGTGCTGGTAAGTGGAAAGAAGAATACTCAGAACCGTTGCGCGGCAAGCGAGTCACCATCGTTGCAGATGTGGACGAGCCGGGCCGGAAGCACGCCCAGCAGGTCGCCGCGTATCTTGTCGGCAGAGTCGAATCTCTTAAGGTACTCGAACTACCCGGCGCGAAGGACTTGAGCGAATGGATTGCACACGGCGGAACGCACGCAGCTCTTTTCGAGTTGATCGGCGGCGCGCCTGATTGGAAACCTCATTCGATTGACGCGGACAAGGTGCTCCGAAACGTGTTCTTGTTCATTCGTCGGTTTGTGTCGCTCTCTGATTCGCAGGCACGAGTGCTTACGCTCTGGGTTGTCCACACGCACGCTTTCCCCGCAGCCGCCGCGACACCGTACATGGCGATAAACAGCCCGGAAAAACAGAGTGGGAAAACGCGGCTGCTCGAAGTGCTCAACACTCTGGTCGCGTCTCCATGGATGACCGGGCGCGTCACGGCGGCCGTGCTCACGCGGAAGATAGACAGAGATCACCCGACCCTACTACTCGACGAAAGCGACGCTGCATTTGGCGGCGAGCAAGAATACGCAGAGGCTCTGCGCGGAATCCTAAACACGGGTTACGTGATCGGAGGCTCAGCTTCATGTTGCGTCGGTCAGGGCGCAGCGATTGGATTCAAAGACTTCTCGACGTTTTGTCCGAAGGCGATTGCAGGGATCGGGAGCCTGCCGGATACAGTTGCCGACCGATCCATACCGATCCGACTCAAACGGGCCGCACCGGGCGAGATTGTAGAGCGGTTTCGTCGCCGCGACGTCGAGTACGAGACCGCAACTCTTCGGGACGCGGTTTCAAGATGGTGCCTGCCCGTAGCGGAATCCCTCCGGGATGCGCGCCCGGAGTTGCCCGACGAATTGAGCGACCGACAGCAAGACTGCGCGGAGCCTCTACTCGCCATCGCAGATGTGGCAGGCGGCGAATGGCCCATGACTGCGCGGGCCTCGCTTGTCGAATTGTGCGTCGAGTCGCGAGCAACCGAGAAATCAATCGGCGTTCAACTCCTCAGTGACATCCGGGAGATTTTCAGTGCGCGAGGTGCGGATCGCATTTCTTCAGCTGATCTTGCGAGTGCGCTGGCAGAAATCGAAACCTCGCCATGGAGCGAATGGGGGAAGTCACAGAGGCCAATCTCGGCTCCAAAGTTGGCACGGTTGCTCGGGCGCTTCGGAATTACGCCGGGAAGCGTGCGGATCGGCGACAAGACCCCGAAAGGCTATCGGGTCGATGACTTCGCCGACGCGTTCACGCGCTATTTGAGAACCAGAGATACCCCCTTTCCCGCGGCCTCCCTAGTTCAAAGTGCAACACTGCAACTAGCCAATGTTCATCAGGGTGAGAGCTACTTCTCAAAACGCAACACGACTTCGGAAGTCGCGGGACGAAAATGCGAAATCGCCAATACTGGCGGACCTAGTTGCGATGTTGCGCTTTCGAAGGCTGCCACGAGGGCCGGGGTGGATGAGGGACAGGAGGCTTGCTCCAGCGCTGACAATGGTAGTCCTGGCGCGCTCGACAGGGGAGTGCTGTGAGCGACATTCTCGAAATCGTGTCGCGTCTGGAAAGAGCCGGAGGATCGTTGTCGCTCGACGGCGACCGAATCGAATATGCGATCCCGAAAGGCAACCCGGAAGCGCAACAATTGCTCGCCGAATTGCGGAAACAACGAGAGCGAGTGACCGAGATACTCCGGCACCGCGAGAGCGAGTCGGTCAACGACTGGATGCCGGAGTCGCGCGATAGGGTGCGGCGGTTCGGACAGCCGCACGCCCTGCTCTTTCCGTTCATTGGGCGGAAAGTCAGGACTCCGGCAGGCCCAGGAACCCTGTTACAGGTCTTCACGGATCGAGTAACTGTGCTGCTCGATACGGAACTGAGTAAAAGCAAGGTGTTTACTCCCAAAGAGATTGCGCCGTGTGATTGGAGCGATTGAGGATGTCGAGGATTTGCAACCGGGAGGGATGCGGAAGGCGAATCGTGGCAAGAGATGGAAGCCCGGATTATCGGAAGCACTTCTGCGGTTCCGCGTGCCTCAAGATCGACAAGCGCGAGCGTCTGCAAGCGAAAAGATTGCGTTTGGAAAACCGACGATGCTCCCATTGTGGGCGAAAACCGATGCTCGCCGTTACTGCACAGGTCTGAGCGAGATTTGAGAGGCCGAGGAGTTCTCACAAGTGCCTGTGTGAAACTTCAGCAGGGATTCCGGGCGCGTGAGCGGCCCCGAATGGGAGCAAAGGCCTCGGGAGCAGAGTTGAGCACCCCAGATGGCCCACAACCAGAAATCCGATGGCATTGATTTTTATTGAAAGCGGAGCTGACCATGACGCGCGAGGAAGCGACAGCGGCGAAACCGATTGGAGAGCACCTTCTCACCCTCCGAGAGGCAGCGGAAGTGCTCAGACTGAATCCTCGGACGGTTCGCGAATATGTCCATCTTGGAAAGATTGAAGGCCGGATCATCGGCGGGAGCTGGAGATTCAGGTGTGCAGACCTTGACGCTTTCTTTGAAAACGCACCCCGTAACTGGGATTTTAAGTGAGGGAATTTTCATGGGGATTAGATGGTGAGCGAACCTCCATACCCGCGATATAGGCGTGAAGGACGTTTCTTCGGACGCAGGGTGAATTGCGAGAGGGTGCCTCAGCTTCCGGCAGCGTTGGTCCGCCGGGTTCTAGATGATCCGCGAGGGATTCCCTACCTTTTGATTTGGAAGTGTCCTTCGGACGGCGTAATCAAGGAGGCCGTGCGTGTGAGCCGGTATACTCCGCCGCCCCAGTATCCGCCGGACTCTGAGCAGGTGGAAGTAAAGCGGACAAACGGAAGTCTCCTGCTGCTCCGATATGCTTGGCGACGCCAGCCGTGTAATGACGGGCGTTTCTTGCTCTTAATGTGCTGGCGCTGCGCTAGGTTTCGCCGACAGCTCTACGCCTGGGAGGCGGGTGGTCAGTACACAAGTAGCGCTCGGGTTTCGGACTGGCAGTGCCGTTCTTGCGCTGGGCTGCGTTACGCCTCTGAGGGCGGTGCGCTGATCGTTCGTTCAAGGTGCGCGATGCTTCGTCCGTTGTCGGGCTTGTCTAGCCCTCGGCCCGAACCGTGGTATCCCTATGTTTTTTCGTCTCCGGCGGATGCGGCGGCGGCTGGGTTCTGCAAACTTAACGAGGCGCACTGATGGAAAAATACGAAAACAGCCCTCTCGCATCTAACGCGGGTTGGCCTGAGAGCAGTGGAGGAAACAGTGGAAACGAAAAAGTGTGCGCGCATCGAGAGCATCGGGCCGCGCAAGCCCGGCGAAAGCGGAGATCCTGGCAGCAAGCTCAAGCGTGACATGGCATCCGAGATCGCACGCGCCGTATCCGAGGATAACGAGGAAGCGATCTACCGAGCATTGCGCAGGGCGCTGCTCAAGGGCAATCCGGGAGTTTTCGTCGCGCTGGCTGAACGTGCCTACGGCAAGCTCAAAGAACCCGTGGAACTATCGGTGACAGCGGGCTTGGCGGAACGGCTTGCCGCAGTCCGCAAGCGAAAACTCGAAGGTGAGATGGGGCAGAAGACGTTCAGAGAGGAAAAAGGTCGGCGGTCATGAATAGGTCGGACGATAGCTGTTAACAAAAGTTAAGGTTGCCGAGGGTTTGCAGAAAGTATGCAAGCACGCCAGGAGGTCGGATGAAGCTCTCGCTGAGAACAGCGACACAACAGCCAGTTTTCCGAGCGCTGGAGTCGGATGCCAGTTCTGCCTCAGAACAGGCACGAATACGGGACTTTGTGGAGGCCAAAAGGTCGGATCTGCGAAACGGGCTTACTCGCCGACAACGCACATTCGTTCTTGAGAAATTAGTCGGACTCAATGACAAAGACGCCGCGCTCTCTGCCGGATATTCCTTGAGCGTAGCGGAAAACACGAAGCAACGAATCTGGAAGCCGCGGGTGCTTGCCGAGTGGCAGCGGTTGCGATGCGAGGTTGCCGCGAGAACTTCATCAGGGCCTGGATGAGACCCCGAGATTCCATTCGACGGATGGCAACATCTCAGTCGTTACAGCACACGGCGCCATTCCGGGATCGGGATGAATTGAGAGGAATTGCGGAAATGCTGGTTGGAGTCGCCGTGGCGTATTTGATGGTGCGTACATCGCCAGAAACCGGATAAATGAATCCGCCATAGTCGGATGGCAGGATCGTCTACTCACGTGCGAGTTAATAATTCTTGACAACATCAATCTCAGGAGGCATAAGGGCGCTCAGTCGGGTCAAGTCCGGCAGTTCTTCGGCGACGTCGCTCACGGGAGGCAACATGGTATCCGCCCGCTTTGGTCCCCTGGTGCTTATTGTACTTTCGTCGACTTTCGCTTTTGCCACAAACTCAGCCATACATACAACAACCCAAGCGCCCGCGTCGAAAGACACGCAGGCCGTGTCCGTTCTGACCCAAGCTCTGAACGCCGCGGGAGGGCTCTCAGCGATTGGCGCGATTCAAGATTTCACCGCGACGGGGAACATCACCTACTACTGGGACCAGCCGGTGCAGGGGACCGTAACCGTGCGAGGTCGCGGCTTACACGAGTTTCGCCTTGATGCCACGCTTGCCGACGGCGTGCATTCCTTGTTCGTCAACAGCAGCAATAGCTTTCAAGAAAATCCGGATGGAAGCACGTTGCCGCTTCCATCGCAGAACATCGTCAAGCCCGCGAACCTCACATTTCCGCTGCCGCACCTTGTCATGGCCATCCAAGACGCCGCAGTAACGGTTTCATACGGCGGTCTTGTGACCCACGATGGGCAGCAAGTCCATGACATTTTGATACAGAGGACATTCCCGCAAGGTAGTGATCCCCTCGGAGCGCTCGGCAAAATCACTAAAGCGCATATATTCGTTGACCCAAATGCTCTGACGATTCAGAGCATCCTAGATACGGCTTACAGGCGGGACCTCGGTCCGGGAGAGTTTTCCCACGAAGTCCAGTTCTCAAACTATCAAACCGTAAACGGCGTACTTGCTCCGTTTTCCGTAACAGAGTTTATTTCCAATCAGCAAACCGAGTCTATCCAACTGACGCAGATCACCTTCAACGCGGGCCTTGCCGACTCGGACTTCGAACAGTAAGTGATAGCAGGAATCGGTTTTTCCATCTTGCTGGGGAGGCTGACATGAAGGGCGGAGCACGCTGCGAGTCGAATCAACGAACCGGTCACACCCACTCTTTGATTATTGTGTTACTGGCGGGAGTTCTTTCTCTCGTTTTTGGAAGCAGTGTGGCGCGGGCACAGAGCTATTCAGTGGCGGGCGGCTTGCCTCCCTTCTCCGCTCCCGAACCCGTGGAAATGGGTTTTACCGACGTCTCAAATGGCAATTTGCATCTGGAGATTTCGATCGGGTCATTTCCGCAGAGGCCAAATAACCAGGCCCTGAACGCCAAATTCGTCTATGACAGCAGCATGGTGTGGGTAGAAACTTGCAGTTCTACTTGTGTTTGGAGTTATAACAACCCTTATCAGTATTGGCGCTATGTAACTTCAGCCGGAGGGTCTGCGTGGAATGCGCTTTATTGCGGCGGCCAGCTTACTTTGTGCGGGTACACATTCACGGACCCAATGGGGACGGCGCGATCCTTCTATTTTACCAGCACAACGTGTCCGGGCACGAACACCTATGCCTCTGATTCTTCCGGTTACATGCTGGAGATTTGTGGGGCCGGCGGTATCTATCCAGAGGTATTTGCTCCAGATGGAACGATTGTATACAACGGGGAGACTGGAGTGTCGGCGGAAGACTCGAATGGAAACATGATCCAGGGGCCGTACAACTCGCCCGCTAATTCCGACACTTTGGGCCGCGCAGTTACCGTCACTGCAGGCTGTGGGGGAAGTTGCTACAACGTGCCGAATTCGCAAGGCAAGACTTCAACATATTCCGTTGCCACCAAATCGATTCCTGTCAAAACGAATTTTGGGCAATCAGGAGTAACGGAATACTCGGGGAGTTTTTACGTAACCACGAGCATCACCCTGCCGGACGGGACGAGCTATACATTCAAATATGACTGCGATTCAACCACCGGAAATAGCGCGTGCGGGTCGCCCGGCGGCCAGAGCGGTTACTACGGCTTCCTGACAAGCGTAACTTTGCCCACGGGCGGGACGATTTCTTACGGCTACACAACGTTCAGCGATTCCTATAAGAGCAAGATAAGGTGGCTCAACAGTCG
>Ga0073928_10004823_pt1 | contig 19463 bp, 16 predicted proteins | sample PaiPotPPA55metaG_FD_76969 | JGI IMG/M metagenome (GOLD analysis project Ga0073928, IMG submission 76969) | Iron sulfur acid spring bacterial and archeal communities from Banff, Canada, to study Microbial Dark Matter (Phase II) - Paint Pots PPA... ...
CGCGAGTGCCAGCTTGGTGGTAGAAGCCTGGCGGGCTGCAACGCCCGTCACCGTGCATGTGGCCATAGGCACCGACACGCCGCACACCCACCCCGCGGCGGATGCGGCCGCCATCGGCAGCACCACGCATCGGGATTTCCGCCTGCTTTCGGCCCTGATCACCGGCCTCGACGACGGCGGCGCATATCTCAACGTCGGTTCTGCCGTGCTGCTGCCGGAAGTCTTCTTGAAAGCTGTTTCGGCGGTGCGCAACCTGGGCCATCCGCTCGCCGGCTTCACCACCGTGAATCTGGATTTCCTCCAGCATTACCGGCCCAAGGTGAATGTGGTGGAGCGGCCCCACGCGCAAGCTGGTGGAGCGGGTTATGCGCTAACCGGCCACCATGAGTTGCTGGTGCCGCTGTTGGCGGCGTGCCTGATCGAACGCGAGCCATGACCCCCGAACCGCCGCCCCCGGAGATGATTGCGCCGCCGGAGTCCCCCGCGCCTCCGCCGCCGCCCCCCCCCGAGCGATACCCGTTCTGGGGCTACCTGGACCTGGCCGCCTTCGTCATGATCGCGTTCCTCGGGCTGGCGCTCGATTCCCTGTTGGCCAACGCCCTGCTCACCGTGATTCACGTCAAGCGGCTGCTCATCGAAATACCCGCCCAGTTCGTCTACTATGCCTTCCTGCTGGGAACGCTCGCGGTGATCTTTCGACGTTACTACGGCCAGCCGTTCTGGTATTCGATGCGCTGGGTGCCGGCCGGCGTGAGCGCTTCGTTCCTGGCGACCAGCGGCATCCTGGTGGCGCTCGGCGTAATGCTGGCGAGCCTGCTGCTGAAGACCCCAGACATCAACAGCCCGATGAAGGAGTACCTGTCCGACCGCAGCACCATCCTGCTGATTGCGGTATTCGGCATCACCGTCGGCCCTTTCTGCGAGGAAATGCTGTTTCGCGGATTTCTCCAGCCGCTGCTGGTGCGCTCGCTCGGCGCGGCGGGCGGCATCCTGCTGGCGGCGATCCCGTTCGGGTTGCTGCATCTGCAGGAATACGGCAACTCCTGGCGCCACGGCCTGCTGATCACGCTGGCCGGCGCCGCCTTCGGTTGGATGCGCCACCGCACCGGATCGACGAAGGCCGCCGTGATGATGCACGCAGCGTACAACTGCGTGTTTTTTCTGCTGCTGGCGGTGCAGCAGGTGGCGTTGCACAAAGGATGAGGTGGCTATGTTTCGTGCTGCTACGGGAATGCTCATACTGGCTTGTACGTTCGCCTGGGCGGAGAGGCCTGCTTGGGGCGATGCCCGCCGCTGGACGGTCGTAAAACGGACCCCAGCGACTTTTGGGGATGACGTCGGCACCGTGACCGTTGTCTTACTCAAGTCTTCGAAGCCGACTTCTACGGGGGGAGCAGAGCAGCCCCTGAGCGATGTCAATCTGCGGATTCTGCGGGGTAACAAGGTCATCTACGATTACGTGAAGGTAGGGGTCAAGCCGCCCGATTACAACGACACGCAATTTTACATGGACGATTACCTCGATATCCGGGACGTCACGGGAGACGGCATCCCAGAAGTGTTGTTCCACTCCGGCTATGAAGGCACGTCGGATTCCGTAACGATCGAGCACATCCTCCGTTACGACAAGCCCAAAGCCTCTTTTTCAGACATCGCACCGAAGGCGTTCGCAAAATCCGGGACCCACGGGCTGCGCTGGTTAATGCTCGGCGGCGAGCCGTTGGTCGTAATCGCGGACCGGAACTGGCCTGCCAGCACGCGTGTCGAAGACCGCTGCCACTACTGTCCGGGCCGGTTCCGATATGCCGTCTATCATTGGAATGGCGAGAGGGACGCTTTCGTCCTATGCCGCTGTGTGTATGGACGGAGACCATATACAGACGCGGAAACCGCCTTCCGCGGCGACCTGAAACTGATCCGATCCCGATTAGGAGACCCTGAATCGCGGGCCGCAGGTAAACAAGCAAAAAAGTCCTTGATATCCTGAATGGCTTCTGCTACACTGTAGCTTCCACCAGGAAACTGGATGATTGGAGGGAACGCCGATGTCACAAGTACCTGTACTCGAACCGGAAGAACTATTCGTTGAAGGCCTGGAAGCGCTCAGCCATGCCGATGGCGATGCGCCCGTGCGGGAGGATTCCGCACTTTGCATGACCTGCATGCGGTGGGCCACCGAGGGCCACGAATGCCGCAAGATCTACCGCTGCGACGAAGGCATTGAGGAGACCGGGCAACCGCAGCCGCACTTCTGATCCACGGCGGGCGCCATCGAACCGAGCGAGACCGCGCTTCACGGCATGTGCGCCGTGGCGTCGATTTCGACCTTGTCGCTCACCCTCAGGAAGAGGGTGCTGGGATTCTTCAACCCCCACTTCACGTAGGGGATCTCGAAAGCCGTGTGCACATCGATTCGGCCATTTGCCATCTGCACCTGGACCGGCAACATGATCTCGTGTGCCGCGCCATGAATCCGGAACGTTCCATGCACCTGGATTTGGGAGGCGCCTGAGGGCGCCACTGTGCCGTCCACCCGGTCGGGCGCAAAAGCGATCTCGGGGTAACGCGCGCTTTCCAGAATGCTCTTGTGCATGCGCTGGTCGCGCGACGCATCTCCGCTTTCGCCGCTCGCGGCATCCACCACGACTTCGCCGCTGATCTTTCCGCTGGCAGGATCAAAGCGTAGTGCACCGGACTTCACCTGAAAGCTGCCATGCACGGTGTGCAACGCCGCGCCGAGGGTGAAATGCACCGAAGCCCGCGCCGGCGCGAGGTCCAGCACGATCTGCTGGCCCAGCGCAGCCGGACCTAACAGCGTAGCCCAGCAGATGGCTCCTGCTATTGCGTTCAGGGGATCAATGGCCTTCGCCAATTCGGACACCTGCGTTCATTATAATGGTTATATCCACATGCACCAGAAACTGGGTGAACGTGTCATAGACCTGAATCCGCGCGAGACTTCCGAATGGTTGGAAGCGCTGGAGCAGGTGCTGGATGAGGAAGGTCCGGATCGCGCCGCGTATTTGCTCGACCGGATGGGGGATCGTGCGCGCAGCGCGGGCGCCGAGATTCCCATCCATTTGAACACGCCATACGTCAATACCATCCGCCCCGAAGACGAAGTACCCTATCCGGGCGACCGCGCCATGGAGCGGCGCATCAAGAGCCTCACGCGCTGGAACGCCATGGCCATGGTCGTGCGCCAGAACAAGTACGATCCGGGCATCGGCGGCCACATCTCCACCTATGCGTCCCTGGCCACGCTGCTCGAAGTGGGCTTCAATCATTTCTTCCACGCGCACTACGGCGATCAGCCCGGCGATCTCATTTACTTCCAGGGACACGCCTCGCCGGGCGTCTACGCGCGCGCCTTCCTGGAAGGCCGCCTCACCGAGCAGCACCTGAAGAATTTCCGCCACGAGCTGCGCGATCATCCGGGGCTGCCGTCGTATCCGCACCCCTGGCTGATGCCCGATTTCTGGCGCTTCCCCACCGTCTCGATGGGTCTTTGCTCCATCAATGCAATCTACCAGGCACGCTTCATGCGCTATCTGGAGAACCGCGCCGTCATCCCCGTCACGCCGCGAAAGGTCTGGGCGTTCCTGGGCGATGGCGAAATGGACGAGCCTGAATCCATGGGCTCGCTGACTCTGGCCTCGCGCGAGAGCCTCGATAATCTTATCTTCGTCATCAACTGCAACCTGCAGCGGCTGGATGGCCCCGTGCGTGGCAACGGCAAGATCATTCAAGAACTGGAAGCCGCCTTCCGCGGCGCCGGCTGGCGCGTCATCAAGGTGATCTGGGGCCAGGATTGGGATTCGCTCCTGGCGCGCGACAAAACCGGCCTGCTGCAAAAGCGCTTGAACGAAGTGGTGGATGGCGAGTGGCAGACCTACATCACCAAAGACGGCGCGTATTTCCGCCAGCATTTCTTCGGTAAGCACGCGGTGCTGCTCGACCTGGTGGCGCACCTGAGCGACGATCAGCTCGCGCACATGCGCCGCGGCGGGCACGATCCCATGAAGGTCTACAACGCCTACAAAGCGGCGGTCGAAAGCAGCGGCACGCCAACGCTCATCCTGGCGCAGACTATCAAGGGTTACGGATTGGGTGAAGCCGGCGAGGGACGCAACATTACCCATCAGCAGAAAAAGCTCAACGAGCAGGAAATAGCCCATTTCCGCTCGCGTTTCGAAATTCCGATCCCCGATGAAGCGGCCCGCAACGCGTCTTTCTACCGGCCTCCGGATGACACGCCCGAGATGGCTTATCTGCACGAGCGACGCCGCCAGTTGGGCGGATACGTGCCGAACCGCAGCCTGCCCGCCAGTCACATCGATGCGCCGCCGCTGGAGTCGCTCGCCGAATCTCTGGCCGGATCGCAAGGCCGAGAAGTCTCCACCACCATGGCCTTCGTCCGCGTCTTGACGCTGCTGCTGAAGAATCCGCAAATCGGCAAGCGCGTCGTGCCCATCATTCCCGATGAAGCGCGCACGTTCGGTATGGAATCGCTGTTCCGTCAGTTCGGCATCTACGCCAGCAAGGGGCAGCTCTACAAGCCGCACGACGCGGAGATGTTCCTCTACTACAAGGAATCCCTGGACGGCCAGATCTTGGAAGAGGGCATCACCGAAGCCGGCTCCATGGCGTCCTTCACCGCCGCCGGTGTCGCGCACATCAACTACAGCGTGGAGATGATTCCGTTCTTCATCTATTACTCGATGTTCGGATTCCAGCGCGTGGGCGACCTGATCTGGGCCTTCGCCGATGCGCGCGGCAAGGGCTTCCTGATGGGCGGCACGGCCGGGCGCACGACGCTCGCCGGCGAGGGCTTGCAGCATCAGGATGGCCACAGCATCGTACTGTCGAGCGTCGTGCCCACCTGCGCCACCTACGATCCGGCCTACGCTTACGAGATCGCGGTGATCGTGCAGGATGGTATCCGCCGCATGTATCAGGAGCAGGAAGACCTCTTCTACTACCTGACTCTGTACAACGAAAATTACGCCATGCCGCCGATGCCGGAAGGTGTGCGCGATGGCATTCTGAAGGGCATCTACCGCTTTAGGGCCGCCGAGAACGGCCAAGCCGTGGTGCAGCTTTTCGGCAGCGGGCCGATCTTGAACGAAGCGTTGCGCGCGCAGAAGATTCTGGCGGAGAAGTACGGCGTGCCCGCGGATGTCTGGAGCGTGACTAGCTACAACGAATTGCGGCGCGAAGCGCTGGCCGTCGAGCGGTGGAACCGGCTGCATCCCGACCGGGCAGCGAAACGGGCCTACATTCAGCAAGCGCTCGATGGCGCAACAGGCCCCATCGTGGCAGCGACGGATTACATGAAAGTGGTGGCGGATCAGATTGCGCCTTGGCTGCCGGGCCGCATGGAAACGCTGGGGACCGATGGCTTCGGCCGCAGCGACAACCGCGAATATTTGCGCCGGCATTTCGAGGTCAACGCGGAATCGATAGCGGCGGCCGCGCTCTCCCGCCTGGCGCGCGACGGTCAATTCCCGGTGGACCGCGCCACCGCGGCGTTTGCGGAATTGGGCGTGAATACCGAAAAGGGGGACCCCGCGCGGGCGTGATAAGGATTGCGATGAGTACTCCGACCAAGCTGATCAGCTACGAAGATTCGTTGCTGATGCCCGAGAACAAGCTCGAGGAGATCGTTCACGGTGAGAGTAGGATCATGCCATCCTCAACTTGGGAACACGTGCACCTGAGCGAAGTATTGGCTGAATCGCTGCGGGAGCAGCTACCTGCGGGCCTTTACTATGTGACTAGCTCGGGCGCAGGATTAGGCATCGAGCGCGACCCGCTGACCTATCGCATCCCGGACTTGCTGGTGTTCCGGAAAGAGGCTGTCCGCCAGGGCCGTATCCGCTCTGGCAAAAGAGACCCTTACATCTGGGCAGTGCCCGAACTTCTCGTGGAATGCCTGTCGCCATCCAACCGCAAGGGTTCGATCATGGAACTCCTCGCAGATTACGAAAGGATTGGCGTGCCCGAGGCGTGGCTGCTCGATCCGGAACAGCCCCGGTTCACGTCCTATTTCTACGATTCCGGCGCACTGCGGGAGCATCAGCAGTTAAGCCGCGGCATTGTGAGTCCCCGATTCTTGCCCGGCGTCAGTGTGGACCTGGCCGACCTGTGGGCGGCCTTCGAAGAGGAATGAAGGTGACGCGATGAGCACGCCGACCAAGCTGATCAGTTACGAGGATTCCCTCTTCCTGCCTGAGAACAGGTTTGAAGAAATCATTCGTGGTGAGAGTAGAATTATGCCGCCTGCGACAATGAATCATGGTTTCGTGATTCGCGCGCTCTCCATGATTCTCGGGAGACAGCTAGATGAGACCGAATACTACATCATGAGCGAAGGAACCGGGCTCGTTATCGAACGCGACCCGCTGACCTATCGCGTTCCTGACTTGGCGGTCTTTCGAGTGGAAGCCTTGAGCGATGCTCTGCAGGGCGTTTCGCCACTTCCTTACATTTGGGCGGTTCCCGACTTGGTGGTGGAATGCCTATCCCCATCGAATCGCCGGGGCCTGATTCGGGAACTGCTGGCAAACTACGCGCAAATCGCCGTGCCCGAAGTCTGGTTGCTCGAGCCACAGCCGCCGCGGTTTACGTCGTATTATTACGAATCCGGCGCGCTGCGGGAGCATCAAAGCGCGGCCCGCGCGATCGTCACTCCGCGCCTGCTCCCAGGCGTGACCGTGGATCTTTCCGATTTGTGGACCGCGTTCGAGCACGGGCCATTCGGAGTGAAGCGATAGTCATTTTATCCACGATCTGACCCACTGTAACCGGACAGCCCATCCCACAACCGGACATCCGCCTGCGCGATAAAGCACGTTTTGTAGCCCGGATTCAGCCTCGGAACTGCAATTGCAAACGTAGGTCCGTGATCACCCTGCTGAAGGACATCCGCTATGCAGCGCGCACACTGCGCAGGAGCCCCGGATTCGCCGCCACGGCCGTGCTGACGCTGGCGCTCGGCATCGGCGCCAATACCGCCATTTTCAGCGTGGTGAATGCCACCCTGCTGCGCCCCCTGCCGTTCGATCATCCGGAGCGCATCGTGGTGATCCAGAACCAATACAAAGCACTCGGCCTGGATGCGGTCAGCGCTTCGGTAGCTGACTATATCGACTACCGCAAGCAAAAGCAGCTCTTTACCGAGGTGGCGGCGGTGACCGAAGAGAATTTCAACCTTACGGGCGGGGACCGTCCGGAGCGTCTGAACTGCGGCGTGACCACCGCGGGATTGTTTCCGCTGCTGGGCGTCAAGCCGCTTCGCGGGCGGATTTTCACCTATGACGAAGATCAGCCGGGCCAGAACAATGTCGTGCTGCTGACGCAAGGTCTCTGGAAGCGCCGCTTCGGCAGCGACCCCGGTGTGATTGGCCGCACCATCCGTCTGAACGGCAAGCCCTACACGGTGGTGGGAGTGGTTCCGCCCATCCTGCAATGGTTCGCGCCTCTGGATGCCTGGATTCCCTCCGGCTTCACATCAAAGGATGCGGACTCGGCGCTCCGCGACCATCAGTTTCTATTTGTGCTGGCGCGCACCCAGCCGGGCATTTCCCTCGAGCGTGCGCGCACCGGCATGCACGTCTTCGCGCGTGAGCTGGCGCTGAAATTTCCGCAATTCTATCCGCCGAGCGTCGGCTGGGGCATCCGGGTGGATTCCCTCAACGAAATCCTGCTCGGCGATGTGCGCGGCGCGTTGATCGTAGTGCTGGCCGCGGTCGGCTTCGTCCTCCTCATCGCCTGCGCGAATGTCGCCAACCTGCTCCTGGCGCGCGCGTCGGCCCGCATGCGCGAGTTGTCGATTCGCACCGCACTGGGCGCCGGCCGCTGGCGCATCGCCCGCCAACTGATGACAGAAAGCATGCTGCTCGGGCTGTTGGGCGGTGTCGCCGGCGTGCTGCTCGGCATGTGGGGCGTCGCGCTGCTGGTCAACGGCGGTCCCCAGCAGTTACCGCGCTTGGATGAAGTCGCCATAGATGGCCGGGTGCTCGCCTTCACTGCAGCGATCTCGCTGCTGACGGGCCTGCTATTCGGTCTGGCGCCCGTGATGCAAGTGGCTTTCGGCAACCTGCACGATCTGCTGAAACAGGGCGCGCGCGGCGCTTCCGGCAGCCTAAGCCGCCATAAGACTCGCAGCGCGCTGGTAGTGGCGGAAGTGGGGCTGTCACTGGTGTTGCTGATCTGCGCCGGACTCCTGTTGCGGAGCTTCGCCCGGCTGGAGCGCGTCGATCCCGGATTCCGCGCCCAGAAAGTACTGACGTTCGGCGTTGCCCTGCCGCCCGGCAGATATGATAGCCAGGCGCACACGTCCGCCTTCTTCCACGCACTGCTGGAGAGGGTGTCGGCGTTGCCCGGCGCTGAATCCGCGGGCGCCGTCAATGTGCTGCCCTTCAGCGGCAGTAACACCTCGGGCGGCTTCGCTATCGAAGGCCGCGTCATCGCGCGGGGAGGGGTGTACCCGCATGCGGACCAGCGCGAGGTCAGTCCGGGCTACTTCGCCGCCATGGATATTCCGTTGCGCCGCGGACGCCTGTTCACGGATGCCGATCGCCAAGGCGCGCTGCCGGTGGTTTTGATTGATGATGCCTTGGCGCAGCAGTATTGGAAGGGGCAGGATCCCATCGGCCAACATCTCCGCACCCTCGATGACCGTCCTTGGGCCACGGTGGTGGGCATCGTCGGGCACGTCACCCACAGTGCGCTGGACACGCCCACGCGCAAGGCCACGCTCTACTGGTCCTATTTGCAGCAGCCTGTCCAATCACTGCAGTTCGTGGTGCACACATCGGGGAATCCGCTGTCGCTCAGCAGCGCGGCGCGGCGGGAAGTCGCCTCGCTGGATAAGGATGTACCGATCTTCGACGTCAAGACCATGGACGCGCGCGTGGCGGCGTCGCTCGCCAATCGCCGCTTCGCCGCCTATCTGCTGGCGGCGTTTGCGGGCATCGCCGTGCTGCTGGCCGCGGTCGGGCTGTACGGCGTGATGGCCCAGAGCGTCCTGCAGCGCAGCCGTGAGATCGGAGTCCGCATGGCGCTGGGCGCGCAAGGCGGCGACGTGCTCTCACTCGTGCTGCGTCAAGGCGCAGTCCTGATCGCCGGCGGGCTGGCTTTGGGGACGCTGGCGGCATTCTCGCTGACCTGGCTCATGAAGTCCCTCCTTTACGGTGTTGCGCCTACGGACCCGCTCACTTTCGTCAGTGTGGCGGTGCTGCTGGCCGCGGTTGCGCTCCTGGCTACCTACTTGCCCGCCCGTCGCGCCACCCGCCTGGATCCGGTGAATACGCTGCGCTACGAGTGAGGCTCTATTGGAACCGCAGCAGCCAGATGGCAATCAGGTTCCACGTGATGACGGCCGCGAACCAGTAATTCAGAAATAAGATTATCCGTTTCCGGTGCAGGAAGATTGCGAAAGCTGCCAGGCCGGCTGCAATGATCTTCGATAGAATCAAACCGTAAATCGGACCGGTACTGAGTAGCCGGCCGATAAAGCTGCTCCCCTCCTCAGCTCCCATACGCAGGCCTATCAGCGTGGTAATGACATCCAGAGCCTGCAAACAAAGAAAGAGCCCGATGGATGGCTCGGGAAATAGCCGCCGTACTCCGGCTTGCGCGTGGTTTTCTACCATCTCTCGATTATCTACGCGACAGACAATCTCCTCCAGTCGTCTTTAGTTAGTTTCTGTCGCAAGTTTATGTCAAATAGCAGGGACCGCTTGCTGACGCGCACGGCTCGGTACCGCTGCGCTGATTGCATGGAACTTGTCACTGAGCCGCGACCGTCAGGGAGCGGTCTATTTCCAAAAACCGGAGTTGCGACAGAAACTAGTTAGCGCGCCTACTGGTTAATGGTCAGTGCGTCCGATCACTTGGTTCTACGCTCTCTACGGCCGCTTGCCCGCAATCTGAGTAGAAAGCGACAAAGTATCGATATTCCAATAAGCGTTAGGGCGAATCAGCGCGGGCTTTACATTATGTACGGACGGCGCTACGGCGATCAGCGAGTCTTTGTTGATCAAATACAGGAACGGCATCTGTTCCCATGCAATCTCTTGCACCCGGTCGAAGTCCCGCTTGCGCTTCGCTGTCTCGGTCTGTGAAGCCTGCGACTGCATCAGCCGGTCAATCTCCGCTTCCCAAGGTGTCGCCGGAGTCTTCTGGTTCGGATTCCACTGATGATTGCTCGCGGAGCTCAGCCAAACGTTCATCTGCGGGTTGGGATCCAGATCCACGTTGGTCATTCCCAGCAGACAGGCTTCGTATGCGTAGGTTTTCGTAAGCCGCTCGATCAGGGATCCGAAATCCAGCGTGACCACGTTGAGCCGCACGCCGATAGCCGCCAAATCCTGTTGAATCATGGCCGCCATCCGCTCGCGGGCGACGTTGCCGGCGTTGGTGATCACCGAGAATTCGACCCGGTTTCCCTGGCGGTCGCGTAGCTCTGTGCCTTTCAATTGAAACCCTTCCGCGCTCAGCTTTCGGACGGCATCAATGCGGTCGAACGGAACCGGGTGTAAGTTCGCGTTATACCAGTAGCGATTGGCCGGCGAGACTGGACCGACCGCGGGAGTGGCATGGCCGTGATAAACCACGCGGCAAAGATCCTGGCGATTGATCGCCTCCAGAATAGCGCGACGAAATACCGTAGACCGGAACCACGCCTTCTGGTATTCCGGCATGGGTGCGGCCGGCGCCTGGTTAAACCACATCAACTCAGACTCCAGCGACGGTCCTATATCGGTGACCTCGGATGGCAGGTCGTGCGCCAGTTTCTCAAAATTGTCCGGCGCAAGGTCGTTGATCAAATGCAGTTCGCCGCGTGTGAATCGTACCATTTCCATGGCGCGGTTCTGTTGTACATAGAGACGTACTGCATCCAGGTAGGGAAGCGCCCGACCTTGTGCATCGTGCTTCCAATAGTGCGGATTCCGCTTTAACAGCAGTTCAGCGCCGGGCTTGTATTCAGCCATATAGAATGGCCCTAGCACCGGGGACTCCTTCTTGGGAGACTTTGCCGAAACGATAGCCACCTGATCGAAGAGACGTTCGAGCCTCGCTACGGCCGCCGGAAAAGTGATCGTCAGACTGTCTGGCGAAGTAACCGTAATCACCGGCATCCCCGGGCCTGACCGGAAGGAATCGCCCATCGGCGAATGCAATTGCGGGTCCATGACTAAGCGCATGGTCTCCGCGACGTCTGCGGCGGTGAATGGCGTGCCGTCCGAGAACAGTACACCATGCCTGAGTTCGAGCGTAATCCGCCGGCCGCTGCGGTCTATCTTCCAGGAGGTAGCTAGCTCTGGTTCCAGCTCTTGTGTCGACCGGTTGACCCGTATCAGCACACCGCCTGTAAGATAGCGGACGACTTCTGACGGCGCATCTTCCACTAACAGTGGATTGAAAGTCTTCGGTTCGCCTTGCAGGCAGAATCGGAGCTCGCCGCCGAACTGGCCGTGCGCGGCGGGCAGTAAGATGAAACTGATGATCGCCGGCAGTGTCAAGCGTAGCCTCATGTTCGAGTCCTTTCTCTTGGCTGATTACGCGGTCGCCGCGGTTTCCACTGTATGTGGAAACTGCACGATCCGGTGCCGCCTGTTCGTCTGTTTGGCCTTGTACATTCGTTTGTCTGCTTCCGCCAGGAGTTCTTCGGCGTCTGACCCGTCCTCCGGATAGCATGCTTCGCCCAGACTCATCGAAACACTGACTTGTGACGTCCCACCCGCCTCAATGGAAATCTGGCGTAATTCCGCAATACGTCCCTGAATCGATTCGCGGTCGCTTCCCGGCATAAGTAGTACGAATTCGTCGCCTCCCATCCGGGCCACATAGTCGTACTCGCGGCAGGATTCCCGCAAGATATCCGCCATCTGTCGCAGCGCCTTGTTACCCTCCAGGTGGCCGAAGCGGTCGTTGACTTGCTTGAAACCATCCAAATCGCACACCACCACGCACAGAGTCTCATGATTGCGCTTGCAGCGCGCCAGTTCGCTGTCAAGCCGCAAGAACAACGACCGGGCGTTCGGAAGCCCCGAAAGGTAATCCGTAGTCGCGGAGTCCTTCACCTGGCGGAAAATGAGCGCATTTTCGACCGCCAGAGATACCTTGCCGCTGATGGCCAGCAGGATCCGCAGGTGGTCTCGTGAGAATGCGTCGGCGTCCGCCCGGTACAGTGTCATCACTCCTAGCGCCCCATTCAGCCCTTCCAGTGGCACCGCCAGCGCCGATCGCAGAGTGCTGAACTTTCGCGGGTCGCCAAGGTACCCTGACTCGACCGATGGGTTCCCGTTCACGATCGGTTTCCGGTTTTCCGCTACCCACCCGGAGAGACCTTCGCCGATAGGTATCTCCAACGAAGAGAATAACCGGAACTTCTCGCCGTTTACATACTGCGGAACCAACTTATCTCCGTGGCAAACATAGATGGCAATGGCATTGTAAGGTACAATTTTACGCAGCCGGGCGGCCACCACCGAAAGGGTTTCATCCAAGCTCAGTGAATTACCCAAGTCTTGCACTAATTCGTAGAGCAACTGCACTTCCTGGCGTGCCGCCGCGATAGAGCACAGGAAGTCGTACTGGCTGTCCGCTACCGGCTTCGGCTGAGATCGCTCAAAACCAGCGGCGGGTGCGGATCCGCGTTCCACCTTGATATCGCTGTATGACTTGGCGGGTGGCATCGCCGCCGCCTGGGCCTTACGTTCCAACTCGATGTAGTGCCGCGCAACGATCGCCACCACCGCCGGATCGAAACTCGTGCCGGCCTGCGCCGCCACTTCGCTCATGGCTTGTTCCAGCGGCAACGCCCGGCGGTACTGCCGCTCCGAAGCCAACGCGTCCAGGCAGTCCACTACTGCCAGAATACGAGCGCCTGCTGGAATTTCGGTGCCCGTGAGTCCGTCAGGATACCCGGTTCCATCCCATTTTTCGTGATGCGACCGGACAATGGGCGCCACCGGGTACGGAAACGATACGCGCTCCAGAATCTCCGCTCCAACCAGCGGGTGGATCTTCATCTTCTCGAATTCTTCCGGTGTCAGCCGGCCGGGCTTGGATATAATGTGTTCGGGCACCGCCAGTTTCCCGATATCATGCAGGACTGACGCCGCGCGCAGCGCTTCCAGTTCCGCTTCCGGCAATCCCATCTCCGTGCCCACTGCGACCGCGTAGGTGCGCACTCGCCGAAGGTGCTCGTAGGTCGTGTGGTCCTTGGCTTCAATGGCCATCGCCAGCGCCTCGATCGTTCTCAAATGCAGTGCTGCGATCTGTTCAACATGGCGCTTCTCATCGTCCAGCCGCCCAAGATACAGCTGGTACGAGCGATGCATCAGATAGATCACGGGCAACAGCACGATCGAGCCGTGCCAGTGTAACTGTTGGGCAACCAGGCTGATGACCCATGCTATCGAAGCACCCACTAGATAGAACGGAAATGACCAGAAATAGCAGCTATGCCAGGTTTGACCGAATCGCTTGTTCTCGGAGAAAGAAATCGCCGCCGCTATGGGTATCGTATTGAGGGGGAAATATACTAGTGCCGTAACAATGAGTAGCAGAGGGCCGCCATGTTCGAGGCGGTAAGTGGCGATTTTATGGTAAAAAGAATACGTCAGAACAATGGCCATCCCCGTGCTTGCGGCGCTGAATATCACTTGGATAGCCTGCGGCCGTTGCTTGGGTTTCCAATAACATTGCACAAGAGTGCCTGCCAAGCCTATGACCAGTGTCTCGGACAAGCTCAGGTCCGCGATACCGACAAAGATGAACAAAAAACAAACCGACATGGTTCCATGGATGCCCGGAAGATTCACCTTCATCCGGCCGGCCAGTCCTGCGAGGAATAGGTAAAAGCCAAATCTTAGTAAGTCCGCGGACTCCCAGTGGAACACGGTCGTCGCCATCACCCACAGGCCGGCGAAGCTGAACAGCCCAACGTATAGTTTGGTCTTGAGATTCATAGTCAGGCCGTCAGACATTCCATGGGGCTATCTAAGGACTCTTTGTACACTCGCAATCTTCTTAACAGTGTGCGGCGCGAGATTCCCAGCAGCCGCGCGGCCAGATCCTGCCGGCCCCCGGACTTCGCCAGGGCTTCCATAATGGTCTCGTGCTCCACGTTCCCTAGCCGCCGTTTCAACGCCGGGTTTCCGGATACGTCGGGCGTGCGCGGTTTCATTGGAAGGTCCGCGGCCGAAATCTCCCAGCTTTCGGTCAACACTGCGGCGCGCGTCATTGCGTTTCGTAATTCCCGGACGTTGCCCGGCCAATCATGATCCTCCAACGCAGCCAGCGCATCCTCCGTTAAGTCCAGCCGCGGGTCTACCTCGCGCAGGAAGTGATAGGCCAATGGCCCAATGTCCTCCCGGCGCTCACGTAGCGGCGGCACTTCGATATTCACTTGATTCAATCGATGATAGAGATCTCCACGGAAGGCGCCCGACGTGGCGGCCGATTCCAGGCTTTTGTTGGTCGCGGCCAGTATGCGAACGTTCACCGAAACCTTGCGTGTGCCTCCCAGACGGTAGTAAGGCGCACCGTCCAACACCCGCAGCAGCTTGACTTGCATCTTGGCATCCAGCTCGCCTACCTCGTCCAAGAAAAGCGTACCCATGTGCGCCATCTCAAACAGACCGGGTTTCTGCGTATCGGCCCCGCTGAACGCGCCTTTCTCGTAGCCGAAAAGCTCACTCTCGACCAGGTGGTCCGGGAACGCGCCGCAGTTAACGTCCACCCAGGACTTTTCGCAACGCAGCGAGAAGTGATGTAATGCCTTGGCTACTACTTCCTTTCCGGATCCGCTTTCGCCGGTGATAAGAACCGTGGCTTCGGTACGAGCGGCCTTTTCCACTAGTCGAAACACATCCCGCATGCGTGGGCTTTCCACGATCACGTCTCCAAGCACGCTGCCCGCCACACGTGCGCGAGCTGTTCTCAAACCGTCCTGGTAGTACCTGGCGTTACCTGCCGGGTTCTCCTGGTCCCGGCCGCGCTCCTCAGTTACGGTTTGGAGCTTCACTGGCATAACCATACAGGCAATTTACGCCTTTGCCGTCATTTATACAAGCTATCCGGAAGAGAAAAGTACTTACGGTACTAACAAATGCCGGGTTGATGGCAGTGCGCTGTTATCTTTCAGCGATAACTTTCGACAAGGTCAGTGATAGGTCGAAGTTAGTTTACCCGTAGAAACCGTGCAACCTTCGGATTCGACCGGTTCCATTGCGGCGGCTCCGGGGCGTCGGCAAGCATGATGGTCCCCAGCGCAATCATGCGGTCGACCTTGGCCAGATTGCCGTAGTCGATCTTCTGCCAGATATCTCCCACCGCGTGATAGTCCGGGAAACCGAAAGCCACCACGATCGTATGCGCGGGGATTCCATGCTCGGCAAAGGCCAGGTTGTCGCTGAGGCCGAAGTATTGATCGCCATGCGGCGCCTTATACACATTGACGCCAGTCAGCCTGCCTGCCTCCTGCAAAGTACGCGGCACATTGGTATAGTCGAAGCCCGTCAGGCTCGCATTGGAGACTTCCCGGCCTTCCGTCGCGTCCGTGCGCCCCAGTTGCTCCAAATTCAGGTCGGCCACGGTCGCTTTGAGTGGAAACACCGGGTGATCTGCATAGTAGCGCGATCCGAGACCGCCTTCCTCCTCGCCGAAAAACGTCATGAACAGGATGCTGCGTTTCCGATGGTCCCGCAGCGCCGCCAGCGCACGGCCGATCTCGATCACCGACACCGTGCCGCTGCCGTCGTCGTTCGCTCCGTGAAATATCCGCTCCGGACTTTCCATGCCCAGGTGATCGTAATGCGCCGTCAGCAGCACGTATTGGCCGCGCAACGCCGGATCGGAACCGCGCAGCAATCCAAGCACGTTGCGAACCTTGATAGGGTTCCACACGGGCGTTGGCATTTTGATGGACACGGTGAGCGTTGTCTCACCGCTCTTCGCCGCGTGCAGGACTTTCACGGCTGCCGCGGCGCGCACAACCAGCCGCGCCGTGCCGCCGAATGTGGCCTGCTCCTGCTCCACGTCGGCGGCTGGTGCGTGCATCTCATTTCCCGTTTCGTCCACAATCAGGAATGCCGCTGGCCGCAAGGCCGCCGCGGCTTTGGCTATGGCCCGCACCTCCGCGTGCGAGCCCGCTTCCAAGGCCAGCACGTCGCCCGTCAGGCCATGCGCCGGCAGATCGGCGACTCTCCGCGCTTTGTAAACGGGCACGCCAGAAATATCGACTGCCTGCCTGCTGACCACCGCCACCTGGTCTTGCGCGACTGCCCATACATGCTCGCCCTTCTGCAGCCGCATCTCGAAGCCTTCGCCGGGACGCTCCGCCCGTACCATACTCTCCGTTTGAAAATAGCCGTCGTCACCCGCGGGCTCCAGCGCTGCGCAGCGAAATTGTGCGGCAATGTACTCTGCTGCGATATCCAGCCCGCGCGAGGGAGTGCCGCGGCCTTCCAAAAGGTCCGACGCCAGAAAAGACAGGTGGCCGCGTAGCGCGTCGGGCGAGATGCTCGCAAGTGCGCGGTCCACCTCCGGGGTGGGGGCAAACGTCGGCGGCGCGCCCGCCAGTACCAGCGCCAGGCAGCAAAATGTAACAATCCGTCTTAAGTACGTTTTCTCTCCTTTGTGTAAGATGTAAGCCCCAGCAGCCGGATTCCGCATTTCGGTAGTTTGTTAAACTAGGTTAGCTCGTATATGGTACCTGACACTCTAGCTCAAGCTCGCGAAGAGACCGACCGCCTCTTCGATATCGTGCATCCCGATGCGCTCTACGAGCGGCCCATTCCGGAGCGGCATCGGATCATCTTCTACCTCGGGCATCTGGAAGCGTTCGATTGGAACCTGCTCGCGCCCGCGCTTGGTCTGCCTGCCTTTCAAGAGGAGTTCGACCAGTTGTTTTCCTTCGGCATCGATCCTGGCGCGGATAATCTGCCGCAGGACCAACCTGCCGATTGGCCGGGTGTGGAAGAAGTCCGTGCATACAACGCGCGTGTCCGCGGCCGGCTCGATGCCGTGTTCGCCGACGCGCCTGACCAACTGCGGCACGTAGCCATCGAGCATCGCCTGATGCACGCGGAAACCTTCGCTTACATCCTGCACAACCTGCCATTCGAACACAAATCGCAGCCGGCGTTTCCCGTCGCGCCGTCGGGTCCGCCGCCCGAATCCCGAATGATCGAGGTCCCCGCGGGTCCGGCAACACTGGGCCTGAAGCGCGGTGATGCCTTCGGATGGGATAACGAATTCGACGAGCATACTGTCCCGGTACCGGCCTTCGCTGTCTCCCAGTATAAGGTGACGAATGGCGAGTACCTCGATTTCGTAAATGCAGGCGCCGCCGCACCGCATTTCTGGACTTGTCATGAAGGCCGCTGGTTCTATCACGGCATGTTTGCGGATATTCCCCTGCCGCTCGATTGGCCCGTCTACACCACCTTCGAGCAGGCGCGAGCTTACGCAGCCTGGAAAGGCAAAACTCTGCTGACCGAGGAACAATTCCATCGCGCCGCTTACGGGGGGGGGGCCATTGATCTTTCGGGTGAGAACGTCGATTTTCGAAACTGGGATCCAGTGCCGGTCACCGCGTCGAGCCCCAACAGTGTTGGTGTCTCGCAACTGACCGGCAACGGCTGGGAATGGACCTCCACTCCATTCGCGCCATTCGACGGCTTCGAGCCCTTCTCCTTTTATCCCGGCTACTCCGCCAACTTCTTCGATGGCTTGCATTACGTGCTGAAGGGCGGCTCGCCGCGCACCGCCGCCTGCATGTTGCGCCCGTCGTTCCGCAACTGGTTCCGTCCGGCGTATCCCTATATCTACGCCACCTTCCGGCTGGCCGAGGATTGAATATGTTTGCCCGCGACGTCCGCGAGGGCTTGAGCCAGCCCGGACAGAAAACGCTGCCCTGCCAGTACCTCTACGATGACGTGGGTAGCGCCCTTTTCGAAGCCATCACCCTGCTGCCCGAATACGGATTGACCCGCGCGGATGCCCGCCTGATCCGCCGCCTCTCGCTGGAATTGCCATCGTATCTCCCCCCCCCCGTTGCCGTCGCTGAGTTAGGCAGCGGCACCGGTTCCAAAACGCGCGCCATCCTGGAATCACTGGCGCAACGCGGACCCGTGACGTATTATCCGATCGATGTCTCCTGCTCTGCGCTGGCGCATTGCGCACAGGAACTGGCGGCTTTCAATGTCACTCCCATCGAAGCGTCCTATCTCGATGGCCTCCATGAAGTGTGTAGCCGCCGCGACGGCCAAACCGTGTTGGTGCTCTTCCTGGGCAGCACCATCGGCAACTTCGAGCGCTCCGCCGCGCAGGAATTTCTGTGCGAAGTCCGCGCGAGCCTGATCCCGGGCGACGCGCTATTACTGGGTGCCGATCTCATCAAGCCCGCGCCGTGCATGATCCAGGCCTACGACGATCCGGCGGGCGTCACGGCAGCTTTCAATCTGAACCTGCTGGCGCGCATCAATCGCGAGCTCGACGCCAATTTCGTGCTCCGCAACTTTGCCCACGAAGCCCGCTACAACGAGCGCCACGGCCGCATCGAAATGCACCTGCGCGCCAAGAAGGCGATGAAGGTCTGCATCGGCGCCGCACGGTTTTCCGTCGATCTGCGCCAGGACGAAACCATTCACACCGAATCCTGCCACAAGTTCCACGCCGAACAGGTGCGCGATATGGCGGACGCGGCGGGCTTCGAGTGCACCGCCCAATGGATCGACGAAGAGTGGCCCTTCGCCGAGAGTCTGCTCGTCAGGTGAGCGCGGTCGTTGAGTTCCGCGAAGCTTCCTATCGCATTGGCTCGCGCGAGATTCTGCGCCGCCTCTCGCTTTCCGTCGAAGCCGGTGAAACGCTGGTCCTGCTGGGCCGCAGCGGTTCCGGCAAAACCACCGCGCTCAAAATGGTGAACGGCCTGCTCTTCCCTTCGGCCGGCGAAGTGCTCGTCGACGGCAAGTCCACCGCGCGCTGGGATCCGGTGCTGCTGAAGCGCCACATCGGCTATGTCATCCAGGACATCGGACTGTTTCCGCACTTCACCGTGGCGCAGAATGTCGGCATCGTGCCGCGTCTCGAAGGATGGGACGCGCCCCGCATTCACGAACGCGTGCACGCGCTCCTCCGCCAGGTGGGCCTCGAGCCGGAGCAGTTCGCCGCCCGCTATCCTCGCCAGCTTTCCGGAGGCCAGCGGCAGCGCGTGGGCGTGGCGCGCGCGCTCGCAGCCGATCCGTCCGTGCTGCTGTTTGACGAGCCTTTCGGCGCTGTCGATCCCGTCACGCGTCTTGAGTTGTAGAAGCAGTTTCTGGCGCTGCGCCGTGAGGTCGGCAAGACCGCTATCTTCGTCACGCATGACGTGCGCGAAGCATTGATGCTGGCCACCCGGATCGCGCTGCTGCGCGATGGCGCGCTCGAATTGCTCGCCACGCCGC
>Ga0073928_10004825_pt1 | contig 19460 bp, 13 predicted proteins | sample PaiPotPPA55metaG_FD_76969 | JGI IMG/M metagenome (GOLD analysis project Ga0073928, IMG submission 76969) | Iron sulfur acid spring bacterial and archeal communities from Banff, Canada, to study Microbial Dark Matter (Phase II) - Paint Pots PPA... ...
CAGACCGCGCTCGATTCACTGCATCGATCTGCCTTTTTGTTTCGACACCACGGACCGCTCCGAAAATCTAACCGGTGGCGGCCCCGGGCCACGAGTGCTCGCCGCCAACGTCAGCGAAGCATGGATTCACTTCGCGCGCAGCGGCAACCCCAATCACAACGGCATCCCCCACTGGCCGGCTTTCTCGGCCGAGAGTTGCCCCACAATGGTTTTCGACACCGAATGCAAATTGCAGAACGACCCTGATAAGAATGAAAGGCAGGCTCTGGAAATGACTCCTCCTTTCTTGGAACTAACAAATTGAACCCAAGCTACCAGGCACAGATCGGATGCTGTTTTCGGCTCGCTTGTTTTTGATGCGAGAAGGCCAGGTTCCGCCTCTCGCCACGGTATCTTGTCCTAGATTTAATACTCCAAGGCAAGCGATTGTTCAATAGAAACATCCGGGACTTTTGACTTGACAGCCTCCACGGGAAAGATTATTGTCTCTTGCGGTATCGCATCAAACAATCGATTGCCTAAATACGATAATGCCAACAGTTACAAAGGGCGCCGGACGTCTTAAGGATGTTGAGAGGGACGGCAATGCGGCCGTCTCCTCGGACCTCAGACAGCTCCAAACGATTCGACGCTCGCAAATCTCGGTTAAGCATTTCATCTTCTGCAATACTGGACGGTGGACTTGTTCCCAAGAACTCGCCGCGAATTCCTGCAGTTTTCTGCTTCCACGGCTGCCGTCGCCACGCTGGTAAGGAGTTCCTCCTTATGGGGTGACGCTCTCGCGTCTCCCCGTCCAGTAAAGGCCTGGCTCACTTCGGACACCCAGAAGTTTGCTCTCATCGAAGGCCCTAAATGGATCGCCGAGAATTTCTGAAATCTGCGGCTTCGTGTCTGGGCGCGCTGGGTTTTGCCAAAGGCTCCTGGGCAACGGTTTCCGGTGGCGAGGCCGGTACCTCAAAGCTTGCTTCAGCTGGAGCCCACGGAATCTACCTGAATCAGATCGGATTCTGGCCGGAGAGCCCCAAACTCGCCACGATTACCGCCAACGCCAACTCCTTCCTGGTCCGATCCTTGAGAGATAATTCGGTTGCCTTTCGTTCTAGGTTGAGTGCGCAACGCCAGGATGCCGCCTCCGGAGATACCGTGCGTTTCGCTGACCTCTCGTCTGTTAAAACGCCTGGCGAGTATCTTTTAGAACTCGATACCGGAGTACGCGGCGACTCATTTGCCATCCGCAAAGACACGTATGACAAGGTCCTTTTCCTGACCATGCGTTCTTTCTATGGGCAGCGATGCGGCTGCAGTGTCGACCTTGGCGGAGGATACGCGCATCCCAAGTGCCACCTGGATGCGGCTTTCCATCCGTCTTCCGGGAAAACAGGCCTGTGCGACATTCATGGCGGCTGGCACGATGCCGGAGACTACAGCCGATTTATGATCAACACCGCCATCACCACCGGGACGCTGTTATGGGCATGGGAGCTGTATGGCGCGTCCCTGCACGATTTTGCTTTGCAGATTCCCGAATCCGGCGGCAAGGTGCCAGACTTCCTCGCCGAGATCCAGTGGAACCTGCAGTGGATGTTAGCACTGCAAGATACTGATGGCGGAGCGTGGCAAAAACAGTCACGCGACGATTATTGCTCATTCATCATGCCGCAGGATGAGCTCGGCCCCAACTATATTATTGGCACCGGATCCGCGCCTTATAAGAGCACCTGCGCCACCGCAGACCTGGCTGCTGTAATGGCGATCTCCGCACGGTGCTACAGTTCCTATGATCCGGCATTTTCCCAGCAGTGCCTGAAGGCCGCCCATGCGGCATGGAACTGGTGCCAGAGCAATCCCAACGTCTTTTTCAAGAATCCTGCCGACATCCATACTGCTGAATTTGGAGATACCGACTGCCACGACGAGCTTCTATGGGCAGCGGCGGAGTTATGGCGTACCACCGGAGATGCGGCTTTCCATCAAGCTTTCATAAAGATGTTGCCGCAGCCGCTGTCTGAAATACGGATCGATGTACCTTCACCTATGCAAGTTGGCTGTTTTGGATATTGGAGCTATGCGTTGGCCGGCAGAAAAGGTTCGCATGCGGCGATGGCAGCGATCCAGCAAGCTACCCTGAAGATGGCGAGAGAGTTCGTCCATCAAGGCTCAAGAAATGGCTACGGGAACTCGCTGGCGCTGGAAGATTATGCCGGAGGCTCGAATTCCATAGTTGCAAACCATTCTTTAGTGCTTCTTATCGCTAATCAGTTCGAGCCAGATAGCTCGCACCTCAATTGCGTGCTGAACAATCTGCATTATCTGTTGGGCCGAAACTGTCTCGGCATCTCATGGGTGACGCAGGCGGGGTCGCGCCCCGTCCAGCATCCGCATCATCGGCCCAGCGTCGCTGACAAGATCGTCGCTCCCTGGCCGGGTTTGCTGTCGAATGGACCAAACGCCAACCCATCGGATCCGATTACCAAGGCATTGCCTCAGCAGGCACCTATGCGTATGTACGTCGACGACGAACGCGCCTGGTCCAGCAATGAACCGGTCATCACCTGCAATGCCCCGCTAGTGTTTCTTCTCTCTGCTCTGCATGCAACACAGTAAAGCGCCAGACGAGTTGCTTTGGGACACAGGGAATCAAGCCTGCCCGGGGTTGCCCCGCGGGTATCGATTCGCCGTCGTGACGGCGAGGCTAGTCTTATTCAGCCTCTTTGAAAGTGTAGAACCGATCCGCGGCCAGATTGGAGCGGACTTCCATTTTTCCGTCCGGCCAAAGGATCTCAACTCTATCGACGTGGTCCTTGCTGCCGAGACCAAAATGGATGCGGAGATCATTCTGAGAAAGATAACTTCCACCGCTGAGCACCTCACCGGTCTGGACTAAATCCCCGGCGATAGCTTTCACCCGGGCATTGAGGGCAAGCCGGTTGCACTTGGTCCCCTCCAGTGCAAAGCTGATCCAGTGGTTTGCGGGACCACCTTGCGGTTGGAGAATCATGGGCCCACCTTTTAGATTTTCTATAACAATTTCAAGACGACCATCATTAAATAAGTCACCCACTGCCACTCCCCGGCTGACTTGTGGAGTCTGGATGGCCGGGCCGACAAGAGTACTGACGTTCTTGAATGTGCCGTCGTGCTGGTTCAAGAACAGCAGTCCAGGCTCGCGGTACTTGGCAGTCATATCGAGGCTGTCCACTTGTGGGTAAACATGGCCGTTCACCAACAACAAGTCGGGCCAGCCATCGTTATCGAAGTCGAAGAAGGCATCACCCCAGCCCACGTAGGGCACAGTTGCCTGGGCGATACCTGAAGCGTAAGAAACATCGGAAAAACTCATCTTCCCGTCATTCCGGAATAATGCCGTATATTCGTCGTTGAAATGCGTAATCGCGAGAGAGAAGAGTCCGGTGTGCTGATAATCGCCCAGAGCAACCCCCATGTTGGCTTGCTCGGCCCCATCCTGGTTAACCGCGACACCCGCCAGATAGGCAACATCCGTAAAGTGTCCGTCGCCGTCGTTACGGTAAAGATAGTTGGGCTGTCCATCATTGGTAACAAAAAGGTCAAGACGCCCGTCGTTGTTAAAGTCTGACCACACCGCGGTAAGTCCAAAGCGATTCTGCGGGCCATCCACCCCGGCCTTTTTGGATACATCGGTAAATGTGCCGTCCCCATTGTTATGGTAAAGGTTATCTGGAGAGCCACTGAGACCCTTCGGACCGCACTGCACATCGATGCCGTGGTATTTGCACGTTTTCATGGAACCAAAGGAGGGAAGATTACCCAGGCTAAGGGCCACATAGTGCGACACAAATAAATCTGCCCAACCGTCGTTGTCGTAGTCGCCAAAAGCCGCGCCAGTGGCCCATCCTGAGTCACTGCTCAAGCCAGATTGCTTGGTGACGTCGGTGAAGGTTCCATCACCATTATTGCGATAGAGAACTACACCCCCGAAACAGCTGACCAACAAATCCGGCCAGCCGTCATTATTGTAATCGCCGACGGCCGCACCCATGGCCCAACAGGGATAACCGACCCCGGCTTTGTCGGTGACGTCGGTGAAGGTACCGTCATGATTATTGTGGTATAGCGCGCTGCGAGCCTTCTTGCCCGCAAGCGCCATCTCCACGCTTTGCGCGTTGGTGAAATAGATGTCCGGCCAGCCATCACGATCGTAATCAATCAGAGCGACCCCGCCACTCATCGACTCCACGATGTACTTCTGCTCCGGACTGGAGAGGTGATCAAATTTGATGCCGGTGGAACCGGTGATCTCCACCAATTGTGGCAACTGGGCGGAAGCCTGAGGAGTTGTTTGCTGCCCGCGGGCGAAACCAAAAGCGAACACCATCAAGGCCAAATGCATGAATGCCGTCAACTTCCTCCTATCGCGCATGGGAGGTGTCGTGGCCCGATGAGTTCATCGCGTCAAAGATTTTTTCTTCAGCGGCGGTGTAGATCTTGTCCATGGCAGGGGATCCGCTATTGGCGCACGTCCGTCTCCTCACCTTCCTGTTTAGCTGGCATGACGCGCATGTCGCGGTAAATGTCCTGAAGCTTCTCTTTCATCGCCTTGTACTTCTGGTATTCCTCCAGCTCCCGTGCGGCGTCCGCGGCGCGTCCTGCCTGCCGATACAAGGTGCTGAGCCGGAAGTGGGCCGCGGCGCTGGTGGGATCCATCTGAAGGGCGCGCTGGAGCAGCGGTTCGGCCTTTTCAGGCTGATTCATCAGCATGAGTACTTTCGCAAGACCTACGTTGGCCTCTGCGTCGTTCGGCTGGAGTTGCACCGCTCGGGAATAATGCGCGTAGCCTCCCTGCACGTCGCCCCGCCGGGAAGAGATGTCTCCCAGTCTAAACTCAGCCCTTTCGTCGAATTGGTCAACCGCCAGGGCCGCCTTGTATTCATCCTCCGCTTGTTGCTGCACGGCCGCAACTGATGAGGTGTTCAGCATCTCGGCCAATTCAAAATGGAGCCCAGGAAGCGTGGGGTCAAGCTTAAGCGCTTCGCGGTAGTTCCTGATCGCCGCCTCGTTGTCCCCATGCTTCTCCAGTTCATGCGCCATGACCTGGTGCATCCGCGCAGAGTTTGGCGCTACCAGGGACAAACTGAGCATGGCCTCGCCAGCAAGGTCGGAATGTATCCGGTAGGAAGCGTAGAGCACCTCTACATTGGTTGGATACAGGTTGCGAAGAGTCCCGACGACTGCTGCGGCCTTGTCCAGATCGCCAGCGGCAGTGTGGATTTCAATCAACTCCATACCGGCTTCTATCTGAATTTTCTCCTCCTGCAGCTTGGGGAAGGCTTTCTCCAGGTCCGCGAGAGCGCTCTGGCTGCTGCCAGTTCTCCTCTCCGCCATACCCAGGAGAGCCAACAACCTCCACAGAGTGGGCCGGAGCCTGAGCGCGGCCCGAAGCTGCGGAATCGCGGCGGGATAGTCACCCTGGAAAAACAACAGAACACCCAGATTGCCGCGAGCGTCCAGGTTATTCGGATCGAGCCCTACGAGGGCACGAAACTCGGGTATTGCCAGATCGGGGCGATGCTCTTTTAGGAATTCCTGAGCTTGACGGGCATGCGATGCGATTTCCTGGGTACGGCTGGCAGCGGATTGGGAGACACACTGGAGTGAGCCGAGAGAGAAAAAGAAGAAGATTACCCCGGGCAGACGAATGCCCCCTTTTATTTTCATCGTTTGCCAATGATACCGCACCATCTGTCAGCCGGGTTGGCAGTAAGAAAGGGCAGCGTCTAACGCTGCCCTTGCAGTCGAGAAGTCCTGCCTGGTCCTCCTTTATTAGAAGGAGAATCTGGCAGAAACCTGAACAACGCGGCCGGTAATCGTAGTGGACGTGATCCGGCCCACACTTGGATCGGACACACCTGATGAAAGGGCGGACGGATTGAGGTTGTTGCTGGGATTTTGGAAGCTTGGATGATTCAAGACGTTGACAGCATCCATCCGAAGCTGCAGTTTGCCTTGTTCCCGTCCCGGCATATTGAATGTCTTGGCCAGTGAAAAATCGACATCCGTTAGATCAGGTCCACGGAGCGAGTTTCTTTTGTTATTGCCAAAAGTATCCGGCGCCGGCGTTGCGTAAGCGAGCTGGTTGTACCATTGGTTGAGCGACTGATTGGACACATGTGGATTCCCGATCAGGTTGGGATACAAACTTCCATCCAGCGCGCCGTCGGCAGTAGCGCTGTTCATAACTACCGTGAACGGAGCTCCCGATTCGGCGATGAAGGAAGATGACGCTTCCCAACCGCCGACCAGCGCATCCCCTAGCGCCGAGTTCAGGAGTTGGTGTCCTCTCCCCACCGGTATCTTATACACTAACGACCCTTTGAACGAATTGGGCCGATCGAAATTGGAGGGCGCGTAATTGGCCGACGGAGTATAGGCGTCCTGATAGTACACGGAGCCGAACTGGTTGCCCCAGCCGGAAGTATCCATGTCATCTTTCAGCCGTGACCATGTGTAAGCGAGATCGGCAGACAGTCCATAGCCGAATGGTTTCTTAAGCAGGACCTGCGCCGATTGGTAGTTCGAAATACCAGTGTACAAGCCGGTGCGGGCGCCGCCCGAGCCGATGCCGATGCCCGCAAACTGCGGGAACGGCCTCGCGGCCTGACCACCTCCGAGCGCATTCGCAGGCACCTGGTTGACGTCGGCCTCGAAGTGCTCGTTTTCCCAGTGGCTGCCGACGTATTGCCCCTCCACGACCATATTCGCCGGCAAACGCCGCTGCACGCCAGCCGTCCACTGCCAGCCGTTCATAATGGGGAGATTATAGGGGGTATAGGGTATAAACCCGTTTCCCTGAGGGTTTGCGGGGGTGATGTAGGAAGCAGGATTGCGACCGGAAATCATGGGCAGGCCCGCCCCAGTTCCCGAAAGCTGCACCACTGGCGCCTGACCGGGATTGGCTGACGCCGTGCCCTGGGTGCCGGTGCCGAAGCCAAGAGGCCCGCCTACAGTGTCCATGCTCCAGAGGGCTGCGTATTGGCCAACCCCGCCCCGCACCACCCACTTATCCGTCGGCGACCACGCGATTCCGAGGCGAGGCATCACCTTCGTCTTCGTCTGGAACGATTGAGTGCGCGCCCCGTTCAGGCCCCCAAACCAAATCGAGCCTAAAGTGTTGGTAACGGGATTGGTGAGGGTCGGATCAAAGCCACCGATACTGTTTTGGACTTCGCTCATTCCGCCATGGGTTTCCGAGCGCACCCCGAGGTTAACGGTCAAGTTCGGCCGCAGCTTGATGTCGTCCTGAGCAAAAAACGACGGATTCTTGGCCCGCATACCGTGTTCCGGCTGGAACTGGGCGCTCCACGATTGCACATCTCCCAATAAAAAGTCGGCGTAGCCTACGAAGGGAGCAGTAGGGATGAGGGGGTTTCTAGTGTACTGGCCAGTGAATCCCAGAGTCGCGCCATTGTCGTTGCCCCATGGAGTCGAGTTGTCCTGCTCGAACATGATCTCGCCCCCGAAGTGCAGAATGTGCTTACCTCGAAGCACGGTTAGCGCATCCGAGGCAACGAAGGTGTTCTCAATAAAGACTGCGTTCGTGCCCGGGTTCAGGGTGCTGTTGTTACCGCCGGTTCCACCGATGTTCACCGTCGGATACTCATCCACGGTGGAGAACTGTAATCCCAACGTGGCTGGGTAGCCTTTGCCCAGGCTCGCCGGAACAAACCAATTCCCCTGCCGGACAAACGAATACCGGAATTCGTTTACCAGGGACGGATTGATGGTGTACACATCTGTGAACTGCGCGTTATACCCTTCGCCCGCAAATAACTGGCAACTTATAGGGCAAGAAGGGCCAGGACTAAAGCTTTCCGCGTGCGGGGCGTCGTGCATCGAAACCGTAATGTTGATACGGTTCTTAGCGCTCATGTTATAGTCCAACCGCCCAAACACTTTCTTGCTGGCGTTGTTGCCTGTGCTCAGAAAGCTATCGTTGCCTTGGACTCCACTCCCATTGGGCGTAACATAATCCTTCTGAATGTTCACCGCCACCGGGTCGAAATCGGCCGTGGGAAGGGCCAGGTCAGCAGGATTATAGGCCCCGCATTGAGCGGGATTGGTAGTTAGCGGCGTGCTACCGTGCGCAGGGTCAAGCATAAGAAAGGTTCCGAAGATCGCAGGATCGAAGCAACCAGCCTTCATGGCGGCGGTCGGAACACTGATAGTGCTGATCGAACTGTTGGGGTTTTTCAACTGTTGATAGTTGAAATAGAAGAACAACTTGTCTTTGATGACTGGCCCGCCGACCGCGCCGCCGAAGTAATTGTAACGCTGCTTCCCCTTGCGGCCGGTGCGGTTGAAGTAGTCTCTCGCGTCCAAGTCGTCGTTCTGGAAATAATCATACAAGGCGCCGTGAAACCGATTGGTCCCGCTTTTGCTGATGACGTTGAAGACATTGCCGCCGCCGCCGTACTGCGCCGAGGCGGTCGAAGTAATCACGTTCACTTCGGCTACGGTCTCGCTCTCCCCCTGATCGATGTTGGCGCTGTGCGGCAACCAAATCGAGCCACCGTCAACTAGATAGCTGGAGAAGTATGGCATGGTTCCCGCGATGGCTTGATCGACTCCAGAATTTTCATCACCGCTGCCGCCACCATTGGTGCCACCCGGGGTGCTGGTAGCGCCGGGAAGCAGCTTCAGGAGACTGGTCCAGCCGTTCACCGGATCGACGCTCGGAAGGTCGGTCAATTGTTCCGCTGACAAAGTGGTCGCTACCTGGGCATCCTCAGTCTTCAACAGCGGCGCCTGGGACGTAACCTCGATCACCTGGCTGCTCGAGCCGACCTTCAGATCACCGTTTACCGTGACCAGGCCGACCTGCAGCGCGATCGGGCCGCGCACCAGTTTCTCGAAACCTTCCTTGCTAAAGGCAATCGTGTAGTTTCCGGGCAGAATCGAATTGGTATCGTAAAGGCCATCACCGTTGCTGACGAATGTCCTAATCACGCCGGTGTCGTTGTTGGTTACCGTAACGGTGACGCCCGGAAGAACTGCACCCGATGCATCGGTCACTGTGCCACGAATGTCAGTAGAATTCGTATTTTGCGCGAGACCGACTCGGGCCACGCTTAGCAGAAGACAACACGCGAACGCGACGTGAGCTGCTTTCCTCATTGTTAACGCCTCCTAAGGGCTTACGCGCCCTCAAAGTGATAAATCCATGAGACTTTGGTAGCACGAACTCCCTGCCTCCCCGGAACGCCAATCCCACTAGACAAACGATTTGTCTTGACATCCGGCAAACTGGGCAAGACCATAGTCTTTTCCCATTATCGCTGTCAAGCAAAATGTTGGCAATAATAGCCTTGACTAACCAAACTGTGGTTCAAGCCCGGATTCTTGCAGCCTGCAACGACGGGGGTCAAGAAGATTGTGCCGCGTCGTCCCTCTATGTGGGACGTGGCCTCATAAAAACGACCAATTTCTTGCTCACGAGATCCTAAAACGGCCTTCGTCCGTCGCCTCGACGCAAGGTTGTTTCTTTCTCCGTGTCACAAACAAATAACTCACATCTCCCGCATAGCGGGACGAGCATGTATAAATGTGCAGACACCGCCCGCTACTTCTGATACACAGAAGTCGCCGCCGACGTTGTAAACGTTGACGGTGCGAGAACTGTTTCTGGCGCGCACAGTTAGGCGCTGCGTCTTCAATGACTGAGACGTCGTCGCCTAACATGGCAATGAGGAGACCGGGGTTGAGGAATCTATGAAAACGCGCTCAACGGCCGATCCGGTGCGATACCCCACGATGACGACTGCGCAACTTCGAGAGGCGTTCCTGATCGATACGCTCTACGGACCTGGAGAGCTTCGCCAGATGCATATCGATCTGGACCGAGCCGTCGTGGGCATGGCTGTCCCGTTGCGAAGTCCAATTGCGCTCACCGCTGATGAGAGTTTGCGCGCGACGTCTTTCGTGGAGCGCCGCGAGTTAGGCGTTTTGAACATTGGCGGCAGCGGCGTGATTCACGTTGGCAGCGAGAGTTACCCTCTCGACAATCTCGACTGCTTATATATAGGACGTGGCGCAGGAGAAATTGCATTCGAATCGACCGATCCAGATTCACCCGCCGTCTTCTATCTTCTCAGCTATCCTGCACATTGCAGCTATCCCACCAGGTTGGTCCGTAAAGACGAGGCCAGCCCAGTTGAGCTAGGCAACGCCGCAGCCTGCAACCACCGCACGGTGTGCAAGTACATTCATCTCGATGACGCACAGAGTTGCCAGTTGGTGATGGGAGTGACCCATCTTCATCCGGGAAGCGCCTGGAATACCATGCCTCCTCACACGCACATGCGCCGCTCTGAGATCTACATGTATTTCAATCTCGCCAAGGAGGCTCGGGTTTTTCACGTAATGGGTCCCGCGGAAGAGACACGTCACGTTGTTATGAAGAATCGCGACATAGTCGTTTCCCCCGGGTGGTCGATTCACGCTGGCGTGGGTACGCAGGCCTATAGCTTCTGTTGGGGAATGGGTGGAGAGAATCAGGACTACGGAGACATGGATCCTGCTCCGCTCGAAAGCCTTCGCTGAGCGCCAACCGTTCAAAACTCAGGTGCCGATCCTTTAGTAGCCGTAGTGCCGCGCGAAGGGCGACGGCAGGCGCGATTTTTTCTTTGGGTGCAGCCCGAGCGACGCGGAGATTTCGCGGCAGCAGGTCAGCAGATGCTCCGCAATTGCAGGCACGCTTTGCGCGGTGATTCGCGAAGAGGGTCCCGATACGCTCACCGCTGCAATCGCCCAGCGGCTTTCATTCAAGATGGGAGCGCCGACGCAGCGAACGCCCAGTTCGATCTCCTCGTCGTCAATGGCGTATCCTCGGCGGCGCACCCTTTCAAGTGACTTGAGCAGCGTCTCCCGCGAGCACAGCGTCTTGTGGGTGTAGCGCGTAAAACGAATCTTCGCAACAATCTGTTCGATTGTTTCCTCGGGTTGAAAGGCCAGCATCGCTTTTCCCATCGAGGTGCAGTAAACCGGGTTTGAACTTCCGATCCTCGAGCTCATGCAAACCCTGCGGTTCGGCTCCACTTTGTCCAGATACACAACCGAGGTTTTCTGCAGAACGCTCAGGTGTACCGTTTCACCGACCTGCACCGCCAAGCGCCGGAAAAATGGATAGACGCGCGCGCGCAAGTCGATCTGCTCCACTGCTCGATTGCCCAGTTCATATAGCTTCAGTCCCAGTCGGAAACGGTTTTCCGGAGTTCGCTCGATCAGCGCACTGCGCTCCAGCACCATGAGCGATCGATGCGCCGTGCTTTTGTGCAGCCTCATGCGCTGGCATATCTCGGCCAGGCTAAGAGGTGCCTCGCTCTCGCACAGAGCTTCGAGAACAGAAACCGCTCGCTCCAGGCTATGCAGTTGATAGGGTCCGTCGGCTTTGGCAGCCGCTTCGGAAAGAGGGGTCGCAAAGGACGCGTTCGGTGAAGCTGCCATAGCAATATCCTCAATCGTTGATTTTCATCCAACCGCCGTTCTTTCTCGCGGTAGTCGCCAAAATACCTATGTCCAGCGCAGGCGCCTACGACGCGAGCACTTTCGAGATCGCCAGATCGGGAAATCGCGCCACATAAGATCCTTGCCCAACTGATCTCTTCCGAGTTCCTTCCCCAGGTATTAGCGGGACATCCAGCCGCCGTCTACCACAAGCACTTCACCGGTGATGTAGTTGCTTGCGGATGACGACAGGAACACGGCAGCCCCGGCGATGTCTCCTGGTTCGCCCCAGCGTGCAGCTGGAATCCGCTCCAGAATCTGGCGATTGCGAATCTCGTCGTTTTGCAATGCCAATGTATTGTCCGTGCGAAAGTATCCCGGGGCAATCGCATTCACCTGTACATTGCGCGCTGCCCATTCATTCGCCAGCGCCTTGGTTAGTTGCGCTACGCCGCCCTTTGAAGCTGCGTAAGCCGGCACGTGAATGCCGCCCTGAAACGACAGCAACGAAGCGATGTTGATGATCTTTCCCTGCCGCCGTTTCAGCATCGCACGACCGGCAATCTGGCACAGGCGAAAGACGCTGTGCAGGTTCACCTGCAGTACGGTCATCCAGGCCTGTGCGTCAAAGCTCTCCGCGGGCTCGCGATAGATCATGCCTGCGTTGTTCACTAGGATATCCGGCGCGCCCATCGCTGCGGAGACAGATTCATAAAGAGAATCCGCGCCGCTGGGCGTGCTAAGATCCGCGGCGAAGCTTCGGGCCTCGCGTCCCAACGAACAGATTTTCTCACTCGTCTCATTCGAGGGGCGGCGATTGCCGTGGCACGCCACGGATGCTCCAGCCTCGGCCAACCCGATAGCAATCGCGGCTCCGAGACCGGTGGCGGAGCCAGTGACCAGAGCAAGTTTCCCTCCAGGCGAAACTGATCGAGAGTTCCCATTCTTGGCAGTTGGCAGTTTTGCGGCAACGTTTTTGTTGCATACTTCTTTGCGGTACAGCGTACCGCTCTGCGAACGAGCACCCAATTATTCTTGCTACTTCCGATGATTGTCAATGTTGTTATACTGCGATTTTTATTGACAAATGTTAGATTTCAGGAATAGAAACTATACCAAGTTAGATACGAACAAACTCCCAAAGAAGCTGCTTGGGCTGGAGACGCTCATGAATCCTTTGCGAACGGCTTCCTGGTTTCACTCGGCACAATAGGCCGATCTAAGACGCAAGGCGTTAAGAAGTCAGGAAAGCTAGGATGCCTGCAAACTCTCAAGTTCCGGTTTTCCCCGAGTCGCGAACAAACCTGCCAACTGCCGCACCTTTGACAGAAAGCCGCTACATCCTCCCGTTCGTATTGGTCACCGGACTGTTCTTCCTCTGGGCGATTGGTGTCAACCTCAATGACATCCTGATTCCTCATCTAAAAAGAGCGTTCGGGCTCACCGACTTCAGATCTTCGCCGGTTCAAACCGCTTTCTTCGGCGGTTACTTTCTCGCCGCACTCCCGGCCGGCTGGGTGATGGTAAAGCTTGGATACAAACGGGGCATCGTCGCCGGCCTCCTGATTTGTGCCATCGGCGCGCTTCTGCTTATTCCCGCTGCGTCAGATCGAGTCTTCGTGGTATTTCTTCTCGGACTCTTCATTATGGCCTGCGGCCAGTCCTTCCTGGAGGTCGCGGCCAATCCTTATGTGACCATCCTGGGGCCTTCGGAATCGGCTGAACGCCGTCTCAACATCGCGCAGTCCTTTAATGCTGTAGGCGCCGTTGTAACACCAATTCTCGGATCCTATTTCATTCTGTCTCGAGTGCCCCAACGGACCTCTGGAACGGCGATGACGCTACCGCAGTTGCAAAGCCTTCGAGTCGCCGAAGAGAAGGCGGTTGAGCTTCCCTATCTTGGGATCGCACTCATCTTTCTTGCCGTCGCTGTTCTTATCTCCTTCTCGAACTTACCTGAAGTTCGGGAGTCCTACCTCGATTCCAACGGGGTGGGCCAGGAAAGGAAAAGTTTTTGGGGAATTCTGGAGTGTCGCTACTTCGTCAAAGGCGTAGTTGCGCTGTTTTTCTACGTGGGTGCCCAGATCGGCATGGCAAGTTTCGTCATCCGGCTGGTGGAGCATGTGACTCCAGGAACCTCCGATGTCGCGGCGGCGAACTATCTTAAACTCCACATGGTAGGGTTCATGGTCGGCCGGTTTTCCGGTTCCGCTCTGATGAAACGGATCTCCCCCTCTAACTTGCTCGCCGGATTTGCTGGAGCCTCTCTCCTGTGCGCCACGGTCGTTCTACTCGGGTCTGGAGTGCTTCCGCTTTGAGGAGTCGTCCTTCTGGATTTCTTTCATTCGATCATGTTCCCAACCATCTTCGCTCTAAGCCTCAAAGATCTCGGCCCCTATACCAAGATTGGTTCGTCGCTGTTAGTAATGGCGATCATCGGAGGAGCAATTTGCCCAGCCGTTATGGGGCTCGTCTCCGACGCGACCAATATTCAAAAGGCCTTCGCCGTACCACTCGTCTGTCATTTTGCAGTTCTGTATTTCGCGCTGACCAAGAATAAACCGGCTGCCGCCATCGGAGCCGTCGCCGGATAAGCACTTGAGATCGCGTAGAGGTGGGAAGTGGGGTAATGCGACGCCGTTTCTGAGGTCAACGAGGAAATTCCCGTTAACATAATCGACGCCCCGTGGGGGTTGGAGACAACATGAAACTTCGGTTCTGTGCTGCCTTTGTTGGTTTTTTCACCTTCATACCTTTCAACCACTCCGTACTTGCCCAGCAGGCCGGCGCACAATCGGCTCCGCGGGAAGACTCGAGTTATATCGACGAGGAAGGCACGGCGTACATCACTCGCATTGTTGCGGTGCCACAAACCATCAGTCCTGAAGCGCAGAAATCTCTTGCCCGACAGGCCACTCCCGCTGCATCTCATGAGGCGTCCCAGCCCAAGAAGCCGCAACCGGTCCAGACCCGGCAGATGTCATCCGACGCGACTCGAGCACTCTATCCCGCGAATATCGACTTCTCTACCATTGCGGGAGTGCCCGTCAGTGTCGTCACGCCGCTGGTTATTCCCGCCAACAAGGCTAATCGTGTGTTGATCAACCTTCATGGCGGAGGGTTCAGTTCAGATTCGGGTTCACTCACCGAGTCCCTCCCCATCGCCAACCTCACGCAAACCAAAGTAGTGTCGGTGATTTATCGCCTGTCTCCCGAACGCCCATTTCCAGCACCTGTCGAGGATGTCGTCGCGGTTTACAAAGAACTACTCAAAGCCTATGAGCCGCATAACATCGCCATCTATGGTTCATCCGCGGGAGCCATTCTCACTGCGGAAGTCGCGGTCAAGATCAAGCAGCTTGGCCTGCCGCTACCCGGCGCTCTTGGCATATTCTCCGGCGGAGGCGACTTCAGTCAGATCGGCGATTCGCAACAGATATACGGAGTCCAGGGGCTCTCCGGACATCCCGACACGCGGCCGAAAGGGGTGCAGTGGCTGGCCGTCTATGTTGGGTCTACCGATCCTAAGGACCCCGTACTCTCACCATCCTTTGCTGATCTGCATGGTATGCCGCCAACGCTCTTCATGACCAGTACCCGCGACATGATGTTGAGCGACACCACCCTACTGCACCGCGCCTTTCTACGCGCGGGAGCAGATGCAAGTCTGGTTGTCTTCGATGGTCTGAATCACTGCTTCTGGTACGACCCCAATCTTCCCGAATCCCGCGAAGCCGACGGCATCATGGCTAATTTTTTTGACACGCACCTTGGTACCAAGTAGTCACGGATGCTTATGATGACCCTAATGTTACGAACCAAATTAATCCGAGTCAGGGGCCGTGTCACGACGAAGGCTTTTTTAAAAATCGCTCTGAAGGAGATCCGCTTGCGCAACGCCCGAAACCTTCTATTCCTCGTTCCGTCCTTGCTGATCCTAGTAGCTGTCACCTGCGCCCAGAACCAAGCGGCAGGGAATCCTGCCGTCCCGCCTCCTTCGCACCCTCCGGTGGCAGTGAGCCCTTTGGTCGCGCCTCCGCCGCACGTTGGGGAGGTTCATCTCAAGCATATTTTGGTGATCAGTCAAACCAAGGGATGGGAGCATGATTCGATCCCGGACGGAATGGCCGCCATCTACAACATGGGCCACGACAGCGGTCTCTGGGATACCATGCTGCGCACCGACACCGAGCTCATCACGAGGAAGGACATAGGAAGAAACGCGAAGAATCTGAACTATTTCGATGCCCTGGTCTTTCTAAGTACGACTGACGAGTTGGATCTGGACGACAGCCAGAAGCAGGACATGATGTCGTTTATCAAGGACGACGGAAAGGGCTTTGTGGGCGTTCACGCCGCACTTGATACAAACTTTAAGTGGCCGGAATATGGCGAGATGATCGGCGGCTGGTTTGATCAGCACCCATGGCTCACGTTCAACGCGCCGATAATCAACGAAGACCCGAGTTTCCCCGCGATCCGCCACTTTCCGAAGGCGTTCGTGAAGTATGACGAGATTTATCAGCCGAAAGAGTGGTCACGCGACAAGGTCAACGTCCTGCTCAGTCTCGATCCCGCCAAACTCAACTATGCAAACCCGGGCATTCACAGGACAGATCATGATTTCGCCGTAGCGTGGGCCAAGATGTATGGCAAAGGCCGCGTCTTCTATTCGAGCCTTGGCCACACCGAGGAATCCTGGGACGATCCCGACGTCCGGAAGATGTATTTCGAAGCCATCAAGTGGGTGCTGGGTATGACGGAAGGCAGCACGGCTCCTCATCCGCGGCCTCAAGAGTCCGGCGATGGACACTAGAGACCGCTGAAAGCTCCCTGGAGATGTCGATGGTGTCGTTAACTCGCGCTGGTTTTCTCATCCTCATCGGGACCGAAACGGGCGCGGATTTTGGCGAAACATGATCAGAGGAACTTTCGAGTCAGTACATAGGAACATTTACAAGATGATTTTTCTTCGTTCAGTCTCGCGATGGAGTATACGGGTGACGGCTCCCTTGCTCGTGGGCCTCGTCGTTTCCGGAGCGCAAACACCCGCCAGCAGCGCACAAGGTCCCCACGGAACCGGGCAAAGCACCACCCCCGCGCGCAAATCGTACCCCCTGACTCTGGTCCAAAGCGGAGACTCCCTCTTTCAACAAAATTGCTCATTTTGTCATGGGCGGGACGCGGGGGGGGGAGAGGGTGGGCCGGATCTCAGGGGCTCCAAGCTGGTGACCGAGGATGTGGATGGAGACAAGATCGGCGCTATCGTCCGCAATGGACGCCCGCAGAAGGGCATGCCACACTTCGACTTTTCCGATCAGCAGATTGCAAGCCTGATGGCCTTTATCCATACCCAGCAGAACAACGCGCTAACCAGGGGACGCAGGGGCGTGGATGTCTCCGATCTACAAACCGGAAGCGTCGAGGCTGGCCGGCAGTACTTCAGTGGCGCCGGGGGATGCGCGACCTGCCACTCGCCGACGGGAGATCTCGCTGGGATCGCATCGCGTTACGAGGGTCTTGCACTCGAGCAACAGATGCTGTATCCCGTGGACGTCAAATCCACAGTCACTGTAACCCTGGCTTCCGGGCAAACGATCAAGGGCGCCTTGGAATACCTGGACGAGTTTACCGTTGGACTGATCGATCCTACGGGTGTGTATCGATCCTGGCGCACCAGTGACGTGAAGTACAAAGTCGACGCGCCGGTGAACGCCCATGTTGAATTGCTGAGTAAGTACACGGATTCCGATGTCCATAATCTAATGGCGTATTTGCAAACCCTTCGCTAGTCTCGTGCCTCTGTCTCGGCGCGTTGGTTTGAGAGGTCCGATCGATATGGAGTTTCTGAAGACCGCATTTCTTCTTGCCGCGAATCTACTGGGGATTGCATCTCCGGGCGTGATGCTTGCGCAGGGAGTAGATGCCCAAATGCTGCTGCATCCGCCGGCCGACAGTTGGCCAGGGTATCACGGCGACTATTCCGGTCGACGTCACAGCTCGCTGACTCAGATTACGCCGGGGAACGTGGGAAACCTGAGCCTCGCCTGGGCCTTCCAGACAGACCAGCCGGCTCAAATCAAGTCCTCACCGTTGCTGGTCGATGGCATTTTGTACTTCACCGTTCCAGACAACATTTGGGCAGTGGATGCGCGGTCTGGCCACCAGATCTGGCATTATACCTACCCGCCAAACAAGGGGGTACATCTCGGACAGCGCGGCGTGGGCATGTACAAGGGATATCTTTTTTTCATGTCTCCCGATGCCCACCTCGTATCTCTCAATGCCAAAGATGGAAGCGTGCGCTGGCGCGTGACGGTTGGAGATGCCGAGAGAGGCTATTGGGCGACCATGGCGCCGCTCATCGTCGGGAATCATGTGGTCGTTGGAGTTTCCGGGGATTTTGATAACTTGAGCGGCTTTATCCGCTCGATCGATCCGGAGACGGGCTCAACGCAATGGCAATGGGACTCCACTCCCCCTTTGGGGACCCCCAACGGACCGACTGGTGGTATGACGTGGATGCCGGGAACGTACGACCCCGATCTCAATCTCCTCTACTGGGGTACTGGGAACCCGACTCCCGTACTGAATGGCTCGCCGCGCCCGGGCGACAATCTTTACACCTGCAGCATCGTCGCCCTCAATCCCGATACGGGCAAGCTAGCCTGGTCCTTCCAGGTTTCTCCGCACGATACCCACGACTGGGATGCTGTCGAGACTCCGGTGCTGGTCGATGGAGAGTTTCACGGCGAGCCGAAGAAACTGCTAATGCAGACCTCGCGCAACGGCTACTTCTTTGTTCTCGACCGCACGAATGGGAAGAACCTTTTGACCGCTCTTTTCGGACCTGTGAACTGGTCGCTGGGAATCGATAAGCAGGGCCGTCCGATTCCAAATCCCGCCAAAGAACCGGCGCCCGATGGACGCCTGATTGCACCCGACGAGGACGGTCTTACCAACTTCCGTTCCCCCAGCTTCGACCCCAAGACCGGATTGTTTATCGTCGACGCCCATCCCAGCTACGGCATCTACTTTGCCAAGCCGGCCGATGGACTTTACGGGTGGGCGGGCGCGGATTATGGCATTTGGGGCAAGGGCGTGATCGAAGCCATCGACTACCAAACCGGCAAGATCCGTTGGAGCCATGAGGTTGGGCCCGGAAAGTCGGGCGCCGGGGTGCTGACAACCGATTCAGGGCTCACTTTTACCGGTGACACTCTGGGCAACTTCCTGGCATTGGATTCGAGTGACGGCAAAACGCTGTGGCATGCGGGCTCAGGCTCGCCCATGCTGAGTTCTCCGATCACTTACGACCTCGACGGTCGCCAATACCTGCTGACAAGCAGCGGCGGCGTAGTGTTCGCGTGGGCACTTCCGGATGCGAAATGAAGCTTTCAAGAATGCATTGCATTTGCCATGCGCGAGGTGGTCCAGTGCATTCCCACCTTCGATGCTGGCGCAATACGGGGATGATCCATTTGCCCCTTGCCGTGGCTGGACTGCGGCGTGAACAGGTTCGCTCAGGAAAAGGAGAATTGATCCAGTTTGAAGGACCCTAAGATCATTAATGTGCGTGTTCTCGACCTGCGCTTCCCCACTTCACTCCACCAAATCGGATCGGACGCGGTGAATCGGGATCCTGACTACTCGGCGGCCTGCCCGGTCACGTGGCTTTCACCACGCTTCATAGGTACTATTCAGCCGTCCGACTACTGACAGAGCGTCGCTCGCCACTTCGCCTCTGCTTATAGGTCCGCTTACTCCGGTGGCACCCGGAGACTCTGTCAGTTCTCCTGAGGTCACGCGTTGTTCTTCCGTACCGTGCCGCCCGCAAACACCTTGGTGCGGTGGGTGAATGAGAACGCCTTCGTCTCAGAAGTGCAGACTCGACCTTGCCCCACCTTGGGCCGACCGGTTCATCTCGGGAATTACCCCATCGATTACGGCCCGGTACTTCTCCGCAGGCCCTTCGGATTCCA
>Ga0073928_10004828_pt1 | contig 19456 bp, 18 predicted proteins | sample PaiPotPPA55metaG_FD_76969 | JGI IMG/M metagenome (GOLD analysis project Ga0073928, IMG submission 76969) | Iron sulfur acid spring bacterial and archeal communities from Banff, Canada, to study Microbial Dark Matter (Phase II) - Paint Pots PPA... ...
AACCGGACGCAGGCATCCGACAGTACTCGCATCGCCCGTCTGCCCTTTGCCAGACCTGACGAACCAGGTCTCTATTCACGGCCGTCGGCAGGCTTCAGACTGTTGCTGTAGGGCGGATCTCGCTTTGGAGTGCATCACCGCCAAGAAGTTCGCTATGTGAAGGTAGCAGTCGAATTCAGCACCTTCCTGGTCGGTAAGAGTTCCATCCTGCGATCGCTCAGCCAGCTCTTCCATGCGCTCCTGATCGCTCGCTTGAAAGGTCACCGACAGCAAATACTCGGCAGTTTCGGCGGACAGTGGTCGCTTTATCGCCCTGAGGAGCCGCGCCCAGATCTCCGCTTCGCTCGTGGGATTCAACAGTTGCGTACTCATGATGCTCTCTCCAGTTTACCAGCGCCGGACGCAGTTATTCCGCGCGCACGCCTTCTGCTGCCGCATTCGCCAGTGTGCTGCGCTTGCGCCCGTAAGGAAAGTAAATCGCCAACCCTATGATCAGCCAAGCGAAGAAGCGGAACCAGGTACGCAGCGGCAACCCCATCATGAGCGCTATGCAGCAGGCGATCGAGATCAGCGGAAACAGCGGCACGAACGGCACCCGGAACGACCGCGGCCGCTCAGGCTGCTTCTTGCGCAGGACGATCACGCCGGCCGATACGAGCGCGAAAGCGAACAGCGTGCCGATATTCGACAGCTCCGCGAAAGTGTCGATGTCCCAGATTCCCGCCGGAATGCCCACCACGAACCCGGCGATCCAGGTTGAAATGTGCGGCGTCTGAAACCGGTGATGCACCGCCGAGAAGAAGCCGGGCAGCAACCGGTCGCGCGACATCGCGAACCAGATGCGCGCCTGGCCATATTGGTAAACCAGCAGCGAGGACATCATGCCCGCCAGCGCGCCGGCTGTCACCACGACTCGCAGTTTATTGAAGCCCAGCGCCTTCAAAGCATCGGCCACGGGCGACGCGCTGGTCAGCGTCGAGTACTTGGCGATGCCGGTGAGCACCAGCGAAACCGAGCCATACAGAATCGTGCAGACGATCAGGGTGGTGATGATGCCGAACGGCAAGTCGCGTTGCGGGCGGCGGCACTCCTCGGCGGCGGTCGAAACCGAGTCGAATCCGATGTAGGTGAAGAACACGATCGACGCGCCGGTGAGTATCCCCGGAAAACCGTGCGGCGCGAACGGATGCCAGTTGGCGCTGTTGATGGCGCGCGCCGAGCCCAGGCAGAACAGCAGAATCGCGCCGATCTTGATCAGCACCATGACGGTGTTGGCCTCAGCGCTTTCCCGCACGCCGCGCACCAGCACCATGGTTACCAGCAGCGTGATCAGCAAAGCCGGGATGTTGAAGACACCTGCCGGACCTCCCGCCGCTGGTATCGGCGGATAGGCCAGCGCTTGGGGCAAATGGACCCCAAGCAGGTTGTCACACAAATCCTGTATATACGCGGAGAATCCCACCGCCACCGACATATTGGAAACCGCGTATTCCAGGATGAGGTCCCAGCCAATGATCCAGGCGATAATCTCGCCCAGGATGGCGTAGGCGTAGGTGTACGCGCTGCCGGCGATTGGGATCATCGACGCCAGTTCCGCGTAGCACAGGCCCGCGAACAGGCAGGCGAGCGCCACCAGCGCAAACGAAACAGTAATGGCCGGACCTGCGCCCGGCCGGCCTAACTGGGAGGCGGCATGCGAGCCGTGCAGAATCAGGTCGATCACGGTCGCCTCCAGGATCGACTTGGTGGGAATGACCGTGCCCGCTGCCGCTGTTCCAGTGAGGGTGAAGATGCCCGAGCCAATCACCGCACCCACACCGAACGCCGTCAGGCTCCAAGGGCCAAGCGTCCGGCGCAGGTGTTTATCCGGATCCTCGGCAGCCTTGATGAGAGCGTCGATGCTCTTGGTGCGGAACAGGCTCATGGGCTGGCGCGCTAACGCTTACGCTGTCCTTGCACCATCTTCTTGACCTTCTTCTTCATCGAGCCGCGCGCCACGCCCGTCGCGCGCTTGGCTTTGGGGGCGGCTTTCTTGCGCGCCGCGCGCTTCAACTTCTTCCGTTCCAGCCTATCCGTAATCGTCGTCGTGTCCACTATTCAATCCCTTTTCAGTGCTGCGTATTTCTCGACCAGCTTCTTGAGGCCGTGCCCAGGGAAGCTGACGGTAATCTTAGCATCATCGCCCTCCCCTTCGCGACGCACCACCGTACCGGTGCCGTACTTGGGATGCTCGACGGTCATGCCCTTGCGCACCGCCCGCCGCACTGGAGGCGCGGCCGTAGGCAGCGGACGGGCAGGCTCAGGAGGCCGCGGCGTCACCAGCGGCGCTCGCTGCGCGGGAAACGGCACGCCCCGTTCGGAGAAGAACTGCGAGATGTTCTCCATCGAGTTATACGTCTTGCCGGTGAAGGTATTGCGTTGCGCGCTTTGGCGGACGGCTTGGCGCTCGGCGAACAAATCCACTTGCGGCGCCACCTCGCGCTCACCCAGATCGTGCAGCAGCTCGGCCGGCACTTCCTTCAGGAAACGCGAGCGCACGGACCGCTCCTGATCGCCGCCGCCAAAGCGCCGGCGATACTTGGCCCATGTGAGATAAAGCCGCTTCTGCGCGCGCGTCATGCCCACGTAGCACAGGCGGCGCTCTTCCTCGAGCGCCTCCACCGAGTCGATGGAGCGCTGGTGCGGGAACAAGCCCTCTTCCATGCCGGCGAGAAACACGATCGGAAATTCCAGCCCCTTGGCGTTGTGCAGAGTCAGCAGGCTCACCTGCGCGTGCTCGTCGACGGCGTCGGCATCCGAAACCAGCGCGGCGTGATCCAGGAAGTCCGCCAGGCTTTCGCCACGCTCCGCCGCTTCGGCCGCGGCATTCACCAATTCACCCAGGTTCTCCAGGCGGGCTTGCGATTCCGGGGTGTTCTCGTGCTGGAGCATTTCGCCATAGCCGGTGCGATCCAGCATGAAGCGTATGGCGTCCGGCAGCGGCTCGGACTCGATGAGCAGCGAGAGCTCCTGCACCATGTTACGGAAGGCCACCAGCGCGGACTGGGCGCGAGCCGGGAACATCTGCTGATCGATCATGCGGGCGATGGCGTTCCACAGGCTCAATCCCTGCTCACGCGCGTACGCGTCCACTTGGTCGACCGTGGTGCGGCCGATGCCGCGCGCCGGCGTGTTGATGATGCGCAACAGGCTCACCGAATCCTGGCTCGAAAGGGCCAGCTTCAGGTACGCGACCGCGTCCTTGATCTCGGCGCGCTGGTAAAAGCTGAAGCCGCCCACCACCAGGTATTTCCGGCCATGCCGCCGCAGCGCTTCTTCGATTTGCCGCGACTGGAAGTTGGTCCGGTAGAGCACCGCCACACGATCTTTGGAATTCTGCCCCAGCAGCCGCTCAATGGTATTGGCGATGAATGCGGCTTCGTTTTCCGCGTCGTAGCCCGCATACAATCCGAGCATCTCGCCGCAGCCGGCTTCGGTCCACAGAGTCTTGCCCTTGCGCGCCTTGTTGTTGGCCACGACCGCGCCCGCCGCGTTCAGGATGTTCTTGGTCGAGCGGTAATTCTGCTCCAGCCGGATGGTGCGGGCACCCGGAAAGTCATGCTCGAAATCCAGGATGTTCTGTATGTCCGCGCCGCGCCAGCTATAGATCGACTGGTCTTCATCGCCCACCACACACACGTTGCGGTGCGACTCCGACAGCAGCCGCATCAGCTCGTACTGGCTGCGGTTAGTGTCCTGATACTCGTCGATCATGATGTAGCTGAGCCAGCGGTTGTAGAGCGCGCGCGTGGCGTCATCGTGGCGCAGGAGGCGCACCGCCTCCAGCAGAAGATCGTCGAAGTCGAGGGCGTTGGCGGTGCGCAGCGCTTTCTCGTATTCCTCCCAAATCACCGCTAGCCGCGTGGCATTCGGATCTTTTGCCGCGTTGTACATGTCTTGCGGCGTCTGTTTCAGGTTCTTGGAGTGACTGATGCGAGAGAGCGCCGCACGGTATTGCATGAACTGGTCGGTCAGCCCCAGGTGCCGGTAGGCGGCCTTAATTATGGCGAGCTGATCGTCGTCATCGTAGATGCCGAAGCGCCGCGAGAAGCCGGGGCGAAGCTGTGCCAAAGGATCGCCATCGCGCCGCAACAGCCGCACGCAGAAGGAGTGAAACGTGGAAACCGTTGGTTTGGAAGAAAGTTGGACGTCGGCCAAGAGTCCGGACACGCGAGAGCGCATCTCGTCCGCGGCCTTGTTTGTAAACGTAACTGCCAGGATGGATGATGGCGGAACGTGCCGCGCGACGATGATGTGCGCGATGCGGTGCGTGATCACCCGCGTCTTGCCGCTACCCGCGCCCGCCAGAATCAGCAGGGGGCCTTCGGTGCAGGCAACCGCTTCCCGTTGTTGTGGGTTCAGTCCCTTGAGAAAGTCCATGAGGAGGACAACCCTGAATTTTATCATGCGGTGCTTCACTTACTAGTGTTAACGTAAGAGTTACCCATGAATATCGAATGGGTACGCCGCTACTGCATGTCACTCCCGCACGCCACAGAGAAGGTGCAGTGGGGCGCGGATTTAGTGTTCAAAATCGGCGGCAAGATGTTTGCAGTACTGGTACTGGAGCCCGCCAAGGTCTGGCTGTCATTCAAGGTGACGCCTGAACAGTTTGCGGAGCTTACCGAGCGCTCCGGCGTCATTCCCGCACCGTATTCTGCCCGGAATTACTGGGTGGCGCTGGAGACGGAAGACGCGCTGCCGGTTAACGAGCTGAAAACGTTGCTGCGAGGATCGTACACGCTGGTGTTGGAGAAGCTGCCTAAGAAAGTGCGCGCCGCGCTCGATTAACGCAGCAGTTCTTCCAGGCTCTTTGCGTCGAGTAGCCGCACGCTGAGGTCTTCGAGTTCCACGGTCGATTTTCGCGCCAGGCGCTGTTCGACGCGCTTTGGGATGGGGCCGAAGCGCTTCTGCAGCAGCCGGCGCAGGACGGCTAGCTCGCCCTCTGCGCGACCCTCACGGCGCACCTTGCGTTCGGCCTTCCGTAGTGGCCGCCCGAAGATCGGATGGTCTCGGATATCAAGTGCAATTGGCATCTCCCGCACCTCTTGCCTGATAGCACCTGCCAGCCGCAGTCGCAGCGCAGCCAGAATCAGCAATTCCGTTAGGGCGACCCGCCGTTGAGCTGCCGGCAACTCCACCTTCCGGCGAACCAGCTTCCGGACCGCTTCTCTATGATCCCGGGGAGAGTTCCTTGATTTGCTCCGGCACCAGGAACACGAAAGGTTGTCAGAGTAGCGGCTGTTTCACCAGGGCCCTCCTGGCAGTCAACGCTCGCGCAGCTCGTTAAGTAGATGTCGCCCCCCAGCGCTTCTTACGGATATATTCGTGAAGCGGACCGCGCATCCGCGCATCCTTTGTGCGGCCCGCGCGGCCCGGCATGGTGGTGAAAGGAGTTGGCTGAACTAAGGCACGATCATAAAGACCACTCCGCAGCCCGTTGGGACGCCCGTGCCGCCGCACCCCGTGCCGCCGCCGTACACGGCGGTCCCGTACAGATTGCCTTTGCCGTCAAAGACCAGCGTCGCTCGAGGATTCGAACCGTCCGTTCCGCCCGTGAAGTCATGCAGAGACGTGTAAGTCCAACCCCCGGCTGACGGGGACAGCTTGAAAACGGAACCGTAGCCGTACGCTCCGGTCGCGTATGCCGTCCCATACAGGTTGCCGGAGCTGTCCATCAGCAGGCGGCCGACCGGGCCGTAACAATTCGTGCACTCGTACGGAGTAGAGTTACCCGTCTTGGTGAAGTCGTAGAGCTCGGAGAAATTCCAGTTGCCACTCGACGGGCTCAGCTCAAAGGCCACCCCGCCGCCATCTGGGCCGCCGTTGACTGAGGCGCTATATAGGTTGCCAGTCTGGTCGAAGATCAGACCAGCTACGGGATTGGCTCCGTCAGCGCCATTCTGGAAGGAATACAAGACGCTCTCGGTCCAATTGCCGGCAGTGGGTACTAATTGGAAAATGGTGCCCGTCGGCGGCGGACCAGCCCCGTTGTTACCCGTCAGCACGGTGGGACCGTATAGGTTGCCTGCCTTGTCCATCACCACACCGCCGTACGGAGCTCCGCCATCGTTCCCTGAGCCGAAATCGTGGAGGACGCTTTCGGACCATCCATGAGCGGAGTGGGCAAGTTTGAAGACGATGCCGCAGTAGTCGAAGCAGCCCGCTACGGACCCGCCGAACGCCGTCGTGCCATAAATGTTCCCCGCTGAGTCCAGCGCGAGAGCGCCGCTCGGTTCGCCCCCGTCGCTTGACCCGCCCTGGTCGCCCGGCCCGCCCTGGAAGCTGTAGAGCACGGTTTCCCTCCAGCCAGATTTCGAATTTCTCAGTTCGAAGATCGTGCCACATCCCATCCCGCGTTGCACCGGCTCGAACTGGCATAGTCCGTCCCCTCCCGTCCCGGTGCTGCCGATAAGGCTACCGTTCGCGCCGATAACCACGCCGGCATATGGTCCTGAGCCGTCATTTGGAGCGCCGGCAAAGCTATGCAAGGTTCTGACAACCCAGCGGGAGCTTTCATGCTTCAGTTGGTACACTGTCCCATAGCCAGACCCGCCACCAGTGTTGGTGGTTCCATAAAAGCGGCCGGATGAATCCATCGTCAGGCCCTCCCATGGATTACCTCCGTCCGCGCCACCAGTAAAGCTGTGAATAACCTTGAAGCTTTGGGCCTGCGCGGGCACCCAGAGACACGGCGCAACCAGCACCGCGAAACAAGCAGCAACCAACGTTCGTTTGCAAAACATTTCGAGGTTCTCCTTGTCATTTCGTGCTGCCCAAACCCGGAGGCTGGGCGGGTCCCCCTCCGAAGGAGTGACCATCTTAAGATGTCGGTTGTGCACACGTTCTTACACGGGACGCTTTTGGGATGTGCTTATTTCCAATCCCCGCTGAGTGAGAACCCGGCCCAATAGTACGGCGCCGCCGAGCTTTGCGAATGAGCTAACGCTGCCTGCGCTGCGCGCAAAGCTTCATCCTTGGTGCGGCCCGCGCGCAGCCCCGCGTAAAAGTGCCTCATTAGTTCCATGGTCTGGAAGTCGTCCACGCTCCACAGGGAAGCCAGCACCGAGCGGGCGCCCGCGTACTGGAAAGCGCGCGTTAGCCCGATCAGCCCCTCGCCCCTCAGGTCCTTGCCCAGCCCGGTATTGCACGCGGACAGCGTGACCAGATCCGCGTCGATGCGTAGCTGCTCCAGGATCTCCCAAGCCTGCAGCAGCCCGTTATCGCGGCCCTCGCCGGCCTTGTTGGGTATGGTCAGCACCAGGGCCGAATTCAGAGGTAGCCGCTCGTCGAACACCCCGTGCGTGGCGAAATGAATATAGCGAACCGCTTTCCCCACGGCTTTCGCGTGTTCCTCGCTGGCGTCTGCGCCGAGGTAGGTACGGCTCCGGTTGGGAAACAAGCCGGCAATCGCTTCCACCTCCTGCCGGCTGAAAGGCAGCCGTCCAAACGTGAGGCCGCGAGTTGCAGCGGCGCGCAGTTCGCTATCCTCGCTGCGAGCCTGTGCATCTTGGGCTGCGGTGGCCACGCGCGGATCGCCGAACGCAACCAGTTCCAGCACCTTGTCCTGCTGGGGATGCCGCCCCTTCTGCAGCTCGGCATAGACGGTCGCCGATGCTACCGTGTGGACCGGCTTCCAATCGACCAGGTACTCGCGGCGGTTGCGCTGCAAGGCCGCGAAGGGCAGCACTTCGAGCGCGCCATCCGGAATAATCACCAGGCGCGCGCTTTGCGAAACGGCCGGTTCTGCCGGCTTCATAAGCAGATCGTAGAGCCGTCGCGAAAGCGCTGTCAATTTCGCCGCGTCCTCTGCCCGGTGTGCCTGAATGAGCCGGCGAAAACGGCTCACTCTGGCTTCTAGCTCCTTTCCTGTGACCGGCAGCGTGAATACCGACAAACCCGGTTCGCTCGCGGCAGGCTGCACGACAAACAGCACCGTCTTCTCCGCGCCGGCGGTGTAGGACAACAGTGCAGTGCCGGGGTCCAAAGTCTGCCGCGTGGCCGCTAGGTCGAGCGGTTCAGGATACTCGAGCGAGGCGAAGCGGGGAGATGTCTTCCGGATTTGCTCGGTGATTTGTTCGCGGTTCGCATTCAATTCGCGCAGGCGGGCCAGCAGGCTGGCGATCTTCTCCTGCTCTTTGGTGGCATTCAATCCCGCGATTTGCGCTTGCACGTGGTCGTACTCCGCCGCGTTGCGTTTGCGAGCGCGCTGCTGGTCTACCGGAACATCGGCCGCAAAGACCAAGTCCCGTTGCGCCATCATCTCCAGCAGGGAGCGGGCTCGCGCGCGCTCGGAAACGTGAAACGCCTGGGCGGGGTCGTTGCGCGCCAGCCATGCATGTTCAAGGTCCTCGTAATAGGCGGCGTATTTGACGCGAAACCCGGCACGCACCGTCTCGGTGCCTCCCAGGTGTGCGGTCTGCGCTTCCAGAGCATCGACGGCGCGCGCGAAGTAGCTGCGGGCATCGTCCGGCGACTCTTTGCGTTGCGCCACGACCCCGAGGTAATGCAGGGATTCCGCCTCTTCGCTGCTCCCAGGTTCCAGCCGGTGCCGGATGGCCAGTGCCCGCCGGTGATATTCTTCCGCCGCCGCCAAGTCGCCGCGGGCAAGTGCGGTGGCGCCCGCGCTGGTCAACACGGTGGCGATTTCAAGACTGCCGGGAGCGATTCTTCCCATCTCTTCGAGCGACCGCTTTTGATCCGCCTCGGCCTCCGCCAGATCGCCGAGCGCGCGGGCCGCATCGCCCAGGCCATTCATGCTCATGGCCGCTTCACGGCCGTTAGGGTCGACTTTTTTTTGAACCGCCAACGCCTCTTTGAGGTACCGCTCAGCCTTTGCGGGATCGCCACGTTGTATGGCCAGATCGCCGAGATCAGTCAGGGCGTCCGAAGCACTGAGAGGATCGGAGCCGCTTTTCCGGCGGATGGCCAAGCAGCGCTGATAATAATCCTCGGCGCGATCAAAGTCGCCCCGATACGCCGCCAGCGTCCCAAGATTGAGCAGGGTTGCCGACGCGTTCAGGTCGTCGAATTTCTGCTGGATCGCCAAGGCTCGAAGATACAAGTCTTCCGCCTGCGCCTTATCGCCGCGGCCGTCGAGCACTAGCGCCAGATTGTTCAAGGTCGCGGCCACGGCGACGCCGCCTGGGGCGAGTTCATCGCGGAGCGCTAAAGCCTGCCTCTGGTAATTTTCCGCCAGATCGAGATCCCCGCGGAACAACGCCAGGTTCCCCAGGTTGTTCCAGGAGTTAGTTAACTCGATGCTGTGCGGCGCCAATTGGTGGCGGATGGCGAGCGCCTGCAAGTGGTACTGTTCTGCCTGGTCCCACTCGCTGATGTTGCCAAGCTGGCTTAGGTTGATGGCCTCGGCCAGACTCGGGGACTCTAGCCTCCTCGCCTGTGCGAGGGAGAGTTCGAAGTGTTCGCGCGTGTGAGCAAAATCGTCGTGGTTCCAAAATGTCCTGGCCCACTCATACTCCAACCACCACGATCCCCTCATCGGGGCGGCAGCCAGTCGCTCGATGGCTTTGCCAAATGCATCGTCGGCTTCAGTGAATTGGTGCGCGCCCGCCAGCACCTGCGCCAGTTGATAGTCGAGCCACGCACGCAGCCAAGGTGGATCGGCTGGACCGGCTTGGCCGATCAGCGTGCGCCAGCCTTCGGCCACCTGCGTCGTCTTACCAGCGTGTTCGAGCGACCTGCAAAGCAGCCACAATCGCGTCCTCTCCGCGCTCAGCACGGGACGCATCTTGGCGCCGGCGGCTCCTGCATGGAAGGTATCGGTGAGCTCCTCTGAACCACGATAGAGGCGAACGGCCGCCGCGCCCCTCGGCGCCCGCTCGAACTCGAAGTCGATCCAGTCGAATGGAGACTCGATGGTTCCGCTGTCCGTGCCCTGTGACCACGCAACGATTAAATCGCCCACGCGGAGTCCGGCTTGCTCCGCTGGCGATCCCTTTTCAATTTCTTCGATATAGACGCCGCTTTGTTGGCCTACCGCCCGGACCGCCAAGAGCAATGCCAGCGCTGTGACACGTCGGACGATCATCGCATTCGAACAACTGCCGCGCACACTATCACGCGGCGCTCTTGTGCGTTTAGCAAATGCTAGAGCCTCTAGGCAACGATAGTTGAATTCTAACATACGGTGCTCCAGCAATTCGTCGATTTGTTACATTCGTCAAGGAATTTGGCCCTTTGCCCCGGACGGGGACACGGTTAGATGCCCCCGCCAATTGTGACATGTACCCCAACGCGCGTTATAGTTTGGACACGAACGCGCCGTTGTAGTTCGTCACCCAGACAAAAGCGCCGTCGAATGCAACGCCACACGGGCTCCCCCCGACCTGAACGGTGTCAAGCATTCGTCCGTCGCTCGTCCGTAACTTGATAACATCGCCACTCACTTTATTCGCTACCCAAATGTTGCTGCCGTCAAACGCGATCCCACATGGGTATACTCCAACGGGAAAGGTCCCGAGTACCTTCCCGTCGCTGGCTCTCAGCTTCGTCACATTATTGCTGGCTGAATTCGCCACCCACATGTTGGCCCCATCGAAAGCTATGCCGATCGGCGATGTCCCCACGCTGAAGTTGCCGAGAACCTTCCCATCACTTGCACGAACTTCTGTTACGTTACTGCTGTCATTGTTTGTGACCCACATATTAGCCCCATCAAAGGCGGCGTACTGCGGCCGGACTCCCACACCGATTGTGTTAAGCACGTTTCCGTTACTATCGAGGATCGTGACTGAATTGCTATCCTGATTCACCACCCAGATGTGGACTCCGTCGAAAGCGACGCCAAGCGGAGCGCTCCCGACGCTGGAGGAGTTGATAGTCGCTCCGGTCGAGGCCAGTAAGCTTGTTACCGTACCGTATGGAGTGCCACTGTTGGGGTTGGTCGTGACCCATATGCGGATGCCATCGAACGCCAGCCCTTCGATAACGGTCCCGGCGGCGAAGCTGTGCGAGGCCAGGATTGCACCGTCACTGGCTCTGAGCTTGTACAGCACGCTCGTCCCGTTACAGCCGACCCACATCGAAGATCCGTCGAAAGCCACGGCAAAAGGGCCGGGGTCAATTGGTATGCTAGCTACCTGGTCGGCTTGGTACCAATGGAGCACGGCGACGTCGTTCACGTTAAGGGAGGCCGCCGACGCCGCTGTTGCTAGCCAAAATATCAGGCTCGAGGCCGTCAATCTAGCTCTGATTCCTGTCGTTTTCGTTGCGCTTTTCATTATGTTTCTCCAGCTACTTCGTAAGGTGCGCTCCGGTTGACCGGTGCGCGTGACTTCCACGGAAGCCACTGTGTCAGAATGTTGCGTGCAGGGTATTCCTTACGTGCTTATTTTTCGGCGCTCGTGAGTGAGGTCAGCCGTACAACGCCACAGCCAGAACGAAAAGACGTCTCTCCTACGCATTTGGCAACCGGTGCGATCGCCAGCAGTGCCAAAAGGTGCGATCCATCGGGCGGTCATCGCTTCCGCATGATCGAAAAGCTGTACCCGGCCACGGGTTCCACCGCACCCGCCGTCGTCACACCGGAGACGGTCAACGTATAGTCTCCCGATGGTAGCATGTGAGAGGGCAGTTCAACCGCCAGCCGGTTCAGTCCGCCTTCACCGGGGCCAGATTTAAGCCCGTCAAAGTCTCGCTGCATCGTCGTATCGAGCGACACCAACGTCGCGCGGTATGACGAGTACGAACCCGCGCCAGGATCCATCTCCAGCCGCACTGTCTGTTGATCGCCGAGTACCACCTGGTGCACGCCCCCGCTTTGACTCCGCTCAGTGGGTAGAAGCACGACGGTGAGCATCGCCGGAATGGGGCGTTCGGCGGCCGGCGGTGCTCCGCCTTTGGCCAGGTTACCTTCCGCGCGGTGGTTAGCGCGATAGAAGTACAGTGCTGAGACCAATAGTAGAATCAGCGCCATCGCGCCCGCCAATTGCCAGCGTGCGTGCCAGCCGCGCAGGAACGGCAATGAGCGCCCGACTCGCGGCTGTACCGCCGCGGCGACCTTCGCTCGAAATCCGGGGTCCCGCAGCATCTCCGCCAGAAGCGCCTCCTCGGCGAATGCGTTGTAGAGTTCCTGGTCCGAGGCCAGCGCCTCGAACAATTGCCGCTGCTCCTCGGCGGGGAGATCGCCATCGAAATAGCGCGCCAGCAGGCGCCCGCCTTCCGCCCGGTTCATCGGCTGCCTCCCAATGCATTCCGCAGCCGTTGCAAGCAGCGGAAATAGGCGGTATCGACCGCGCCGGTGCGCAAACGCAGGCGATCCGCGATCTCCTTGGTCCGTGCGCCCTCCAACCGCAGCCGCAAGATTTCCTTGCAACGGTCATCCGACTTCCGGATGGCCTCCAGCAGCAGCTCTTGAAGCTGCTTCGCGCTAAGGGCGGACTCCGGGTCCCGCTCCGAAGCGTCCGGCATGGATTCGGGCAGCTCGACCGCTCGCGCGGGATTCGATTTGTGGCGCCGCCAGTTTAAGGCCAGATTTGAGCAGATACGAGGGCCGAGTTTCAGCAAATCCTCGAGGCTGGCCGCGTCTGCGTACCTGGTATGCAGCACCACCATGGTTTCCTGCGCGATGTCCTCTGCATCGTTGCCACACCCTAAATAGGTGGCGAAGCCCAGAATTCTTACACGGACTTTTTCCAGCAGCGCATCCCGCCCCCCTGTCGAATCCACCGTGCCTCCGTGCGGCGCGTCCATCTCGTTGGACGATTATACCGCGTCGGTGAGACGCTACGCAGGAAAACCGTCGATTTTGCCGCTAGCCGCTTGCTGGACCCGCTTCCGAATCGGCAAAAGCGCTTCTGGATGAGGCGGAGCAGGATCGCCAGTTCGCCTTCCTCGCGTCGCGCTTGGTTAGCGCAGCAGCTCTTCTAGACTCTTCGCATCGAGTAAATCGTACGCTGATATCTTCCAGTTCCGCGGTCGATTTCGACGCCAGCCGCCGCTCGACCGGCTTTGGAATCGGGCCGAAGCGCTTTTCCAGTTGGCGGCGCAGGATCGCCAATTCGCCATGTTGCCGCCCCTTTTGCTCGCCCTCCTGGCGACCCTCCTGGCGACCCTCTTCCATACCCTTCTGCCATGCTTCCCGGCGAACTTTGCGCTCCGCCTTCCTGATCGGTGGCCCGAAGATCGGATGGTCTCGAATATCAAGTTCAATAGGCATTTCCCGTACCTCTTGCCTCACTGCGTCCAACACCTGCGGCCGCAACCCTGCTAGTATCGTCAACTCCTGCAAGCGCAATCTGCCGCCGAGTTGCCGGCAACTCCACGATCCGCTGGATGATCTTCCTGACCGCTTCTTTATGATCCGCAATCGCGTCAGGACCGCAATTACATTATCCCCGAGCGCATCGCTGGCCAGAAGCTGGCCGCCATTCAGGCTGCGAATGTCCACCGCCCGGTATCGGAACCGCAAATCCTCGTCGCGCAGCTCGGTCTGCATACGTAACGGCGCTTCGCCCACGTACAACAACAGTTGGCGCGGAAGCTTGCCGAAGAGACGGAAGGTAGCAAACTTGTATTCCGCCATGCGGGGCGCCATGTGCGGATCGTTGCGGCTCTGGAGTTCTATATGAATATCGAGCCACTTGACGACGGGTGCGCCGATCAGTTCGCGCAGGGTGCGCCGCGCCGATGTCTTCAGCAGCAGCTTCAAAGTTGTGTCGTATGTCTGCATAACAACCGCGCGAGACGGCATCCTCATCGTACCGCTGCGCTCGGCCAATAAGATATGATTGTCCTTGGTGCTCACCTATGCGCGTACTCATAGCAGATAAATTCGAAAAGTCCGGTCTGGATGGACTCCAGTCGGCTGGCTGCGAGGTTGCCTACCAGCCTGGCCTCAAAGATGACGCCCTGGCGCAGGAGTGCGGGCGCTGGCAACCCGACGTGCTGGTCGTGCGTTCGACCAAAGTGACGGAGGCCATCCTAAGCGCCGGGCCGCTGAAGCTGGTGGTGCGCGCCGGTGCGGGCTACAACACAATCGACGTCGCAGCCGCCTCGCGATGCGGCATCTACGTGTCGAATTGTCCCGGCAAGAATTCCGTAGCGGTTGCCGAGTTGGCGTTCGGACTGATTCTGGCGCTCGACCGGCGGCTCGCCGACAACGTCGCCTCGCTGCGGCAAGGCCAGTGGAACAAGGGCGAATATTCGAAGGCCCGAGGCCTGTTCGGACGTACGCTGGGCCTGATCGGCACGGGGCAGATCGGCCGCGAAATGATCCCGCGCGCCAAGGCCTTCGGCATGCCAGTGGTGGCGTGGAGCCGCAGCCTGAGTCCCGAGCGTGCCCACGGACTGGGGGTCGAGCACATGTCGTCGCCGCTCGAAGTAGCCCGCGCGGCCGATATCGTCAGCGTACATCTGGCCGCGAATAAAGACACGCGCGGCATGATCGGCGCTGATTTCTTTGACGCCATGCGCAAAGGCGCCTATTTCATCAATACGTCGCGCGCGGAGGTCGTCGATCAGGTAGCGTTGAGCTGGGCCGTTCGCAGCAACGGTATCCGCGCCGGCCTGGACGTGTACGCGAACGAACCGGCCGGCAGTTCGGGCGAATTTACCGATGAGATCGTGAAGCTGGAAGGAGTGGTCTATGGCACGCACCATATCGGTGCTTCGACGGACCAGGCGCAAGAGGCCATCGCCGCCGAAACCGTGCGCATCGTGAAAATCTTCCAGGAGACGGGCAAAGTTCCGAATGTGGTGAATCTGGCGAAGGCCACGCCGGCAACTTGCGCGCTGGTAGTGCGCCATCTGGACCGGCCGGGCGTGCTGGCCAGCGTGCTGGATCTGGTGAGTGCCGCCCGGATCAACGTGCAGGAGATGGAGAACATCGTGTTTGACGGCGCCGCGGCGGCGGTCGCGCGCATTCATCTGGAGACAGCGCCGGCGGCGGATCTGCTGGAGCAGATCCGGGGATCCAATCCCAACGTGCTGGAGCTTAGCCTGATCAGTTTGTAACCGCCGCCCCATGTAGTATTCTGAAAAAGAGGCGTGTTCCAGCTCAAGAGTTCCCCGCTCCACGGCAGTGTTTTTGCGCTGGCGCTCACGGCGTTGGTGCTGCTGGCGACGCTGTTGTTGCGGCCTTTCCTGGCGCCACACTTTTTTCTGCCCTTTTGGCTGGCCGTTTTCTGCAGCGCGTGGTTGTACGGCCGACCGGGCGGATTGGTGGCCACGGCGCTGTCGAGCATCGCGCTGGGCTTCCTGCTGGTGGAGTTGCGCGCAACTCAGCCAGCTTCCAATCTGAGCCTGGCCGTCGGTCTGCTCTCGTTTGTCGCGATGTCGCTGATGGGCGCGTGGCTGATTTCCGGATGGCTGGACAGCCGCAACCTGCTGGCGGCGACGCTGGCGAGCATTGCCGACGGCGTGCTGGCGACGGACCGCGATGAACGCATTACTTTTGTAAATCCGGTCGCCGAGGCGCTTACGGGGTGGAAAGGTGCGGAGGCGCTGGGCAAGCCGCTAGCCGAAGTGCTGCGGGTGATCGAGGAAGCTACGCGCCAACCGGCCGCCAGCCCCGTGCGCGCCGCCTTGCGAGCAGGGGCTCCACCGCTCAATAGCGGCCAACTTCTGCTCATCGCCAAAGATCAGACCGAAATCGCCATCGAGCACAGCGTGGCGCCCTTGTGCGATGACAGCGGCAGCCTGCGGGGCGCCATCCTTGTGTTCCGCGACATTAGCGGCCGCCGGCAATTGGAGGAGCAACTCAACCGCGCCGGCAGAATGGACGCGGTAGGGCGTCTGGCCAGCGGCGTGGCGGGCGACTTCAACAACGCCCTGACGGTAATTACCGGTTACAGCGATCTGCTGCGCGGGCAGATGCCGGCATCCAGCCCGCTGCGCCGGTTCGCTGATGAGATCCAGTACGCGGGTGAGCGCGCGACCCGGTTGACGCGGCAACTTCTGGAATTCAGCCGCGGGCAAGCCGCGCAGCCCCGCGTGCTCGATCTCAATGTACTGATTGCCGGCATGGAACCCATGCTGCGGCGCATCTTGGGAGAAGCGATAGACCTGATCGTGCTCCCGGGCCAAACTCTCGGCCGCGTGAAGGTCGACGCTTCGCAAATAGAGCAGGCGATCCTCAACCTGGCCAGCAACGCGCGTGATGCTATGCCGAACGGCGGCAAGCTGGTGATCGAAACCGCCAATGCCGAGGTCGACGAATCCACCGCCGCGCAGGCCGGCGTGCAGCCGGGCGGCTATATCCTGCTGGCGGTCAGCGATACCGGATGCGGCATGGACGCGCAGACGCGGGCGCGGTTATTTGAGCCTTTCTTCACCACCAAGGAGCAGGGAAAAGGCAGCGGTCTCGGCCTTTCCATCGTTTATGGCACAGTCCGCCAGGCAGGCGGCTACATTACCGTTTACAGCCAGGTGAACTGCGGGACGATCCTGGAGATCTACCTGCCGCGCAACCAGGAGCCGCTGGAGGCTCCCGCGCCACGCCGGGGGGGGGCGGCGAAGGGATCGGAAACTATCCTGGTGGTGGAAGACGAAGAAGGCGTGCGCAAGCTAATCAGCGCCGTGCTGCAGAATGGCGGCTACACGGTGCTGGAAGCGAATAACGGCAGCGTTGCGCTGGCTACGTACGAGAAGAATGCGCACAAGATCGACCTGGTGCTCAGTGACGTAGTGATGCCCCAGATGACCGGGTTGGAACTGGGCCAGCGCTTGGCCGAGAAGGATCCCGACCTGAGGATGCTGTACATGTCCGCTTATCGGGATGCGGCCATAGGGCAGTCCGGACAGGCTGACAAACCGTTCTTGAGCAAGCCGTTCGCACCGGACGCGCTGTTGGCCAAGGTGCGGGAGGTTTTGGATGGGTGAGGCGGTATAGTCTTGCCCTACATCGCCTGCGCGGCTTCCACTGTTCCCACACCGCAGCCCCATTTCGCGCCGTTCTGTTAGGCTGTAGGTATGGAGAGAACGTTCGAGGCTGTCTATGAAGACGGTGTTCTTAGGCCACTCGAAGATCTGCACCTCGCGAATCATCGGCGAATGCGGCTGACCATCGTTCCCTCCAGTCCCGCCGAGCACGATCTTGAAGGTTATTTCTCTCCTGAGGAATGGGCAGCAGCGGCCGAAGATACGATCGCCTTGGAAGAGGTCCAGCAGGCTCTATCCTCCATGCCCGGCTGCCTTTCTGAGACCGTCGTGGCCTCGCGTCAAGAGCGCTGAGAGTGCCGGGCTTCTTTGTTGACACCAGCGCGCTCGCGAAGCTCTATCACCGGGAGCTCGGTTCCGCGTATTTGGAACGCTTGCTTTTGAATTCCGGCACGCGCTTCTGGATTTCGCGGCTGTCGATCGTCGAGATGGAATCAGTATTCGCCATCAAGGTTCGCTCTGGCCAACTCGACATCTCCAATCTGGCGATTGCGCGCCGCAGGCTCCGTGCGGATCTGGCGCAGAAGCGGATTTTCGTGGGGCCGCCGACTACGGAGAAGCATTTTGCGGAAGCGCGCCGGTTGCTCGCCCAGTACGCGGTGGCCGAAGGCTTGCGCACGCTGGACTCGCAGTTGGCTGTTGCTCTGGATCTGTGGCAGGCGGGACTCGTGCAGACCATGCTTGCGGCGGACCAGCGGATCTGCCGGGTAGCGCGATTGGGGGGGTGTCCAGCCGTCGATCCACAGGTGCCGGCCCAATGGTTGCCCTATAGGCATAGGCGGCTGCGCCGAAGCTTTACACCCAATCGGCCAGTCGCAGCCCACTGATCCGGGAGAACTCGCGCGTGTTGTGGGTTACGAGCGTGACCTTCAGACTCAATGCGTGTGCACCGATCAGTGTATCGAGCGCCCCAATGGCTCTGCCACTCTTCTCCAGCGCAGCCCGAACATGCCCATAAATCCTAGATGCAGCCTCATCGAAGGATGCGATCTCCAGCGGCAACAAGAACCCGTCGAGAGCAATTTGGTTCTGTTCGGGCCGCTGACTCTTCAGTACGCCGAACATCAGTTCCGCCAAGGTGATGGAAGAGATTCCCACGTCCCTGGCATGTAGTCTTGCAGACGCCGCAGCACCCCCGGAGAACGTCGGCGAATGAGGTAGATGCACGTATCGGTGTCGAGCAAGACCTTCATCGAAACGCTTCGGATCGGTGCTGCTGCGCCGGTTGCTCGCGTTCGGCCATGAAGTCCCCCGAGAACCGCTCGAGGCTGTCAATGAGCACGTCCCAGGATCGTTCGGATGGCAAAATGAGGACTCCGTTGGCGACTCGCTTGAGGAACACATGGTCGCCCTCGAAACGGAATTCTCGGGGGAGCCGAATTCCCTGACTTCGACCTTCGCGGAGCAGCTTAACGGTTTTCATCAGTCATTCCTGCGATTGGCAGTCTACACCACTAATGGTACACCACGCTCTGGGTCAGGGCGAACTGCAGTTCAAGGCGCATACTGTAGTTGTCACGCCGCCGCGGGCTGGAACTTCACCGAGACGAGCTTCGAAACGCCGGGCTCCTGCATGGTGACACCATACATCGCCTGGGCGGCCTCCATGGTCTTCTTCGAGTGGGTGATGATGATGAACTGCGTCTGCGCCGACATCTCACGCAGCAGGGCGGTCAGGCGGCCGATGTTGGCTTCGTCGAGCGGCGCGTCCACTTCGTCCAGGATACAGAAAGGGCTGGGCTGATAGCGGAAGATGGCCATCAGCAGGGCCACAGCCGCCAGGGCCTTTTCGCCGCCGGAAAGCAGCAGGACATTTTGCAGCTTCTTGCCGGGCGGCGAGGCCACGATGTCGATGCCGGACTCGGCCAGGTTGGTTTCGTCCGTCAGCCGCATCTCGCCGGTCCCCCCCCCGAACAGCGTGCGGAAGGACTCGCGGAAATTTTCGTTGATGCGCTCGAAGGCTTCGCCGAATTTCTGGCGCGAAACCTGATCGATCTCGGTGATGGCTTTCTCGGTATCGCGTATGGAATCGAGCAGATCCTGCCTTTGCGCGCTGAGGAAATCCTGGCGCTGCTGGGCTTCCTGAAACTCTTCCATGGCCTGCGCGTTCACCGGCCCGAGCGCTTCGATGCGCGCGCGGACTTCCTGGTACAGCCGCTCGGCTTCGGTGATGGCGTCGGTGTCCGGCACGGTTTCCTCCTCCGCCGCCAATTCCTGCGCGGGACAGTTCAACTCCTTGCGGCTGGTTTCGTCCAGATACTTCAGTTCGGCCTGTCGCTCGACCAGCTTGACTTCGATCTGCGACTTGTTATGATGCGCTTCCTCGACCCGCGTGCGGAGCTGCTTCAACTCCTCTTCCACCGCGGCCAAGCCGTCGCGCATGCGCGTCTCTTCGGCGGCCAGCCGATTCACGGCGGACTCCAGTTGCACGGCCTGCTCCGTCAACTGCGCGAGCTTGCGATCCAGCTCGATGTTATCGGCCAACAGCGTGGCGCGATGCACACTGAGCCGCTCGATCTCG
>Ga0073928_10004832_pt1 | contig 19448 bp, 17 predicted proteins | sample PaiPotPPA55metaG_FD_76969 | JGI IMG/M metagenome (GOLD analysis project Ga0073928, IMG submission 76969) | Iron sulfur acid spring bacterial and archeal communities from Banff, Canada, to study Microbial Dark Matter (Phase II) - Paint Pots PPA... ...
ACGCCCTAACCCGGCTCACCACCCTCATGGCGGACGAACGCGGCCAAGACCCCGAGCGCATCTCCTTCACCAAAGTCCTCAAAGAAGTACGCCGCACCGTGATCAAGCAAGCCACCCGCACCCTGGCCATGGCCGCGCGCTACGCCATGGACATAGCCGACAACCTGCGCCGATACGTCAACCCGGAAAGAGAGCCACGGGCCAGCGAACGCACACTCAAGCGCGTGCGCAACCGCTTCCCACCCCGACCGGCCACCGCCCGCGGCAAACCCGTCACCACCAACACACCACCACGAACCATCACCCTACGGCCCGCACCGGCAAATTGATCAGAACGACATTGGGGCCCGGCCCCCAGACCCCCACGCCAAGGGCTCCGCCCCTGGACCCCGACACACTTCGCTCCGCTCCGTGTGACTCAAGCAGTAAGTAATTAGTAATGAGTAACGAGAAGTGAGTAGTGAGAAGTGGGCAGCCCTGGTGCTGCGCACGTGAAAGCGGTGATGGTGCTGCGCACGCGACGCTGCGCTGGCACGGCCCGCCCGCCCGCCCCTTCAACACTCAAGACTCAAGCGGCGCATCCGTCGACGTTCGCACCGCTTCGTCGGCTGCGGGCGGAGCGCCGGCAGTTGGCGGATGGTTCTAGGGTGCGCCGCCAGGCCGCGCAGCGAGTCGTACTCACTCGATGAGGAAGGACTCCTCGCCGCGCTCGGGGTGGCCGGGCAGCGTCCCGTACGCGAAGCCGCGGCGACGGGGGTCGTCCAGCGCCCGGATGGGCCCGAGCGCTAGCGAGACTCGGCTGCCCGCTCCGGCTGTGGACGCAGGTGCAGTGCGGCGTGCATCCGCCACTCCAGCACGGTGTTCGCCGCTCGCTCGAAGGCGTCCTGGCCTTGTCCGACCCGCGCTCGGAACCTGACGTGCCGGTACCCGTCGGGCAGCGGGGCGTCGTGTTCTGTGGCACCGACCTCGGGATAGCTGAACTCTGGCATGCCCTTAGGCCATGCGGATTTTTGAACGTGCTCAAATTGACTGGGTCTGCCTTGACTGGGCTCGGGCGGCGAGGATGGCGATGTCGTCGTCGGGCGTGGACGACGCCAGCGCTCGCAGGACCGACTGGAGGAGCTGCTCCAGCTCGCCGGTCGAGGGGAAGGCGACGGCCGCGAGCCTGGCGAGTGAGATGTCGATGTCCTCGCCGCGCCGTTCCACCAGGCCGTCGGTGTATAGAAGCAGGATCTGGCCAGGGAGCAGGTCGACGGTGACCTGTTCATAGCCGCCGACGCCGGTCCCCAGCGGCGGCCCGATGGGGGTGGGGATCAGTTCCGTCGGACGGCCCGCGACGAACAGCGCGGGCGGAAGATGGCCCGCGCTGGCCAGCGTCCAATGTCCGCGGTTCGGGTCCGCGACGGCGAGCAGGCAGGTCGCCGGCCGGGCCGTCTCGCTTTGCGCGATGACGTTGTCCAGGTGCGCAAGAATTCCGTAGGGCGGGAGGTCCATGCTGCCGAGTTCGCGGATGATCGAGCGGTAGTTGCTCATGTCGACCGCGGCTTCCATGCCGTGACCCATCACGTCGGCCATCACCAGCAGGGTGCGGCCGAACGGAAGTCGGATTATCTCGTACCAGTCGCCGCCGATCAGATTGCGGCCGCCCAAGGGGAGATAGCGGGCCGCGATCTCGAGGTTCGAATGCGGCGGGCCCGGTTCGACGAGCAGCGCACGCTGGAGTTCGAGCGTGATGCGCTGGGAGTCGGAGTACTGTCGGGCGCTCTCGACACTGGCTGCCGCCCGGTCGGCGAGATCCTGGACGAGGATGATGTCGTCCTCGGTGAAGCCCCGGTGCTTTCCGCCGACTCTGGCCATGGTCAACGCACCGATGACCTGGCCCCGCGCGATCAGCGGAGCGGCCAGGATCGAGTCGACGCCGACCAGCCGGAAGGCCGCCAAGTCGTCGGCACTCCCGGCCAGACGCTCCAGCTCGTTCTCCGATGGGAGGTTCGCGACCACCGGGGCGCCCGCGCGCAGGCTCCGTGCGACCGCCGACTCGGCGCCGGACTGCGTCGGCTTGCCGAGCGTGTTGGAGGAGCCGAGACGGCGACGCACCGCAGGGGTGCAGGCGAGCGCGGCTCGGCGCATGCGCGGCAGCACGGAGCCCACACCGTCGCCGCGTTCCGCGAGCTCATACGGCATCAGTTCGACGAGCGTGAGATCAGCCATCGCCGGGACCGTGAACTCCGCGAGCTCGTCGCAGGTGACGTCTATATCGAGCGTCGTGCCGATGAATTCAGCCGCCGCGATCTGAGCCTCGAGCCGGCGACGGGCCCGGTCCAGCTCTTGTAGATGCTCGGGCGCGGACCTCGCTATGGCCGCAATGACACCAGCGACACGACCGTCGCTCTCCTGGCGCCGATAGCAAACGTGCAAGCCTGCCGCCCCGGCGGCGCCGACGATACCGGCCGAGCCGTCGACGACCTTGTCGCGGAAGTGATCGTCTACGAGGATCCGCCTGATGGTGGCGGCGTCGGCGGCGAAGGGCGTCGCAGAGACCGGTATCCCCAGGATCCGGGTGCGTTCCAGGCCCGTCGCTTCGAGAAAGGCGGCGTTGACGTAGACCCAGCGCGAATCCGCGTCGAGCAATCCCAGGCCCACGGGAGCGTCGTCGACGAAGTTCAGCGGCAGCCCATCGCCGAACGGCTCCAGCGCACTGATGACATCGGCGGCCTCGCTGCCCGTCTTTCGCACGTTCACCGCATCTTCCTCGATCACCGTCGGGCCACAGGGTGCCAACCTAGACTAGCTTCTGCTCTCGCAGAGTGGGTGAGTTCGAGGTCTGGCTTTGCCGCTACCATGCTCCTCGTCGCAGTGCACGTGGACACGGTAAATCACGCGGCACCGCACGCGCCATCAACTCACACCTACTGCGTACGGTGCACCTGAGACCGTGCATGGGGGGATCCATGAAAATCACCGTCGCTCGGCCAGGGCGCCGCGCGGTCCGCCTCACCGCAGTGGCAGCGCTGGCCGGTGGAATGCCGGTGCTCACCGCGACCGCCTCTTCGGCCGCGGGCACGATCACGCCGTTCGTGGACTGCGTCGTGCAGAACACGACCACCGGCGTCGACGTGGCCTACTTCGGCTACAACGACACCGAGTCGGGCTCGACGACCATCGCGGTCGGAGACCTCAATGAGTTCATCCCGGGGGATCCTTACCAGGGCCAGCCGACCGCCTTCGCCCCGGGCGTGCTGCAGACCGTGGCCACGGTCGAGTTCGACCCGGTGATCGTGCCTGCCGTCAGCTGGATCCTGAACGGGACTCAGGCCGTGGCCTCGACCGACTCGCCCGCCTGCACTGACGCGGTGACCTCGCCGGCCAGCGGGCTCACGGACACCGGCGCCACGCTCAACGGCGTCGTGCTGCCGGGAGGTCAGGACACCACGTACGAGTTCGCGTACGGCACATCGGCGACGTCGCTCAGCACGGATACCCCGGTCACCGACGCCGGGTCGGGGACGCAGGGCACGCTGGTCCAGGCGACGCTTGGCAGCCTCAGCCCGAGCACGACCTACTACTTCCAGCTCGACTCGACCAGCGCGGCGTACTCCGCCAAGGGTCCGGTGCTCAGCTTCACCACGCCGGCCGCGCCGCCGCCGACGCCCACCGGGCTCTCGATCACGACGACCGCGTTGCCTGCCGCGATCGTGGGTAAGCCGTATTCGGCCGCGCTGACCGCGAGCGGCGGCACCGGCCCGGCGGCTTGGTCGATCATCCAGGGCCGGCTGCCGTCAGGCCTGACCCTGGACGCATCCACCGGCACGATCACCGGCACGACGCGGGCGGCGTGGCCGCCGTCCGGCTCGATCACCTTCGAAGTGCAGGACCACACGGTCAAGGGTCAGCCCGGCGCGACGCTTACCTTGACGCTGCGAGTCTTCTGAGATCCTCCGCGATCAGGGCGGAACGGCAGACAGCCGGATCCGCCCTGATCGCGCTTCTACTGGGATCAGGGCAAGAGCGTGGCGGTGAGTGTGGCGGCCAGCCATTCCTCGTACGTGTCGGCTGACCAGCCTCGTCCCGCTGTGAACTGCGTGTATGGCTGCGGGCCGGCCAGTACCCACAGCACGTCCGCCACGTGGCCCGACTCCGCTTCCGGACCGAGCACACCGGCCTCGTCGAGGTGTCTGACGAACGCGGTGACTCCGGTGAACCGCTCGCGCTCACCAGTCTCCAGGACCTCCCCGACGTCGGGCCCGGCCTGGGTCAGCAGGGTGAACAGTGGGGCGATGCGATCATGGATTCCGCGCACGAATGCGGCGTAGAGCCGGAGCTTGGCCCCCGGCTCCGCTGTGCTCAGGATCTCTCGCATCTGGGAGCGCTCCCCCATGGGCACCGGTTCGTCGTCTCCGGCCAGTGTGACGTCCCACAGCGCCTTGACCATGCCCGGTTTGCCGCCGAACGTCTTGTAGACCGTTTCGGCGGAGACACCCGCCCGCTCGGCTACCGCGCGCACGGTCGTGGCGTGGTAGCCGTCCTGGAAGAGCAGCTCACGGCATGCCTCGAGCACCGCGGCGCGATTGCGGTCCGCGGCCTCGCGCCGACGCTCGGAGTTGTAACGCCGGCGTGGCGTCTCGCCTGTCATCGGCACACCCTTCAATTTGCTACAGTCGACTGTATCGAATTCTGACCGAATGCCGGAGGTCCTCATGTCCCGTCCCGCGCCCGCACAGGTGGCACCCCGAGTCCACCGCCTCGGCGATCACACCGTCAACTTCTATCTGATCGAGGATCCCGACGGCCTCATCCTGATCGACGCGGGGGCGCCCGCCCATCGGGAGCAGCTGCTCGGACTGCTGGCCGACCTCGGCCGCTCCTCGGCCGACGTGCGCGCCGTGCTGCTGACCCACGGCCACCCCGACCACACCGGCCTGGCCCGCTTTCTCCAGGAGGCCGGAGCCGACATCTGGGTCCACCAGCAGGACGCCGCAATCCTGCGCGACGGTCCGCGCAGCGGAAACCGCCACGCCAAGCCCGAGCGTTCAATGCTCCCCTACCTGCTGCGCAGACCCTCCGCCCTCGCCCTGCCACTCCAGTTGGCGCGCTCGGGAGCCTTCACCGCCCCCGCCGTCCAGAACACCCGGGCCTTCGCTGCCGATCAGGTGCTGAAGGATGTGCCCGGCGCCCCGCAGGCCGTCTCGCTGCCAGGCCACACACCCGGCAGCGCCGGGTACCTCTTCGCCGACCGCGGGCTGCTCTTCACCGGTGACGCCCTGGTGACCGTGGACCAGTTCTCCGGCCGTACCGGACCCACGATCGTCAGCCGCTGCTTCACCCACGACAGCCGAGCCGCGCTCGCTGCACTCGACCGGCTCGACGAGCTCACGGCAGACGTATTGCTGCCGGGCCACGGCGCACCCTTCGCCGACGGCATCCGAACCGCCACGGGCCAGGCACGCCGCCTCGGCGCGCACTAACGCGCAACTGAGCCCCGGTCATGAAGCGCCGCCGTTGGGCCTGAGCGGGTCCACACGAGCGTCTTCCTTCACCCGCTACGGCCGAGCGCGTCCTCGTCCGATACAGCGAAACGGCAGAAGGAGGCTGAGGCGTCGCGGCCCCCAAGGCAGGCACCGGTCACCTTCAATAACTAAAGGGCGCGCCAATTACTCCACACACGATGGTAGAAAATTACGCACCAATGAGCCACAGCTGATTACCCGAACATCGTGTGCAACTTTCGAATTCCCTCTTGCGACACCCAACTACCCGCTGTAGCCTTCGTTCCGGGAAGTCAGGGCACTGCCAATTTGCGTGCCTATCATGTGGAACGCCAAGTCTCATGCCGTTCAGCACAAAGCTGCCATGAGATGCACTACCGGAAAGTCTTTGCATTGCGCGCTTTCTGAGGATACAAGGGGGGCAGGATGGCGCATTCCCTGTTACGTGTGACACCGTCGGAGTCCGGCAGGGTTGCGCGCTTCGGCGGTTCCCGCGCTGTTCGGCGCTAGATCGAAAATGCCCCGGCCCATATGCCTTGCGCCCGGTCCGCTCGAAGGATAACGGAGTATAGCCATGCCCGAATCTATCACCACGACCGACATGCCCGCCCGCACGAACCGATCTGCCGACACTTCCGGCGCGCGGGCGAACGTCCAAAATTCCTTTGCTCCGGGAGCGGTCGATCTGCCGTCGCTCGGGCCAATCATGTTTGCCTTCATGCTCCGGAACATCGCCAGTGACGGCTTCATCTACAGCGACCCACAGTCGCCTGGCGACATTTCCCGGGACTCTAAGCCGGGTTGCGTCATCGCCGCCCCGTCCTTCCCGGCCGACACTCCCGGCATCGACGAGGACTACGTCTTCAACTGGGTTCGCGACGGCGCCATCACGGCCATGGAGGTGGCCAAAGCAGCCATGCCCACCCGCCCGGGCGGCACAGTGCAGACGCTCAACGGTTACGTGCAGTTCGCCGACCTCTGTCACTCCAATGCCCAGCCGCCGTTGACCAAGGGGCACGCCTGCTTCAACATCGCCGGCGATGCGCGCCCGTGGACCGAGCAGAACGACGGTCCGGCCCTGCAGTCGATCACCATCCTGGCCGCCTACGACCAGCTCGATCTCGGCACTCAGAAGCGGGCGATCGACCTGGTGAACGCGAACGTGGCCTACCTCCTCGGCGTCTACCGGGACCCCACCACGAACCTGTGGGAGGAGCACAGCGGGTACAGCTTCTTCGCCCGGTCCGCCCAACTGCGCTGCTTCGAGGAGATCGAGGCCTCGACCGTCGCCGGTATCGACAAGCCGGCCGAGCTCAAGTCCGCCATCGACTGGCTGCACCAGGCCCTCGCAGGCCACTGGGACGGCAGCAAGTACGTGAGCATGATGGCCGACCCCGGTGACGGCGCGCAGCCGTCGCCGCAGAATCCGGTCGTCAGCGGTTACGACCCGAACATCGACATCGTCCAGGCGGCCGTTTACGGCGCCGTTTCCGTCAGCGACTCCAAGCTGCTGGCCACGGCGGCCCAGCTGCGGTCGCAATGGGAAGAGGGCGGCGTCGCCTTCTACCCCATCAACAAGGCGGACAAGGAGCAGTTCGGCATCGGTCCGCTGTTCGGCCGCTACCCGGGTGACGTCTATGACGGCGACACCTCGCACCCGGTGCTCGGCGGTCACCCCTGGGCCCTGTCCACGTGCAACGTCGCCGAGCTGCATTACAAGCTGGCCGCCGCGATCAAATCGAGCGGCAGCGTAGTCGTAGACGACCTGTCCGCACCCTTCTTCGCCCAGTCCGGCATCGACGCGTCGACGGCCCCTGCGGCAGCCGCCACAGCGTTGACGGCGACCGGTGACGCCATGGTGCGGGCCGTCATCTACCACAGCGACAACTTGGAGCTCTCCGAGCAGTTCGACGGCACCTACGGCTACGAGCGCAGTGTCCACAACCTGACGTGGAGCTACGCCGCCTACCTGTCCGCCATGCGTGCCCGGGCCGAGGCTGTCTAGCCATGTACGCCAAGTTCCCCGACGGGGCGGCGAGGCGCACGGACCCCGCGGCGGCGGCCGAGGTTCTCTACGACGCCGTCATCGTCGGCGGCGGGATCGCCGGCGCCATCATCGCCTCGCGGCTGAGCGACGCCGGCAAGAGAGTGCTGATACTCGAAGCGGGCCCGGCCGAGGACCTCACCCTGAGGGGGTACGAGGCCTACCTCGATCGCTTCTACTCGGCCACCAGCAAGGACAACCAGGCCCCATACCCGGTCGTCGGCAACGCACCGATGCCCCGCGGCACCGACGCACGTCGCATCTTCCCGGGTGAGCCCGACGCCTCGGCCTACATCGTCCAAAGCGGGCCCTTCGCCACCGACACCACTTATACGAGGGTCCTCGGCGGCACCACCATGCACTGGGAGGCCAAGACTCTGCGGATGCTGCCCGAGGACTTCCAGATGCGCACGCTCTACGGCGAGGGTGCCGACTGGCCGCTCACCTACGAGGACCTCGCTCCGTATTACAACGAGGCCGAACGCGAGATCGGCGTCTCCGCCGACGTGGAGGACCAGGCGTACCTCGGGATCACCTTCGACGAGGGCTATGTGTTCCCCATGAAGGGGCTGCCCCTGTCGTACCTGGACCAGATGGTCGCCGAGGACCTCGACGGGATGCCGGTCGAGCTCGACGGGGAGACGCGAGAGTTGCGGGTCCGGCCGTTCCCGCAGGGGCGCAACGGAATACCGAACCCGGCGTACGACGGCGGGAAGGGCTACGTCCCGCGAGGTGCGGTGAGCACGTATCAGGTCGAGGTCGGCGGGCGGTGCCAGGGCAACAACAACTGCGTGCCCATCTGCCCGGTGCAGGCCAAGTACAACGCCGGCAAGACCCTCGCCGTGGCGCTCCAGAGCGGTCGGGTGGACCTGGTGGCCCAGGCGGTGGCCTACAAGGTGCACGTCGACGAGCAGACTCGTCGCGTTACAGAGATCGAATATCGCCGCTACGACCGGCCCGACAGCCCCAACTTCACGACCATGAGAGCCCGAGGCCGGCTGTTCATCCTGGCCGCCAACGCAGTGGAGAACCCAAGACTGATGCTGGCCTCCGGCCTGCGCAGTTCGAGCGGCCTGATGGGGCGCAACTTCATGGACCACGCGTATCTGCTGGCGTGGGCCCTGCTACCCGAGGTGGCCGGCACCTTCCGGGGCACGAACTGCACCGGCGGCATCACCGACGTGCGCGGGGGCAGCTTCCGGCGTCGCCAGGCGGCGTTCAGCGTCGACATTCATAACGACGGCTGGGGTTGGGCCAGAGGTGCGCCGATGACAGACCTCATCGACCTGGTGGACGCCGGTGGCCGCTACGGCGAGTCCCTCCGCCAAGGCTTGGTGGACCGGGTGTCCCGCCAATTGCAGTTGGCGTTCATGGTCGAGGTTCCCGCCAACCCGAGCAACCGGGTCACCGTGGATCCGGCCTTCACCGACGAACTGGGGAACATGCGACCCATCCTCAGCTACGACATCCCCGACTACACGATGCGAGGGGTGGCGTACGCCCGGCAGCTGTCGAAACGGATCTTCGCCCGGCTCGGGGCCGAGGACCACACCAAGTACGACTCGAACTTCTGGGGCTACGCCGTCTACGGCGGCGAGGGGTACGAGATCCGCGGGGGCAACCATCTCGCCGGCACGCACACGATGGGCAGCGACCCGGCGTCCTCGGTGGTCAACGCGGATCAGCGGTGCTGGGATCACGAGAACCTCTACATGGTCGGCGGGGGAAGCATGCCCACCGTCGGCACGTCGAACGTGACGCTCACCATCGCCGCCCTGTGCCTGCGCAGTGTCCGGGCCATGCTGGCCCAGCTCGACTCCGAGACCGCACCGATCGAGGTCACCTCGAACGGCGTCATCCAGGGCCAGCCCCAGGAGGTGTCCAGGTGACCGCGTCGACCATCAAAAACCGCGACGACCTGATCAGTTACCTGCACGCGGCGATGGCGCTCGAACACGCGACCATCCCTCCCTACCTGACCGCGTACTACTCCATACGTTCCACCACTAATTCCGACGCCGCCCACGTCATCCGGGTGGTCGCGGTGGAGGAGATGCTGCACCTGACCCTGGCTTCCAACGTCTTGAACGCCATCGGCGGGACGCCCGACCTGACCCGCCCCGGCTTCGTGCCGTCCTACCCGGCCTACCTTCCCGACGGGGAGCACGACTTCACCGTCGACCTGCAGCACTTCTCCCCCGATGCGGTAAGGACGTTCTGCAAGATCGAGCGCCCGAGCAAGGCCCCCAGTGCCAGCGCACGGCTGGTGCCCACATCGGACAACGGGAGACCGCTCCTGGTCTCCAGTCCGACGGTCGAGGGGATGAACTTCTACAGCATCGGCGAGTTCTACGAAGAGATCATCGAAGGGCTCGAACAGGTTGCGGCGAGCGATCCCGGGCTCTTCTGCGGGAATCCGGCCCTGCAAGTCGGTCCCGAGTACTTCTACTCCGGCGGCGGAATGGTGATCCGCGTCTCCGACCTGGACTCGGCCCGGCGGGCGCTCCACTTCATCGCCGCTCAGGGCGAGGGCCTTGATTCAGGCATTTACGACGCAGACGGAGAGCTGGCCCACTACTACCGGTTCCAGCAGCTGCTTGTCGGCCGCTACTACCAGGTGGGCGACCAAGCCAACTCGCCGACGGGGCCGCCGCTCAGCGTCAGCTGGGACGACGTGTACAGGGTGAAGGTGAGTGCCCGTCTGGCCGACTACCCGGCGGGATCGGAGCTCGCCCGCGCCGCCCGTAAATTCAACGTCGACTACGGGGCCTTCCTCGCCCTGCTTACCAAAGCGTTCAACGGGCAGCCGGGCCTTTTGCAGGACGCCGTCTGGTACATGTTCCGCCTGCGTGACGGTTTCAACCAGTTGGTTCGCAATCCGCTGCCGGGCAGCGACGGCCTGCACGCCGCTCCCACTTTTGAGATCCCGACCGTGGTCGGGTCCGATCCGGACACCTTACGGAACGCCGACGAGACAGCCCAGGCGGTGACGCGGTGACCCCCGAATCGTTCGAGGAGTTCCTCCTCCTGTCGGTCGACCTCACCGCCTTCGAGGAGACCGATCTCCTCGGCACCGGTCTGGCCCACCTGTACCTGGCCAAGATAAGGGCCGCCTGCGGTGACGAGGTCGTCGCCGCCCTCCTGGAGGCTCACCAGGCGGTCCGGGCCGACGCGGCCGGTGATGCCGAAACCCATGACAGGACACTGCTCGACCGAGCGTTGCGCCACCGGATCTTCAGCGACGACCGCCTGGGCCCGGTGGCCCGCAATGTGATCAAGCTCTGGTACGCCGGGATGTGGTACGGGCTGCCATCTGCGTGGACCGACTGCTACGGCGCGCAAACGGCAGCCGAGACCTCCACCGTTACCGCCGCCTCCTACCAGGAGGGGCTGCTGTGGCGGGCCATCGGGGCCAATCCGCCAGGCGCAAAGGCGCCCGGCTACGGCTCCTGGGCTCAGCCACCCCGCATCGAGGACCGCTACCTCAACAAAGGGGCGACGAAATGACAGCACTAGGCGACCGCCTCAGCCCGGACAAGGTGAAGCTCGGCGTCTGCTGCACCCTGTGGTGGAACGACGACTTCCCCGCCATCGACGCCGACATCTCCTTCGGCCAGGCCGTGAGCGAGATGGCGCTCGCCGGCTTCCAGGGCTGCAGCATCGGGCACAAGTACCCCTCGGACGCCGCCGAGCTCAAGGCCGCTCTCGAGCTCCGCGGCCTGCGCGTGTCGGAGCCGTGGACGAGCACGTACTTCACGATCAGCAGGATGCGGCAGAAGACGATCGCCGCCTTCGAGGAGACGCTGGCCCATATCAAGGCGCTGGGCGGGACAGAGTTGGTAGTGGCCGAGTTCGGAGCGTCGTCGCACCTGCTTCCCGTCGACGTGTTCGCCAACCGGCCGGTTTTCACCGACATGCAGTGGTACGACCTGACGTCTGGCCTGGAGGAACTCGGCAAGATCGCCAACTCGGCCGGGATGAAGCTCAGCTATCACCACCACATGGGTACCGGCGTCATGACTCGGGCCGACGTCGACCGGCTGATGGCTTCGACCGACCCGGACCTGGTTCATCTTCTGCTCGACACGGCCCACATCGCCTTCGCCGGCGACGATCCGCTGGACATGGCCCGGGCCTACGCCGACCGAATCGGCCACGTCCACATGAAGAGCATCCGGCCCGAGGTCGTGAGCCGAGTGCGTGAAGAAGGCCTGTCGTTCCAGGAGGGCGTCGAACTCGGCGTCTTCACCGTGCCCGGAGACGGCGCGATCGACTTCCGGCCGATCCTCGAGGTGCTCGCCGACGCCGATTACCAGGGGTGGCTGGTCGTGGAGGCCGAGCAGGACCCGAGCAAGGCCGTCCCGCTCGAGTATGCCAAGAAGGCTCGCGCCTACCTCACCGACGTTTTGGGGTGGTAATGAACGCGACATTCAAGCGCGACATCTTCTTCAGCTTCTTTATGTTCACTGCTGATTTAATGCCGGAGGACTCGCGTTACACCCGCATCCTGGTCGATCACTTGAAGGCCCTCACCGACATGGGCTACGACGGCTTCGACGTGCACATCGCCTCCCAGCCTGCGACCGTCGACCATCACCTCGAGGTCGAAAGCTATGCCGGTCTCAAGAAGGCATTCGACAGCGCCGGGCTGGAGGAGGCGAAGTTCACCACCAACGTCGGGACCACGCGGACCTTCGACCCGACCTCACCCTACGAGGAACAGCGCAGGCAGGCCCTGTCGTACCTCAAGTCACGCGTCGACATCACGCGGATCCTGGGCGGCGACTCGATCATGTCGGGGCCGTTCCTCTATCCCTACGGGGTCTTCCCGGTCACGGACGCGGGCGAGCCGATCTGGAGCGACGCCCTCCAGGATTGGATGAAGCCGCGCTTTCACGCGGCGCGTTCCGCCTACGAAGAGCTGGCGGACTACGCCGCGACGCAAGAAGTGAAGCTCGCCATCGAGCCCGTCAAGAGCTGGGAGACGCCCCCGCCCAACATGGTCTCCGAGGTGCTGGACTTCCTCGACGGTCTCGAGCACCCGCAGGGCGGCGTGACGATCGACACCGCGCAAGTCGTGATGGAAAGCCAGGGCCCGTCAGTCTTCAAGGACAACGTCGCCCGAGCAGCGCGCCAGGATCAGCTCTACTACGTCCACATCTCCGCGCCTGATCGGGGTGCGGTGCGGGACAGCTGGATCCCGTGGGACCTCATCCTGAACGAGATCGAGCCGGTCTATCGCGGGCCGTACCTGGTCGAGGTGTTCAACGCGATCCCACCGTTCGACAGCTCCATGCGCATGGCACGCCGGCGCTTCTGGCGACCCGGCGAGGACGACCCGGTGCCCGACGTCGACAGCGCCTACGACGTCGCCTTGGCCGCGTTGGAGGAACTGCGAGAGCACCTGAAAGGTCCCGAATGCTAGCTCAAGTGTCAGATCCCATCATCATGGTCGCGAAGCAGACGGGCGACGTCCGCATTCACACGTTCGTCTCGTCCTTCGAGTACAGCAATATTGCGAATGCCACGCACATCATCGAGACCAGGAACCAGTTGGTTCTTGTCGACGGGCAGTTCCTGGTTCCGTACGCGAGGGCGTTCAGGGACTATGCGGACAGCCTCAATAAGCCGATCGAACGGCTGTACCTCTCCCACCGGCACCCTGACCACTGGTTCGGCTTGGGGACCGCGTTCAGCGACATCGCGATCTACGCGTTGCCCGAGACCATGAGCTTCATCCAGGAGCACGGGGAGGCTTCGAGAAGTGACCACTGGAAGCTCGGTGACCTCGCGCCGGACCAGATAGTCGTCCCGAAACATGCCGTCAACCCCGGCGAGGAGACGATCGACGGGGTCAGGTATGTCTTCGATCGGGTCACTGAAACCGAGATCGACTTCCACCTGACCATCAAGCTTCCCGAGCTGGGAGTGTATTTCACTCAGGACCTGATCTACAGCGGCACCCATCTGTATCTGACCCAGCACATGGGCCATTGGATCCGGGTGCTGCAGGGGATGCTGGTGGCGGACTACGAATTGTTCATGCCGGGCCATGGCCTGCCGGCTGACAAGAATGAAGTCGCTCGCAACATCGAGTACCTCTCGGCCGCCCAGCAGGCGATCGGCAACGGCTTGGCAGACGACGCCTTCAAGGACTTCATGCTTCAACGGTATCCCGAGCGCAAATGCCCCGGAATATTCGACATATACATGCCCCGGCTGTTCGGCGGCGCGAGCGACTACTGAGTACGGAGGTATTCGGTCCATGAACGAGGGGTACGAGGGGTACACCGTAGGACAATATCTGGCAGACCGGCTCCATCAGTTGGGCTTGGAGCACCTGTTCTCCATCGCGGGCGACTATTCCATAGAATGGTTGAACCGGTACATCACGCCGAGCGGCATCAAGATCATAGAAGAAGTCAACGAGGTGACCGCCGGCTATGCGGCGGACGGATACGCAAGGCTGAAGGGCATCGGGGCCCTCTGCGTCACCTACTCCGCGGGCGCGTTGTGTGCCGTGAACGCGGTCGCCGGGGCGTACGTCGAGATGGTGCCGCTCGTGCTGATCAACGGCACACCGAGCATCAAGAAGACCATCACCATCGAGCAGACCGGCTTCAGCGCACATCACTTCATCAGCGGACGCGAAACAGATCTTCAGTCGTTCGAGCACATCACGGTCGCCGCCATACGAGTCGACAATCCTGACCTTGCGCCGACGCTGATCGATTATGCCCTGACCCAGTGCATAAGCGAGCGACGCCCGGTATACATCGAACTGCTCCAGGACATGGTCGACTTGGCGTGCGAGCCGCCGGCAGGTGCTCTGAAGCCGGCCAGGATCCTGTCGGACGAGACCAGCCTGGAACAGTCGCTCGCCAAGATCTGTGGAGAGCTTGAAAGCGCCGAGCACCCACTCATCTGGGTTGGCGTGGAGATCGACCGCCTCGGCCTTCAGGAGAAGGCCATGAGTCTGATACAGCAGCTGAACGTCCCGTTCGTCACGCAGCTCATGAGCAAGGCAGTCCTCTCCGAAGATGATGCGCTGTTCGTCGGCGTGCTCGACGGCCAGGCTTCATCGACGGTCGTGACAGATCTGGCCAGGCGGGCCGACTTCATACTTGCCCTCGGCGTGTGGCTGACAGATATCAACTCATTGGGCTGGAGCCCGGACTTCGACAAGACCGCGTTCGCATCGATGGACGCGGTCAAGTTCGGCACCTACTTCGGCGGACAGGTCGCGCTGGAGCACCTCATAGAGGGCGTGCTGACACGGAAGATCGCGCCCAAAGTGCGGAACCTGCCACCAAAGCCGACTCGTGGCGCGATGACCGTGAGCACGGCCGATGAGATCACGTACGAGGGGTTCTACAACTTTATACAACAGTATATCGACACGAACACCATAGTCGGCAGCGATGCGAGCATGAACTACTTCGGGAGCCTGCTCCTCGATGTGCCCGGCCCAGGAGGGTTCATCGTTCAGTCGTCCTACTCGTCCATCGGTTACATCGCGCCGGCCGCTACGGGTGTCTGCTTGGCGAAGAGACCCGACCAACGGGTCATGGTCTTCTCGGGTGACGGCGGCTTCCAAATGACCGCTCAATGTCTCTCGACGCAGACCCGCTTCGGGCTCAACCCGATCATCTTCGTCATCAACAACGGGGTCTACGCCGTGGAGCAGTGGCTCGCCGACTCAACTGTTTTCTATACCGAGAAGCCGTTTTACGAGTCCTGCATCTTGCATCCATGGAATTACAGCAAGCTGTCCGAGGTATTCGGGTGCCAGGGATGGAAGGTCGGTACGTATGGGGAACTGAAGGGTGCCGTGGCGGGTGCTCTGGCGAACTCGATCAGCCCGTCCATCATCCAAGTCCTCGTGCCCGGCAAGTCGATTCCGGACAATGCGGAGTGGAAGACCCAGTAGTAGGCTGGCCGCCGACGGTATCGTCGACGGTATCTCTGAATAAAGGACAAGATTAATGCCGACGAAGATCACTGCAATCTACGAGAACCCGCAGGACCCCGAGGCTTTCGAGGCCGGTCACGACGACCAGGTCGCGCTCGCGAAGAAGATCCCCGGAGTCAAGCGCATCGAGAGCGCGAAGGTCTGGCCGAAGGAGGACGGCAGCGCGACGCCGGCTTATCGCGTGCTCGACCTGTACTTCGCCGACTACGACGCGGCCAGCAGCGCCGTGACGACCGAAGAGGCATCGGCCTTCGTTTCCAAAGTCTTCGAGTTGGCGACGGGCGGTGTTCGGCTCCTCTTCGCAGATGTCGAGGAAGTCTGACCGCAGAAGTCTGAACACAATTGATCGAATGCCCGAACGTCCCGGCCAGGGTTGTGCCGTCGACCGCGCCATGGCCCTGGCCGGTGCGAATTCTGCCGGCATCCCGCATGCCGTCTGTTCAACGATCAGCAGACCTGGCAGGATCGCACTCATGGAGCGTGTGGTCGGAATCGGTGGATACTTTCTCCGCGCGGCAGATCCGGCAGCCCTGAGCACCTGGTATCGGGAGAGCCTCGGCCTCGATACCGACGAGAACGGTGCCTGGCACCAGGAGGCGGGCGTCACCGTATTCGCACCCTTCGAAGCCGACACCGACTACTTCGGATCGCGCGCCCAGCACACTATGCTCAACTTCCGTGTCCGAGACCTGGACGCCATGATGGCGCAGCTTCGTGAGCTCGGGGCCGACGTTGAGGCTGAGACTCAAGACTTCGAAGGCGTCGGCAAATTCGGATGGGTCACTGACCCGGAAGGCAACCGCATCGAACTCTGGCAGCCTGCGGACTAAGCCTAGGACCGCGCGTCCGCACCATCCTGGTACGCGGCGAACTGCGCGGCGACCTTGCGTGCGGAGTCGACCGAGAAGATCGTTTCCAGGCTCGCCGCCGTGTCCACAGCAGCCGCGTGCGTACGGGGGAAGAGCTCGGCTTCGTAAGCGGCCAGAGCCTTGTCAGCCTCGCCCGGGTGGGTGGCGATCGCGAGAGCGAGTTGGAAGCCGTCATACATGGCGAGGTTCGCGCCCTCCCCGGCGAACGGCGACATCAGGTGGGCGGCGTCGCCAAGCAGCGTCACTCCGGCGGTGCGCTCCCAAGTGAGAGTGGGCGGCAGGGCGTAGATGCGCCGCGGGATGATCCCGGAGTCGGCATTGGCGAACAGCCCACGCAACTCCGGTGCCCACCCCTCAAGCAGACCCAGCGCCGTGTCCTTCGCGGCCCGGATGTCGGTGAAGTCGACGGTGTCGATCCAGCTCTCCTCGACGCGGAGGCCGAGGTAGCAGTGCAGGCTTCCGTCGGTTTCGTGGTGGCCGAGGATGCCGGTTTGACCGCCGAGCGCGAAGAGCATCCCGGAGCCCACGGCCGCGGCCTGCTCCGGGTGGCGCGCCTCAGCGTCGTACAGATCCGCCTCAAGGAAGGAGATGCCGGTGTAGGCCGGGCGCGCGTCGGTCACCAGCGGACGCACCTTCGACCAGGCGCCGTCGGCGCCGATGAGCAGGTCGGTGGTGAAGGACTGACCGCTCGCGAGGGTGACCTCGTGGCGCCCGCTCGATGCGTCGAGCACGCGGACTGAGGTGACCTTGCATCCCCAGCGCACAGTGCCCTCGGGCAGTGAGTCGAGCAGTAGGTCGCGCAGTTGGCCGCGGTCGACCTCGGGGCGCTCGAAAGAGCCGTCGTCGAACTCTTCGTGCAGCACCGTGCCGTGCTGGTCGAGCACGCGCATTGATTCACCGCCGCGGTGGACTAGCTTGACGAAGTCGTCGAACAGCTCCGCGGCGCGCAACGCCTGCTGCCCGGTCTCCTCGTGGATATCGAGCATGCCGCCCTGAGTACGCACCTCGCGGCTCGCTTCGAGCTCGAGGACGGGGACGTCGATGCCGCGGGTGTGCAGGACGCGGGCTGCGGTCAGCCCGCCCAATCCCGCGCCGATGATCGCGATGGGGTAGTGCTCGGTTGTCGTAGTCATGTCAATTCACTCCGATCTTAGGGTGCGGTGAGTCGAGCGAGTCCCCTTCAGGCTAACGAACATGTTCGTAAAGAACAACATCGTGGCGAATGCGTTCTAAGGGTGTCGGGCGCGTCGAGGCCCCTCGTGAGGGCTAAAGCGCCAGGTCAGATTGGGTACTCAGAGTGTGGGCACGGGCGTGTGCAGCGTGCCGTCTAGCAGCACCCGGATGGCCCACGCGCGCCGCTGCGACGGAGGGCCGGACAGCAGCTGCGTGCCGAGCGCGGCCACTCGGGGGTTAGCGGCCGGCGAGGCGTCTTTCACGGCAGTGACCAGCGAGTTCCACTCCTGGCCCGAGCCGGGCTCGTCCTCGCGCGCACTGTGCTCGACCACGCTCGCGGTGGCCATCAGCAGGAGGATGTCGACCCCCCAGGCGGCCTGCGCGTCCGGGACGCCGCCCTTGCCGAGCAGCGTCAGCAATGCCTCGAGGAGGTTCAGATAGTTCGGGCCTGAAGGACGCGCGACCAGCGCCGAACGGGCCAGGCCCGGATTCTCATCGAGCACGCGGCTGTAGGAGCCGAGGACAGCGTCTACCTGCTCGCGCCAGTCGTCGGATGTGGCGGCCGGTGCGAGATCGACCTCGCCGAGCATTTCCTCCAGGATGGCCGCGTGCAGCTCCGCCGTGTTGGCCACGTATACGTACAGGGAGGCCGGACCGGTGTCGAGTTCCGTGGCCAGGCGGCGCATCGTGACGCGCGCGAGCCCCTCGGCACGCATCACACGCACCGCGGTCTCGATGATCCAGTCCCTGGTCAGCGCGGGCTTGGCGGGGGGATCCCTACGGCTGACCGGCTCGCGACGCGCACTCATGCCCGAAAACTACCGAATATGTTCGTGACGAACAAGGTCGCCATGCGATCACCATCTAAACGGGTCGCCGCCCGGGCCTGAAGCGCGACGTTGTCGCGCTTCAGGCCCGGGCGGCGCAGCCTGGCAGGCTGTTCGCGGCCTAGAGGTCGTAGATCCCGAGCTCGGAGATGGCCATCTGGCCTCCGGTCTGGCTGCCGCCGTCGGGGCGGTCGGCGACGATCCGGATGTACCGGGCCTGGACCGGTGTGTCCAGTTGAATGCCGGTGATGCCGCCGGCGCTGTTTACGCTCCGGGCGACGGTGTAGTAGTCGGAGCCGTCGACCGAGACGTCGACGTGGAATTGGGTGGCGTACGTCGACGTCGGCTGAAGCAGGGTGATCAGGTTGAGCGACTCGGTCGACTGCAGGTCGATCTGCTGGATCCAGCGGTACTGCTGGCTGGCCTGGGAGAAGGTGCTCGTGTTCCCGTCGACCGCGTAGGAGGGCAGGGAGTTTGGCTGCATGACCGCCTGGGTGCCGTCGATGAACAGCGCCTGAGCGGGCTGGTTGAGCGCGAGGTCGGCCTGTGTGGAGGTCGGTGCGTACGCGTCGACCTCGCTGATAGCCATCTGGCCGCCGGTCTGGCAACAAGCGTTCGGTGCGTCCGCGACGATCCGCAGGTACCGCGTGGTCAGCGGCGAGGAGAACAGCACCGGGTCGGTGCCCGGGCCGCTGTTCTGGACGGAGCCGACGGTCGTCCACGTGCTGCCGTCGAGCGAGGCGTCGACGTGGAACGCGGTGGCGTATGCGTTCTGCGGCATCGAGACCGTCATGGAGCCAAGGGTCTGTGACGTCTGCAAGTCGACCACGAGCTGCCATGCGTATTGGCCGGTGGCCTGGACGGCGGTGTTCAGGTTGCCGTCGGTGGCGTAAGAGACCTGCTCGTTGGGCTGCAGTTGCGCGGTGCTGCCGTCGAGGTATTGCGCCTGCACCGGCTTGCCCAGGGCGAGGTTCACCGGTGCGGTGCCGCTCGGCGCGGCGGCGAGCGCAGCGTACTGCGATTCCAGTCCGGCGCTGGGGAGCAGCGACGCGGGCACTCCCACGCCGGTCGAGCTGA
>Ga0073928_10004835_pt1 | contig 19438 bp, 21 predicted proteins | sample PaiPotPPA55metaG_FD_76969 | JGI IMG/M metagenome (GOLD analysis project Ga0073928, IMG submission 76969) | Iron sulfur acid spring bacterial and archeal communities from Banff, Canada, to study Microbial Dark Matter (Phase II) - Paint Pots PPA... ...
GCTCATCTCGTCGCATGGCTGCTGTCCGACGAAGCGCAGTGGATCGTCGGCCAGACCATCAACTCCGAGGGCGGCTTCACCCGCGCCTGACGACGCACTGGCCGATGCGGATTCACTCCGCGTCGGTCAGCTCCAGATAGCGGTCCGGCCCGAGCCTCACGAACATCCAGCTGGAGAGGACGTCCTGCGTATTCTGCGGACACTCAAATCCAGTCGGCACGAACACGTTCCACTCGTCGAACATTCCGGTGCTCCCGTGGGCGACGAGCGTGGCGGTGCTCGCGACAGTCAGCGCCTGGGCTTTCGTGACGACGGCGCCGTCGCCGAACATGGCTACATGCGGTCCCGCGGCATACCGGTAGAAGTGCGCGCCGCAGTAGTCGAGCCGGACGGGCGCGCTCCACGGGTTGAGTGCGCCGTATTCGACTCGGTTCGCCAAGGCCAAGCCCGACATCGCGAGTACGACTACCGCCGCCGAGGCTGCCCACGCGCGCTTCTTCCACGTCTCCACGCCGCGGATTCCCTCCCCGTCGCCCCAAGCGCTACGCCCGATGCTCAGCTTGGGTACATGCAGCTACTTAGAGGTTGCCGGCGACGATTCGGTTCCCTGGTCGGTGTCGCCGACGATCCGGCCGTCGCGCATCGTCAGGATCCTGTCGGAGCGTTCCGCGACTGCCGTCTCGTGCGTGGCGGTGACGACGGTGAGCCCGTACTCCTCAGCGAGGCCATGCAGCAGGTCCATGACCGACGCCCCGGTGGCCGAGTCGAGGGCGCCGGTCGGCTCGTCCGCGAGCAGTAGCGCCGGGCGCGCGATCAGGGCCCTGGCAATGGCGACACGCTGCTGCTGGCCGCCGGAGAGCTGGGACGGCAGCGCGTTGTGGCGGCCCTCGAGCCCTACTGCGTCCAGCAGTTCTGCGGCCCTCGTCGCTCGGTCCGGGAAGCCTCGGCGCGGCAGTACGGGCGCGATGACGTTGTCCAGCGCGGTCAGCGCGGACAGTAGGTGGAAGCGCTGGAAGACGAAGCCGACGCCCTGGCGGTAGAGCGCCAGCCGGCGCCGTCCTAGAGCGGTGACCTCTTCGCCCCCGACGTGCACGGTTCCGGCGTCGGCCTTCTCCACGCCGCCGATCACGTGCAGCAGGGTGGACTTGCCGGAGCCGGACGCCCCGGTGAGTGCGACGCGCTCTCCGGCGGCGATCTCCAGATCCACCCCGTCAACTGCGGTAATCGTGCTCCGGCCTTCACCGAAACGCTTCACGAGACTTTTTATCTCAATGGACGTACCCCGTTGTGCGGCCCCCATCCGCCCGCCTTTCCGTTCCGGCGCGGCCTCGCGCGCATCAGTCCGCTTCCCCGCGACCGACCGCACCGTATCAGAGCTTGAGCCATGTGGTCTATACCTCTGACCGGGGATTCATTGGTCTAGACCAAGATCCGACCTGCTGCTAGGCTCGGCTGGCGGACCAATCTGCGGTACGCAACGGGTTAGTAAACGGGTACGTAAACGGACGGGTCCGCGCCGCCCCATTCGCACCATCTGATTCGGATCGGGAGCGTCTCAGTTGTCAGCAATAAGTTTCGGAATACTCGGACTCACTCAGGTCTCGGAAGACGGACAGGAACGGGTCATCTCCGCGACCCGACAACGCGAACTGCTGGCCGTCCTGTTACTGCGCGCCCCGCGCGTGGTGTCAAAGGACGAACTCGTCGAGCGCCTGTGGCCGGGCGACCAACCGCTCGGGGCGGAGAACGCCCTGCACACCCATGTCCGCCGACTGCGCAAGAACCTGGGTCGCGAGGCGGGCGCGCGCCTCGTCACCCGCTTCCCCGGCTACCTGCTGCTCGTCGAGCCAGGCGAGTTCGACCTCGACGTGTTCGAGGCCATGCGAGCCGCCGCCGAGCGCGCGGCCCGGCACGAAGACTGGCGCGGGGCGTACGCCGCGAGCAACACGGCCCTCGCACAGTGGCGCGGTGAGCCGCTGCTCGACGTGCCCCGGCTACACCGTCGGGACGAGGAGGTCTTGCGCCTCGAGGAGCAGCGGCTCCAGGTGACCGAGGTGCGGATGCAGGCGCTGATGGAGCTCGGCAGTTACGCAGTGGCTGCGGGAGAGCTGCAGGACCTGGTACGTCGTCACCCGCTGCGGGAGCGGTTCGCCGAACTGTTTCTGACCACGCTGGCCAGGGACGGACGACGGGCCGAAGCGCTGGCCGCCTACCAGGAGACGCGCCGAGCGCTGGTGAGCGGGTTGGGGATCGAACCCGGACGGGGCTTGCAGGCGCTGCAACGGGAGATCCTGGACGGCGCACTGCCTGCACGCTGACGGTCGGGGCGCATGATGCGCGGCGTGGACAGGAGGCTCGCCGCGCACATCCCGATGCGCCTCGCCGACATCGACATCGACAGCACCGCGCTGACTCACGCGGTCAGACATCGGTCAGACACCGGTCAGACAGAAGTCAGGGGACGGGGCCAGGCTCGACAGCACCTGTGTACGCCACGGAGGAGATAGATGCAGAGGCGAACACAGGGGCGAGACGGGACGGCGAGCCGACGGGCAGGAGCGGGGTGGACGGGGTGGCGCACGAGTCGGGACGGCGGACCAGAGCCAAAGGTCCGTCCGTCCGCCGGTCGCGCGCCGCAGCCGCCGGCCCCGCTCAGCTCGGGCTGGTCAGCCTACTCAGGCTGCTCGGATCACTCTGCCTGTTCTTCCTCTTCGGCGCGGCGGTCGCACGTCGCAAACTGCTGATCGTCGAGGTCGCGGGCCGGAGCATGGAGCCTGCGTACCGCACCGGCGACCGGCTACTGGTACGCCGCGGCGGCCGGCTTCGCGTCGGACGCGCCGTTCTGGTGCGCAAGCCGCTTGGTTGGCCCGGCCGGGAGGCCAGCGGACACCTCGTCAAACGAGTGGCCGCGATACCTGGCGCGGAGATTCCCGCACCGTTCCTGCGCGTGCTCAACGCCGCCCCCGGCGACCGGGTGCCCGCGGGATCCCTGCTGCTGCACGGCGACTCGCCAGCACACAGCATCGACTCGCGTCAGCTCGGCCACTTCCCAGCGGCTGACGTCGTCGGCCCCGTCCTGCTGCGCCTCGGCCGCGGTCCCGGCGCCGCAGACCCCCGCGCGGCCGTCCCGACCCTCGCAACGTCCGACCAGGAGCTGTAAGACGATGTACATACTCACCGCGGTGGTAGTTCTCTTCTGTGGTATCACGCTGATCGACCTCGTGGTCACAGTCGGCCTGGTACGCCGGCTGCGCGACGGCGACTTCGGCAGCTCGGGGCCGGAGGGCAACTTCGGCGGCCTACAGCCCGGCGACGCGGCGCCCGACCTCGGCCTCCCGGCTGAGCCCGGGCTGCGCACCTTCGTCGGCTTCTTCTCGACCGACTGCAAGACGTGCCCCGATTACCTGCCCAGGTTCCGCGCCAGGGCCGCCGGGTTCGAGGGCCGCTCAGTCGCCGTCGTCAGCGGTCGCGCGCCCAAGTACGAGGAGTACCGCGCCGCGCTCGGGCCCGGCATCCTCGTGGCCGAACACCGCGGCGAGCAGCACATGGGCTCCGGCCCGCTGATCAGTGGCTTCGACGTGCAATCCTGGCCCTCGTTCTTCCTGGTCGCGGCCAACGGGAACGTCTCGGCCACCGGCACCAAGCTGCTGGACCAGCCGTTCCCCGTTGCGTCGGTGCCGCACGAGCACGTGCACGGCTGAGGCGGCGCCGATGTCCTCACGCCAACGCCGCGTCCACGACAGCAAGAGCAACCGAAAGCGCAACCGCGCTGGATCAGAGCACGAACGTGCCGCATCCGGCCGGGTCCGCTTCGCAGTGCTCCGCACCCTCCGGCTGGCAGCCGGGGCCGCACCGACCGCGCTCGCGTTCTGCCTGATCTCCTCGTTCGTCGTCGGAGTCATCGCCACGCTCAACGCCGGGCTGATGCGCACCGTCGTGGACGGCCTCGTAGCTCACCAGAGCGAGAAGTCGATCCTGCCGGCCGTGCTGCTCATCGGCGCGGCGACGCTCACCGCGAGTCTGCTCCCGCAGTTCGCCGACTACTGCCAGAACCAGGTGCGGCGCCGAGCCGGAGCCGCCATGCGCGATCGGCTGATCGCAGCCGTCAACCGGCTCACGGGGATCGCCCCGTTCGAGGATCCCGGGTTCCTCGATCGGGTCAAGCTGGCACAGCTGGCCTCGGGCTCGGTGACCGCCCAGACAATCACGCCGGTCTCGCAGCTGCTCCAGGCCGTCACCACGATCGGCGGCTACCTCGGCTACCTCCTCGCGGTCAACGCCTGGCTCGCCGCCGTAGCGCTGGCCGCCGGGATCCCCCGGCTGGTGCTGCAGATCCGGCTCACCCGGCGGCGGGCCGTCGAACAGCTCGCGATGACCGGCACCGCGCGCCGGCACCTCGCGGTCCAGGGGCTGCTCACCGACCAGCAGGCGGTCAAGGAGCTGCGCCTGTTCGGGCTCGGCGACTTCTTCCGGCGACGGGTGGCCGGGGACGCTGCGGCCGTCGACGAGAACGAGCGGCGCCTAGACGCGACCACATTGCGCGTGCAGGCACCGCTGACCCTGCTCAGCTCCCTGATCGGGGCCGCCGGGCTGCTGTGGGCCGTGTCCGCGGCATCGCGGGGCCGGATCAGCGTCGGCGACATCACCGTGTTCGCGGCCGCGCTCGGCGGAATCCAGTCCGGCCTCAGCAATGCGACGTCGGCGGTCGGGCAGCTGCTGCGCGGCGCCGTCGGGCTCGGGCACTTCTGGAGCGTGCTGGCCGTCGCGCAGGACATGCCGGTCGCCCGCGAGCTCCCGGCCGACGCGCCGCAGGGGTGGGCCGATGGCCCGATCGAGTTGCGTGACGTCTGGTTCCGTTACTCACCGGATAGTCCGTGGGTGCTGGCCGGGGTGAACCTGACGCTGCATCCCGGCGAGTCCACTGCCCTGGTCGGGGTGAACGGGGCGGGCAAGAGCAGCCTGGTGAAGCTGCTGTGCCGGTTCTACGACCCGGATCGGGGCGCGGTGCTCTGGGGCGGTGTCGACATCAGGACTCTGCCACCGGCCGAGCTGCGTGCCCGGATCAGCACCGTCTTCCAGGACTTCATGCGCTACGAGCTGAGCGCGGCGGACAACATCGGGATCGGCGACCTCACCCGGCGCGACGACCGGGAACAAGTCGCCGCGAGCGCTCGGGAGGCGGGCGTGGACGGCCTGATCTCCGCGTTGCCCGCCGGCTACGAAACGATGCTGACCCGGCTCTATCGGATGGCCGCCACGCCGGAGGCCGGGGGCGTGAACCTTTCCGGCGGCCAGTGGCAACGCATCGCGCTCGCCCGCGGCTTCATGCGCGCCGGTGCCGGTCTGCTGATCCTGGACGAGCCGAGCTCCGGCCTGGACGCCGAGGCCGAATACGAGGTGCACGAGCACCTGCGCCGGCTGCGTGAAGGCCGCACCAGCCTACTGATATCGCACCGGCTCAACACGGTTCGCGGCGCCGAGCGGATCGCAGTGCTCGAGGGTGGCCGGATCAGCGAGCAGGGCACGCACGAGCAGCTGGTGGCAGCGGACGGTGCGTACGCGCGGCTGTTCGCCTTGCAGGCCGAGGGTTATCGCGATCACGCGCCTGCTGCCGGCATCTGACAGATCGCAAGGGGCTGGTACGTGATGGGCCCATGTGGACGGGTCCTGACACATCGGTGACCGCGGCGGTCAGCGGGAGGCCAGAGTCCGGCCAGCGCGCGGAACCAGACTTTCATGTGTCCGCTCCAATGCAGGGCCGGAATATCCGGGCCGGGGGCGGGCGAGAACCGGAAGGAGTGGACGATGCGTACGTCCCTGCTCAAGATGGCCGACCGCGCCGCGACGAAGCTGGTTCCCGCCAAGGCGGAGGCCGAGGCCGGCGGCTGTTACTGCGGCGGGTGCTCGCCGGACGGTGGGCTCGTGCTGTTCTACATCTGCTACGACACCTCGTCGAAGACGTGGGGCTGCGTGCAGAGTGTGTGCGAGGACGGCGTCTGATCGGCGTCGTAACCTGCACCTGAGCAAACTGAAGGGCCGACGCGTCCGCGGCATTCGCGGCGCGTCGGCCCTTCGTACAATGTGCGGACTCGACGCTCAGGCCGCCGTACGCCGGAAGAGGTAGACGAGATCGTCGAGCAGCACAGTCACCACGGCCAGCAGCAACCCGAAGGCCAGTGCCAGCGGCGCCTGGTAGCCCGACCCGAAGCCCGCGCCACCGGTGCCGTTGACGCTGCTCGTCGCGAGTCCGAGGGCGGCCAACGTCAGCAGCACCGCGTTGCGCACCAGGTGCACTGCGGAGATCTCGGCGCCGCCGGCACCGAAGCAGGCACAGGTCACGTTCGGCGCACCGCCACGGCTTGCCGCCAGGGTCCGCAGGATCAGCGCGGTGAACACCGTCAGCAGGCCGAGCGCACACCACAGCCCGTATCGACTGGCCGCCGGGACGGCGAGCGCTACAGCCGTGCCGAGCTCGGCGGCGATCGCGGCCGCGCCGACCCATCGCGCCCAGCGCTCCGGCACCCGGCCCAGCGCTTGCACGGCGTCGGCGAACTCGGTCGGCGCGCGCAGTTTCATCGTCCCGGACACGAGGAAGACCGCAGCCAACGCGCCGCGGCAGAAGATCTGGATTCCATCCATGACACGGATTCACTCCCACGGCGATGGCGAGCCGGTGACCACGGCCTGGCTCGCGCGGTCAGCGAACGGTCAGCGGAAGGTCAGGGTTCTGGTGCACAATGACTGGCCGCGGTTCGGCGGACGATCAGTAAGGGGACGGGCATGATGCGGATGGTGGTGGAGCACTGGCGCCACCGTCGGATCCGGGCGCTTGCAGTGCTGGCCGGAGTGTTGATCGCGGTGACCGGGTTCACCGTGCTGACCGGTTCGGTCTCCACCCAGCGCGCCCAGTTGACCGGCCTCGTCCAGGCGAACAGCCGCGGCGCCTACGACCTGCTTGTGCGGCCGGCCGACAGCCAGACTCCGCTGGAGGCGAGCCAGGGGCTGGTCCGCGGCAACTACCTGTCCGGCCAGTACGGCGGCATCACCGACGCCCAGTGGCAGAAGATCCAGCAGCTCTCCGGCGTGCAGATCGCCGCGCCGATCGCGATGCTCGGTTACGTCCCGATCCAGGGCACCGCCTACGTCGACGCCACGGCGCAGGTCGACCGGACGCTGCCACAGCAGGTGATCAAGGTCGCGAACACCTGGGTCACCGATCGAGGCCTGACCCACATCCCGGATCCGGGCCCGGTCTACATGTACGTCACCAAGAACCGGGTCATCTGGCCGCAGTGGACCGATCCGTCTAATCCACAAGCCGGAGTCGAGTATCTCGACCACGGTGCCGTCGTCCAGCCGAACACCTCGGCCTGCGGCGGCGGCTCGCTGTCGGTACCGGTCGAAGTGCTGCCCAACGGAACGTATGCGCCGATCTGCTCGGCGGGCGCACTCGACGCGGTCAACTCGGTCTCCTCCGGCACAGCCACGAATCAGTACTCGGCTACGGTGCGCACCTCGTTCTACGTCGCCGAGCTCAACGCCGACGGCACATACACGACGGACGACAGCTTCATCGAGCTTGGCGCTGGTAAGCCGGCCACCTCGCCGAAGCTCGTGGCCCCGGTGCCCTGGCTGCTCTCGCTGCTCGTGGCCGCGGTGGACCCGACGTCGGAGAACCAGCTGGTCGGCCTGAACCACGCGGTCACCGCCGGCAGTTCACTGACATCCGCCGACAAGCCTGAGGTCGACACCTCGGCGCAGGTGCTCAACTCCTCGGCCCGCTTCGTCTCCGTCCCGCTGCTCCTGTCCGACACCGGCCAGTACGACGAGCAGCTCTCCGCGGCCGTCCAGACGTATGCGGCCCAGGTGGGAGTAGACGGCAGTAATACCTCCACCGTGCTCGCCGCGCTTGCCGACGCCTCCTCGACGACGCGCACGACGCAGCAGTACGACGCGAACTCGGTCTATGCCAAGACCGTACTGCCCGCAAGCAATCTCGACCCCTCCTACACCAACGTGCTGGGCAACGGCCTGCAGACGGCGAGCGGGCTCGTCTATCTCAATCCTCGGATCCAGGCGGGCACGACGGCCTACACCGAGTCCGGCTCAGGCTCCGGCACCGGCACCTTGACGGCTGTCGGGCACGGCGTCGCGGACAGCAGCAACCTGTGGCCGATCCCCGGCTCCGGCCTGACGTCCTTCGAAGCGAGCGCCGTGGACAATCCGTTCGCCCAGGACTCCGCCTTCCGCCCGCTGGCCCGCGTCGGCAACCTGTCGAGCAGTGACGACGTGTCCGGCTTCGCCGTGGGAGAGTTCGACCCGGCGAAGCTGCAGCAGTTCTCCGGGCTCTCCGCCGTGGCCCTCGAGACCTTCCAGCCCACCGTCGACACCGGCGGCAACACCCAGAGCAGCCAACTGCTCGGCGGCAAGAGCCTCGGCGCGAACTCCAACCCGGGCGGCTACATCACCACCCCGCCCCAACTGCTGACCACCATGGCCGCAGTGCCCTACATCCTCGACTCCTCCGACCCGCAGGACAAGGCGCCGATCTCGGAGATCCAGGTGCGCGTCTCGGGAATCACCGGTGTGAACGCGGCCTCGGCCGGTCGGCTCACCGCCGTCGCGGAGGAGATCAAGGAGGCGACGGGACTTCAGGTCGACGTCGTGGCCGGTTCGTCGCCCAGCTCGGTGACCGTGAACCTGCCGGCCGGGCGTGACGGCCGGCCCACGCTCACCCTGCAGGAGCAGTGGTCGCACAAGGGCGTGGCCGCAGTGCTGGTCACCGCGATCGACGACAAGAGCGTCGCGCTGTTCGTACTCGTCTTGCTCGTCTGCATCGTCTTCGTGGGCGACGCGGTGGCCGCCTCGGTCCGCAGCCGCAGATCCGAGCTCGGCGTGCTCGCCTGCCTGGGCTGGAGCGGCCGCCGTCTCGCCTGCCTCGTGCTTGGCGAGGTACTGCTGTCGGCCGGATCCGCCGGTGTCCTCGGCGCCGCCCTTGCGGTGCCGGTCGGCGCGGTCGCGGGGGTGCACGTCGGAATACTCAGGGCGCTGACTGCGATTCCGCTGGCGCTCGGCGTCGCCCTGGTGGCGGGATTCTGGCCGGCGTTGCGAGCCGGGCGGTCTCATCCCGGCACGGCGCTGCGCCCGACGGTCTCCGCTGCCGGAAGCGGGCGGCGGGTCCGCTCCGTGCGGGGGCTGGCCTGGCGCTGGACGCTGCGTACGCCCTGGCGCACGGCCGCGTCGATCGGCGCGCTCGCGGTGGGAATCGGCGCGATGGCCATGCTGGTCGGCGTCGAGACGGCCTTCCACGCCAACGCGTCCGGCAACCTCTTGGCCGCGGCGGTGGGAGTGCGGGTGCGCCACGTCGACGAGGTCGCCGCGATGCTCACGCTGGTGCTGTCGGTACTCGCGGCTGCCGACGTGATCTATCTCGGGGCACGCGAACGCGAGGCCGAACTCGCCGCGTTGCGCGCCGTGGGCTGGACCGACTCGGACATAAGGGAACTGATCATGTGGGAGGGTGCGCTGGTCGCGCCGTGTGCCGCGGTGGTAGGCGGGCTGCTGGGCGTGGCGGCGACGCAGTTGCTGGTGCATACCATCCCGGCGGCCGTCTTCGTGACGGTCGGTGCGCTCGCCGTGCTGGCCATCGCCGTGACGCTCGCAGCCTGCCTGATCCCGGCCCGCCTCGCGGCCCGCTCGCCGCTCGCGCCGCTCCTCACGGCAGAGTGACGATACGCTCGGGGGATGGAGTCGGAGGGGCAGGTCGGGGGCAGCTATCCCGGATATAAGCAGCTGATCTCGGAAAAATCGGAAGAGCCCGAAGACTTGCGGCCGGATCCGACCTGGAGGCAGCAATTCGCTGCGGTCGTGGCCGCCGCGCGTCCGTACCGATACGTGATGCTCTGCCAGGCAGTAGTGATAGTGGTCGCGCTCATCGCCCTCGTCATCATCAACGACCACGGTGCCGCCTCAACCGATTCCCCGTACGCCGGAGGGCCTACCAGCCCACCAAGCGCCACGGCGGCCCCTGGCGACGGATACCTGTGGCGCCTGCCCGAGCTGCCTACGCAGTCCATCGGAGAGTGGTCCACCTCGAGCACCCTGGTGATCGGCATGCGGAGCGGACTGGCCGCGTACAGCCTGGCCGACGGCAGAAGGCTGTGGGACTGGGCCCCGCCCGCAGGTGACGACCTGTGCGAAATGACTCAGGCACCCGACAGCAACGGCATCGGATACGTCAGCGTCGGCGTGAAATACGCATGCACCTCGGTCCGGGCGATCAATATCGCCACGGGTAGCACCGCGCTGGACGCGACGAGTCAGGCCACCCAACACAGTCTGCGCACAGTCGACGGAACCGGCTGCGGAAGCGGCGTCGAATCCGGGGGCCTGGCCTACTCCTTGGTAGGCTGTGGCACCTCGACTTCCGCCTTGACCCAGATCCAGATCGCCAGTGCCGGTGACGGCAAGCAGATGGCGGTCCTCGACGCCTCCTCGCTTCCCGGCGGCGAGTGCCTGAGCTTCGAATACCTTTGGCTCAACAACGGCCATATATTGATCACTTGTAGCAACTCGCAGCAGTTCGCGATCGCGGCCGGCACCACGACTCCGATTCTTCTCCACCTTCCCGACGGCACGTCTGTAGCCCAGAACATCTACAGCAGCCAGGTCGCCGACACGTCCGTCTACGGCTCTGAGCTGTACACGAGCGGCAACCAGACAGCGGGGGCGGTGGACCTGGCCACCGGCAAAACCCTCTGGTCGCGGAACCTGCAGCCCGAGTGCTCTAGCGCCGTCACGGTCGTCGAGTCCGACAGCACCGGGCCGGAGATCCTTTGCGAGAGCGGGAATAACGCCTCCCTCGTGCAACTGGCGGCGGCCGACGGAACGCAGTTCACCGCGTTCCAAGTCCCCGCGAACGAATCCGGGTTCATCGACAACCTGTACGTCCGAGTGCTCTTCGCCCAGGGGCCCTACCTCGTGCTCCAGCTCACCAACCTCCAAGGCGGGGAGTCCGCCAACTATCGTGACGGGATCGCCGTGGTCAAGGCTGGATAAGAGCAGTATCCGCGCCCGAGGAGATTGACAATCTCACAGGGAGCCCCCGGTCACCAACGACCAGGGCGTGGACCAGTGGGTCTATCGGGGCAAGCCGGTCACCGTGACGGGCCTGAACGCCAACGGCATCCTCGCCTCGATGTGGCGGCGCCGACGATCTCGACCGGCCGTCCGATGCGCTGCAGCGCATGGGGGCGTGCGTATTCGCCGAGCTTTTCCTCATCCCAGTCGCTGGTGGCCTGGGTGCGGAACGGCCCAGCCATCAGAGTACTGACGTGCACGGTTCGGCCGAGCGCCTGAACAAGTCCTTCAGCGAGCGCGTTCAGACCGGCCTTCGCAGCCGCATAGGGGACGAGGGCCGCGCGTGGGCGGATCGACCCGGTGGAGCTGATGTGACGATCGAGCCGCTGCCGGCCGCGGCCATCCGCTCACCGGCCAAGGCCGAAAGCCGAAACGGGCCCTTAAGGTTGAGGTTGAGCACCGAGTCGAACATCTTCTCCGTGACCCCGCCGCTCAGAACGAACAGCTCATCCGCGTAACCCATGCATGTCAGGCGATGCCTCGCTTTTCGACGGACGGCGGGCGGGTACCCTGGATCGAGGACACCATGTCAAGGACCTGTCGGGTCTCGCGCACTTCGTGGACGCGGTAGACGCGCGCGCCGAGCCATGCGCAGACCGCGGTGGTCGCCAGGGTGCCGATAAGCCTTTCGCGGAGCGGCTGGTCGAGAGTCTCGCCGATGAAGTCCTTGTTGGACAGGGAGACCAGCACCGGCCAGCCGGTTTCGACCATCTCGCCGAGCCGACGGGTGGCTTCGAGCGAGTGGCGGGTGTTCTTGCCGAAGTCGTGGGCCGGGTCGATCAGGATCGACTCACGCGGCACGCCGAGCTCCAGCGCGCGCTGCGCGAGCCAGACCGTCTGGTCCAGGATGTCGGCCATCACATCGGGAAAGGCGACGCCCTTGGGTGGTAGGTACCTCGGCTCGATTCCGCCGGTGTGCGTGCACACCAGCCCGGTCTGGAATTCGGCGGCGACCTCGGCGAGCTCCGGGTCGTAGCCGCCCCACGCGTCGTTGAGCAGGTCGGCTCCGGCTTCGCACACGGCCCGGCCCACCTCGGCCCGCCACGTGTCGACGCTGATGACGACGTCGGGGTAGCGGGAGCGGACCTCGGCGACGAACGGGACCGTCCGGCGAATCTCCTCGGCCGTGTCCACCTCTTCGCCCGGGCCCGCCTTGACGCCGCCGATGTCGACGATCCGCGCACCCTCGGCGACGGCACGGTCGACCGCGTCGAGTGCCGCGTCCTCGGCGAAGGTCGCACCCTTGTCGTAGAACGAATCGGGTGTGCGATTGACGATCGCCATCACGACTCGTTCATCGGGCCCGAACACACTCCGACCGAGTCTCAGCTCCCCCTGCTTGCCTTGCTCGGCAGCGGGCTTCAGCGGCGCGGCCACTCGTTACCTCCCTGGTGTCCCTGGTTGCACATCCGTAGATGTCTTGTCAGCTGTCCTGCGCGATACGACCGGCACTCACCATGCGCTGGCGGTACTGCTCGCCGGTGCTCGCCGGCGGCCGCTCGGTCGCCGTGATCTCGTAGGCGCGCGAGCGGAAACCGCCGTCTTGGCAGTGGAACTGAGTGAAGCCGGTGTGCACCGGCTCGCCGCCGACCCACCGTCCGGAGCGCTCGAGGCGCAGCAGCGCGGTCTGCCAGATCTCGCGCGACATCCGGCCCAACGCGTGGTCCGCCTGGGGCGGTGGTACCGGGTGCCGACGTACACCTGCGCAAGGGCGTCGAACCCTGCGATACCCAGGGAATCCACGAGAAGGCCGAGTTCGACGACGTAGCCGCACGGGAACGGCAACCGTTCCAGCAGACTCCCTCTAGCCGCGTACTCCCCCGCCAACGGCTGCACGGTCCCGGCCAGCTGCGGCCAGCGCAGGTTGATCAGCGGCCTGGCCACCAGCTCGGTAGCCCGGCCGCCCCCGCCCGGCAGCACGATGCCCGCGTCCAGCAGGGGCCGATCGTAGGCCGCCTTCACCAGCTGCACGGAGGGATCGGTCAGCAGCGGGCCGAGGATCTCGTCGACCAGCGGCGCCTCCTCCCGCGTCCGGATACACGCCACGATCTCCCCGACGGTCTGCCGCTCGTTGAGCGCGGGCAGCACCACGCCGACCGAGGTCCCGGCGCCCTGGGCCTTGGCCGCCGGCAGTCTCGCCATCGGCCACTCGCTCAGCCGGGACCAGCGTCGATCCATCCAGCGGCGCACGTCGGCGGGCGGCGAGCCGAACTCGGGCAGCCGCGCCGACGCGGCTGCCCGATTCCCCTCCCCGTCGCCGGCATCCGAACCCGCGTCCGAACCCTGATTCATGAGGTGGCGCCCTTCCACTCGCGGCCACGGCGAAGCCTGATCGTACTGATACCCGTCCGGGTCTGCCGATGACCATTGTGCGCTCGGGTGGATTCCAGCAGCCGTCGGGTCAGTACCGCGTGCCGCCGGTGGCGGGGTGCCGGAAGTGCCGCATGAAGAGCGAGAGCACCAGGGGCGCCGCCGCGGCGATAGTGAAGATCACACAAGTGACGACGAGGCCCACGGGGAGCTGCATTGTGAGCTGAAGCAGCGTCAGGCTCAGTCCGGGCAGGTCGCCTACGACGGAGAAGTAGGGTTTTAATACCGAAGCGGGCAGGTGGTACTGCCGGCCGGCCGACGCCGCAGTGCCGTTCACGATCCCGTTGGCACAGAACCCGATGCCGAGGATGGGCAGGAACCGGCGCGTGCGCAGCAACAGGGGCGGCTCGGCGACGGGCCACTCCCCCGAGTACGCCTCACCCGTCCAGCACAACTGCGAGAACGACTACCTCAACGGCGACATCTGAAGTAAATGCGTGTCGCACAGCAGCAACCCGAGTACTCCTGTCCCTACATGTATGGTTTTGGGCGGAATAATCCACGCCCAGGAGCGTCTATGCGAACTCGCGTATCAATGCTTGTAGTAACAACGGTAGTGTCCGGGCAACTGACTGTGGGGGCGCTCGCCGCACACGCAGCCGGCGGGAGTATCACGGCCGCTTGTCCCGGAGTGGTGTCCGGATCGACGTTCACCTTGAGCGCGGATTGCGACACCACCGCGACGCTGACGGTGCCGGACGGCTTCACCGTCGACGGCGCCGGACACGAGATCACCGCGCACGACCCCGACCCCGCCGCAGGGCCGAGCGGCCTGTTCCTCGGGCCGGTGGTGACGAACGCCGGGGCCTCGATGGACCTGACCGACCTGACGGTCCGTGGGACCGGATTCACCGCGTTCGGCTGCAACGCAAGCGCCACTCCGACCGTCGGTGTGCTCTACCAGGACGCAAGCGGCGCGATCAGTGATGTGAAGGTCCTTGACATCACTCAGCACGCGACGTGCCAGACAGTCCACTCGATTCAGCTGCGTGCCGCCACGGGACCGCAGACCGTGACCATTACCGGCAGCTGGGTATCGGACTACCAGCGCACTGGGCTGCTGGTGCAGGGAGATGTGACGGTCCACGCGTCGGCCAACACCTTCGGCCCGCCGGACCCGGCCGTCCCCAACCCCGGCGGTCTGGCCCAGAACACAGTGCAGATCGGATCGCCGGCGCTCGCCGCGCCGAGCTCCGGCACCTTCACCGACAATACGGTGATCGGTTCTTCGTTCGGCAGGCCGGGAGCCGTCTCCACGGGACTGCTGATCGCCAACGCAGCCGGCCTGACCGTAGACGACAACACCTTCACCGGAGCCGGCACCGATACGGGCATCTCCTTCTTCGGCCCCAACACGGACATCGCCATCAGCGGCAACCGCATTGAGCGCACCCCGATCGACCGCCCCGGCTTCGAGGACAACTTCGGCTACGGGGTGAACGTCGACAACAGCTCCCGCCTGTATACGACGCTGACCTGCAACACTTTCGCCGGCTGGAACCAGAACCTGGTCAACATCACCCAGCCGCCCTGCATCACCACTCCAGCCGACCTGCCCTGCGTGACGATCGGCAAGTTCACCGAATTCCGCCTCGACGCCTACGTCGCAAGCGAGCAGCCGGACCTGACGTGGCATCTGGTCTCCGGAGAACTCCCGCCCGGGCTGGCTCTGCTTCCGGACGGCACGGTCATCGGCACCCCGATGACCGTAGGCAACGCCACTGCGACCATTGAAGTCAGCGATCCGCTGGAAGGCACCTCAACCCGCACGTTCACCTTCTGCGTCAAGTCGGCCCCCAGCCCCGGTCCCTGCCCCTGTCCGCCTCCGCCTCCTTGTCCGTGCAAGGGCCGGGGAGATCACAGGTAGCTTCAGCCCCCGCCCGGCAGAGCCCAGGGACTGTAGATCACCCCTGCTGTACCCCATCGATGCCCGGTCACTGGTCGTAGACGATCATTGACCGGGCAGTTGGGCACCGATCTCGTTCAAGTGGATCTAGCCTTCGACGCCGTCGCTCGCGGCGGCAATAAATGGGGCGCGACTGGATGGCTGGTCCGGGCATACTGACGCGACACGCAGCCGACGGTCGACAGGAGCCCATGGACGTCACCATTCGCCGCCCGGAGCCCGCGGACCTTCCGGGTCTCGAAGCTTCGAGCGCCGCACTCTTCGCCGAGGACGGCGCGACACGCGATCGGCTGCGCAACGCTGGATGGCCACAGGAGAATGGCCGTGCCTGGATCGACGGGCTGCTCTCCTCGCCCGATGCGCTCGTGCTTGTCGCCGCCGGCCGCGACGGCGAAATCGTGGGCCACCTCATCGGATGCTTCTATGCCCCGTCACCGATGTGGACGGCCGCCCGCACCGAGCTCGTCAGCACACTCGTCTCGCCGGCTTATCGGCGGCAGAACATCGGCGGCCGCCTGATCGAAGCGTTCTTCGCCTGGAGCCGTGAACGTGGAGCCGAGCGCTTCCACGTTTCCGCGTACGCCGCGAACGAGACCGCGATCCGCTTCTACCGCCGTCACGGTTTCGCGCAGCTATCCGTCGAACTCGCCGCTGACGCCACGACACCGACACCGCCGACGCCGACGCCGACGCCGACGCCGACGCCGACGCCAGCCAAGCAGGCCAAGCAGGCCAAGCAGGCCAGCTAGCTAGCCGCCCAGCGCGTTCTCCAAGTAGGCGAGAGCCTCGGCGGGCTCCTCGGTAAAGTGCACCAGTTCCTCAAGCGGCCGGGCCAGGAAGCCTTCGTCCTCCATGCGGCGGAACTGCTCCTTGAGGCCGTCATAGAAGCCCGCCGTGTTGAGTAGGAGTATCGGCTTATCTGTATGGCGGTGCTTCTTCAGCTCGAGGATCTCAGTGGCCTCGTCGAGCGTGCCGGTGCCGCCAACCATGATCACGAATGCGTCGGCCTTCTCCAGCAGCAGCCGCTTACGCTCCGCCAGATCGGCGGCGATCACCATCTCGTCGGCGTTCTTGCGGGCCGCGGCTTCGAGGAAGCCGACGGAGACACCGCACAGCCGACCGCCGGATTCCTGGACGCCGTCCGCCACGACCTTCATGAGGCCGACGTCCGAACCGCCCCACACGAGCGTGTGCCCCGCGCGGCCTAGGCGTTCGGCAAAGTCCCGGGCAGGCCGGGTGTAGTGCTCTGGGAGGTCAGCGGCAGACAGGAAGATACAGATACGCACATCGCCACCATATCCGAGGGCGCCCACAACCGATCGTTACATGACCAGGACGCCGTCCACCGGCAGCACCTGGCCGGTGATGAAGGACGCAACGTCGGAAGCGAGGAAGACGCGGCTGCCGGCGATCTCCTCGGGTTCGGCCCACCGCCCCATCGGGATGCGGACGAGCATGGTGGCCAGGAACCTCTCGTCGGTGCGGATGGTTCCGGTCATCGGGTGCGTCGGCGGCCGTGCCTCGTCTCACCGGCCGGTCCGGCGGACACCGCGGACGTCACCGGCATCGCCCCGACGCTGATGATCACAGCCGCAGTGACGGCTCGCCGCTCACAAGAGCGCGGCTGAAAAGTCGTTGCGGCTCAGCAGGCCGCTCAGTAGCGTCCAGCACCATGTCTGACTCCGCTGAAGCACGTACCACACAGGCGGTTCTGAGTGAGGCAAATGACGTGTACGACACCCAGTTCCAGCTCGATCATCGATTCGATCGCGGGGTCCAGTCGGGGGCGTGGCTCCTGACCGACAACGCCGGCCGACAGGCGGTACTGAAGTGGAGCCCCAACCGCGACTGGGCTCCTCAGATCGAGCGTGCTGCCGCGGCTGTCGCAAAGATCCGCGCCGCCGGCTATCCGACCCCCGCATGGCTAGCAGTCGGCATGACCACTTCAGGCTTCGGATATCAGATCCAAGACTTCGTACCCGGTCGCAGCCAGGAGCAGGTGACCGTAGACGAGGCCCGGCTTCTGATCGACGTCCTTGAGACCCACGCGGGCCTCGACCCCGATCCGCAGCGGTGCTGGTCTCAGTACGTCACCCGCATGACCAACGAACGTGAAGACCTGTGCCGGCAACTAGCCCAAACCGGTCCACCAGGACGGCGCCTCGTTGACGCATGCGAACAGCTTCTCGCTACCCACGGGCCAGTCACCTTACCGACCGGCGACCTCGTCCACGGCGACTTCCGTCCCAGCAACATCCTGTTCGACGCGGGCCGGGTCAGCGGTGTCATCGACATCGAAGCGCTGGGCAGCGGCACCAGAGTCTTCGACTACGCAACGCTTTTGAGCGCCCACGACATCACACCCGAGGCGATGGATCTGCTCTGCACTGCCGGCGAGCTGGTCGCCGGGCCTCCCGCGCTTGCCTACTGCTACGCCCACATCGCCCTCGGCCTAGCCGTTTTCGTCCACCAACGAAACCTTCAGCGAGGTATCAAGAACGTGAGCAATCTTGTAGAGCGCGCGGAGATCCTCCTGAACCGCGCACACGGGGTCTAGCCTCTGCCGCTAAAGGTTCTTGCGCATGGACATCGCCGTTATTTCGTAACCATTGTGTCGATACAGCGCGATGGCTGCTTCGTTGTCTCCAACGACGTTCAGGGTGAGCGCCGTCTTGCCCTCGCGGGCGATGAGATCCTCGGCGGCGGCTAGGATGCCGGATCCGTATCCGCGGCGTCGAAATGGCGCGAAGACGTGGATGTCGTACAGCAACGCGGAGGTAGCGGTTCCTGAGACCCGGTTGGGGTTCGGGCCGATCCACGCGTTCCCCACCACCTCGCCCGCCTCGTTCTCCGCGGCGAGGAGGTGATGGCCAGCCGTGTCGGGCCCGTCGGGCAGGAAACTGGCCGTGCCGCGCCGGACCCGTTCCCACGCCAGTTCCTCCGGAATGAGCTTGCTGAGCTCGCGGACTGACTCGGATTCACGATGCTCCGTGGCTGCTTGGTACTCCGCCGGAGTCATCTTCCGCAAGGTCACCTGCTGCGCGTCCATGGTGCCATCCTCACCTGGTCTTCGTGGCGGCGCTACTTTTTTCAAGCCCACGAAGCGCACTGGCATGCATGGCGGAACGCTGAGATACTCGCCAGATGATCACGGAGAGTCTGGTTCGCGTGCCCGCAGAGCAAGAAGTCGATCTCTTCGTTGCAGAGGTACCTGGACCACAGGAGACCCCACTACTCGTGATCCACGGCGGCCCTGACTGGGATCACTCGTACCTCCGCGATCCGCTGGAACAGTTCACCGGCACCCAGCGGACTCTGCTGCCCGATCTTCGCGGCTGTGGTCGATCCACGCGCGGGCTGAGCTTGCACGACTACACGTGGGACGCCGCCGTCAACGATCTCCTTGGGCTGCTCGACGTGCTCGGCATCGGCACAGCGCATGTGCTCGGCTTCTCCACCGGCGGCGCGATCGCCCAGCGCCTCACCCTCGCCGCGCCCGATCGGGTCTGTAGCCTCATCGTGGCCTCCAGCAGTGTGCTGCCGGTCCCAGACGACTCACTTGGCGAGGACTTGCAGGCGGAACTGGAAGCCCGCATGGCCCAGGGCTCGACGCTCGGCCCGGATTCAGCAAACCTGACCGGCGCCGAATACAACCGAGCCGAAGCCATACTCTCGGCACCGGCGAACGTCTGGCGCCCTGAAGTGCTGAAGGACTATCTCGAACGCCTGTCAAAGGTGCGCTTCTCCGGCGACTGGACTCCGGGGTGGAAGGCAGGCATCCTCGGCAGTTCGCGACCGGAGGACTCGGCCCAACGCCTCGCGGCGCTCAAGATCCCGATCCTGCTGCTTCACGGACGTCAGGACCTCACGTTTCCCGCATCCGTCGCCTACGCCGCCGCAGAGATGATCCCGGCCGCGCGCGCCGTAGTACTCGATGAGGCCGGACACATGGCCCACATCGACCAGCCCGAAGCATGGATGGCTGAGCTACAGCGCTTCCTGGATGAAAACCCTCTGATTTAA
>Ga0073928_10004836_pt1 | contig 19436 bp, 19 predicted proteins | sample PaiPotPPA55metaG_FD_76969 | JGI IMG/M metagenome (GOLD analysis project Ga0073928, IMG submission 76969) | Iron sulfur acid spring bacterial and archeal communities from Banff, Canada, to study Microbial Dark Matter (Phase II) - Paint Pots PPA... ...
CACGATGCGCTGGCCGGGCGTGTATTCCTTCAGGCGGAATGGGCCGAGCCCCGCGAATTCCTTTGGTGGCATCGAGAGACTCCAGGCTGCGGAAAAGCCGCCGCCCCGATACACGCTCTGGAGCAGGTGCCGCGGAAGAATCGCTATTCCGTCAAACAAGCGCTCGGCGGCGGCATACGGTTGCGCCATTTCAAAACGAACCGTGTAAGGATCGATCTTCTGCACTGTAATCGGCTTGCCGCCCACAACCAGCAGGTCCCGTTGCGGCGAATCGATTTTTTCGTCGAGATACACCTGGAAGCTGAACACAACGTCATCGGCATCGACCGGCTGTCCATCCGAAAAACGTAGCCCACGCCGCAACTGCAACGTGTATTGGCGGCCATCGCGCGAGACCGTCCAGGATTTTGCGATGGCCGGCTCCGTCTTTTGAGATGCCCGATTGATGTGGATCAAATCGGCGGTCAGACAGCGAATGACGTCGCGCGAGGGAGCATCCTGGGCCAGAACCGGATTCAGCGTCTTTGGCTCCGACTTTAGACTCAACACCAGCCGCCCGCCCGAATGCCCCGGAGCGTTGTCCGTGACCTTGCGCTCTTCGCCTGACTGCGGCGGGGCAGCCAATGCCATCGAGGCCATCGAACAAGCGCACAACAAGCTCGTGGCCAGAGCAATCCAATGCGGGCGCAGCGAGGCTTTCGCCATAGTCTCAACTCATAGCAAACAATCGCGGATATTTATAGGGGTACGGATTTCAGGCGTTCCTGTAGTGCATCGGCAGCCGTGTAATACGCCAGAAAAAGCGGGATCAAAAGCAGCGTGGGCAAGAACATCCACCAATAGGAGGAGAGAACGTAGTAGTGCTGCAAAGCTGCCAGTTGCGTTCCCCAACTCGGCATGGGCTCGCCGACGCCCAAGCCAAGAAAACTCAGCGTCACCTCGGCGAGCACATACTGCGGAATCAGCAGCGTTATCTGCGTGAGCACTACGCCATACGTCTGGGGCAGCACGTGCCGGCGCAGCAGGTAGGCGTCAGAGGCTCCCAAACCCTTTGCGGCGAGCACAAAATTCCGCTCCTTGGCGCTCAAGACCACGCCGCGGATCAGCCGAGCCGGACGCGCCCACCCGATCAATCCGATTACCGTGATCAGCAACAGGAAGACTTGCCACTCGGCGATGTGCAGCGGCATTGCGGCGCGGACGGCGAACAGCAGATAGAGCCAAGGCAGGGCGAGAAACAGTTCTCCGCCGCGCATGAGCGCCGCATCGATCCAGCCGCCATAGAATCCTGCAAGCGCCCCCAGAACAATCCCGAGCGCCACCGAAAGCGCCGCCGCGAGGAGGCCCGCCAGCAGCGAAATCTGTCCACCGTAGAGGAATCGCGAGAATTGGTCGCGTCCATAGCTGTCGCTTCCCATCAGGAACGCCGGGTCGGGTCCTTCGACTCCGAACAAGTGCAGGTGCGCCTCGAACAATCCCGCAAACCTGTAGCGCGAGCCTTGCACGAAGAACCGCAGCGAATGTTTTTCGCTCATATCCGCGACGTAAGCGCTGGGGTTCGCTGGGTCGTTTTTCAATCCGTAGACGAACGGGCACGCGTGGAATTTTCCCTGCGCGTCCACGAAATGCAGGTGTGACGGAGGTGCGAACGCCAGGTCGCGATTCTGCGTCGCGAAATCATAGGGCGCGAAAAAGCCGGCAAAGAGAATCAGGCAATGGAAAATCGCCAGCAAAATCAAAGAGCCCCAGAGTTTGTGCCCGTTCGTCATCCGGTCACTCCGTGCGAATCCGCGGATCGTTGACGAAGAGCAGCAAGTCCGCAATCAGGTTTCCAGCCACGAGAAACATGGACGAGAGCATCACGATCGCGACCACCACGAAAACGTCTCTCGAAAGAATCGATTCCACGAGCAGCGGCCCGAGTCCCGGCCAGCTCAGGATCACCTCGGCAAGCGCCGAAGCGCTGAGCATCGTGGCCACCGAGAATCCGAAGAGCGAAATCAGCGGATTCGATGCCGCCGGAAGCGCATAGCGGAAGACGAGGCGCGCCGGAGAGATGCCGTGGCCACGCGCGGCGCGCAGGAAAGGCGATTCAAGCGCTTCGATCATCGCGGATCTGATATGACGGATCAACACCGGCATGGTGGCCAGCGCCAGGCCCAGCGCGGGCAGCGCCAGATGGAACGCAACGTCCTTCGCTTTGCCCCATGCATCGAGATCGTCGATCCCTGCGGACGTCATCCCTCCGGTCGGGAACCAACCCGTGCGCACCGCCAGAAGGAGCAGCGCGAGGAATAAAAGCAAATCCGGAACCGTCAAAACCGTGGAGGTGGCGAATCCCCAGATGCGGTCGGCCCATCCTGCCCGCTTCACCGCGGCCCAGATTCCGATCGGCAGCGCGAGCAGCCACGCCAGCGCGGTCGCGGTGGACGACAACAGCAAGGTATTACGAGCGCGCACGCGAAGGAGCGGCGTGACCGGGCTGTTCGACGCAAACGAGAGTCCCTGGTCGCCTTTCAGCACGGATCCCAGCCAGCGTTCGTAGCGAATCGGCAGGGGTTTATCGAGGCCGTATTCCCAGCGAAGATTCTGGACCGTTTGCCTCGAGACTTGCGGATTGAGCCGCATTGTATCGAAGAAATCGCCCGGCGCAAGCTGAAGCAGCGCAAACGAGAAAAACGAGACGGCAATCAGCAGCAGCGTCGCGTGGAGGAGCCGTTGGGTGACGTATCTCATCGTGATTCTCTAAGCCAGCCGCGCCGCGCAAATAGATTCGAGCGACGGCATCGCGGCAAGCAACTCCTGCGTATAGCGGTTCATCGGACGGGCAAAAAGTTCGGCTGCCGGTTGCTGCTCGATGATCCTTCGATCGTGCGTCACCGCAACTTCATCGGCGAATTGCGACACCAATCGCAGGTCGTGAGAAATGTGCAGGTACGTCAGCGAGTGCGCCGCCTGCAAATCGGCCAGCAGTTTCAAAATCAACTCTTGATTCAGCAGGTCGAGACTCGACAAGGCTTCGTCGAGTATCAGCAGTTTCGGTTCGAGAACCAAGGCCCTCGCAATCGCGAGGCGCTGGCGCTGACCGCCGCTGAATTCGAGCGGCCGCTTGTGTTCCGCTCCACCGGGCAATCCCACCTGTTCCATCAGCTCCCTCGCCCGCTCGCGCCGCTGTGCCTTTGTTCCTTCCCGGTGAATGACGAGCGGTTCCGCGACGATCTCGCCAGCGGTCATGCCCGGATTCAGAGCCGAAGCTGGATCCTGGAAGATGAGCTGAATCTGGCGACGAATCGGGAACAGCTCCCTTCGGTTGAGCTTCAGCAGGTTTTTACCGTCGAACCAGATGTCTCCGGTCGTTGGCTGTTCGAGCAGCGCGAGGCACCTGCCAAGAGTTGATTTTCCTGCGCCCGACTCCCCGACGAGTGCGAGCGTGGCGCCCCGATGAATCGTGAGGTTCGCGTCCTCCAAGGCGTCCACGGTGAATTTCGCCCGTGTCAGCGGGCGCCGTTGCACATACTGTTTGCTCAAATGCTCGATGCGCACGAGCGAGTCCGTCCGGTCCGCCCCGAATTGCTTTCGAGAGTCCATCTGCACAGTCATGCCTTCATCGAATGACATGTTCTTGGGCCATGCGCGCTCGTGCGGGATCCTCTTCCTCTGCCGGCCAGTCCCTCCGCAGCAAAGTTCTCGTATAAGGATGAATCGGACTCCAGTAAACGCGGTCAAAGCTTCCTTCTTCGACGATCTCGCCGTCCTTCATCACGAGAATCCGATCGGCCAGACTCGCCTGGATTTCCGGTGTGTGACTGATGAGCAGAAGAGAAATTCCCAAGCTCTTCTCCAGTTCACGCAATAGCACGATAAATTCCGATTGGTTGCGCGCGTCGAGCGATGCGGTAGGCTCGTCGGCGATCAGAAGCGCGGGCCTGCAAATCAGCGCCTGCGCCAGCACCACGCGCTGGAGTTGCCCTCCGCTCAATTGGTGGGGATAGGCGGAAAAAATCCGCTCCGCCGGCGTCAGATTCACGCGGGCAAGCATCGCATGCGCTGCTGCGCGGCACTCCTTCCAGCTCCCCTGCTGGTGCGCGTGCGCGACCTCCGCGATCTGCATTCCGACCCGCATCACCGGGCTAAGAACAATCCCGGGCTCTTGATAAACCATCGAAATCCCCGTTCCGCGAATCCTTCGAAGAGACCTTTCTTTCATTACCAGCAAGTCTTCGCCTCGAAACATGATCGAGCCGGAAACGTCCGCGTGTTCTCTGGAAAGCAGACCGAGCAGAGCCAAGGCAATACTTGTCTTGCCGCACCCCGACTCGCCCATGACGCCCAAGACCTCGCCCGAGGCGACCTCAAAACTTGCACCCTTGACGGCCGCGCGCTCCGTCAGCTCAGCAGAGCGATAACGGATCGTCAGCTCTCTAACTTTGAGAAGAGTCTCCATCACTGTCCTGGTTCAAGCAGGTATCGCCCTGCTCTCTCAAGAGAGGGCCACTCTGCAGGCTCTTGTCTCAGCTTAGGGGGAAGGTTCGCGCCAGTCGATAGGTCGCACGTCCCATATGAAGCGATGTAGTTAACCAACGCCTGCTATGCGCGTAATCCCGGGCGCACAGCGGAGAGCTGTCGAGCGCGGGCTCGCAGATGTTCGCAAGTTGCAAGACACGTTCCCTCATCCTCCGCGGCTGGCGCGAAACGTGCAGATGAGGCTTTTACAAAAACGTGACAAGCAGGTGACAACGTGGGGATTGCCTCGCCTTAGCATTTGCAGCCAGCAGGTCAGCGAGAGTCCCGTTCCCTTCGACGCAGAAGACGGATTACTGACCCGCAAAAAAGGAGAATCCCAAATGCAACGGCGCACCATCTTTGTCAGCGCTTGTCTCGGCCTCGTATTGCTGCTGAGCCCCCTCGCGGCCCAGGCGCAGTATAAAGTCACCAATCTCGTTTCGAATCAGAAGAAGGACGCGAAACTCACGGATCCGTTCCTGGTGAATGCCTGGGGCATCACGTACGGTCCGGGCGGGCCATTCTGGATCAGCGACAACGGTTCCGGCTGGTCCACACTTTACACAAGCAGCGGAGCTAAGGTACCCCTCAACGTGACGGTTCCGTCAGCAAGCGGCAACGGGGCTGGAACGCCCACCGGCATCGCCTTTAACGGGTCGCAAGATTTTCAAATTCAAGGATCGTCTACGTTCTTCCTGTTTGCCACTCTTGACGGCACGATCAGCGGCTGGGCGCCGCAGGTGAACCCCAACACCGCCATCATTGCGGTCAATAACCCGGGCGCGGTGTACACCGGATTGGCAATTACCAGCAACGCTTCCGGGAATTTTCTATTTGGCGCCGACAACGCGAACAATAAGGTGGATATCTATGACGCCAACTTTAAGCTCGTAAAGTCGGTCACCGACACCACGCTTCCCGCGGGCTTTGCGCCGTTCGGCATTCAGGACTTTGGCGGTCTTGTTTACGTTACATTCGCAGCCTCGAACGGCGGTTCCGGTGGTTTCATCGACATCTTTGGCGAAGACGGAACGCTCCTGAAGCAAGTCGCCCATGGCCTGCCGTTGAACCAGCCATGGGGTTTGACCATCGCGCCCAAGGATTTCGGACCACTCAGCAACACGCTGCTGGTGTCGAATAACACCAACACCGGCACCATCAACGCCTTCAACGCCCTAACCGGCCAGTTCGTCGGGACGGTGAAAGACACGACTGGCAAGGTGATCCAAATCGACCAGCTCTGGGGAATTATATTTGGCGGCGGAAACGGGACAGATGGTTCCGTCAACCAACTCTTTTTCACGGCCGGCCCCAACAACAATACGGTTGGCTTGTTCGGCGTGATCAACTTCAAGTAAAGCAGAGCCATTCGGGAACGCGAAGGCTTCCTAGAGCGGAGGGAGCTTTCGCGTTCTTTCCTGAGCGCCGAATCGCCGCTCGCCCGCCCTATTGCCGCTAGGCTGGTGGGCCCGCCAGGATTCGAACCTGGGACCGACGGATTATGAGTCCGCTGCTCTAACCGGCTGAGCTACGGGCCCGCACCTTCGCATCATCCTACAATGAAAAGTCTCCATGCGCATATTTCGCATCGGATGAAATTCGCTTAGCTGCAGCGCGGCAAGGCGGAGTTCCGTGTCGAGTTGACGATGTAATAGGCGCTACGCTCGGATCACCTCGACGGAGCAATGCGCGTGAAGCGCGACCGATTCCGAGACGCTTCCCATCAGCATGCGGTCGATTCCGCGCCAGCCGTGCGAGCCGAGAACGATCAGGTCCGCGCCCCATTCGGTTGCCTGGTTCAGAATCGTGACCGGAGGATCGCCGATGGGCATTGTTTCGCTTTGCGAGAGTTTCAGCCCCGACGCCAGGAGAGTTTTTCGAGCATCGGCAGCCGCTTCCTGAGCGCGGCCCCGGGCTTCATTCATTACATCCTCAAGCAGGCTTGCCGGATATACGGAACTGAGCGAGGCCGCGCTCATTTGATTCTCCGGGACGAGAAGCTGCACGGCGCTGATGATCCTGACCGCGCTTCCGGAAGGCCATGGGCGGGCGGCAAGTGACTTAACCGCGGCTTGTGAGCCCTCCGATCCATCGGTGGCAAGCAGGATTTTCATTGCGTGGGAAGAGGCGGGCGAATCTTTGGGAGTTGCGCGCACGATCTCCACCGAGCAATGCGCCGAGCGAAGGACAGCCAGTGCGACGCTGCCGAGAAGAAAGCGCGTGAGGGCCTTGTGTCCGTGCGAGCCGACCATGATGAAATCAGCTCCCCATTCCTTTGCGTATTCCGCGATTGCTTTTCGAGGAAAGCCAATCAGGACCTCCGAAGTTGTCGCGTGACCGGAGCGAGCGACTTTATCGGCGGCGGTCTTTACGAGAGTCTTGGCCGAACGCTCCGCCTCTTCGATAAGTCCCGCAAAACGACCGAAGCCGGCGGGATCCACGACATGGATGACGCAGAATGAGGTGCCGGAAGGCCAGGGGCGCTCTGCCACCGCGGTCATGACGTTCTGGGATACACCGGAAGGATCGATTGCCAGTAGGACTTTCATAAGAAGTCTCAGCCCAGTCTCTTGAATAATCCGTTGCGGCTTAGCCGGAAGATCATCGAGCGGGGCACGAGCAAGATTGTAGCGGGCCAAGGGCAACCTGCCAAGTGACAGGTGTCACGTGCGAACGTAACTCAGGTCACGGCGGCCCACGTAGGGTGCGGCGGATCATGAGATGGGAGGCAAGCCATGATAGCCACAGGAACGAACACGCGTATCACACTGAGTAACATTCTTTACCTGACGGACTTTTCAGAGCCTTCCGAAGCGGCGCTCCCGTTCGCGATCGCCATCGCCCGGGGGTATGGCGCGATCGTGCATGCGCTGCACGTCCTGATGCCTTCTCCGGTTGTTTACATGACTCCCGAATTGGTAGCAGACGGAATCGCCGGGCAGGAGGAAGCGGCGAGCCTCGAAATGCAGAAGGTGGAATCCGCGCTCGCGGGTCTGCCGCACGATACGATCGTAGAGCGGGGGTTTAAGGTGTGGCCGGTCCTGGCGCGAACGATCAAGGAACACGCGATCGACCTGGTGGTGCTGGGCACGCATGGCCGCACCGGGACGCAGAAATTCCTGCTCGGGTCGGTCGCCGAAGAGATTTTTCGGCGCTCCCCTGTACCGGTGCTCACGATCGGTCCCTGGGTGCGCAGCGGCGCGCATAACGACGCGCGATTTCATCGCGTGCTCTTTGCCACCGATTTTACGGCCGAATCGCTTACGGCGCTGCCTTATGCCGTCTCAATTGCGCAGGAAAACCAGGCCCGCCTTTTCCTCCTGAACGTTATTCGAAGCCTCGGGCAGGATCAGGAAGAGATGCGAGGCAGACTATCGGCAGCCAACACCCTGTACGAACTCAATGAAATGGTCCCCGAGGACGCGGAGCTCTGGTGCCGCCCGGAAGCGATTGTGGAACACGGCGAGCCGGCCGAAGGGATTCTTGAGGCAGCCAAACAACGCGGCGCCGATTTGATTGTGCTCGGTGTGCGCGATGCCGCCGGTCACCTTGGCGCAGCCACGCATCTGGAACGGACCACGGCGCACAAGGTAGTCGCACACGCCCCGTGCCCCGTACTCACAGTGCGGCTCTAAAAGGACACAGATGCAGATTCCCGCATTGAAGTGCTGAGTTTGCAGGAGAGGCGGGGTGCGGCTCAGTCGAAGGGGCGGCCGGAATCGGCGTCTTCGATGAAAACGACGCCGACGCCGTTCTTGTCTTTCTCCGGCCCGGGTTCGCTGTGCACCACCGTTCCGCGCAGCGAGATGACGCTCGGCGGGTTCTGGCCTCCCGCCGCCTCGACCACCACACGCAATTCCGATTGCAGCCGCGGGCGGTGCGTGAGGACCAGGAAGGCTCCCTGGAGACTGACGTCGCTCAGCGTGTCTTTTTCTTCGAATGCGCCGCCCTCTTCCGATTGGCCTGTTACCGTGGCGACAAAGCGCACGCGGCGGCGCTGTCCCATACGCGCTTCCCGCAGGAGCACATCCACGCCACGCTCGCTGAGCGTGATCGCCATGCCCTCCGTGGCGGCCCATACCGGGCGGAACTCCTGGCGCGCTGCGGAGAGAAAACCGTCCACGACGCGGTCGGAGGAGTCCGGGTCGTGATGAAAGAGCACGAGATTACGCGCGCCCGTTTCGCGTGCCACCTTCACCCCTTCCAGCCAGCTTGAATGACCCCAGCCGCGGCGGGTACTCGCAAGCTGCTCCGGGGAATATTGCGCATCGTAAATAAACACATCGGCCTTCTCGGCGAGCCGCCGCAGGCTTTCATCGAGCTCGGGCTTGCCGGGCTCGTTGTCAGTGGCATAGACGATCGAACCGGCCGGCGTATCGATCCGGTACCCGAGGCAGCCCTGCGGATGATTCAGCCAGCGAGCGGTGACGACCGCCCCGCCGATCTCAAACTGGTCTCCGCCCGCAATTTCAGTGAACTGGCGCGCTGCAGACATGACGCTGATATCCACAGGGAAATAAGGGCGGGCGAGCTGGGCTTCGAGCACCTGCCGCAGGCTGTCTTGGCCGAGAAAATCCGAGCGGAAGCTATAGAAATGGAATTGGTTTTGTGCGGAGTAGAAAGGCTGGAAAAAAGGAATGCCCTGAATATGATCCCAGTGGTAATGCGTGACGAGGACGTGCGCCTCAATGGGGTTGTCGCCGGCCGCGGCCCAGCGGTTGCCCAGCGTGCGCAGGCCCGTGCCGCAATCGAGAATGATCCGCGTGCCTTCCGGCGCAACCACTTCGACGCATGGCGTGTTGCCGCCATAGCGCCACGTATCGCGGTCCAGAGTCGGGGTAGAACCCCGCACTCCCCAGAAGACTAGCTTGGCGAGTTGATGGGGCATTCGCAGTGGTCTCGCCGCGCGACAGCCGTGACGCGTTCGCCCGCCTCGTCGCCGGCGAGAACCCGAATCGGTTTCATGGTAGGCGGTGGCTGCAAGCGAAGTCAATCGCTTTTGCGGGCGAGGTTCCCCGCAGGCGCATCGCTCCTGCTTTCCGCAATTCCGCCCGACGGAGGGCTGTGCGCCCCGGTCATCTGGGGATAGAATCGCGGTGATGCACCTCCACGCCCACGGCCCCGGCCACAAGCACGCCGGCCAGCATCAAGGTCCGCCTGTCTCGCGCGAGATGGGCACCGTCCTCGGCTGGGCGATGGTGGCCACGGTTGCGCTGGTCCTGGCTGAACTCGCCGGCGGATACCTGGGCCATTCGATTTCCCTCATCAGCGACGCCGTCCACAACCTCACGGATATCCCGACGATGGCGATTTCCCTGCTGGCCGCGCGGCTGGCGGAACGGCCGCCGACGCACGAAAAGACCTTTGGCTATCACCGCGCGGGGATCCTGGCGGCATTTGTGAATGCGCTGCTGCTGTGCCTGGTGGCTTGCTACATCTTCTGGGAGGCTTACGAGCGGCTGCGGCATCCGGTGGCGGTGGCGCCGGGTCTGATGATTTGGATCTCGCTGCTGGCGCTGGCGGTGAACGGTGGAATCACGCTGGGGCTGGTGCGCGGACGCCACGATCTGAACCTGCGCGCCATTCTGGTCCACAACCTGGGCGACGCCCTATCCAACATTGCCATCATCGCCGGCGCGCTGGCGATCCGCTGGACCGGCGTCGGCTGGGTGGATCCGGCAATCGGCGTGGCGATCGGAATCATGGTGCTGTGGTCTGCGTGGGGCATCCTGCTCGAGAGCAGCCACATTCTGCTTGAGGGGATGCCGAGACAAATCAGCCTCGAAAAACTGGCTCACGCCATCCTGCGCGTCGAGGGCGTGCAGGAGGTCCACGACATTCACGTGTGGACGCTCGGCACCGACCTGCAGGCGCTTTCCTGCCACATCCGCATCCCGGACATGCACATGGAAGAGAGCGAAAAGATCCTTTCGCTCATTCAGGAATGCCTCGAGCACGAATTCCACATCACGCACACGACGATTCAATTCGAGCGGGCAGGCTTGCCCGCCGCGGGCTACATCATGCCGGCCCGCTTGGGCTCGTCTTCCAAATAGAGAGAATGGGCAAGTTCCCGCCGCGTGTTATCGCAATTGGCAAATCAGCGAAAAGGATATCGAGCTGCGCGGCTCCGATTAGATCGGAAGCTGCAACGAGGTGCCGCGCTCTTCGTTGACGCGGATGGTCGCCGCGGCATCGAGGCCGGAGATCGCGAGCGAGCGGCGGTTCCCTTCGGGGGTAATGTACACGATGCGGCTATCCTGCCGGCTGAAAGCCACCGCCGTGATTCGGCTGCCATCCCGCAAGACGAGAATGAATTGGTCGGCATCAGGGCGCGGCTCGGGAGCGGGTGCGGCCACCGGTTCGGGAGCAGGAGCCTCGGCTTCCGGCGCGGGCTGAGGCGCGGGCTGCTGGAGCACGATGATCTGAGGCTGAGGCTGCTGGGCAGCAACGGGTTGCGAGCCGTAATCCCCGTAATCCCCATAATCGCCGTAGCCACCAAGGAACACCGGCGTCACCCCGCCCGAATCCCGCAACAGGCGCTCCGCCTGGGCCAGACGCAGTTGCGTGACGGGGTCAATCAGCGCTCGGATGCCAAGGTTGCTGTTGATCGCTGCCAAATGCTCGTAGTCGAAGCCGAGCCCGGGTACCGGGTTGAGAAGGTCCTGCAACGTCTGCGAATCTCCATTGAGCGCGATGTCGTTCGAAGCTGTGGTTCCCCTCGTGTTTGAGGTCGAGCCATGAGTGCCTGTGTGCGTCCCGGACGAAGAATGCCGCGTGACCGCCCGCGTACCCGCATAATGCGACGCGTTTCCCTGCGCCCCGGCAATGCCAGACGACACCAGAAGAAGAGCTGCAACGACTGTGGCTTGATTGGTTATTCTCATGGCAGCCTCGCCCCCAATTGAAGGGATGCACGCCCCTATCCTGCGGTTGCAATATTCTACTCCCGGGGGCCGGATTTGCACAGTTCCCGGGCACCTGCCCGCCACCCGCGGTGTCTACCCAACAGGGGCGGCGCGCCCGGGCAAATCTACTTCCTTTGCTTCCCCGGGCCGGGTTGGTTATGCTATAAACTTGGCCGCCGGAAGGTACTGCAATGATGGAGAAGTCAGAGCCTCTGCCGCAGCCGTCTGACACGCGGCCGCTCCCGGGGACAGGGAACCCTTCGCTGCATTGTCCAACGTGCTCGGAGCGGTTGGAAGCCAGGGCTTGCAAGCTGATTTGTCCTTCGTGCGGCTACTATATGTCATGCTCGGATTTTTATTGAGGTTCGGCCCGCGCGGAGCAGGAAAGCAGAATTCGACCCCGGGAGTACGAAAGAGTTTGAGAGTTTGCCAGGAGGGTACAACGTGGCACTGAGAATGACGGACCGGGAAGTGAACGGCGTCACCGTGGTGGAAATCGAAGGACGCATCGTGCTGGGCGAAGAAAGCAATGCCTTCCGCGAGCGGGTAAAGGCGCTGCTGGCGGCCAACCACAAGAAGATCGTGCTGAACATGAAGAACGTCACCTACATCGACAGCGCCGGGCTCGGCACGCTCGTGGCCACCTTCCATAGCGCCCGCAACCAGGGCGCCGCGCTCAAGCTGGCCAATCTGGGCGCGAAATTTCAGGAGGTTCTGCAGGTTACGAAGCTCATGACGGTCTTCGAAGTTTTCAACGACGAAGCGACCGCTGTCTCCAGCTTCAAGTAGCCGCGAGCTTCTTCGGGCGCGGCCCAGATCCAGTGATGTGGCCGGCCGCGCCCATTCCAGCCGGCAGCCTATTCCAATCGGTAGACGACCAGCCCGCTCAGCAGCTTGGGATAGAAGTCGGTGGATTTCTGCGGCAGCACGTCGCCGGCCAGGGCGATCTCCAATACCTGGCTGACGCCCACAGGGTTCAGCAGGCAGGCGAGCTGCGCCTCGCCCCGATCCACAGTGGCAACGGCCGCGTCCATCTCCCTCTCGTAGGTGATGTGTTTCTCCGCCGCCACCGCCTCGGCGGTGATCCCCAGACCCTTTTCCAGCATCAGCCGATGGAGCAAGACCACGTCGAGCTGCCGCTGTGCGGGAGAGAGGTCCGGCAGCAGGGAATCGAGGTCGGCATCCTTGCGGAGCAGGAAGAGGTAGAACGCGCTCCCGCCGGCATAAATGCCGATGGCATGGCGTTCGCGGCGGCCCTCGAGATCCTTGCGGAAGTCGGCGTAGCTCGCGGCGCGTTCTTCGTCGTTGGTAAACGGGTAGCCGTACCAGTCAAAGAGATTCGACAGCTCCTTGCACAAGCGGTCGATGGAAAAGTCCTCGACGTTGCGTACTACGCGATGCGTGGGCAAGATCAGCAGACCTTGCGAGCGCGCGGAGACGAAGGTCATCATCGCCTTCTCGTACGGGGCGTACGCGTCCGGCCCCCCGGCGCGCGCGCGGCACTCGTCGCGGTAGGCCAGCGCCGTCTCATAGCGATGATGTCCGTCGGCAATGACGAGCGGTTTATCGGCCATGGCAGTGGTAATGCGCTGAATGAGGGCCGCATCCGTCACCGGCCAGACGCGGTGCAGGACGTCGTACTCGTCTCGCATTTCGACGGGCGCCGGCGGCCGCGACGCTCCGATCAGCATCTCGTCCACGCGCCCGGTCGTGTCGTCGTAGAGCATGAAAAGTTGGCCGGTTTGCGTCCGCGTGCGGCGCAACAGCTCGATGCGGTCGGCCTTCGGCGCCGCCAGCGTCCGCTCATGGCGGAAAACGACGCGCTTTTCGTAGTCCTCCACCCGGCCGAGTGCGATAAATCCGCGGCGCACACGTCGCGTCGCCGTCTTCGGCACGGTGAATTCTTGGGAGTAAGCGTAAATGGCGGGGGCGGAATCCTTGACGAGGATTCCCTCCGCGATCCATTCGTCGAGCTTTGCGGCGGCTCGCGTGTACACGTTGTTTGCCGGAGTATCGCTCGCGAGCGTGCGGCCTTTCTCCACGGCGATCAGGTTGTACGGGCTTGCTTCGTAATACCGCTCCTGCATGGCCGGGCTGATCTTGTCGTAGGGCTGCGTCAGCACGCTTTCGAGCGCCACGCGGCGCGCGTCGTAACGGTAGCCGGCAAAAGGAAAGATTTCCGCCATGGTCCCCTCGGACGCGCCATCGAGCGCAAGCCGAAACGAGCCATTCTAGCAGCCGGCGTCAGTCGCGCCAACGCTTGCCTCTCGAACGTTCGAAACACGGAGGCGCCGGGTGACAAAGGCCCGGCAGCGCACTAAAATCAACGGCTCAACTCTGCGCGCAAGGGGCCTCATGGGAGACAACCACAAAGGGAAGCTGGATGGCGTTCAGGCGATCATCTTTGACTTGGACGGCACGCTGATTGATTCGAAGCTGGACCTTGCCCTGGCCGTCAATGCGACGCTGGAGCATCTTGGCCGCCAGCCCCTCGAACACGAGCGAATCTATGGCTATGTCGGCAACGGCGCGCCGGCCTTGGTGCGTCGTGCGCTCGGCGAAGGCGTCACCGATGAACAGGCCCGGGGCGGGCTTTCTTTTTTCCTGAGTTATTATCACGACCACATGCTGGACAACACCGTTACCTATCCCGGCGTGCGCGAAGGGCTGGAACAGCTCGCCGGGCGTTCCATGGCTGTCCTGACCAATAAGCCTGTACGCTTCAGTCGCGCCATCATTGACGGGCTGGGCCTCGCGCGCTACTTCCGGTACGTCTACGGCGGCAACAGCTTTGAGCGCAAGAAGCCTGATCCCATGGGAGTGGAAGCGCTCTTGCGCGACTTCGGCGCGGGCCCGCGCGAAGCACTGGTGGTAGGCGATTCCGAGGTGGATATGCAAACGGCGCGCAACGCAGGCACGTGGGCCTGCGGGGTCACCTATGGGCTCGGCAGCGCGCGCCTCCCCGACTTCTCGCCTGACTTGCTCGTGGACAGCTTGACGGAGATCCCCGCCCACATCGGCGCCGCAAGCGGCCTGTAGCGGCGGCTGCCGGCATTTGCGATGCACCCGCTGTTCTGCTCGCGCATCGAATAAAACAGGCCAATGTAATTCTCGTTACTGGAGGCAGCAAACATGAGGATGCGCACTTTATCCGTAATTGCAGCCGCACTCACGCTGGTCTTGGTGGCCAGAGCCGCAGACAAGGGAACCTGGACCGGCACACTGGTGGACGTGTACTGCTATTTGCAGGATGACTCGAACGTTGGCAATGAGCACAGTGGGATGAAGACTTGCGGAACCGATTGCCTGAGGAACGGGCGTCCCGCCGGCCTCGTAACCCCGGATAAGAAATTCTACATCCTCGTTGCTCCGTCGCCGGCGCTTGCGAAATACGTTGGCGAGCCCATCCGCGTCACGGGCCAGATGATCAACGGCACGATCGTGGCCGACAAAGTGGAAGTCAAGAAAGGCGCCAAGTGGGAAGCGATCGACATCCAGATCAAAGGAATGATGTAAGTTCGGCCGGGTCGAAACCGCGGTGACCGCCCAGCGGCCGCGACTCAAGGACGGGCCATCTGGGGACGGTCAGTGGGAAGGAGAAATTCCCGACTGAGTCGGCTTCCCTGGTTCGGTGCTCCCCGCCTGGTGCGTCAACCATAGCTGGCGGCCGTCGGCCGCAAAAGCGCGGACAATCGTCTCGCCGCTTTCGTTTGCCTCCACTGTAAAGAGGGCCGGCGCGTTCTTGCTTGCGGCAACTGCCTGGATCGTCTGCTGGGTCTTGTATCCCGGGATGGGCGGCTCTGAAGAAACTGGAAAGTTCTTGTCAGCCTCGCTCAGCCTGGGCGCCGCGGAGGGTGTTGCACCTCTGACAGATGCCCGGCTGTGATTTTGAGTGTTGGCGGAAGCCGCGCCGGGGAATGGGGGTGCGACAAGGCGCCCCAGCCCCAAAATCAACGGAAGCGCCAGGATCGCGCCGAATGCGCGCAGCCAGTAAGATCCACGCGCGCGCCCGCCTTGGTTTCTTGCGCTGTCTTTGAGAATGTATGGCATCGATGGTTCCTCCCCCGTTGACACCACAAAGATTGCCTGGAGAGTGGCTAGCCGTCTATGGTCCGGTCGTACTACCCGGCAAAAAGAGAATTGCGGGAGCGCGGGGAGAAAGTCGTCCTCGGAGTGGAAAGCCGCCTTATTTTTTCTGATACGTCTGGCGATACCAATCCCAGGTGCGGCGCAGACCCTCTTCGAAGCCGACTTGCGGGTCATAGCCAAGAATCTTGCGCCCCAGGCTGATGTCGGCTTGGGAGTGCAGGATGTCGCCGGTGCGCGGAGGGTCGTACCTGGGGCGCCCGGGCTTGCCGGAGATTTTTTCGAGCAGCCTGAGCGTATCGTTCAACGTGATGCGGGAGGCTGTGCCCACGTTGAAGACCAAACCCGAAGCCCCCGGCGCCTCGCAGGCACGAAGCGTGGCGTCCACCACGTTGTCAATGTAGGTGAAGTCGCGCGATTGCTCGCCGTCGCCGAAGACCACTGGCTGGTTCCCATCGAGCAGGGCGAAGATGAATCGGGAGAGAACTCCGGAATACTGTGAAGTGGGGTCCTGGCGGGGGCCAAAGACGTTAAAGTAACGCAGGGAGACGTTTTCCAAGCCATACACGCGGCCGAAGACCTGCGCGTACATCTCGCCTACGAGTTTCGTGACGCCGTAGGGCGAAATGGGCGCGGGCGGCATCGTCTCGACTTTCGGGAGGGTGGGCGTCTCGCCGTAGGCCGAAGAAGACGCTGCGAAGACGACGCGCTTTACCTTGGAGTCGCGGGCGGCTACCAGCACGTTGAGCGTGCCGTCAATGTTGACGCGGTTGGTTTCGAGCGGGTCGACCACCGAGCGGGGCACCGAGGTCCTCGCGGCGAGATGCACCACGTAGTCGGCTCCGGCACAGGCGACTTTGACTTTCTCCAGGTCGGTAATGCTGGCGCGATGAAAATCGATCTTGTTGCGCACTCCAGCCAGATTCTCTTCCTTACCGGCGGAGAGGTCGTCCAGAACCGCCACCGCATGGCCGCGGCGGACGATCTCGTCTACGATATTGGAGCCGATAAATCCGGCGCCGCCCGTCACCAGGTAGCGCATGGGAATCCTCCTTGAAGGGCTTGGCCCCGAGCGGTAACGCGTACGCGATGCGCTTCGGGAAGTATGGCCTGACGGCGCGATTTCAAGTACGCTTGCAACTATAGCCAAGGCGAGAAGGGCGGGCAAGAACGGAAAGGGCCGGATTTCCTCCAGGAGCAACGCATCGGGGCGGCGCCGCTTCCAATCAAACGAAATGAGATTCCTAAGGAATTCCGTGCCTTGGCGGGCGGCGCTGCATGCGCTGCTCCTCGGCGTAGTTATTGCGTCGGCGTTTTCGGGGAATGCGATGCCGTACCCGCAGAAAACCCGGAGCCGCGAGAGCAAGACCACTCAGCCGGCGAAGCCTGCACTACTGCCCTTGAAGATTGGTGAGAAGCTCGACTACCGCGTTTCCTGGACCAGCTTTTCCTCCGCCGCGTCAGTGGAGTTGAAGGTGGCCGAGAGACGCGTTCTCTATGGTTGGGACACGTGGCATCTTGTCGCCGTCGCGCATACGCTCAGCCCCGTACGCAGTCTATTTGTGGTGGATGACCAGTTCGACTCCTATGCGGACTCAGCGACACTCGAAAGTCATCAGTACGAAATGCACACACGGGAATTGGGCCGGCAGCAGGACCTGATCATGCGGCTGGTGGCGCAGGGCCTTCCTCCACGCGGGCCGGCCCCCGCAATCATTGTTCTGCCGGGGACGCGCGACCCGGTGGGAGCGCTTTATTCGCTGCGGATGGTGGATTGGCAGCGCACGCAGGAATTCCGCGCTCCCGTCTACGACGGGAAGCAACTGTATGAAATACGCGCCGTCCTGGAAGCTGCCCATGAACAGGTCAGCGTGATTGCGGGCACCTATGACGCCGTGCGCATCGGCATCCATCTTTACGAGCACGCACGCGAGGTAACCGGAACGCATTTCGAGTTGTGGATGACGCTGGACACCGCGCGAACGCCGGTGAAAATCGAGGCAGAAGTGCCTTTCGGGGCACTGGATGCGGAGTTGAATTCTGCATCGCAGTAAAAGGGTACTGCCGCGCAGCGTCAGTTTTCGGGAACTTTCCAATCGTCGGGCGGGAAACTGATCTCCCAGAAATTCGGCGAAGGATTCACGAATTCGATGCCGACCTGCGTCTTGCCGGCCTGAGCGTGGCCCACAAACGCCACCCGGCATTCGAGGCTCTCCTTGGTCCGGTTGTTCGCAACCGTCAAGGTTGTTCCCATTTTTACGGGCGTAGAGAGAGCAATCAAAGCGCCATGGGCATTCACGACCAGCGTGCGCGAATCTTCGTCGAAGGCTTTGCCATCCTCTCCTTTGCCCTTGACCGTGACGGGCATGCTGAGGAGCACGCGCATGCTGCGCCGGCGCGTCTTCTCCCCCGTCCAGGTTGCCTGTTGCTCAGTCTTCATTTCTTAACCATAGCGGTAGAAGATTCCGCGGGCAATGGTCCTGTAGCAAAACGAACCATTCGGTAAACATAGCAGGCGGGCTAGCGACGAGGCCCCGGGTGGCACATTTCCTCGACGAGCGAACAAAAGATGTGCCCGATGGTGATGTGCGCCTCCTGGATGCGCTGCGGGTCGGCGGAAGGCACGTTCAGCAGGAGGTCAACCTGCGCAGCCAAAGCGCCACCTGTCTCGCCGGTCAGCGCGACGAGGAAGGCGCCGCGATGGCGGCCGGCTTCGACGCCACGCCGCACATTGGGGCTGTTGCCGCTGGTAGAGAGGGCGACCAGGACGTCACCCGCCGCGGCGAGCGATTCGATCTGGCGGGAAAAAATGGATTCGAAACCGTAGTCGTTTCCGGCGGCGGTGAGCACGGAAGTGTTCGTGGTCAGCGCGAGCGCGGCAAGGCCCGGGCGATCGCGGTGCAGGCGAACGATCAACTCGGTGGCAAGGTGCTGGGCGTCGGCGGCGCTGCCGCCGTTGCCGAACAGCATGATCTTGCGGCCCTGCTGGAGCGCGGCAGCCGATGCTTCCGCGAAGCGGGCGATGCGCGCTACCAGTTCGTCCGAGAAGCGTTGCTTGACGGCGGCGCTTTCGCGGAGCTGGCTGCGGATCTGCTCGATGAGTCCGCCCACGGTTTTCAGCAGAGGACGATTTTTTCGCGGTGGCGGGCGACGCGCCGGGTGGCGTTGCGCGTATCCACGACGAGCGGGGCCGCCTCCACGATGGCGTTGTAGTCGTAGGAGGTATGGTCGGTCGCAATCAGCACGCAGTCGTAGGCGGCCAGCACCGCGGGCGTGAGCTCGACCGAGCGCATGTTGGAATAGTCGTAGTGGCGCATCTTGTGCAGCGCGGGGAAATAGGGATCGTTATAGTCCACGTGCGCCCCGCCCTTCTGGATGAGAAGCTCAAGCAGCTTCAGCGAAGGCGATTCCCGGAGGTCGTCCACGTCTTTCTTATAGGCGACACCCAACAACAGGATGCGCGATCCCTTCAGGCTTTTCTGACGCTGGTTGAGGGCTTCGGCGACCGCCTGGACGACGTGGTAGGGCATCGCGGTATTGATTTCACCGGCCAGCTCGATGAAGCGCGTGGAGAAATCATACTCGCGGGCTTTCCAGGAAAGATAATACGGGTCCACGGGAATGCAGTGGCCGCCAAGGCCCGGCCCCGGATAGAAGGGCATAAAGCCGAAAGGCTTGCTCGCGGCGCTGTCGATGACTTCCCAGATGTCCAGGTCCATGCGCAGGCTGAGGAGCTTCAGCTCGTTTACGAGCGCGATGTTCACGCAACGGAAGATGTTTTCAAGAAGCTTGACCATCTCCGCGGCGCGCGTGGAGCTGACCGGAACGACGCGCGAGACAATCTGCGCGTAGAGGCCGGCGGCGGCGCGGCCGCTGGGCGGATTGATGCCGCCCACCACCTTGGGGATCTGGGCGAGGCCGAACTGTTTGTTGCCGGGG
>Ga0073928_10004837_pt1 | contig 19434 bp, 18 predicted proteins | sample PaiPotPPA55metaG_FD_76969 | JGI IMG/M metagenome (GOLD analysis project Ga0073928, IMG submission 76969) | Iron sulfur acid spring bacterial and archeal communities from Banff, Canada, to study Microbial Dark Matter (Phase II) - Paint Pots PPA... ...
CCCCTCAAACGCTGGCAAACACGTCAGCGCCCATGCCCGTAACGCCCTGGGTGGCAGCCAACACATCGGCTCCCATGCCCGTAACGCCTTGGGTGGCAGCCAATACATCGGCTCCCATGCCTGTGACACCTTGGCTGGTTGCCAACACATCGGCTCCCATGCCCGTTACGCCTTGGTAGTGAGGGCGGTGGATCCCCGATAACGGGGGTTCGCTAGGGCCAGGCCTCGAAAGAGCATTCTCAGAATGCTTGGCCCGCTTGATTATGCGTTGTGCTTGATTGGTTTCCTCGCGGAAATCTACGTGGTTGTGTGTCTGCTCTACCGAAAAGAATTTGTCCGCTATATTCCGCTTAATTTCTATATGTTGTGCTCGGCTTTCGTCACGTGTGGCCTCTTTTTTTCAGTACGGCGGTTTGGCGTAAGCTCGCCAACCTACGTTTACTTCTACTACTACTCCGACAGTTTGCTGATGATCCTGATGTTCTGGGTGATCATCAAGCTGTACCAGCAGGTGTTCGACGAGATGAGGGTGAGCAAACAGATTCGTGGAGCAGCGCTCATTTTGATCGTGGCCACGGCGTTGTTTTCTTACGGAGTCGTCCACCAAAACCGCAGCAACTTGACGGGCCATTTCGTCGTCGAGCTCGGCCAAAATCTCTACTTCGTCGGAGTGGTCCTGACATATCTCCTCTGGGGATCCATTTTGAAATTGAGAGAAACCCGCACTCGCCTGATCCAGCTTGTCCTCGCCCTGGGTATTTATTTCAGCGCCACGGCAGGAACGTATGCTCTTCGCAATCTTTTTCCGGCCTTGCAGCCGTCCTTACTGAAATGGGTGCCGCCCTTGTTCGGAATGTGGCTGCCGCTGGCTTGGGCATATACGTTCACGCGGATTCCTGAAGACGCCCGGTTAGCGACGGCTCGTCTAATGGAGAAACACCAATGATTGCCGCTTTCGTTTGCGTGATGTCGATTGCGGCATTCCTGGAATTGTTGGTGTCGTACTGCCGCTCGATCCTGGCCTCGTCGAGTAAGGTGGAATTGTCAGCGCGCGTGCGCGAAGTTGCGGGAATCGCGAGCCACCCGTTGGCGGCGGACGATTTCGCGCGCCTGTTGCAGCTCTTGCGTCTGTGTCCGGAGCGCGGCGACGATCAGACGGAGATTCGCGCGGTAGGAACTTACTACGGTCTCCTTCAGGTTCTTGGCCGCGCGGCGAAACCGCTGATTCCGGGCGTCGCTGCCTGGGCAGAGCAGGAGCGATGCAGTTGCTCTTACTTCGCTGCCGTGGCGCTGGACCGGCGCATCACCTACAGCCGCGATCTTTTCACGCAGCAGGTTGCCGACCGCCTGTAACTCCCGGCCGTCACAATCGCACAAAACTCGACCCCTCTGAATCCTGCTGCTACGATATGAACGTGACGAGAGCTGCGCTCGCCCGCGCAGCCACGTCCGCGCCTATGAGAACACCGCTGGAACAGCAGGTTCTCGAAAATATCCGCCGCTCCGGGATGCTGAGTTCCGGAGACCGCGTCGCAGTCGCGGTTTCAGGCGGCGCGGATTCGGTGGCGCTCCTAAGGGTTTGCGAAGCCCTTCGCGCCGATCTGGGGATCACTTTGCTCGTGGCTCATTTCGACCATTCCCTGCGTGGCGCCGAATCTCGCACCGACGCTGCATTCGTGGCGGAGCTTGCGAATGGCAGTGGTCTGGAATTTGTGTCGGCGCGCGAAGACGTGGCGGCCGAGGCCGATTTGCGCGGCTGGAATCTGGAGGACGCGGCGCGGCGCATGCGGTACGCATTTTTCGCGCGCGTGGTCGAAGAAGGCCGCGCGACGCGCATCGCCGTCGCTCACACTTTGGACGATCAAGCGGAAACTCTCCTGGCTCACTTGATTCGCGGCACCGGTTTGACGGGCCTCGCAGGAATCTACCCGACCGTTGGCGCGATCGTGCGTCCCCTTCTAACAACCCGCCGAAGCGATCTTCGCGAATACCTGCGTGCGCGCGGAGACGGGTGGCGGGAAGACGCAACCAACCACGACGTCCGCCGGCTGCGGGCGCGTATCCGCGAGCAGCTCTTGCCGGTGCTCGAGCGAAATTTTTCCCCGGCAATTGCCGGCCATCTCGGCGATCTCGCGCAGTTCGCGCGAGAGGAAGAAGTTTTCTGGACCGCGCTGGTGGAAGACCGCTTCCGGGCATACGTGCGAGAGGCCGGCGAGTCTTTCGCGATCCACGTTTCCCATTTACTCGCACCGCTTGAACTGGCATCGATTGGAGCGGAAGGTAAAGCCTCTAACGCCAAGTCTCCGCAGCGAACGCTCACGGAACGGCTGATCCGGCGTCTTTATGAGCGCGCGCGGGGGGACCGGCGGGAACTCTCCGCCCGGCATGTTGAACAAGTGATTCGCCTGGCCGAGGAATCAACGAGCGGGCGGCGCGCGGAACTTCCTGGAGGAATCGTGGTGGAGCGAAGCTTCGATACTCTGTTTTTTTCGCGCCCTGAGACGGCCCGCGACTCGAGCCAGGAAACCACCCGTCCGCGAGATACGTACCAATATGTGATGAGTCTTCCGGGCCAAGGTGCGGCCACTGTTTCTGTTCCGGAACTGGGACGCCGCTTCAGCCTGAAAACCATTGACTGGTCCTCGAATGCGCGCGAAACTGAATGCACTGGCGAAGCCCTCGACGCTGCTCTCCTCCGCACTCCTTTGATTCTGCGGAATTGGCGGCCGGGCGATTCTTATCGGCCGCGTGGCCGCCGCCAGTTGCGGAAATTGAAGCAGATGTTTCTGGCCGGTCGCGTTCCCAGCCGCGAGAGAGCCAGTTGGCCGGTGCTCGAAAGCGACGGAAAGGTTATCTGGGCTCGAGGGATGCCCCCTGCGGCTGAATTTTGCGCTGGAGAAGGCACCCGAGTGGGAGTTGTAATCGAGGAAGATAGCCTTTGACGCCGAAGACGACGGCCGCTTTTAGCCGGCAGCGACTGGCAAAGCGCGTGAGTGAGATGGGCCGCGCGATCTCGCGGGATTACGCGGGGCGCACAATCGACGTGGTCGTGATGCTCGAGAATTCATTTCTGTTCGCCGGCGACCTGGTGCGTGAGATTTCACGCCCCGTGATTTGCCACTTCGTGCGTTCGCAGATGCGGGATGTTCGCATGGGCGGCTACGAGCGCCGCGAGATTTTCTTCAGCGCGCCGCCCACGATTCGCGGCCGGGATGTACTGGTGGTGGACGCGGTGCTCAACACCGGAGTGACGCAGGATTTTTTGCTGAAGCGAATCGAAGAGGGGCGGCCGCGTTCTCTCCGTTTGGCGGTCCTGTTCGATAAGCCGGAAGCTCGTAAAGTGGATCTCCAGCCGGCATACACTGGCTTTGCCGCTGCATCTAAAGAATGGGTGGGTTACGGGTTGAGCGGCAAAGGCGGGCTTGACCGCAATCTGCCGTACGTGACCGTCAAAGGAAAGCGTTTGCGCTCGGACGGCCAGCGTCGAAAATCGGGTGCTCGACGAGCATCCAGAGGGTGAGACAGTGAATTCTACGGTCCGAACAATTTTATTCTGGCTTCTTATGATTTTGCTGGCTGTCGTACTGTGGAAGATGGCGTCGACCGGCGGACAAGGGAAAGCTGAGGTCGAGGTTGGGTATACGGGCTTCATGGCCAAGGTGCAGTCCGGCGAGGTAAAGGACGTCACGATTTACCTCTCGCAGAACAGCGCCGAGTTGCAGGGCGAGTATAACAACAACACTAAGTTCAAAGGCGTGACACTCGCCAACGCGGCAATTCCAGACGTTACCAAGGCTCTCCAGGAAAAAAACATACACTTCGACTATAAGGAAGTGAAAAACGGGGATTGGGTCACCATCCTGATCAATTTTGCGCCGTTGATCCTGCTCGTAGCCTTCTGGATTTTCATGATGAAGCAGATGCAGGCCGGCGGAAACAAAGCTTTGAGCTTCGGAAAATCCCGCGCCCGCTTGCTGACTGCGCAACAGAAGAAAGCCACGTTTAAAGACGTTGCTGGAATCGATGAGGCCAAGGAAGAGCTTTACGAAATCATCGATTTCCTGAAGGACCCTCAGAAGTTCCAGAAACTGGGCGGAAGAATCCCGAAGGGCGTGCTGCTCGTCGGGCCGCCGGGAACGGGAAAAACTTTACTTGCACGCGCCATCGCGGGTGAAGCAAACGTTCCGTTCTTCTCGATTTCGGGCTCCGATTTCGTGGAAATGTTCGTAGGCGTCGGCGCCAGCCGCGTTCGGGATCTCTTCGAACAGGGCAAGAAAAACGCGCCCTGCATCATCTTCATCGACGAAATTGACGCCGTGGGGCGGCATCGCGGCGCAGGCCTCGGCGGCGGCCACGACGAGCGCGAGCAGACGTTGAATGCGCTCCTCGTCGAAATGGACGGCTTCGAATCGAATGAAGGTGTGATTTTAATTGCCGCTACAAACCGGCCTGACGTTCTCGACCCGGCGCTCCTGCGCCCGGGCCGCTTCGACCGCCGCGTCGTCGTGCCGCGTCCCGATGTGCGAGGCCGCGAGGAAATCCTTCGCGTCCATACGCGCAAAAAGCCCCTTGCAGAAGATGTGGAGCTTTCCGTGCTGGCACGCGGTACGCCCGGATTTTCCGGCGCCGACCTGGAGAATCTGGTGAACGAAGCCGCGCTGTGGGCGGCGCGCCAGAATCGGAAGTTCGTCACCATGGCGGATTTCGAAATGGCCAAGGACAAGGTCCTGATGGGCGTCGAGAGAAAGTCGATGATTCTCTCAGACGAGGAAAAGAAAAACACCGCGTACCATGAAGCGGGCCACGCTCTGGTCGCCGCTATGACTCCGGGCGCCGATCCGCTCCATAAGGTTACGATTATTCCGCGCGGGATGGCGCTGGGTGTAACCATGCAGTTGCCCATCGATGACAAGCACACCTACACCAAGGAATTCCTCGAATCGCAGCTCGCCGTCTTGATGGGAGGACGCGCCGCCGAGGAAATGTTCCTGCACCACATCACCACCGGCGCCGGAAACGATATCGAACGCGCCACGGAAATCGCGCGACAGATGGTCTGCGAATGGGGCATGAGCCCGCTCGGGCCGCTGACGTTCGGGAAAAAGGAAGAAGCGATTTTCCTCGGCCGCGAAATCGCGCAGCACCGCGACTATTCGGAAGACACCGCGATCAAAATCGACGTGGAAGTTCGCAGAATCGTCACGGACGGCTACGGCAAGGCTCACAACATACTTGAAACCCATAAGGACGCTCTCGAACGCGTCGCGCAGGCGCTGCTCGATCGTGAAGTACTCGATGCTACCGAGCTGAAGCTCCTCATGGACAACAAACCGTTGCCCGAAAAGCTCGTGCCGCCTCCGCCGGCGCCCCCGGTTGCCACTCGCGAACCGCAGCTCACGTTGCGTCCCGAGCCGCGGCCTCTTCCCGGCCTCGCCAAGGGCGAAAAGCCGGCGCCTGCTTAATCGACGGTTCGAACAAACGATACTAAGAAAACGGCGCCCTCTTTGCGGCGCCGTTTTTCATTTCTGGGCGCGCGCCGTCGGGTATCTCGCTCGCCGCCGGCGGAGCGGTTGCTCCGCCCACTGCAAATTGGCGTAAAATAGCGCTATGTCGAACAAGCCGATGGACACCTTCGAAACTGAGTGCCCGTGCTGCCGCGCCAAGTTGACGCTCGATCGTGATCTGGGCGTGGTGCTCTCGCACGTGCCGCCGCCGAGGCCACCGTCATCTGTGGACCTTGACGACACGGCGCGCCTGCTGCGCCAGCAGAACGAAGCAGTCGAGGCGAAGTTTCGCGCGTCAGTTGAAGCCGAGAAGACGAAAGAAGACGTGCTCGCCCGCAAATTCGCCGAAAACCTCAGGAAAGCGAAAGACGGCCCCATCGAAAAGCCCATCCGCGATTTTGATCTCGATTGATCCGGTGACTCGTCCACGTCGTACTGCTTTGCGAATTGCCTTCGTGATTGGCCTCGCCGCGCTTTCGGTTACCTTTACGGTTCACTTGCGTGCCCAACAGAAACAGAAGCTGTCGAAGCCTCGCCAACTCGACAAGAGCGTAACGTGGAGACGCGACCCTGCGACCGGAGAATTGAACTCTACAACACCCGCCGAGGTTCTCGATGAAGAAAGGAAGCTCGCCGAATTGCGCCAGAGAGTTCTCATCACGACAGTACGTATCGTCCCCATCACGTTTAGCGTGATCGGTCGCGACGGCTCAAGCATCAATGAGCTGAGCCACGGGGACTTTCGCGTTTACGACGATGGGGTCGAACGACCGATAGGGATTTTCTCTCCGCCGTCGAAAACGCCCGCGCGGGTTGCGATGGTGATCGATGCCAGCCCCAGCGTGTTTCCCGACTCAGTTCAAATGAGAGGCGCGGAAAGCGCGCTCGTGGATGCGCTAGCGCCGCATGACGAAGTCGCGGTAGTGGACTTTGCGGCGCACACATTTCTGCAAATCGGTTTCTCAAGCGACCGCGAGCTCTTGCATCGTGCCATCAGCCGCGTGGATGTACGCGAACTCCTCGGCGACACCGGCGGCTCCAACATTTATGAAGCGGTTTACCTGACCGCTCGTCAGCTCTTCCCCAAGCCGCGCGGTCCCCAGGCGATCGTTCTGCTTACCGACGGCGAAGACAGCGGCCTGGGACTCACGATGGATCCCGCCAGTGCCGCTCCACCACCAGGCCCGGGGGGAATGTCCTTTGACAAGCTGACGTTTGAAGACATCGCGCGCACGCTTGCTGCGGCTAATATTCAGATATTCGCGATCTCGACTGAAAACCGGCCGAAGATCATGACCGCGGCGTGGCTCGCGAAGCACGCTGACGCGACGCTGGTCACGCCCGACGCGCGCAAACTCGGCATTCCGCCTTACACGCTCTATCTCGCCGAACTGGTGCGCCGCACTGGCGGCCAACTTTATTTTCTGCGCGAGGCGCAATCGCTCGCCGATACCCTGCGCCAGATCGCACAACGTGTCAGCGGGGAATACCTGCTCGGATTCACGCCGCTGCCCGCTGTCGATTCGGATGCGCCGCACAGGGGCTGGCATTCGCTCCGTATCGAAGTCGTGGGCCGCAATGACGCGACCGTGGTCCATCAAGCCGCCTATTACGTTCCCGCGACACGTTAACCTTATCGTTTTCCGCGAACCGTGATTCAATAGCCGTCGATGTTTCAGCGCAAAAAGTTCCGCCTCAAGCTGCCCACTCGGACACTCGTCCTAGGCGAGCGCACGCTTGTGATGGGCGTGCTGAATGTTACGCCGGATAGTTTTTCGGATGGCGGCGTTTATTTTAATGAGGACGCCGCCATCGCACGGGCCCTTGAAATTGAACGCGCCGGCGCGGACATTCTCGATATCGGCGGCGAATCCACGCGCCCGGGTTCCGAAGGAATTTCAGCACACGAGGAGCTGCGGCGCATTCTGCCGGTGCTGCAAAAGCTGCGCGGCCTGTTGAAGATTCCGATATCCATCGACACCAGTAAAGCAGAAGTGGCCGAAGCATCCGCCGTCGCGGGCGCGGAAATCCTGAACGACGTCACCGCGCTGCGTGGCGATCCCCGCCTCGCCGATATCGCCCGCTGCCGCAAGCTTCCTCTGATCCTCATGCACATGCGCGGCGAGCCGCGGACGATGCAGAAACTGCCCTTCGCTCGCGACGTAATGCGCGACGTTACGAGTGGTTTGCGTCGGGCCGTCGCCGTAGTGCGCCGCGCGGGCGTGCCCAAAGCACAGATCGTTCTCGATCCGGGCATGGGCTTCGGCAAAAGCTACTCGCAAAATTACGAATTGCTTGCGCGACTACCCGAACTTGCACGCCTCGGCTTTCCTCTGCTGGTGGGGACTTCGCGCAAGAGCTTCATCGGCCGCGCGCTGGAAAGCGCGATCGGCGCAAGTCATGTGCCGGAAACGAGCCGCGTGTGGGGCACTGCCGCCACGGTTGCAGCCGGCGTTTTGGGCGGCGCGCACATCGTACGAGTCCACGACGTGGCGGAAATGGTTCAAGTGGTTCGCGTGGCGGACGCAATAGCGGCGCCCGATCGCATCCGCGCACAGGGGCGGCCCGCGGACAAATCCAGTTAGCTCTTTCCTGCTTCGTCAATTCTGCTATATATTCGCGGTCGTTTAGCGAAAGCCGTCACAGAGGAAGAAATGAAATTCTTCAGCCACTTTCGCCAGCTCACCTCGGTGCAACGCAACACGTTCGTCGCATGTTTTCTCGGATGGTCGCTCGACGCTTTCGATTACTTCATCCTCGTTGTCTGTCTAACCGCCATCGCCGCCGATTTCCATGCGAAGGTATCGGCCGTCGCGGAAGCGCTTTTTCTGACCCTGGCGATGCGGCCCATCGGAGCGTTTCTGTTTGGACGAATGGCCGACCGTTTCGGGCGGCGTCCCACACTGATGGTTGATATCATTGCTTACTCCGTTTTCGAGCTAGCGTCGGCCTTCGCTCCCTCGCTGCGCATTTTTCTGATCACTCGCGCGCTTTTCGGGATCGCGATGGGCGGCGAATGGGGAGTTGGAGCGGCGCTGACCTTCGAGACGCTGCCCGTGGAAGGGCGTGGATTCTTCTCGGGGCTTTTGCAGGAAGGCTACGCCGTCGGCTACTTGATGGCTGCTCTCGTTTTCGGAACGCTGTTTCCGCTGATCGGTTGGCGCGGAATGTTCGTGGTCGGCGCGCTGCCTGCGTTTTTAGTGATCTACATTCGCACGAAGGTGGACGAATCACCCGCGTGGAAGCAGGGCCGCGTTGCAAAGCTCACCGCGAAAGAACGGCACCTTGGAAAGGACATTAGGACGTACTTCGGAATCTTTCTCTTTGTAATCGTGCTGATGTTCGCCTTCAATTCGTTCAGCCACGGCACGCAGGACTTATATTCCGCATTTCTTAGTAAGGATCATGGCTTTTCGCCGAAGATCGTTGGGATGGTCTTGATCGTTGTCAACATCGGCGCACTGCTGGGTGGAATCGTCTTCGGAGCGTGGTCCGAGCGCATCGGTCGCCGCAAAGCCATCCTGATCGCGGCGTTGCTGACGCTGCCTGTTATGCCGCTCTGGGTGTTCTCGCACACCGCGCCAATGTTGGCTCTAGGCGGCTTCTTGATGCAGTTCATGGTGCAGGGCGCGTGGGGAGTGATTCCGGCGCACTTGAATGAGTTATCGCCGCCCGCTGTGCGCGGAACTTTTCCCGGGCTCGCCTATCAATTGGGGAATCTGCTGTCTTCAAAGAACAGCGTCATTCAGTCAAAAATCGCGGAACAGCGCTACAACGGCGCCTTCGGGCCAGTACTTGCGTGGACAATCGTAATCGTTGCGGCGCTCGTAGCCATCGTCACCATCAGCGGAAAAGAAGCGAAGGGCGCCGATCTTTCGGATACTTCGTAGAACTTACTTCGCGAAGTTTTTCTATGCTTCGGCGAGTTCCTGAGTTTGAAATGGCAGCCGGCGCAACCGCTTTCCGGTGGCAGCGAAAATCGCGTTCGCCACAGCCGGTGCAATCGACGGCACTGGCGGCTCGCCCACTCCGCCCGGTGCATCGTGGCTGGGCACGATGTGAACTTCAATGCGCGGCATGCCGCCGATGCGCAGCATCTTGTAATTGTTGAAATTGCTCTGCTGCACTTCGCCGTTCTCGAATCCCACTTCGCCGTATAGCGCCGCGGTCAGCCCGAAGCAAATTCCGCCTTCCATTTGCGCGGCGACCATGTCCGGATTGATCACCTGCCCGCAATCGATCGCAACCACCGCGCGATTCACGCGAATGCTTCCGTCCTTCGCGACGCCGACTTCCGCAACCTGCGCGATATACGTCCCCCAGGAATACAGCAATGCAATTCCGCGCCCGCGTCCCTTGGGGAGCTGAGTGCCCCAGTCGGATTCCTTCGCCGCAAGATCGAGAACAGCTCTGAGCCGGTTGATGTCCACCGGCTTTTCGTCTTCCGCTTTTCCCGCGGGTGGCTGCTTCGTTCCAATGAGCTCTCGGCGCATTTCGACGGGGTCCTTTCCAGCCGCGTGAGCAACTTCGTCGATGAAGCTCTGCACCGCGAAGTGGTTCCACGAAACATCCACCGAGCGCCAATAGCCCCTTGGGATGGCGGTATGGAGAAAACTCGCTTCGAGCAGACTATTCGGCACAGTGCCAGCCGGCAGACCCGTCCCGGCCAGCTCCGTTCCGCCCGTGTCGGGAATGTCGCCGCCGAGATAGAACCCGTCAGTGGTCGGCGCGGCGACGTGATGCAGCCACGAGGTCACTTGATTCTGCGCGTCGAGTCCGGCGCGGAGGCGATGATGGCTCATCGGGCGATAATAATCGTGGCGAACATCGTCTTCGCGGGTCCATGTAACTTTCACAGGCACGCCCGCTGCACGCGCCACCAGCGCCGCTTCCACGCCGTAATCGATATTCAACCGGCGGCCGAATCCTCCGCCGAGAAGCGTGATGTGAATGGTGATCGCCGAAAGGGGAATGTTGAGAGCGCTCGCGAGAGCGGCCGCCATGCCGGGCGCGTTTTGCGTGGGCGCCCAGATTTCGCATTTGCCACCGCGCACCGAAGCGGTGCAATTGGGCGGCTCCATTGGCGTGTGGGCTACGTAAGGCAATTCGTACTCGGCCTCCACGGTTTTTGCGGAGCCCTTGAGCGTTGCCTCGGGATCGCCAATCTTGCGCAACTCCTTGCCTGATCCTTTCACCAGTTCAGCGCACGTCGCGCGATGCTTCTCGACCGATTCCTCCGCTCCCGCGCCCGGCTGCCAGTCCGCGGTCAGCTCACGCCGTCCGGCAATCGCTTGGTAAGTCGAGTCCGCGACCACCGCCACGCCGCCCCAAAGATAGTGCTGATGGCCGGAATTCACAGCTCGCTCTTCGCCAAAAAGCGGAGGCATTTCCACCGCGGGAACTTCGATTACATGGCGCACGCCCTCCACCTTCTGCGCGCCCGCGGGATCGAATTTTTTAACGCGTCCGCCGAAAGCAGGGGGCCGCGACACGACCGCATAAAGCATTCCGGGCAACTTCGTGTCGATTCCGTAATGCGCTTCGCCGATCACGATAAACGAGCCGTCCACGCGCTCTTTTTTCGTGCCAACGATCCGGTAGTCCTTCGGGACCTTGAGAGGAACCTCTTTCGGCACAGGAAGGCTGGACGCCTTTACCGCCAGCGCAGCGTAGGTCAACCGGCGATGCGATTTCGTGTGAATCACGGCGCTGTCGTGCGCCGTGCATTCGCCCTTCGGAACATTCCACGTTTGCGAAGCTGCGGTGACGAGCATGTCGCGCGCGGTCGCACCCGCTTTACGCAGCGGGTCCCACGACGAGCGCACGCTTTGGCTGCCGCCGGTGGTCTGGTCTCCGTATTTCGGATCGAAATCCGCCTGCATGATTTTTACATGAGACCAATCCGCATCCAATTCTTCCGCGAGAATCATCGTCATCGAAGTGCGCGGCCCCTGGCCCATCTCGGAACGCGCGACCCACAAACGAATCTCGGCGTTGGGATCGATCTCCACAAAAGCATTGGGAGCGAAATACTTTCCAGCAGCCGCAGCTGCAGGCGCAACTCCGGGCAAGTAGAATCCGACCACCAGGCAGGCGCTTCCGGCCGCACCCGTTTTCAAGAAATCCCGTCGAGTAAATTCTGCGGAGGAGCTCATCGCGTCCCCCCGCCCTGCGCGGCCTTCGACGCAGCCCCGTGAATCGCGCTGCGGATTCGCTGGTAGGTCCCGCAGCGGCAGATGTGCCCGCCCAGAGCTTCGTCAATGTCCGCATCGCTGGGCGCGGCTTTCTTCGCCAGTAGCGCCGCCGAGGTCATGATCATCCCAACCTGGCAATACCCGCACTGGGCTACTTGTTCTTCGAGCCACGCAATCTGGAGCGGATGCTGTCCATCTTTCGAAAGCCCTTCGATCGTTGTGATGTTGCGTCCCTCGACCGCCCTGATACGCGTGGTGCACGAGCGCGTCGCCTCGCCATCCACATGCACCGTGCAGGCGCCGCAAAGCGCCATGCCGCAGCCGAATTTCGTGCCGGTCAATCCAAGCGTATCGCGCAAGACCCACAGCAGCGGAGTGTCCGGGCTGACTTCGACGGAATGCGGCTTGCCATTCACGTTGATCGCTATCGCATCCATAAAATCTCCCCTTGCAAAGGAATCAACAGGACTCTACGTTCAGACTCGTCGAAAATCAATTCGTCTTTAACGCGCCCCGGAAAATTCAGCCAGCCATTCAAACCGGCTCGCGGCAGAATCGAGAACGCGGTAATATTGAATTGAAGAGACCTCAGCAAGGAGTCACCATGAGCGCGACATCTCCGGCAGGACCATCCGCGTCGACCGTTGCAGCCATCCGCGAAAAGGCGCGCCTGCTGAGTGCTTACTCCATGTTGTCGACAACTGCCGCCGGTTCCGGCCACCCGACTTCGTGTATGTCGGCCGCGGAACTTGCCGCGGGAGTTTTCTTCTACGCGATGAAGTTCGATCCCAAGAATCCGAATTCGCCGAACGGCGATCGCTTCGTGCTTTCGAAGGGACACGCAGCTCCGCTGCTTTATGCCGCTCTCGCGGAAGCGGGCGTGTTTCCTGTTTCGCGGATCATGACTCTGCGCCAATTCTCGAGCGAACTCGAAGGCCATCCCACTCCGCGCATTCCCGGCGTTGACGCCGCTACCGGCTCGCTCGGACAGGGACTTTCGGTCGGCGTTGGACTGGCGCTTGGCGCGCGCCTCGACAAAAGTCCCACGCGCGTCTACGTAATGATGGGCGACGGTGAAATGGCGGAAGGGCAAGTGTGGGAAGCGGCGGAATTCGCGGGTCATTACAAAATCGAGAATTTGACAGTGCTCGCCGACGTAAACGCGCTCGGGCAGAGCGAGCCCACCATGTATCAACATGACATGGAGATTTACCGCCGCAAATTCGAGGCCGAAGGGTTCGCCGCGGAAGTGATCGATGGCCACGACGTCGCCGCCGTTCTCACGGCGCTGGATCGCGCCAAGGCTACGAAAGGCCGCCCTCAGGCAATTATCGCGCGGACGATCAAGGGACACGGCGCGAGTTTCGCAGCGGGAAAAAATGGCTGGCACGGCAAGCCGTTTTCGAAAGATCAACTTGCCGAAGCGCTCAAGGAAATAGGTGTCGCGCCGAATATTCCTGCCGACCCCGGCAAGTCTTACGCGCGAACATCCCTGCCTGAGCCTCCCGACTTTCCGGCGCCCGCAGCTCCGGATTACGAAGAAGGAAAGCAACTGGCGACGCGCGAGGCTTACGGTTACGCGCTCAAGCGGCTCGGAGCCGTGAATCCGCACATCGTTGCGATGTCGGGCGACGTGAAGAACTCCACGTTCTCTGAAATTTTCGGCGACGCTTATCCCGACCGCTTTTTCCAGGGCTACATCGCGGAACAAAACATCGTCAGCGCGGGCGTCGGACTTGCGGCGCGCGGCAAAGTGCCTTTCCTCGATTCGTTTGCGTGTTTCCTTTCGCGCGCCTACGACCAGGTGCGCATGGCGGCCATCAGCCGCGCGAACATTAACTTGTGCGGTTCCCACTGCGGAATTTCCATCGGCGAAGACGGGCCGTCGCAAATGGCGCTTGAGGACATCGCCGCGTTCCGCGCCGTCCACAGCTCGACGGTTCTTTACCCGAGCGACGCCGTCTCGACAGAACGCCTTACCGAAACGATGGCTCGGCGCAGCGGGATCAACTATCTGCGCACCTCGCGTCCCAAAACTCCCATCCTTTACAAGCTCGAGGAAAAATTTCCGGTCCCAGGTTTCAAAGTGCTGCGACAATCGCCGCAGGATCGTGTGACGGTGATCGGCGCGGGCGTCACGCTGCACGAATCGCTGAAAGCTGCCGAACAATTGAAAGCGGCCGGCACCGCGATCCGCGTAATCGATCTTTATTGCGTGAAGCCGCTCGACGGCAAAGCTCTCGCCGAGCAAATCGGCGCCACCGGCGGACGTTTGGTCACGGTCGAAGACCACTGGCCGGAAGGCGGCATCGGCGAAGCGGTGATTACCGCGCTCGCGCAAGCGGGCGTTGCGCCGTCGCGCTTTCGCCTTCTCGCCGTCACCAGAATGCCGCATTCGGGCAAGCCGGACGAACTCCTCGATGCCTTCGGTATTTCCGCGCGAGATATCGCAGCCGCTGTTCGCGAAATTTCGTAAAGATTTTCCGCGCAGTTTCGAAGTGACACAGGATGTACCATCGCGGCTTGCCTGAAACTCCGTCGCTTGGAGGCATACCTCTAATCGCTTCATTATCAGTGACATACCAACCATTGCTGGACTGGCATTGGACTTGGAAATGCCCATGATGTTGCAATCATGGGTGTCTCTAACGATCCGCGAGCGCTTGGAGGTGGCACGAACGCCGCGCGCGTTCGGCCAAAGCCTTATTCGATCGAGCGGCGTTTTCGCATGCTCGAAGCCGGGACGATTTCGATCGTGATTCTCCTCATTTCGAGCGTGCTGTACTGGAATTTCTCGGTTCAGGACCGGCTCAAATCTTCGCTTCAGACGCTGCATTCGACGATGGATCTGAACCGCGAAATCGGCCTCACCCACGAGAGTATGATGCTGGCGTTTTGGGAAACATACGACATTGAACCATCGCGTACACGTTCGGATTACGAAGAGCGCGCGACGAAGGCAAGCGCGTTGCTCGAGCGCTATGATTTCATCCCTCTTTCGCAGCAAGAGCAGGCCGAAGTAGCCCATCTGAGAGCTTTGCATCGCGATTTCATCGCTGTCGCTTCCCGGGAACTCGAACGCCCGTATCGGTCCCTCGCCGACGTGCCCCGGCGCGACGAGATTGCAACACTCGACTCCCGGTTTGCAGCGGCGCTTAGCTGGCTCGCCGATCTCCAGATTCAGCGGCTGGAGGCCGTCAATTCGGAAGTCGATCGTTTCTCGCGATGGCTGGCGATCTTGCTTCTGTTGCTTGCTGTATTCGCTCTGGTGGCAATCATTTCTTTCCGGCGCGTACATCGCCGTCAACTCTGGGAGCCGCTCGAAGAGTTGCGCCAGATGGTAGCCGAAGTGCGCCGCGGCAACTTGAACGTAAGCGCAAAAATTCCGGAAAGCGTCGAATTGGGTTCGTTCGTTCGCGCGTTTTTGGAAATGGCGGATGAGCTTCGCGAATCCCACGACTTGCTCGAAGAGAAGGTGATCGAGCGCACCGCCAGCCTGGCCACCGCTCAGAGCGAGCTGCTGCAATCGGCCAAGCTGGCATCGCTCGGCCAGCTCGTTTCCGGCGTGGCGCATGAAATCAACAATCCGCTCACCTCGATTCTCGGATTCAGCGAACTTTCGCTGGACCGCCCGGAAATCGATCCGGCCCTGCGGGCGTCGCTCGAGACGATTCGCAGCGAGGCTGTGCGCTTGCGACAGGTTGTCGCCAATCTCACCAGCTTCGCACGCCGTGCGCCCCACCGTACGGAGGTTGTCGACATCCGCAAACTGTTCGGCCGGCTGGTAGAACTTCGAAATTATCAGCTTCAGTCGAACAACATCTGGTTGCACGTGGAACAACCGCCCGAAGCCGTGCGCGTGACGGCCGATCCCGATCAGCTTCTGCAAGTAATCCTGAATCTCGCGATCAACGCCGAGCAAGCCATCAAAACCTGCCGCGACCGAGGCGAGATCCGGCTTTCCTGCGGCAGCGAAGGCGCGATGGCGTGGCTCGAGGTGCGCGACAACGGCGCCGGCATGACCGATGAAGTGCGCGAACATATTTTCGATCCCTTCTACACCACCAAGCCCACAGGCGAAGGCACCGGACTGGGACTTAGCATTTCGCACGGCATCATCACCCAGCACGGGGGAGAAATTTCGGTCGAAAGCCGCGTCGGCCAGGGGGCCACGATGCGCATTACGCTTCCGCTGGCGCCGTGCGAAACCGCGGCCGCCCCGCGGATTTCCAGCGAACGCAGCGGAGAACAGCCCGCCCAAACTGAATTTCATGCGCTGGTGATCGACGATGAGGGTGACATCCTCGAAATGGTGGAACAGGCTCTTATGAAAGTGAACTGCCGCGCGACGCTGCTGCACGGTTCCGCAGGTATCGATGCGGCTCTCGCGACGGAACGGTTTGACCTTGTCATCTGCGATTTGAAAATGCCTGGAAGGAATGGGCTGGAAGTTTATCGCCTGGTTCGCGCTCAGCAGCCGCAACTTGCCAAGCACTTCATACTGATGACAGGCAATTACGCCGAGGCCGACCTGCACGGCGACGAACTCGCGAACGTCTCCATACTGGCGAAGCCATTCACGCTGGCGCAGCTCCGCGAGTTGGCCGAGCAGCTCCTGATCGGGCACACGATTGACGAGCGCGCGCCTGCCTAGCTCCTCGCCGACTCCTCGCTCGCTCCTTTTCGTGTGCGCGCGCCGGTGTAGTATGCTGGCGCTGCGCAAATCTGCCTTGCAAGGATCGTTCGAGTGTCCGAAAAACGGGTGATGGTGGGTGTGCTGCCGGAAGTGGTGGTTCTCGATCCCGGCGAGCAAGTGGAATGGATTTCGAACGCGGGCAATATCAAGATCGAATTCGATTCGCAACGCTGCCCGTTTTCCTCGAACGTGTTTCAGGCGCCGCCGGGGATGAAGCTGCTGAGCGGCCCGGTGCGGCCGGGGACGACTCCGGGCTCGTTCAAATATCGGCTTTCGCTGAATGATTCGGTGGTGGTGCAGGGCGAAGTGCTTCTCCGCGCGAAGTGATTCTTCGCGCCACACGAATCTCCCGGGGGGAAATGTGCAATGTTTTGAAGGCCGTCGGTCCGCTAAACGACTCCGCGATTGTGTCCCCAGTAAACTAGGCGAGACAGCTCGGTTCTCGTATGCTCACTCGCGGGACTGGGGTAGGTCAGGCGCGCTGCCGCCGTTTGCGAAGAAGTGAAATTGTACCCGCAAAAAACAAGCCTGCTAATATCGCGACAACGATGTTGCCAATCACTTCGATAGCCAGGCTCGCAGACAGGAACTCGATGTTTGGGGACGCGGAATGCCTGATTTTTTGCCAGGTTTCCAAGGCATCCCAGCTTGATAGTGGCAGTGCCAAGCAAAGTAGAAAATAGAGTGCGATCTTCCGAACCGATGTCTTTTCTCCTGGGGAATTCGCCTCCGCCATTGGGATCTCCTCTAATTGCTTTGTGGACTACGACGCACCCTTAGCGTGAGACGGCGCCAATCGGAAGATTGGCGTTCCCGCGAAAAACCGGAGCTGAGCGCGGCGCATCGCGGGGCTAGGGGCGATAGACCCACGACTGCGCTGTGGCTTGGTCGTTGTTCGGGTAGCCGCCGGCGAGGAGCACTCTGCCGTCGTGGAGGCGCGTTTCGGTCATATAATGCCACGCGTCGTTCATCTGTCCGGACGCGACGATAAATTTGCCGCTCGCTGGATCGTAGAGCTCAACCCTTTTGCTTCCGCCGGAAACGAGGAGCTGGCCGGAGGCGAGTTGAGCGGCTTCTTCGGGAAGTTTGAAACGGCTGTCGTTCAACGGAGATGTGGCCGTGAATTTTCCAGTGTGCGGATCGTAAACCTCTGCCTGGTTCATCGCTCCGTGCCAGTCGCGATCATCGGAGCCACCGGCGATCACTACTCTGCCGTCCGGAAGCACGCCTGCGGTGTGCTTGTAGCGCGCCGTGAGCAAGCTACCGGTTTCCGTGAAATGTTTCGTTTGGGGATCGTACAGCTCGGCGCTTGCGGTGACGCCGCGGTCGCCGCGCCCGCCTGCTATGAGCACCCGACCGTCGCCAAGCAACGTTGCGGTGTGGGAAATACGCGCCTGATGCATTGGTTCAAGAGCCTCGAACGTGAGCGTGGATGCGTGGAAGAGCTCCGCCGAGGCGATTCCGCCGGGAGTGACGCGATCGGCGCCGCCTACGATGAGAACATCGCCGTTGGCAAGCAATGTAGCGCTAGCCTGGCCCCGTGGCGCTGTCATTTTGGAGATCACGGCAAACTTTCCTGTGCCGGGATCGTAGAGTTCGGCAGAATCCGTGCACCCGTGGCCGATCCAGCCGCCTGCGATCAATACCTTCCCCGATGGAAGCAATTTGGCGGCCTGTCCTACACGCGCCACGGTCATCTCCCCGGTGGGCTGAAATTTGCCGATTGCGGGATCGAATAACTCGGCTGAGCGGTAGAAATCCTGGTTGCGCCGCATGCCGCCGGCGATGAGAACTTTGCCGTCTGGGAGCAAGGTGGCGCTGTGGCCCGACCGCGGCTCGAGCATGGGCGCTGCGGGGACCACTGAGCCTGCGGGAGAAAGCGGAGGAACAACTGAGCGAACGGCCGTCCGAACGGCTATCGCTCCGGCAGCGATACCGGCTGTCGCTAGAGCAACTAGAAAAAAGTTCATGCGGTTCACGGCGTCCTCCTTGAGCGGCGGTTGACGTAGAGTTTAGCCTGACAGCGCTCTGGGAAGCCGTATCTTTTTTGTCACGCGCCCGTTGAACAGCAAGGGTCCGGCAACCATGCGATTTTCTGTCGTGGTGGAATTGAAATTGTGTGCTTGGTGAGGGAGGCGATTCGAAGTTGCGGTGCGGGCCAGACAAGGGCCACGGCGATGGACTTTGAAGCGTGGCTCGACGCTGGTGTGGCCCGCGCGCGAAACGGCTGACGGGCCTGAAGGCCGTCGCTACGAAGGCAAGAGAATAAGGGCAAAGAGCGGAGGCAAAAGAGCCGACGGGACGCCGGCGGTACGAAAAGCCCACACTGCGCCAATCGAGAGATTGGCGTTCCGAGGGGCGCTGCAGCGCGATTAGTCGCCGGCGGCGGCTACGCGGGGACCTGTTACTGCGTCGGCTAGGACGCGGCGCAATGGAGCGAGCATTGAGGCTGGGACCTGGCGCTCGCGTTGGACGCCGAGTTCGGCGACTTTGCGCGGGAACTCGCGGCGGCGGTCGAGCCAGAGGCCGTGCTCCTGGAGCAGATCACCGGCCATGTTGGGATCGTCGGTGCGCTCGACGCCCCAGAAGCGCAGGCGTTCTTCGTTCTTCTGGAGGAGCTGGAGCGATTCTTCGAGCTTCTTCATGGCCGCGTTGAAGGACGAGGCGAGGAAATAGACAGGCAAAGTCCAGCCGTCGTGTCCGAAAACAGCGCGGACGCGGACGTTGTATTTGCCGTTCTGGTTCCTCTCGATAGCGCAAACATACTCGTTGCCGGAGGCAATGCTCTTCGGGGACATGGTGCTCCTCAGCTTTTTGCTCGCAGGAGTGACAATTGACGTCACTTTTCCCGGGTTGAATCTAGATGAACGGAGTCCGGCCCTGACTGAAACTGGGAAAATCTCAAGTTCGCTGGATTTTGGCCTTCTCGACGGCATAGTAATCTCCTGACGGAATCGATTTCGAACTGCCAAGAAGCGTCAGGCCGGGAAAGGTTCAGCCTTCAGGATCAGGCCTCGCTGGCTATCGAGGCCGGCTCTGC
>Ga0073928_10004838_pt1 | contig 19434 bp, 19 predicted proteins | sample PaiPotPPA55metaG_FD_76969 | JGI IMG/M metagenome (GOLD analysis project Ga0073928, IMG submission 76969) | Iron sulfur acid spring bacterial and archeal communities from Banff, Canada, to study Microbial Dark Matter (Phase II) - Paint Pots PPA... ...
CGGTCGGAAAATCTTTTTCAAACTGCTGGAAAGTGTAGCGAAGCTCGGGCGGAATGGTTTGTCGTCGATTCATGGCAAAAACATTTTGCCATATGTTCTCCTTGTTGTCAAGGGATAATTACCGATACCTTGGGGGGTGATCCCTTCCGAACAATGAACCAAGCCTCCTGTTTTCGGCCTCACCCCCCGCGATCTAGTTCTTGAAGATCGCCTTCGGCAACATCACGTGCACTCCCTTATTGCCATCCACCAGTTCGGTGATGTCCACGTCGCCGGCCACGCTGATCAACATGTAGGCATCCTCGCGGCTCATCTTTTTCTCCGTGGCTAGGAAATCGATCATCTCCCGTACCGCGATGCGGGTCGCTTCGTATAGTTCTTGATGAAAACCCATGCTGATGTAGTGGGTGGGAGTTTCCGCCCGCGGATATTTCTGCTGCGTCCCCTTGTGTACGAGAAGCTGCACGGTGCCGGTTAAGGAGGTCTCGAGCGCAGTGATGTCTACCTCTCCATTGCCCTGCCCGGCGTGGCCGTCGCCGATCTCAAACAGCGCGCCCCGCGCATGCACCGGCAAGTACAGCGTAGTTCCTGCAACCAGCTCCTTGTTGTCCATGTTGCCGGCGTGGATGCCCGGCGGGGCGCTGTCAATGCGGCCGTATGCCTCCGGAGGCGCTACTCCCATGCTGCCGAAAAACGGATGCAGAGGAATCTCGATTCCGGGAGCGAACTTCGCCATCATCCGATCCCGGTCCAGCGGAATGATCCTCATTTTGCGGTACGGGAAATCCTCCGGCAGAAAACCGCGATTGATTCCGAAAGCGTTATAAGCATACGGAATCGCCAGATCGATCTTTTGAATGCGAACCTCCAGCGTATCGCCCGGCTCAGCCTCTTCGATGTAGACCGGCCCATTCAAAATGTGGCCGCCGGGGCCCTTGTCTGTGACTTCCTTATAAATGTCGCGCAGATTTTGCTGCACCTGCTCGGGCGGAAGCCCGGCTTTTTCCAGTCCGGTGGGGCTGTTGGTGAGCAAGGTTTCGAATTCAACGCTATCGCCCGAGTGTATGCGCAGCACCGGCGCGGCTGACGCATCGTAGTATCCCCAGGCCACGGTCTTCGGTGTCGCCTTCAACGTATGCTTGTGAGGGTTGGCAGCAGGCGGTGCCGTCGGTGAAGGCATCTGAGCAAACCCTCTAGGTAACAGTAGAGCCAGAAAACACAAAATGAATCTAGGCATGACTTCTCCCTAACTACCGCGTTCTTAATTGAGTCTCAATTGCCCTCGATACTCATTTGGGGACAGCCGCCGTCGGCTGTCCATCGAGCGAAGCTCGATCGCCGTTCGCTGTCTTGACTCCGGACCTACTACGTCCCCTGCCGCAAGTGATCCACCACTCCGCGCACGACGGCTCCGCCATAAGCGCCCGCAACCCCCGGCAGCGACGCCAGAAATGATCCATACACCTGCGCTCGCGTGGGCTTCATCGTCAGGATCAGGTAGGCGGCAAGTTCCGTCAAAGGGATGAACATCCCCACGACCACCACCCACCGCCACGGCCACCGCGGCCGCAACAAGCCGAGCAGCATGCAAGCCCCAAGAGCCAGCAACGCCGTAAACAGCAAATCATTGATGGCGACGTCCACCCAGCCTGTCCCTATGCCCGCCAAGGCAGCCAGAAGATAAAAGGACGCGTCGCTCGTGGTTCGTGGAGAAGCTTGTGGCGAAGCTCGCGGCGAAACTGGCTCAGTCCTCATTCCGTCCAGCGTTTCTCAATCGCAGCTAAGAATTCGAAGCCCGTTCCGTGAAAACTCAAAAGGCGCATGCGGTGACGCGGAAGAGCGGCGCTTTCAGGCGCCGCGTAAGCGACATGATCGAAACGGGCTTCAGCCCCGGGGATTTCTAATACTTATAAAACCCCCGCCCACTCTTCCTTCCCAGCCACCCCGCATCCACCATCTTGATCAGCAGCGGACACGGCCGATACTTCGGGTCGCCCAACCCCTCCTGCATCACCCGCATAATGTCCAGGCAAACGTCAAGCCCGATAAAATCCGCCAGCGTCAGCGGCCCCATGGGATGCGCCATCCCCAGCTTGAACACTTCATCCACCGCCTCCGCTGTCGCCACGCCTTCCATCACGGCATACATAGCTTCGTTCAAAAACGGCATCAGCACGCGGTTAGAGACAAATCCCGGTGCATCGTTCACCTCCACCGGCGTCTTATCGAGCTTCACCGCCAGATTACGAGTTTCAGAAAATGTTTCTTGCGATGTGGCCAGCCCGCGAATCACCTCCACCAGCTTCATTACTGGCACCGGATTAAAAAAGTGCATCCCAATCACGCGATCTGGTCGCTTGGTAAGCGCCCCCAGCTTAGTAATCGAGATCGACGAAGTGTTCGAAGCCAAAATCACTTCCGGCCGTGCCAGCCGGTCCAGATCGCGAAAAATCTCCGTCTTGATTTCAAACTTCTCAGTAGCCGCTTCCACAATAAAATCACAGTCAGCCAGCTTGGCACGGTCGGTCACCGGCTCGATCCTCTTCAACGCGGACGCCTTGTCTTCCAATGTGACCTTGTTCTTCGCGACTTCACGCTCCAGATTCTTCGTGATGGTCGCCAGCCCACGCTCCAAAAACTGCTGTTCCACATCGCACAAAATCACCGAATATCCACTGCGCGCAAACACGTGGGCAATGCCGTTTCCCATCGTGCCTGCGCCCACGATTCCCACACGGTTGATTTCCATGAAATCTAACTCTCTCCCCAGCGAGCCCTGCCGCATACGTGAAAACCTTCGAGTCTATCACCCGCGTCTGTCGACGCGCACCACCTCGAGCAGAAGAAGGTTTCCTTTTCGAGACGATCCGGGAGCTCAGGCAAGGCCGCGTTAAGAGGGAGTGCCTCAGTTTGCCGAAATGCTCGTGTGGGGACGGCCGCCCTCGGCTGTCCAGTCGGGCAAAGATCGGCAGCTTCTTCGTCACGGGTGCTGGCCCATGGTGGCCGCTACGCCGCAGCGGAGTTGGCGAGTTCATTGCAGATGTCGTGAATGATTTCTTGCCGAATTTCGTATTCGAGGATTTCAGCGTCCGTGGCGGCGCCAAAGCTTCGTGATTCCAGAACTTCGGTCTGCTTCCTGAGTAGCTGATTCAGCTCCGCTCGCAGTTCCTCAGCGCGATAGTTTTCCATGGCAGCCTTCTTTCTGGCGAAGGGGCTTCCTTGGATCACAACAATTGTGGCAAAAATGGAGCATTTGTACCATACCGCACACACCTTACGCCGATCGGCACGGTCTGGAATGGCCTTCTCCAAATCGTCGGATGCCTCTCTTGATTTAGCAATTCGCCTCAATTACGCTTCCGCAGCATGAACCCGCGTTATCTGCCGATAGTGGATGGCCTACTCTTGTTCGCTCTTTTTCGTAGGAGCTCCGTCGATTTCTGCTCTAATCGGCTGCTCCGCGTGGAAAGGCAAACCAAACACTTTCGACCGCGGACGGTACGGGTTGTCGGCCATTACTAGTGGTTCCGCCGGTACTCTCCTGCTGATATACACCCAGCGATACGGGCTGATGTTAGAACCCCGCAATATCTTTTGCAGCTTGTGTGTTTTGCATTGGCCGGACTGCTCTTGGGCGTCGCTGGAGGCTGCTTCGTAGGAATCTTCACACCTATGGACGCGGCCTGAGACCACTCGAATAAGGGCGGCAAACTGCGCGACGGCCAGTCTCGGATTGCGCGAATCACAGTTCCCCACACTGCCGCGCAGTGTAAAATATCCAAATCGTCCTATTGCTCATCTAAAAGCTCTGAATCAACAGTTTCGAAAGGATTCCGCCATGGCAACCCTGGAAGCTCCCGTCCGGCCGCGCACCTCATCCCATCAAGGCGCTTTTGTTAACGAGCCGTTTTACGATTTCCGCCATCAGGACGACGCCCGAAAGATGCGCGCCGCTATCGAACGAGTGCGCGGACAGCTCGGCCGCGAGTACGACCTCATCATCGGCGGCCAGCGGATCAAAACCGCCGACAAGATTAAGTCGCTGAACCCATCGCGCCCGTCGCAAATCGTCGGCATCCATCAAAAAGCCGGCAAAGAACACGTCGAGCCCGCCATGCAAGCTGCCCTGAAGGCATTCGACTCGTGGAAAAAAACTCCGATTGAAGAGCGCGCCAGTCTGCTCTTCCGTGCCGCCGATCTCATGCGCCAACGCAAAATGGATTACATGGCCTGGCTCGTCTTCGAAGTCAGCAAGAACTGGGGCGAAGCCGACGCCGATATCTCCGAGACCATCGACTTCTGCGAGTTCTACGCCCGCGAAGCCCTGCGCCTCGCGAAAGCCGAAACGCCCGTGCAACTCCGAGGCGAGCACGATTCGCTCACCTACATCCCGCTCGGAGTAGGCGCGGTGATTCCGCCGTGGAATTTTCCTAGCGCCATCATGGCCGGCATGACTCTGGCTTCAATCGTCGGAGGCAACACGGTAGTCCTGAAGCCTTCCAGCGACTCGCCCACCATCGCTGCCAAGTTCATGGAACTGCTCGAAGAGGTCGGCTTGCCCGAAGGCGTGGTGAATTTCTGCCCCGGAGCCGGCGCCAGCTTCGGCGATGCCATCGTCGCGCATCCCAAAACACGTTACGTCGCCTTCACCGGATCCCGCGAGGTCGGTCTCCACATCAACCAAGTCGCCGCCACGCAAGCTCCCGGCCAGCACTGGATCAAGCGCACCATCCTCGAAATGGGTGGCAAAGACGCCATCATCGTCGACGCCGATGCCGATATCGACTCCGCCGTCGAAGGCGTGGCCCAAGCCGCCTTCGGCTTCCAGGGCCAGAAGTGTTCCGCTTGCTCCCGGGCCATCGTCGACGAACGCGTCTACGACAAGTTCCTGGACATGTTGAAAGCCCGCGTCGAAAAAATCACCATCGGCGATCCCGCCGAAAATACCAACATGGGCGCGGTCATCAACGAAGGGTCGATGAAGACGATTCTCGAATACATCGAGCAGGGCAAAAAAGACGGCCGCCTCATCACCGGCGGCGAGCGTGCGGCCGAAGCCGGAGAAGGCTATTACATCCGCCCCACCGTGATCGCCGACATTCCCGCCAAATCGAAACTTGAACAGGAAGAAATTTTCGGTCCTGTCCTGGCCGTCATCAAATCCCGGGGCTTCGATGACGCTCTGGAAATCGCCAACGACACCGAGTTCGGACTTACCGGCGCAGTCTACACCAAGTCGCGCGACAAAATTGATCGCGCCATTCGCGACTTCCACGTCGGCAATCTCTACATCAACCGCAAATGCACCGGCGCCATGGTCGGCGCACACCCCTTCGGCGGATTCAACATGTCCGGCACCGATTCCAAATCCGGCGGCCCGGATTATCTATATCTCTTCACGCAGGCAAAGTCAGTCGGCGAGAAAATCGGCTAGCATTTTTTGGAATCGTTCGGGAAGGGTATGACATTCAGTCGCTCCGTCCAAGTGCATGAAGAGGTCGAGGATTTAGCTCCTGAGCGACGGCGGGATTCAGCCACGGAGGCACGTACGTTCCTTCGCCCATGACGAGCGTTCAGCTCTGGGACGCCTCCGGCAGCGGAATGGGCGCCGGAATTCTCTCCCCAAACTGTCGCTGGTGCCAATAGGGGTATGCCGGCGTCACATCGCTCGCGGAATCCAACTGCGAGACTTGCCTGGCAGACAAACTCCATCCCGCTGCGCCCAAGTTCTGCCGCAACTGTTCTTCGTTTCGGGCTCCGAGGATTACCGTTGAAACCGACGGCCGCTGCAACAGCCAGTTCAGAGCGACCTGCGGAACGCTCTTTCCTGTTTCCTCGGCAATTTCGTCCAGTGCTTCAATCACTCGGTACAAATACTCATCTGCCACCTGTGGCCCTTGTCCTGCAGTCTTGTGCAGCCGGCTCTGCGCCGGCAACGGCTTTCCGCGCCGGATCTTTCCGGTCAGGCGCCCCCATCCCAGCGGACTCCATATAATCGCGCCAACTCCCTGATCCAAAGCCAACGGCATCAACTCCCATTCATATTCCCGCCCCACCAGCGAGTAATAAACCTGATGTCCCGAGTAGCGCGCCCAGCCATACTTATCCGCGACATCGAGCGACTTCATCAAATGCCAGCCGGAAAAATTCGAGCACGCAATGTATCGCACCTTCCCGCTCGCCACCAGTTGATTGAGCGTGCTCAAGACTTCCTCAACCGGGGTCAGCGCGTCAAAACCGTGCAGGTGATAGATGTCGATGTAATCCGCGCCCAGCCTGCGCAAGCTCGCCTCGCAAGCTCGAATGAGGTGATAGCGCGACGATCCCAGATCGTTCGGCCCCGGCCCCGTGCGGAATGTCGCCTTGGTCGAGATCAAAACTTGATCGCGCCGCCCGGCAATCGCCTTCCCCAGAATTGTCTCCGAGAGTCCGTCGGAATAAACGTCGGCGGTGTCGAAAAGGTTGACGCCCGCCTCCAGGCAAATATCCACCAGCCGAGTTGCCTCAGCTACGTCGCTCGCACCCCAGGCACGAAAGAATTCGCTTCCTCCGCCAAACGTTCCCGTGCCAAAACTCAATGCCGGTACTTTCAAACCAGAACGGCCCAGCGTTCGAAATTCCATGAGGAAAATAGATGCGCATCCCGACAGAACGATGCGTCAGAAGAAACGATGCGTCCAAACAGGGGGGCGGCGAAGAAACCGCGACAATGCTGTGTGGCCCTGTGTCCTCTGGGTTGGTGGGTTTTGCGATCTTTCCCCAAAAAGTGCCTGCAAGCAAAAAAAGGCCGTCCCGAAAGACGGCCTCGCTCCAGTTTCTTAGAAAGCAGTTTACGGCATTGCCCCGGCCGGCGACTGTGGCGCCGGTGTTGCCGTCGTTGCCGCCGCAGCCTCATTCAGAATCCGGTGATGGATCGTAAACAGCGCCAGCTCCAGCCGGTCCGACACGCCGATCTTGTCATAAACATTGCGCAGATAATTCTTGATCACCTGCTCGGTCGTCCCCAACTGCGTGGCAATTTCTTTATTCTTATAACCCTGCACAATCAGCGCCACAATGCGCAGCTCCTTTGCCGTCAAGCGGTCGCGGACGCGCAATCCCACCATGTCGTTTTCGGTGAGTTCGCTCGGCACCGCGACATCCTGCACCCAGGTCTCGCCGCGAGCCACCTTGCGGACGCAATCCACCAGCGCTGCGCTGGTCACGTTGCGATACACCACTCCATGCGCCCCGTTGGCCATGTGCCGCTGCGCGCTCTCGCCCGTATCGGCCAGCACCACGACGCGGGTTTTGGCGCGCACCGCCGCCTGCACAATGGCCGCGAAATCGTTGTGAAAGCCAGCCGCCACCACCAGAACTGCGGCGCGAAATTTATCCAGAGCCATAAACATTTGCTCCGGCGTCTGAGCCTGCGCCACAATGCGCATCTCGTCTTCCACCGCCAGCACCTTGGCGATGCCCGCGCGAAAGATTGCCTGGTTATCGGCCAGTATCAGTTTGAGCATGTTATCGGCGCTCCAAATTATCAGTTCTCAATCAAAAATTGCTCCACAAAACAGCTTCGGTTACGAGTTCCTCACGAACTCGTAGGAGTCGATCACGCAGGCCACTCCTTTGCCGTCAGCGCTGCTCCCGGTGGGATCGGTACGCACCACGCGCCCCTTACACTGAATCACCACGTTCTCCTGCCCCCCGGTAACGTCGGGGGGTAGCGTGATCTCAAACTCTACCGGCGATCCAATCTCCAGCGACGCATCGGCGCGAATATAAACTCCTGCCGCGCTTAAGTTTCCTGTCGTTCCCTTGGCGTCGCCGCTCGTGCTCTCTTTATGGATCTTGATCGGCAATTCCAGCGGAAATCTTTTTCCGGTCCGCGCTTCGGGCACAGTCCCTCCTCTTTCGTGACCTGATCTTCCCGTCTGCACCGTCGACCAATCAAGCCAACGCCATCAGGATACGCTTCCAGCAGGCGGATCATTCACTTTTTCTTGCTTAAGGGCGGTTATACCATGGATGGGACCGCTATAAAAGCCTGATAACGAATTAGTTAAGGGTAGAACCTAGATTCCTCCCAAAGCTGACAAATTGTCCCTTGTCCTTTAGACGGGATCGCCAACCCCGCAATGAGGAGGCGGGATCGGGCATGTTAGTTGGAATGTCTCGTTCTTCGCCGCCGCTGGCTCGCAGAACTTCATTAGGATTTACCGATGCCGCCCGACTTGCCGGTATGATCACCGCCAGTACAGCAGCCAAAACCAGTGCGCCGATGGCGATCCACACCGATAGTGGATCTACCGTGCTGGTATTTCGGTTCGGGTGAGAGTTGTCTTAGAGCTCCAGTAAGGCTCCGGCCAGGCAGCGGGAGCGTGTGATGGCCCTCACGGCAGGCTGTGATACCGACGGCGTCACCTTCCCCGTAGGGCCACACTAATGGTGAGGATGAGTCTATGCCGACCGATAATCGAAACCTGCTGGATGTGCATGAAGTTCGAACTGGAGTTCCTTGAGCAAGGCGGTTACGGAAGATTGCGGTGCGAATCCTTGCGGGCACGGCTTGTTTTCGAGGATTTCCCCTACCTGCATGAACTTCAACTCCAGCGTGACATTCGTGCCTGCAATAGGGATGGTTACCCCCCTAACCTAAGGGTAGGGTCCGGAAATGATGAAGCATCGGAGTGTTATGTGTGCGTCCGGGCTTGCAACCGGTGCGCCTCATTGCATGGAAGCAGGTTCGCTCCCCATGGGCTCTGCGTCGACCCGCCACTGTTGTGTAAGTGCAGGCAGCAATGGGACGGCCTTCCAAAACGTCTTCGTCCATTCTTTTTGCCCTTCACTTCCTCTAGCGCGAACCCGAGCGGAAAAGTGTCATTCACTCGAGCCAGCCAGGCTAGCCAGATCGGAGGTAGATCGCTTTGCCTCCATGTGGTAACTTGTGAGCACCCGGCGGAGGAGCCGAGCTGCAGGGTTTTGCCCGTTCTCGCAACTACCGGCGAGGTGGGGCCGCGCTGCATGTTTCGTTCGACGAAGCCTTGGCCGTCTCTCAAGACAAGGATGCAGACATAGTGGCAATCGACGATGCCTTGATTCAGCTTGCTACGCTGGATCCCAGGAAAAGCCACGTCGTCCAGCTTCGGTTCTTCGGTGGACTAAGCATGGAGGAGATCGCCGAAGCAAGTGAAAGACTCTCCAGAAACGGTGAAGCGGGACTGGAGGTTTGCAAAGTCCTGGCTGCATCGTGCGCTGAGCGGAGAAAAGGGCGATGAAAACGGAGCGCTGGAGGCAAGTTGAGCAGTTATATCACGCGGTGCTGGAACGTGAAGAGCTGAAAGGGTATCGTTTGTTCGAGATGTGTGTGCTGGAGACGAAGTGCTCCGCCGCGAAATAGAATCACTTCTCGCGCATGACAAAGAGGGGCGCGGACTTTATTGAGTCTCCTGCGCTGGAAACCATCGCCAAAGCCATGGCCAAAGCACCCAGTTATCCAAACGATGTGGCCGGCCCGGTATTACCGGGACTAACGATTTCCCACTATCAAATCATCGAGAAACTCGGTGGCGGCGGGATGGGCGTGGTCTACAAAGCCAAAGACATGGAGCTTGGCCGCTTTGTCGCTTTGAAATTCCTGCCCGAGCACTTAGCCCAAGAGCCTCAGGCGCTCGAGCGTTTCCGACGTGAGGCCCGGGCGGCTTCTGCACTGAACCATCCGAATATCTGCACCATCCACGAGATCGGAAAGAGCGGAGACCAATCTTTCATCGTCATGGAGTTTCTAGACGGCGTGACGTTGAAACATAAGGTCGCCGGGCGTCCGCTTGAAACCGAGTTGATTCTGTCTCTGGCGGTAGAGCTTGCCGACGCCCTGGATGCCGCGCACGCGAAGGGAATCGTCCATCGCGACATTAAGCCTGCCAACATCTTTATCACGCTACGCAATCAGCTGAAACTTTTGGACTTCGGATTGGCAAAACTTGCATCCGTCGAACCGCGGGCAGCCAAAGATTCTGAAGCTGCCACGGCTTCAACAACGGAAAGCAGCAGTTCAGATCTGACTGGTCCTGGACAATGGGTGGGAACTGTTTCCTATATGTCGCCGGAGCAGTTGCGCGGTCTGGAGGTAGACAATCGCACCGATTTATTCTCTTTTGGAGTCGTTTTATATGAGATGGCTACCGGAATCGAGCCCTTTCGTGGTAACACTTCCGCTATGATTTTTGAGGCGATTCTCAATCGCGAGCCGGCTTCTGCCGCCGGCTTGAATCGAAGGCTGCCCTCTGAAATCGACAGAATCATTAACAAAGCGCTCTGCAAGGAACGTAGCGAGCGCTACCAGTCTGCGTCGGAGCTGCGAACGGATCTTCAGCGGGCACTTGGGTCCGCGACGAACGCCTCGACCTCGCTCCCTGCAAAGGAAGAAGAGGTGGCGCAACTCGGCGAAGTCGCGCTCTTATACAAACGCGATTCTCAACCAGACGAGCAAGTTCTCAAACTGCTTGAAGAACAATTGCGGAGAAGCGGCTATAAGATTTTTATCGACCGCCATCTGCAAGTCGGTATGGAATGGGCACGAGAAATTGAACGTCGAATCACGAGCGCGGACGCGGTCATTGTACTTCTGTCCGCCGCAGCGGTTGGCAGTGAGATGCTGGAGCATGAACTCGAGATTGCCCGTGGGGCTGCTGTCAAAAGAGGGAAGCCCTCCATTCTTCCGGTCCGAATCAATTTTGACGCGGAGTTACCGCGCTCCTTGGCTGCGTTGCTCAATGGAATTCAATATTTTCAGTGGAGAGGCATTCAAGATAATCAATCCCTCGTAGCCGCAATCCAGCATTCGCTGAAGGATCCAATCGTCGCGGTTAGCGAACGGATCAAGCTCGAAACGGTTGGCGGGGCAGTTCCGGTCGATTCGCAGTTTTATATCGTTCGCCCCACCGACCAGGAGCTTCACCAAGCGATCCGGCGGAGGGATAGCGTCATTTTAATCAAGGGCGCGCGGCAGATGGGAAAAACATCCTTGGTCGCTCGAGGATTGCAAGAAGCACGAAAAGCCGGGGCTAAGATCGTGCTCACGGATTTTCAGAAACTCAACGCATGCCACCTGGAATCGGTCGAGAAGCTATTTCTCGCGCTGGCGGGGTCCATCGCCGATCAGCTCGAAATTGAAGCCAACCCCGCCGACTTGTGGAATGCTCGCCGCGGGCCCAGCATGAATTTTGAACGTTTTATAAAGCGGGAGGTCTTAAGCACGATTCCGAACTCTATGATTTGGGGTATGGACGAAATCGATCGCTTGTTCAGTTGTAGTTTTGGAAGCGAGGTTTTCGGACTATTCCGCTCATGGCACAACGAGCGCTCGCTTGATCCGGACGGTCCTTTGAAGAAACTGACGTTGGCGATTGCTTATGCTACCGAGGCTCACATGTTCATCCGGGACATGAATCAGTCTCCATTTAATGTTGGCACGCTGCTGGTGCTGAGTGATTTTTCAAGGAATCAGGTAAGCGAACTTAACCAGCGATATGGCGGTCCATTGCGCGATCAATCTGAGATCAATCAATTCTACGATCTGGTCGGTGGACAACCGTATCTAACCCGGCGCGGTCTACACGAACTTGCAGCCCACGACTTGAGGCTTTCGGACTTAGTCACGAGCGCCGCCGCCGACGACGGCCCTTTCGGGGATCATCTGCGGCGTCTGTTGGTTTCGCTCGCTGAGGATGCATCGCTCCATGAGGCTGTCAAAGGGATGCTCGGGCAACGTCATTCCGCCACGCCGGAGATTTTCTATCGGCTGCGAAGTTCCGGGTTGGTTGCCGGAGGATCGGCGCGTGAGATGAGGCCCCGCTGTCAGCTTTATGCAATTTACCTGACGCGACATCTGTTATGAGAAAATCCGCAATCAGGTGACAACCTTTCAGTCCGGAGCAACCCTCCCTATGGAGGCAAAGCCTGAAGTATTCATTTCAGTTGTAAACCAGTGCAATCTGGCGTGATTACATGGAACGCTCGTTAACCGAAAAGTTTTATGTTGTCGGTGGGACGTTAGCGCGCGATGCCCCCTCTTATGTGGAGCGCAGCGCCGACGGGCACCTCTTCACTGCTCTGCAGCAGGGCGAGATTTGCTATGTTCTCACTTCCCGACAAATGGGCAAGTCTTCGCTGATGGTTAGAACCGCAGTACGCCTGAGGGATCACGGCACGTCGGTAGTTGCGCTCGATCTTACCAGCCTTGGGCAGAACCTCACTGCCGAACAATGGTACAACGGCCTACTGGAACGAACGGGACAGCAACTGCTGCTTGAAGATGAACTGGAACGTAGCTGGATGCGGTCGGAACATTTAGGGCCCTACCAGCGCTGGGCCGAGGCGATGCATCAAGTCGTATTACCCGCATGCCCAGGCCGCCTTGTAGTTTTCATTGATGAGATCGACAGTGTTCGCAGTCTCCCATTTTCTACCGATGAGTTCTTCGCGGGTATCCGAGAGTTGTATAACCGTAGATCGGAAGACGCCGATCTCAAGCGTTTAACGTTCTGTTTATTGGGCGTCGCGACTCCGGCCGATTTGATAGCTGATGCGCGAACTACGCCCTTCAATATCGGGCGGCGCATCGAGCTTTCCGACTTCACTTCCGAAGAGGTTCTTCCGCTTGCGACGGGCATGAGCCGCGAACAAGCTGTCGGACTGCGATTTCTTGAACGTATCCTCTACTGGACGGGAGGGCACCCTTATCTTACGCAACGCCTGTGCCAGGCAGTCGCAGAACAGGGCACGCTTCACAGCCCCAAATCGGTGGATGAAATCTGCACGGATATGTTTCTCTCCCATCGCGCTCGAGAACGTGATGACAACCTGTTGTTCGTTCGAGATCGTATTCTGCGAAGCAAATCTGATACGGCCAGTTTGTTGACCCTTTACAGCAAGGTTCGCGCGGGCAAGCGAATTCGCGACCACGAGGTGAATCCTCTGATCGGAGTCTTGCGACTTTCGGGAATTACCACAGTAGACCGCGGTTACTTGAAGGTTCGGAATCGAATTTACCGGCACGTCTTCGATCAGCAATGGATCGTCTCCAACTTACCTGGTTCTGAGTTAAGACGGCAACGCGTGGCATATGAAAAAGGCTTTATGCGGGCTGGGCTCGCTGCCATCCCCCTCATAGCTTTGGTTGGCTTTCAAGGTTATTCTCTCTATTACCGAACGAGTACGACACCTCCCAACACCTTCAAGCACTTGGACCTGCCAGTGTTCTGGTTGTCGAGCAGTCTACGTAACGCACCTGCTACTGCACTGGGCTCTCTCCGTCTGACGGTCGGAGAAGCAAACGTCACGGTATTCATTAACAATCAGCAATATGGAGACACGGGAAAGACAGGGGATCTCCTTATTCCGGAACTTCCGGTTGGAGCCTACAACATTCGCTTGGAAAAGCCGGGGTTTCAGACTGTGAGCACTCCCGGAGTGCCCGTTTTTGCTAACAATGAGTCTCCGCTGAGGCTCAAGCTGCAGCCTCTGATCACGTCTGGGGAATATAAGATAACGGACGCTCTACCCGAGACCAAGGTGAGCCTCGACGGTGTGTACGTAGGCGAGACCGATGCAAGTGGCTCACTCTCCATTAAGGCATTACCAGGCGTCCATGAATTGGAGCTAGCCAAGGATGGATTCATCTCAGAGCATCCCCGGACGGACGTGGCCCTGGGCGGCATCAGCATCGTGAAGGGCCGATTGAGGCCGGATGTGGAACTTCACGACTGGAACGAAATATCCAGCACGCAGGACCCCGAAGCGATTCGAGCATTTCTCAATAGGTATCCCAACGGACGATTTGCTACACAGGCCGCCAAACAATCCGAAATCCTGGAGTGGAATCGTGTCAAAGATTCTAATGATCTTGGGCTACTGGATACGTTTCAGAAGCGCTACCCACAAGGCCAGTTCGCAACCGAAGCTGGCACAAAGATAAAACAGATTCAGAATGAACAAGAAAGTTATTTACGGGTTCGGAATAGCGACAAATCCTCCGAGCTGCAAGAATTTCTCTCGAACTATCCCAATGGGGCATTCACGGAAAGCGTACGGCAGCAGTTGACGAATCTGCAAGACAGGAGGGCGATTCTCGAAGTCATTCGGCAATATCAGGAAGCGTACGATCGCAAAGACCTGGACGCGATCTTGCGCCTTTGGCCGAAGTGTCCGGAAGACAAGAAACGAAATCTTAGGAATCTGTTTAGCAACGGACAGTCTGGGACGCTGAAACTTAACGCGACCGCCCAGCCTAAGATCGCCGGAGATCGCGCACAGGTAATTTGCGTCAAAACCCGCATCTCTTCCGCAGCTACCAGCACCACGAGCTCCGAAATCCGGCTCGTAAAGCAGGCAGATTCCTGGGTGATCGACAGCGGTTCCTTGTAAGATGATCGCACAAATATTCCGCTCTTTAGCCTTTCGATGCTTCGATGCATGGTGCTTGACACGAAACCCGGCCAAGGGTAGCTTGTTGGCGTAGTTGTCCGCATTAACTCCCGGAACATGAGTTTCTGTAATGCTCCCCCCAGTCGGGTTTATTCCAACTTGCAGAATTCAGGTTCATTTGGCTATCTGTTTCGGAGAGCACATCGGTGGAGGAAGATATGCAGCATTCGAGGAGCTTTACCGCATATCCTCTAATGTTTGCTGTCGGCGCGCTGGCTCTATTCATAACTGCATCGATGCCTGCCTGGGCTCAGGCTGTGTACGGAAATGTCCTCGGCACGGTTACGAACAGTTCGGGCCAACCCATTGGCGGCGCCAGTATTACCGTTGTCTCGGTAGAAAAAGGATCTAAGCAGCGGGCAACGTCGGACCCCTCAGGCTTCTTCACCATCTCACATCTGGTACCTGATACATACAACATTAGAGCCGAAGCGCCTGGCTACAAAACCCGCGAGGACGTGGGAGAAGAGGTTTATGCGGATCAAGCTGTAAGCCTGCAGTTCCAACTCGACCAGGGGGCGGGAACAGCAAATGCTCAGGGCGCTCAGGCTAGTTCGCTTCTTAAGACTGATCGCGCCGATGTGAGCACCACGCTCTCTGCGCAAGATATTTCGGATTTGCCAAATTTGAGGCGCAATTTTACGGCTTTTGAACTCCTAACCCCGGGGGCATTAAGCTTTCCGCTAGTAGAGAACATGGCTCGACCGAGCCAAAATCCCCAACAGGGCTTGCAGATCGACCAAAATGGTCAACACTATGGCTTCTCTGCCTTTCAACTGGATGGCACGGACAATCGTGACCCAATCGCCGGCATCATCGTAATTAATCCGCCATTGGAATCGATCTCCGAAATGAAAGTCACAACCCAGAACTTCGACGCCGAGTTCGGTCAAGCATTGGCGGGATTGGTCACAGCCCAGACACGCTCAGGCAGCAACACGTGGCATGGCAGCCTTTTCGAATTCCGGCAGACCGATTGGGCCGCGGCCGGCCATCCTGATCTTCAGAATGCGAACGCCATACAAAACCCCTTCAACATAAATCAATTCGGAGGCTCATTAGGTGGCCCAATAATAGCCAACCGCCTCTTCATTTTTGGTGACTATCAGGGAAATCGCCGTGCGCTGGACTTCACCAAGTTCACTAACGTGCCAACTCAGGAAGTGCGGGATACATGTCTAAAACCGGGGCAGGATTGTGATTTAAGCGACTATGCTACGAATTCGATCTCCCTCCGTTGCCCAATCGTCCCCATGGGAGAACCAAATACCTGTACTGTACCGATCAGCGGCATGAGTATCCCGCAGGCCGATTTGTCGCCGGTGGCGGTGGCGGTGTTGAAGCTTCTGCCACCCCCCAACGTTAAAAACCCTCCGATCCCAACGGTTCAGAATTACGAAACAACCGGCGCGGAGCCATGGAACGATGACGAATTTGACGTTCGAGCGGACCGGAATCTGTCGGCCAAGCTAATGCTCTTTGGCCGCTACAGTTTCTTCGATTCCCGTCTCGATGCCAGCGGAGTGTTCGGAAACTTAATCGGTGGCACCGGCGTGTCTGAGGACAACTTTGCCGGAAGCAGCCGCAGCCAAGACGACAGCGTTTCCGCCGGTTTCGATTATCTCCTGAGCCCGAATCTCACCACTGATTTTCGGTTTGGTTTTTATCGTTATCATGTGAACGTTCTGCAAGGCGGCCTGAATACGACTCCGGCCAAGAATGTCGGCTTAGCGGGGCTCAACCTGGGCGACACGTATACCTCCGGTATGCCAGCATTCGTCATACAGGAGCCCGCTGCCGCGGTAACCAGCAATATTCAGTTCGGTTATTCCCAGGATATTAACAACTGCCCCTGTCCTTTATTGGAGAATGAGCAGCAGTTTCAGTGGACAAATAATTGGACGAAAGTGCACGGAAATCACACCTTCAAATGGGGCGCGGATCTCCGGTACGCACAGAACTTACGAGTAGCGAGCGATACCCGCCGCGCCGGGCGCATGGTGTTCAGTCAACAGACAACCGCAGGAGTAAAAGACAGCGCAGGACATGGCGGCGACGGACTGGGATTGGCCAGCTTTCTGCTTGGTGCTGCGTCAACCTTCGGTCAGGGAGTTGGTGATGACTCCTCCGCTGGGGAACGCCAACATCGGTACTTCTTTTACGGGCAGGACACATGGCGGGTAACCTCGCGCTTTACCCTCACCTATGGCCTGCGATGGGAGATTTATCTCCCTCAGTCAGTCACGGGAACAGGGCAAGGAGGCTTCCTTGATGTTAATACTGGCCTGATTAACGTGGCAGGTTACGGGGACACGAATCTGCACGGAAACGTCCAAAACAATTTCACCAATTACGCTCCACGGCTGGGTTTTGCCTATCGCGTGTTGCCGCATACCGCATTGCGCGCGGCATATGGCCGCAGTTTTGATTTAGGGTCGCTGGGTGCGGTCTTCGGCGATACCATAACCCAAAATCCACCGGTGCTGGCCAACGAGCAAAAGTTGCCAAATTATCCCGGCGAAGAGGTATTTAACCTGGCGCAGCATGCGCCAACTATCGCTTTTTCCAAAATCAACGGCCCATTCAGTCTTCCCAACGACATCTCCGCCAATGTTGTGCCCGACCGGATGCGTATACCCACGATTGATGCCTGGAACGTGAGCGTGCAGCACGAGCTAAATTCCAATACGTCCCTGGAGCTGGCCTATGTTGCCAATAAAGCGACGCGCATATTTCCCGGAGAAAGCGCCACCTCCTCAAAGAATGCCTCCTATAATTTGAATCAAGCGACTATTCAGGGCTTTGAAACATTGGATCCAACGAAGTGTGCACCGACCGCTGAGAACCCTACGAACAAACACCCAAAGCTTCCCTGCGTTTCGCTCCTCAGCAGCCGTCAACCGTTTTCACGTTTCAAATGGACGCAAACCATCAACTATTTTGGTAATAATGCCAGCAGTAGCTACGAATCGCTGCAGGTTAAGTTGGAAAAGCGATTTACACGCGGGTTCGAGGTCCGTGCTGCCTATACATGGTCGAAGGGCCTAGGTTACATTGGGGACTATTATGCAGTTGATCCTCGCGTTAATTACGGCCCCACCGATTTCGACAGAACACACGCATTTACCTTGAGCACCTTGTGGGACTTGCCGATTGGCCGCGGCAAGCCACTGTTCGGGAATGCGGGAGGCTGGGTGAACCGCGCGATAGGAGGCTGGGAACTCAACACGGTCAGTTACGTTTATAGCGGACTGCCATTCACCCCGACATACTCCGCATGCCCAGCGGGGCAAGACGTTGATACAGGTCCTTGCCGACCGAACCTGGTGGGTCCGGTGCACGTCACTGGGAACCGCAACGACTATTTCACGACGAGTCCTACTCTGCTGAGCGCAGGCAAGGCGATGTGCAGCCCTGACCCAGATTGCGAGGCCCCCAATACTGCTATCGTAACCAAACAGGGTGAACCTTCCGGCTCCTGGCAGCGGCCGGCGCCAGGAACTTTCGGCAATGTGGGCCCCGGCTCTCTACGTGGGCCGGACTTTTTTGATACCGATGCCGCCCTACTGAAAAATCTGGTTTTGACAGAGCGGTTCGCTCTGCAATTTCGCGCAGTTGTGACCAATGTATTCAACTGGGTCAATCTCGGGTTGCCCAATGCGTGCGTCGATTGCCAACCAATCGATGGCAACTCCACGAGCGGTGTAATTGCGAATCTCGCGAATGGTGCGACCATGCGCCAGTTTGAGTTTGCTTTAAAGGTCCAGTTTTGAGCCGCTCCGGCCGCACACAAATTGTGAAACTCGCCCCTATTCATAAAGACCGGGTTGGGGCCACGCTACAAGGCAAACCGATGCCAGTTGCTCCATGTCTCGCGCCATGGGATGTTCGCAATAAGAGTGTGGTGACCTGTTCGCTGTGCCGTCGTTCAGGGCATCGGTTCGGGTAATTTGCTGCAGACTGCGGAAACCATCCTCACCTTCGCCTGCTGATCTGAAATCCTTCCAGACTTATCGCGATTGGCGAGATGGAACTGAACGGACTTCGATTCCAGAACCTGAATTGCGCAAATCAGTTTGCTGAGAATCCTGACGGAACGGTCGGCGACTACAAAATCCCCGGCAACATCCCGGCAGCGATCATGGAAGCCGACCACAAGCAAGCAAGACTACTCTCAGATTGGGGTACCAGTGCTGGCGTTGGTCGGTTACCCGGAGCTTCCGCAGGAGCAGATAAGGAAGAACCATGTAACAGCGCGAGCCGACCGCCGTGTCGTAGCCTTGTCCCCGCCCACCGTTACTTGTTTCGTGCCCGGAATCTGTTCCAGCATCACCAGCGCGGCATCGCGTTCGGCGGTCCCGTTGGTCTCAAACACCTCGGTGTTCACGATCAGCCCGAGGCGGTTCACCCCAAGAGATGGCTCAAGAATTGTTGTGCCCTTTTTGTGTCCTTAGCGTTTCCCGCCTCTCTCTGTGGCGGGGAGTTCTCAGTCGGCATCCGGTTTTGAGCGCTGGAAGAGGATTCGCACTCGGCGGGGGAATGTTCAGGAGGTGCCGTAGTTCTGAGCCTCTACTCCATTGTTGTTGAAACGGCAAGGAGCAGAACTCACTTGCGCCGTACGTTCTTTCGCTTGGTGATCCAAGGTTGAATATTGGTCTCGGATTGACGTTCCATGGGCGTGGTAATTGTCACGGACATGGCTCAGCTTTGCCAGCATCTTGTAGAGATGTGATATTCCTGCTAAAATTACATTTGTCACATATTGTAATAATGTTTATCTTCGATGCCTCAACGCTAATTCTGATTGCCAAGACCGAGATACTCGATCTTTTTTTGCGCGACGTCGGGCTCGATGTTGCGATTCCGCTTGAGGTTGAGAAGGAGTGCTGCAGCGTTAAGAAATCGCTTGATGCCCTTATGATTCGCAAGGCACTGGATGAATCGAGAATCAGAGTCATCGCA
>Ga0073928_10004839_pt1 | contig 19431 bp, 18 predicted proteins | sample PaiPotPPA55metaG_FD_76969 | JGI IMG/M metagenome (GOLD analysis project Ga0073928, IMG submission 76969) | Iron sulfur acid spring bacterial and archeal communities from Banff, Canada, to study Microbial Dark Matter (Phase II) - Paint Pots PPA... ...
GATCGAATCGGTGATCGGGCTGGATGCCTCGGGCGCGATCCTGGTGAGCGCGAAGCAGGGCATCGGCATTCACGAAGTGTTGGAAGCGATCGTGCATCTGGTGCCGCCGCCGCGCGGGTTGCCCGAATCGCCGCTGCGCGCGCTGATTTTCGATTCGTGGTTCGATCCGTATCGCGGTGTGATCATTCTGGCGCGCGTGATTGACGGGCGTCTGCGGAAGGGGCAGCGCATCCGGTTGTGGTCGAGCGCGCACGTGTTCGAAGTCGAGGGGCTGGGCTACCAGGCGCCTAAGGCCACGCCTTGCGATGAGCTTTCGGCCGGTGAAGTTGGCTTCCTGTTCGCCACCATCAAGACGGTGTCGGACGCCAAGATTGGCGACACGATCGTGGATCACGACGATCCGGCCGCTGAGCCGCTGCCGGGGTTTGAAGATATCAAGCCGATGGTGTTCGCGGGGCTTTATCCGATCGAATCGCACGAGCACGGCTTGCTGCGCGATGCGCTGGAGAAGCTGCGGCTCAACGACAGCGCGTTCAATTTCGAGCCGGAGAATTCGGTGGCGCTGGGCTTCGGGTTTCGCTGCGGATTTCTGGGGCTGCTGCATTTGGAGATCGTGCAGGAGCGGCTGGAGCGCGAGTTCAATATCGATCTGATCACCACCGCGCCGGGCGTTCGGTATCGCGTCACGACGACCGCGGGCGAAATCATCGAGGTGGACAATCCTACGAAGTTCCCGAATCCTTCGGAGATCAAGCAGGTGGAGGAGCCCATCATACTGGCCACAGTGATCACGCGCGAGGAATATTTGGGCGGAATTTTGAGTCTGCTCGAAGAGAAGCGCGGTGAGCAGAAAAAATTCGAGCACATCGGCAGCGGGCGCGTGCTGCTGGAGTATGAGCTGCCGCTGAACGAGATCGTGCTGGATTTTTACGACCGGCTGAAATCGGCCTCGCGCGGTTACGCTTCGCTCGATTATCATTTGGCCGGCTATCGCATTTCGCCGATGGTGAAGCTGGACGTGCTGGTGGCGGGCGATCCAGTGGATGCGCTGACCATGATCGTGCACAAGGACGTGGCATACGAGCGCGGCAAGATTTTGATCGAGCGCATGCGCAAGCTGATCCCGCGGCAGATGTTCGAAGTGGCATTGCAGGCGGCGATTGGGAATAAGATCATCTCCCGCGAGACCATCCCGGCGATGCGCAAGAACGTGCTGGCGAAGTGCTACGGCGGCGACATCACCCGCAAGCGCAAGCTGCTGGAGAAGCAGAAGGAAGGCAAGAAGCGCATGAAGCGGGTGGGGCGGGTGGAGATTCCGCAGGAGGCGTTTTTGGCGGTGCTGAAGGTGGGGAGTGACGAGGGAGAGTAGCTCGCATGACGGCGGCGAGTGATTACGAGTACGATGTTTTCTTCAGCTATAAGCGGCATGATCTGACTTTGGAATGGACCCGTTGGGTTCACACTAGGCTCAAATTCTGGGTGACCCACGAGCTTAACGTTCCTGAAGCCAAGATATTTGTCGATGAGGACTGCATTGAGGTCGGGGACCGGTGGCCGGACAGCCTCAGGCGAGCGCTGTCACTGTCAAAATGCATGGTGTGCGTTTGGTCGCCTCCGTACTTTCACTCGAACTGGTGCCTATCGGAGTATAGGAGTTTTCGCGAGCGTGAGCAACGCCTCAATCGCGGACCGCACGGCCTGATCCTCCCCATGCGATATAGCGACGGGGAGTACTTCCCGGAAGAGGCAAGGGGCGTGCAGTGGCTTGACGTTGCGCCGTACGCTTCCACAGTCCCAGCGTTCCTAAAGAGTGCGCGTGCTGTCGAGTTTGAAGACGTCCTGAAGCCCTTCGCCCGGCAAGTTGCGGAATCGGTACGTAGTGCTCCGGCGTATGAGCCGGACTGGCCCGTGGTGGAGGTCTCGGCCCCGCCGGCCCTCAAAATCGAGTTGGCAAGGCTATGATCACACCCACCAACGGTCGGGAACGCGGGATCATCTACACGTTCTATTCGTTCAAGGGAGGCGTGGGCCGCTCGATGGCCCTCGCCAACACAGCCGCATTGCTGGCCAAGTGGGGATACTCGGTGCTGGTGGTCGACTGGGACCTGGAGGCTCCCGGAATCGAACGTTTTTATGCGGGTACCAATCCCGGAGTTGCGGTTGAACGCCGGGACAAGCCAGGAATCATCGACTTGGTGCAGGCCAAAGCCGAGGGTAAGACAATACCTTGGCGCACGTCTCTGATACAAGTCAGGATCGGGGACAATTCGTCGCAATTGTCCCTCCTCACCGCTGGACGAAGTGGCGAGGACTATAATGCTCGGCTGCACGCCTTGAACTTCCCTGATCTATTCGACAGGCACGACCTTGGCTCCTACATCGAAGAACTGCGCGACGAGTGGGCTAAAGAATTCCAATTCGTGCTGGTCGACAGTAGAACAGGCGTGACCGACATAGGCGGCATTTGTACCGTCCACTTAGCTGACGTTTTGGTGCTGATGTTCATCACTACCGAGTCGAGTCTGCGTGGCGCATTGGACATCCTAAGGCGTGCGAGGAACGCTCAACAGCATCTCCCACGAGATCGCAGCCGCCTTCTTGCCGTTCCAGTTCCGGCCAGAGACGAGAGCCGTACTGAATATGAACTGGGGGCGGAATGGAAGCAACGGTTCGCTGACGAGTTCGCCGGCGCGTACCTTGACTGGTTGCCGAGCGGAATAAATCCGCGCGATGCCATCGAGAGGATGAGCATTCCGTACGTGCCCTACTGGAGCTTCGGTGAGCGACTGCCGGCGGTTGAAGCCACCACAAACGATCTTGGCCGCGCCTTCGAGATTCTCGCCCGAATACTCGCGACGCGCCTCGACTGGTACAAGGCCCTCGAGGGCCAAGAGCCGGCCCCACCGCCGGTCGCTAAGTTGCATGAGCCCGATCCGAATTGGCTGGGTAGGCATGGGGTCGCAGCGCTGGAACAACTGATGAATTCCAATCTCCCCGGGTTCATGGAGGTTTCACATTTCAGTCCCGACTCAGAAGCCGACAAGGATCAAAGAGAACTGCTCTCAGTCGCAAGGCAAGCCCAAGTGCATCTCACGGGCTGGCCCCTTGGATTGGTTATGGACGACAGCGACCAATTTCGTCCAAGGCCACTCAAGGACGGCATCTTGGCGATCGTGGCCGCCAACATCACTTCTTCTCCCTTCCCACGGCGAAGATTTGACTATTGGACTCTGAATCGCACTGGCGACTTCTACACCTTGCGTTCGCTTACTGAGGATCAGCTTGACCAGGATCGTGCTCGTAAGGTCATCTGGTCAGACATCAGAATTATTCGTGCAGTCGAGGTATTGCTTCACTGCGCCAACCTCCACAAGGCGTTAGGCACCGATCCTAATGCTCACATCGATTTGAGACTCCGCTACGGTGGACTTCGTGATCGTGAATTGACGTCATACGCCGACCGATGGCTCGCCTATCACGGTAGGAATCTACATGAAAATGAAGTCGCTGTCCAACCGATTAAGTTTCGGCTAGCCGCAGTCGATACGGAAATCGTCCCCTTGGTCAAGAAGCTCTGTGCGCCTCTGTTCATGATATTTGACTACACAGTGGTGCCGGATGACGCGTACGAACAGATCATTAGCGACTTTATGAACGGACGCTTGTAAAAAGCGGCCGAAACTGCCATGTGCAAGAACGTGCTGGCGAAGTGCTACGGCGGCGACATCACGCGCAAGCGCAAGCTGCTGGAGAAGCAGAAGGAAGGCAAGAAGCGCATGAAGCGGGTGGGGCGGGTGGAGATTCCGCAGGAGGCGTTTTTGAAGGTGCTGAAGGTGGGGAGTGAGGAGGGGGAGTAGCGCGTTTAAATAGTGCGCCGCCATTCCGTCAGACCCGCAATAATGACCTGCTCAAGCCAATCGGAAAAACGGGTTTGTGCGGTTGTTAGATCCTCCTCGTAGTTCACCAGGAATGTGCCGTTTTTGATCAGGATGGGATCAGCGCCTTGTGGTGAAAGATAGGCAACCACGCCGATAATGCCCCTATACCGAGGGCCGATGCCGTGGAAAGACAATACGATGTTATCGTTCCGTCCAACGTCAAGCGACAACTGGAGAGCGGCATTGTGCTCGGAGACATCGGCGACGTGTCCGGCATTCTGAAGGGCTTTAGTTCGTACGTTCGAGTTGACAGTTTGCAATCCTCCAAGGGCGAACGCGAACCGGTTTCCCGTGCCGATCTCCTGTTGCAGTTCTTGCACAATCCGCTGGAGTCGATTGTCGGCAAATTGCGCCAGCTTCTCAGCAGTCACCTTAGCGGCGAGCCACTCCTTGCGGGGTAGTCGGCCTCGCTGCATCAATCGCTCACGAGCAGCCACGATGGCGTCATGTGGCGAGGTGACGGGCTTCACCTCATACGCCACCTCGGTCGCTTGAATAAGGGCAGCCCGCTGTGATTCCACGAACATTGCCACCGAGGGCCGCAAATCTCCTGCATCAGCCTTCTCGAGCGCCTCGATGTAACCCGCGCGATCGTCACGCTTCACGATCACTGGGAACCAGCCAGCCTTGATGAACACCAGACTGGCTAGAGCGCGCGCCACCCGGCCGTTCCCATCGGCGAATGGGTGGATCTGCGTGTAGCGATGATGGAGCCACGCGGCCTGTACCTCGGGAGGCACGCCGCTAGCCTCGTGGCCGGCGTGCATGCTGATCAGTTGGTCCATCTCAGATGCGACGTGCTCCGGCGGACAGTACTCGTGCACGGAGCCATTCGGCCGGCTGGGATTATTGGGGATATCTTTGTAGCGTCCTTTTTCGAGAGGCTTGTCGAATGCTTGGCCGAACTGGTCCACGACGTGAAAGGTATGCTGGCTCCTTAGGAGCGAAGCGTGCAACTCCTTCACGTAACCTGTCGAGAGTGGCCGGTGCCCCCCTATGAAGTCCAGCAGGCCTTCCACAACATCGTAATGATCCTGAATAATCCGGGCAACCAGCTCCGGTTCCCGGTTGGTCGCGTCATGTGGAATCAGCGCCGCTTCTATGCCTTTTTCAATGAGGGTCCGGGTCACTCCGCGATCGAGCGTGTAGACACCTTCGATGATGCCCGTCTCGATTGCCCATTCGCGTCGCAGGCGCTTGTCAAATTCATCGAGCGTCCCAACCTCGACAAGCTCGTTCTTCTGGCTTGTCCAAACTCGGTGGAGTGACTCCAACTCGCCGTCCGTCAGGGCCTTGGGATCGCAGTCAAAATCGGCAATCGGCTGCCATTTGTGCATCGTTGGCATACGTCTACATTATGCACCGCATGCGTGTTGCAGCTTTTGTCCCAGTGCGGCAATCTGGTCTTCGCTCAGCTTGCGCCCACCTGCGGTGACGTAGAACACATCGATCGCCTTGTGCGCTTCGGTGTCGATCAGCACCACCTCGATATTACAGCCTTGCGATGAAATGGCGGACGCCAGATCGTAAAGTAACCCCGGCCGGTCCTGCGCCACAATCTCAATCAGCGTAGCGCTGGCAGACGCCTGCGAATCGAACGAGACTGACGCCGGCACACGCACACGCGCGGGTTTGGGGCGGTGCGCGAGAAGCTGGCGCACGTCCTGGCGGCCCAGCACGACGCGCTCCAGTGTGGCACGCAGGCGGTCGACTTCGGTGGGGTTCAGCTCCAGCGTGCGGTGCGGATCGGCGAACGTGAATGTGTCCAGCACCGTGCCTTGCTGGTTCGAGAACGCCTCCGCTTTCAGGATATTCATGCCGAAACTGGAGAGTGTGCCGGCCACCGAGGCGAATAGGAACGGCCGGTCGTCGGTCACCAGCGTCAGGCGAAAAGCGGCCGGCAGGCGCTCGATCTCGACGGCGATTCCGCGCTGGCGGCGGGTTTCGTCTAGCGCGAGATGCGCGGCGATCTGCGCGGGCGTGTGCGTGCGCGCGTAGCGCACCGGAAAGCCAGCGGTGAATCCTGAAACGGCGCTCGGAATGCGCGCGGTTTCGAGCTCGCGGGTCAGCTCGTGGTACGTCGCCGTGTAGAGCCGCCAGAGCACTTCGGCGCGCCACGGCGTCATAGCGGTGGGATTCACGGCGCTGATATCGGCGTAGGTGAGCAGCGTAAGGGCCTTGAGGCGCTCGACGGTTTCGACGCGCGCCGCCATGTCGCGCGCGGTGGCGGGATCCTCGAGATCGCGCGCTTGCATCGCGGCGGACATCTCCAGGTGGCTGGCGATGAGGAAGCGCACCAGCTCTTGCTCGGGGGGGGGCATCTGGATGCGCGCGAGCGCGGGCATCGCCAGATCGAGCGACGCCGCGACGTGGTCGCCGTTCCCGCGTGCCTTACCCACATCGTGGAACAGCAGGGCGCAAAGCAAGGGCGCGGGGTCGTCAATCTCGGATAAGAGATCGGCATAGCGCTGGTCGCACGGATTCGCGAGCACGCCGAGCGCGACCAGGGTGTGCTCATCCACCGTGTAGCGGTGGTAGAAGTCGCGCACCACCCGGCAATCGATGCCGGCCATTTCGGGAAAGATGGCGCGCAGCACGCCTGTTTCGTGCATGCTCGCCACCGCCAGAGGCGCGTGAGGCAGCGACAGGATTTCGCGGAGCGCAGGCCAGACCGGCTGTGGCTCGGCGAACCAATCCGAAAGGCGCGGCAGAGCGTCGGCCAGGCGCGCGGCGGTCTCAGCGAAGGGGCGTATGCCATGACGCGCCACAAACTGAAACAACCGCAGTGCAAGTTCAGGATCGGAATCCAGACTGTGCGGCACGCGCAGGTAGACGCGCTCGCGCGACACGGTGAAATCGGCATTCGACAGGCGCGTGCGCCAGTCACGGAACTGCACAAACAGCGAACTCGCACGCGCCTCGCTCGATTCCAACTCGCGAACAGCAGCGCGATACACCTCGCGCGCGTTGCGGAAATAATCGCGCATCCATTCCGCGGGTCCGGTCGCCTGCCATTCCGCGGCAGCTTCATCTTGAGCTTCGAAGGTGAGCGCGTTGTAGTCGCGGCCGGCGCGGCAATGCAAAAAGCAGCGCAGGCGCGCCAGAAACCGGAACGCGCCATCCAGCGGGGGCGCCTCGGCATCACGAAGCTGTGCCAGCCAGCGAAGCAATTGATAGTCGCGCAATCCGCCGGGCGTCTCTTTGATGTTGGGCTCGAGATGCAGATAGCTGTTCTGATATTTGGCGTGGCGCTCGCGGGCGAGCCGCGCCAGGTTGCGAATCAGCGGCTCGTGCTGCGCGCGCAGAAATCGAGGCAGTCGCTCGGCAAACGCGGCGTACAGCCCGCGGTCACCGGCCAGGAAACGCTGATCGAGCAGGCTGATGTTGAGCTCAATGTTCTGCTCGTGCAACTCGGCGCATTCGGCAGGCGTGCGCACGGAATGACTCAGGCGCAGGCCGGCGTCCCAAAGCGTGCGCAGGAAGGCCGAAACAGGCTCGCGCACGCATTCGGCAACGCGGGTGCTTTCGACCAGCAGCAGCAAATCCACGTCGGAATAAGGAAACAACTGGCGGCGTCCATAGCCGCCCACCGCGAGCACGGCTATTCCGGCGGGACACGCGGGCCACAGCAGATCGGCGGCGGCGCACTCCACCAGACTATCCACCGCCGCGGTGCGCTCCGCCAGCGCGCGCTCGGGATCGCTACAGGGCGGAGTCTCCACGATCGTCGTTCCGTATGCGAATGGCCTCGGCCACTTCGTAGACGAAGACTTTGCCGTCGCCGATCTTTCCCGTACGCGCGGCGCCGGTGAGGGTCTTGACCACTTCCTCGGCGCGCGCGTCGCTCACCACCAGTTCGAGCTTGATCTTGGGCAGCAGATCCACATTGTACTCGCGGCCGCGATACACCTCTTTGTGGCCTTTCTGCCGGCCATGCCCGCGCACCTCCGTGATGGTCATGCCATCGACTCCGATGCCCATCAGCGCTTCTTTGACTTCATCCAGTTTGAAGGGCTGGATGACGGCCTCGATTTTCTTCATGGTTTACGCTTCCAGAATATAGCCTTCCTCGCCGTGCATGGCGACATCGAGCCCAGTCATCTCGTCTTCTTTGGTGACGCGCAGCCCGATGGTCGCATCGCAGATTTTCAGGATCACGAGCGTGCCCACAATCGCCAAGCCCCACGCGATAGCGCATCCTACAACCTGATTCCATATCTGCCCGGGATGTCCGTCGACCAAGCCCAGCGGGCCTTTGAAGCCATCATTGACGGCGTTGGTGGCGAAGACGCCAGTAAGCAGAGCGCCCAGCGTGCCGCCGCACCCGTGCACGCCGAAGGCATCGAGCGAGTCATCGTAGCCGAGCCGCTGCTTCACCTTGACGACCATCAGATAACAAAATAGGCCCGCGAGAAAGCCGATCAGCAGCGCGGGAAACGGCTTCACGAATCCCGATGCGGGCGTGATCGCGACTAAGCCGGCCACGCAGCCTGAGATGCCGCCGAGCACGCTGGGCTTGCCGGTGCCGATCCATTCGGCGAGCACCCAGCCGAGCGCTGCCGCAGCCGCGCCGAAGTGTGTCGCGACGAACGCGCTGGTCGCGAGGCCCGACGCCGCCAGCGCGCTGCCCGCGTTGAATCCGAACCAACCCACCCACAGCAGACAGGCGCCGATGAAGCTGATGACCAGGTTGTGCGGTTTCATAGGCACGTGCGGATAGCCGAGGCGCTTGCCAAGATAGAGCGCCGTGACCAGCGCCGAGACGCCAGAAGTAATGTGCACCACCGTGCCGCCGGCGAAATCCAAGCAAGGTATCTTGCCGCCTAACGCGGCGTTTAGAAATCCGCCCTTGCCCCATACCATGTGCGCCATTGGGAAATAGACGATCAGGGCCCACAGCGTCATGAACAGCAGCATGGCGCTGAATTTCATGCGCTCGGCGAAAGCGCCGGAGATCAGCGCGGGCGTGATGATGGCGAACATCAACTGATACACCATGAAAGTCTGCTGCGGGATGGTGCCTGCGTAATCGGCATTGGGCGCGCTGCCGACGCCATTGAGAAACGCATAGCGCAGATCGCCGATCACGGGCGTGCCTTCGCCGAACGCCAGGCTGTAGCCCACCAATGCCCATAGCACCGTGATCACAGCCATCAGGATGAAGCTTTGCATCATGGTGCCCAGCACGTTTTTGCGGCGCACCAGGCCGCCGTAGAACAGCGCCAGGCCCGGCCCGGTCATCATCAGGACCAGCGCCGAGCAGACCAGCATCCAAGCATTGTCGCCGGCGCTTTGTGCGGCGGTTACTTTAGCTGCGAGGTCGGGCGTACCTTGGGCGGATGCGATGGCCGGCAGCGCGCCCAACAAGAACGGAAACAGCTTCACCGGGAATGATCTCCTAAGTTAGCGGGATATTTATTTATTGTCTAACGCGGGTGTGGGCAGCGAAAGCGGAACATTTCTATCGGCGTGATTGAAATTTTCTATGTGCGGCTTAGAGCGGCTGCATCTCGCCCAGCATCGTCGGGATGAGTTCCGAAACAGTCGGATGAATATGAACGGCGCGCTGAATCACGGTATATGGCGCCTTCGCGTACATAACGTCCAGAATCGAATGAATGGCTTCATCGCCGCCGACACCCAAAATCGCAGCCCCGAGGATGGCGCGGCTTTCCGCATCGACCACGATCTTCATAAATCCCTGCGACTCGCCTTTCTCGACGGCGCGTCCGACCCGGGTCATAGCCCGTTTGCCAATGAGCGCGCGCCGGCCGCTCTTCCGCACTTCGGCTTCGGTCATTCCCGCGCGGCCCAGCGGCGGGTCGATGTACAGATTGTAGGCGGTGATGCGATCACTCAAACGGCGCGGATCGTTGTCCAGCAAATTGGCGGCGACAATCTCCGCATCGTTGTACGAGGTATGAGTGAATGCGCCTTTGCCATTGCAATCGCCCAACGCCCAAATACCCGCGACGTTGGTGCGTAGTTGATCGTCCACCACGATGTACCCGTGGGCGTCGGTCTTGACGCCGGCTTTGTCTAGTCCGAGATCATCCGTGTTCGGGCGTCGGCCGACTGCCAGCAGCACATGCGTTCCGGCGACCTCGGGCGCGCCCTCGGTGCACTCAGCGTGCGCGATCGTCTCATTGCCCCGTTTCGAGAACGCAATGCACTTGGCGTTCAGGCGCACGTGGACGCCCTCGCCTTCGACAATTTCCCGAATGCCCGCGGACACGTCTTCATCTTCGTGCTGTGCCAGGCACGGCCCCATTTCAAGAATAGTGACTTCGCTGCCAAACCGGCGGAACATCTGCCCGAACTCGAGGCCGATATAGCTGCCGCCCACGACAATCAAGTGCGGCGATAAATAATCGACGTTCATCATCGAACTGTTGTTGAGGTAGTTGATCTGATCGAGGCCTGGCATCTGGGGCACGGTTGCACGGCCGCCGACATCGAGGAAGATGCGGTCAGCAGCGAGGCGCTCGCTGCCTACACTGACTTCATGCGGCGATTCGAAGCGCGCGTGGCCTTCAAACACCGTAGCGTTCTGCATGCCCTTGAGCCAGCCTTCGACGCCGGTGCGCGACTTGCCGGAAATGGCATCCTTGCGCGCCTTCACTTTCCGCATGTCCACACTGACGCGGCCCTCGATCGCTACGCCGAACTCCGCCGCGCGGCGCGCCATGTGCGCGGCATAAGCGCTGGCCACCATGGTCTTGGTGGGGATGCAGCCGGTATTGACGCAGGTACCGCCGAATAATTTCCGCTCGATGATAGCAATCTGCATGCCCGCGCCGGTCAGGCGGCTGGCGAGGAAGGGATTGGCCTGCCCGGTGCCGATGAGGATAGCGTCGAATTTACGTGTCATAAGAGTTGAGAGACGATCAGGAACCCACCGCCGATGGCGATGGCATCCTCGATCAGGGCGATGGGGAGATCTTTGCCAAAGGCGCGAGCCGCGCGCATGCGCACTTCGTAGCCGCCGAGCGTTCCGGCTATGGCGCCCACAACGCCCGCAATCAGGCCGCCGACCAGCGCCTGGCTGGGCGTCCCGAGAGCTGCGCCGCACAGCGCGCCCATGGCAATGCGTGCGATGAAAGATGGCGGCGCTTTGCGGCTAGGAGTTTTCGGCAGCTTGTCATTGATCAGCTCGCCGATCGCAAGCACGCTGGCGATGTACGGCGTCACCGGCGCGCCCAGGAAGGCCGCCCACGTGCCGTCCAGATGTATCCAGCCGAGACGCGCCGCCCAGCTCACTACCGCCGGCGCGGTCAGCACGCGCAAGCCTGCGATTACGCCGATTAGAAATGCCGCAACATATAGAGACATCCACAACCCTTTGGTAACCCGAATTCTAGCACACGCTTCGGTAGGGGCAACGGGTTGAATGGCCAGCCGTCAAGTGTGACACTGGAGTCAAGAGGATCCGATGACCGGCGAGTATATCGAGCAACGGAATGACGGCTACTACATTGCCGGCACGCGGATCTCGCTTGATTCCGTGGTGTACTCCTTCGATCGCAGAAACTCTCCCGAGGCTATCCAGAAGGAATTTCCGGTTTTGAGGCTGGCACAGATCTACGGTGCTGTGGCTTTCTACCTCGATCATCAAGCCGAGGTTCGCCAATACCTGGAGAATGAAGAGCGCCGAATCCAGGAGGTTGCCGTGCCGTTGCAGGAGGTCCAATCCGGAGCTCTGGAACCGGCTGCAGCACGCCCGCGAACATTTGAGCAAGTCACGGCCGTGAGCGTCCGATCTCTCGCGGACGCTGACCTGAACTTCGCCATAGTCCAAGGCGTTCGCCTACATGAACCAGCCATCGACTTCAAGGGCGCGAACCTGCCAAGCCCCGGCGTCTTGCTGGCCTTGCCCAGCGCGTCCGTGGCCGAGTTATCGAGTCCCTGCTCTTGAATTGGTCGGCTTCGGACGAAGCGGAGTGGGCCGATCAGATTGCCTTGTGAGCCCACCCAGATGCGGTGCATGGTTTAACGGTCACATCTCCGCCTTATTGGTCTCCGCCGGCTCACCGCTGGCCTTGCGCACCGAAACCGTCCCATGCTCAGTCACCAGGTGAATACTCGGACCATCATCTACGTGGCCCTTCAGCGACGCCGAACGCCCGTCGCTCTGCTGCTGAATCGCAGGGCCGAAATCGTTCACCGCATCGCCGTGATCCGTGCTGGCGGCCAACTGGAAGCTGGCTTTATCCGGCAGTGACAGCGTGATCTGCCCCGACCGCGTGCGCGCTTCGATCTTGGGCAGCGGCGCGTGGTTGGGCGTCAGCTCGATATCCCCCCGCTCGTTCTCCAGTTCCAGCGATTCGCTAAAATCTTCAATCTTGATATCCTTCGATTTCGTTACCAGGTGCACCGGCCCCGTCAGGTGGTTCGCATTCAGCTCGCCCAAGTCCATGCTGATCTCGCCCGGCAGCGCTTCTACGCGCAGATCCGTGTTGGGCGATTCAAAATGCAGCGGTTTCGCGACGTTCTTGAATTCCAGGCTGCCGGAATAGGAGCCGTTAATGGTCACCTGCCCGGCGATGTTTTCCAGCTCGACATCCGAGCCCTTGCCCTGCAGGTCCAGATTGCCCCGCATATCCACGGCGCGCACAATGTCGCTGCGCTCCAACTCGATGCGCGCGTTGCCGCCGATTTTGTTGAGCCGCACACCGGCGTTTCCGCTCGACAGGTCTACGGTACCGTTCACTTCGCTCACGTCGTAGTCGCCGTAGCTGCCCCGTGCTTCCACGTTCATGCGGTTCGGAACCGTGATTTCCAGGTCTTCCGAGATCCGCCCCGTCGTTGGATTGTGGTCCTGGTTGGTACGCACGACGATCTGATCGCCCGCGGCCACGACCTCGAGGCCTGTGGAATTCTGTGCCCGATCGGCTTCCGATTGGTTCACGGCTTGTACGGTCTTCCGTCCCGTGACCTTCACGTCGTTGGTGTCCGCGCCGATAATGCGTACGTTCCCGCGGTCGTTCTGCACGACCACCGTCCGAGCCATGCCGGCCGCTTGCTGGCCCTCCACGTTATAGTCGAAATGCTCCCCGAATGCTTCCCACGCCGGGCGGAACTGCACGCCGTGGCGGTGCGCCTCATAGGCTCCCCAGCCGATGAGGCAGATCAACACGACCAGCGTCACTTCACCGCCGCTAAAGCCATGGCGCGGGGCACTGCCGCGGAAATAATCCAGCAGTACTTCGAGCAGTCGCAGCACGCCCCACGCGATCAGTAGGAACGGCCAGTATTGCGTCAGCAGATCGAACAGCGCGATATCCGGGCGCAGGTTGTAGATCAGGAAGCCGATGCCGATCGCCACCAGCAGGATCGGGCCGGCCAATGAGCGGCGTCTCATTGTGGGCCTCCCGGCGGACGCGCGGCGCTGGCGCTGCTTGCGCTGCGGCCGGCCAGGCTCAGTAGCCCGAACACAATCAGCAGCACCGGCCAGGTTTGCTCGAAGCCGTAGGGCGTGAAATGATCGACGGCGAAAAGCACGCCTAGCGTGATTAAAGTGATCGGCCCGCGAACGGAGCGGACCAGGTTGGCTTCATTAACGTTCATGGCGCACCTCCTGGCCGCCCACCGGGGCCGAACTCAGCCGGGCGTAGAGCATGTAGGCGCCGAGCACGATCAGCAGGATGGGCCAGTAGCGCACCAGGTAACGGAACTGGATCAGATCCATGGTGCTGAGCAGGAGCAGGATGCCCAGGGCGATCAGCGAGATGGCGCCCACCGGGAACCCGCCGGAGTGCGCGCGCAGGTTGAGCATACTGGAGAATTCGTCCACCGGCTCGCCGGCGCGGCGCTTGCGCGCGGTGTGGTAAGCCTCCAGGGCCATGTAGATCACCCACACGCCGATCAGGATGCCGAACAGCGGCTCGAGATCGCCGGCCGCATTGGAGCTGACGATGCTCACGAGCAGTCCGAAGATGATGGCGTGCACTAATCCTTTGGCGTATTGCCCGTTGTAGATGGCGCCTACGCCAGGGATGAACCCCAGCAGGCAGGCCAGCCCCGGCGACACATCGCTATGCACACTCGGTGCTTGCACCACCACGACCGGGGGTGGCGGTGCGGCGGCGCCGGTCGACGACCGGGCAGTCTCAGGCAAGTGCTCCTCGCAAAAAATGGTGCCCTGCGCCGTGCGCTTGCATTCGCCGCACAGAGCCTTGCCGCACACGCGGCAATAAGCGACCGCCGGAATTTCGGAATGATTAAAGCAGTTCATAACAGTACCTCACTAACGCGATTTCGTTGGCGGCGGCGATTTGGCGGGGAGACGATGGTCTTCCGCATTGGCCTTCCCTGCCCCGGCCGCCGGCTTTTGTTCTTCTTCCTGTTGCTGCTGCCAATCCCGCAGCTTCGATTGAATCTGATAGACAACTTTGATACTTTCGTAGAACTTGACTGTGCGCTGCCAGCCGCGGTAGACGTGATCCTCGACGCCTGCCCAAACGCGGGCCGGAGCCAGATCGGCCGGCCGCAACTGGCGCGACGGCGCCACGAAACGCGCCAGCATGGCGAACGACAGGATGGTCATCGCCATGCCCATCGCGAAGCGCGGCTGCAGCACCGGATGCAGCGCGCGCCGGAACCAGTTGCTCACACCGCTGGCCGGCGTCTTGTGATGCACCCAGGGCGCTTCGAACAGCAGCCTGGTCATCAATTCCGGTGGCGGCTCGAACTCGGCAGCCCGCTCGATGAAGCCAAGCGCGGCGGCCGAATCCCGCGCTAGCTCCGCGCAGTTCGAGCAGATAGACAGGTGCTGTTCCACCGTAGCGCGGGCTTCCTTCGCCAGCGCGCCTTCGGCGTAGTCGCAGATGAGAGTTTCAATCTCCGCGCACGTCATACCAGCACCTTCTGCTTTCGCAACACTCGGGCCAACTCGCTTCGGCCCCTGTTCAACCGCGATTTCACGGTTCCTTCGGGGATGCGCAGAATGTCCGCGATCTCCCGGTATTCCATATCCTGCAAATCGCGCAGGATCACCGCCTCGCGCAACTCCGGCGACAGCTTCTGCAATGCCGCCTGTAAAATCTCACTGGCCTCGCGCCCGGCCACCATACCGTCGGGACGCACCGAAGGCGACGCAGGTTCTTCGATTCCCGTCAACTGCTCCTCGATCGAATCCGTCAGGCGCTCCTGCTTCGTGCGGCGATAATGATCGATCAACAGGTTACGCGTCAGCCTGGCCAGCCAGGTAGTAAACGCGCCCTCGGTCGCGCGGAACGTTTTCAGCGTTCGATACACGCGCAGAAACACTTCCTGCGCGAGGTCCTGCGCCTCGGAATCCTTGCCCGTGAAGCGATAGCACAGGCCGTAGACGCGGCGCGTATGCGTCCGCACCAATTCCTCCCAAGCGGCTTCCTCGCCGCACAGGCACCGGTCTACGAGGCTGTGATCCAAGTCCAAGTGCGCTCTCACCCAATACTGGCGTCCGCTCTCCATTGTCCCTTGAAACGGAGCGCCCGAAATCATCGCCAGGGCAGCAGTCGCCATATTCGCCTCGTGTCCGTATGCCGGTGGTATCATCAACCATCCGGCCTTCACTTGAAGAAACGAGGCTATATCATGATAAGTTCATTTTTTCCAGGATGCTAGTGGCAAAGCAAGATAAGTGGAAATGGGTCGCGCTGGGGGCGGCAGGCGTGGCCGCCGGAGCATGGCTGCTGCGGTCTCGTTTGGCGGCCGGCGGCTTCGATTGGCGCTTGTTTCGCGCCTCGCTGGCGGGCTTGGGTTGGGGATGGCTGGTAGGCGCCGGGGTAGCGGCCATGGCCGGTTATTTCCTGCGCGCGCTGCGCTGGAGTGTGCTCATGCGCCCCGTGAAGCCTCACCCGAACCTACGCAACCTGTTCGCGGCCACCGTCATCGGATTCACCGCCATCACCCTGCTCGGCCGCGCGGGCGAGTTTGCGCGCCCGTATCTGATCGCCACTAGAGAGAACGTACCCGTGCCTTCGCAGCTTGCCGCCTGGCTGCTGGAGCGCATCTACGATTTGCTGATCTGCCTGGCCATCTTCGGCTTCGCGCTGGGCCGGGTACGTGTTTCGAGCGCCTCCCTCGGTCCGGCGCTTTCTTGGGTCTTCGCTACCGGCGGCTGGCTCGTGGCGATCCTCTCTATCCTGACCCTCGGCCTCCTACTGGCCTTCCGCCACTTTTCCGCCGCCATGCGGCAGCGGCTGCTGGACTCCCTGGCTGCCTTGCCGGAGCATCATTTCCAGAAGGCAGAGCGCCTGATCACCGCGTTCGTGCAAGGCGTTGAGTCCACCAAGAGCGACCGGGCCCTGCTGCTGCTGGTGTGGTACAGCGCCCTGGAATGGACGGTAATCGCACTCACCACCTTCTGCGTGGTTCGAGCTTTTGGCAGCGCGGTACCGCTTGGCTGGCTGGATGTGCTGATTTTCCTTGGCTTCCTGTCGTTCGGCGGCGTCGTGCAGATCCCCGGCGTCGGCGGTGGCGTGCAGGTCGTCGCGGTGCTCGTCCTGACCGAGCTGTTCCGGCTGCCGCTCGAGATCTCGACGAGCGTGGCGCTGATCTTCTGGATTATTTCATTTGTAGTAGTGGTGCCCTTCGGGCTGTTGCTGGCGCTCCACGAAGGCCTCCATTGGAACGCCCTAAAGCCTCTCGAACCGGAGGTGACATCCGTGTGAAGTGCCCTTTTTGCAATCACATGGAAGATAAGGTGGTGGACTCCCGTGAGAGCCGGGAGGGCGATGCCATCCGCCGCCGCCGCCAATGCCTGAGTTGCGAACGGCGCTTTACCACCTACGAGCGCATCGACGAAGTACCCTACATGGTCATCAAGAAGGATGGCCGCCGCGAGAAGTTCGACCGCCAGAAAGTGCTGAACGGGCTGATCAAAGCCTGCGAGAAACGTCCCGTCGGCATGGGGAGGCTGGCCGAACTGGTGAATCGGGTGGAGGCCAAGGTGACTGACTCGGCAGACCGCGAAATTTCTACTACAGAAATAGGTGAGTTCCTTATCGAGGCCCTCCACGACCTCGACAAGATCGCCTACGTCAGATTCGCGTCGGTCTATCGCGACTTTCAGGATGAGGAAGCGTTTTTCAACGAACTCAAGAACCTGATGCGTCATAAGTTGCCGTAGCCACCCCCGCCGCAACCCGCGGGATGCGGGAAACCTTGTAACCAAAACGGTTCTGAAACATCTTTAGAAATAGAGCTTTAACTTTGTCCGGGAATGGTGTTATGATAGAGTGATCGTCCCGGGCAGCCAAAGGCAGGCCTTTTATCAACAAGCCACGCCCAAGCATCCGAAGCTTTTCACAAGTCACGGAAATCTAATCAACTGTATAAGATCGTAGGGGGAGGTGGGTCTAAAGGTGGATCAATTTGAAGATCAGTTTTTAGCGGACAGTCCGGAATCCTTGGGTATCAACTTCGGCGAGGAAGACGGCAAGTTCTTCGACGCGGAAGTGCATGAAGACTTCCTGCACCCCCAACCGGTTGAAGAATCAATCTACACCGACGATCCGGTCCGCGTGTATCTGCGCGAGATGGGCGCAGTTCCGCTGCTCACCCGTGAAGGCGAGGTTGACTTGGCGCGCCGCATGGAGCGCGGTAAGTTGCGAATGCAAAAGGCTATTAGCCGCTCGGCGCTGGTCCAGCGGGTAGTCGTCGATCTGGCGGATTCGCTCAAGAAGGGCATGCAGGAAATCGACGACGTCGTGGACATCGGCGATGTCGAAGAGGGCACGCCCGCAGACCTGAAGAAGCGCGCCGACCTGCTCAAGCAGTTCGTCGATCTGATCGCTGTCCATCGTAAGCTCATCCAGCTCAACGACAAGGTGGAGACTACCCCACCCAACATGAAGCGCCAGCGTAAGCGCTGGGTAGGCCGGCTCAACCGGACTAAGGTAGAGGTTTCCCGCGGCATTCGGGCCATTCCCTTCCGATCGCAGAAGTGGAAAGAGTTTTCCAAGGAGATCGAGCACGCCGTCGATGAGTTGAGCCATCTCGACCGCGAAGCCAAGAAGATCGAAGTGAAGGCCGGCCCGGGGCCGCAAATGCGGCTGCGGGAGTTGAAGCGCGAAATTCGCAAGCGCGAGACCCTCGCCGGTGCCAGCTTACCCGAATTAAAGCATACACTTACGGTGATCCGGCATGGCGAAGCCGAAGCCGAGCGCGCGAAGAAGGATCTGGTGGAGGCCAACCTCCGCCTGGTCGTTTCGGTCGCCAAGAAGTACGTGAACCGCGGCCTGCACCTTTTGGACCTGATCCAGGAAGGCAACATCGGCCTGATGCGCGCGGCCGACAAATTCGAATACCGGCGCGGCTACAAATTCTCGACATACGCCACCTGGTGGATCCGGCAGGCCATCACCCGTGCCATCGCCGACCAATCGCGCACGATCCGCATCCCGGTCCACATGAACGAGAGCATGAACAAGTTCTTGCGTGCTTCTCGCGAGTTGGAGAAGGAGCTAGGCCGAACTCCTACAAATGACGAAATTGGCCGCCGGATGGATATACCGGTGGAAAAGGTCCAGAAGCTGAAGACCATCTCCCGCGACCCTGTGTCCCTGGAGACGCCGGTGGGCCGCGATGGTGAGTCGGCTCTGGGCGACCTTATCGAAGACCGCTGGGTGGGTTCGCCGGTGGATGCGGTGATCGAATCCAACGTGCGCGACGAAACTGCCGGCATCCTGAAGACGCTTTCTCCGAAGGAGGAGAAGGTGATCCGGCTGCGGTTCGGCATCGGATGTGAGCGGGAGCATACCCTGGAAGAGATCGGCCAGGAGTTCGACGTCACGCGCGAGCGAATCCGGCAAATCGAAGCGAAGGCGCTCCGTCAATTGCGCGCGCCCGAGCGGGCCCGCCGCCTGCGCGCCTTGATGGCCGCGCGGTAAACGCAAGTTCTGAAATATCGACCATTCACAGCCTTGCTGCTACTGAGTGTGGCGTGCGTCGCATCGGCTGCGGATTCCCGCATCGGAGCTGTTCTCGACGAACTGGCTGCGACGCGGCGTTTCCAGCAGGTGGCGATTTCGCCCGATGGCAGTCATGTGGCGTGGGTTGAGGGATCGGGTGACGGCCGATCCGAGATTCATGTGGACGACTTGCGGCAGGGTGGCTCTCCGAAGCGGGTCACTGCTTGCAATGGTACACCCTGCGCCGAGCGCCACGTAGATTGGTCACCGAATAGCGAGCGCTTCGCGTTTCTATCCGATGGCGATCATGCGGGACAAATGCAGCTCTACGTCGCGCCCGCGCACGGCGGTCGCGCCCGCAAGCTGACCAGCCTCACCGGCTACCTGGCAGATCCACGCTGGTCGCCGGATGGCTCGCACCTCGCGGTGCTGTTTGCCAAGGATGCGCAAGGCGGCGGTGGGCCGCTCCTGGCAGAGCCGCCGGCAATTGGTGTGATCGGCGGCGAAATCCACAACCAGCGCCTCACCGTAGTGGATATACCCTCCGGTTTGGTCCATCCGGTATCGCCCGCCAATCTGAACGTCTACGAATACGA